>Ga0265293_10000342_pt1 | contig 112771 bp, 110 predicted proteins | sample Munlanlewell138R_FD_192505 | JGI IMG/M metagenome (GOLD analysis project Ga0265293, IMG submission 192505) | Leachate microbial communities from a municipal landfill in Southern Ontario, Canada - Leachate well 138R | ecosystem: Engineered > Solid waste > Landfill > Unclassified | place... | reverse complement strand
AAAACGTTTGAATGTCAAGTCATATTAGTATGATAGCTTTGAATAGCATAGTTTTTCAGGGCCTATGTGAACGTGAAGGAAAGGGATAATGAGGGAGTTGTGCAAAGGTCTCCTTCTACCACCCGTCCCAGGTCAGTGTCAAAGCGCGGCCGGTTAAGGGGATGAGCCATCGCGCCGACAAGGCCGTGAGCTGAGCCGCGGGGAAGATCTGTGTCCGTATCCAGCGTTATCACGTAGCGAATGGTTTTCAACCGGCTTAAATCGCCAAATTTAACACAAAAAGCTTCCTGCCCCTCACCTCGCAGTAAAGCGTTGAACTGTTCCAGTTTACCGCGTTTTCGCTCATAAGCCATCCAGCATCCCTCGTGCGGATTCCAGATTCTGGGACGGTGAAAAAGGTAAAAGGTTGTGCTTTCGTCTTTACGGGGGTAGCGGGTATTGAGCATGTCGATACCTTTTCGCGCCCGCTCTAAAAGATCTGCATCGTCAGGCATGGTTTCCGTATCAGCATCGGGAAAATCAGTCAGTAAGGCAAAATGCAGGTTTGGATCACGATTTCCCAGATAACGGATTTCCAGTCCTTCAAGCAGAGAATCCAACGCACTTTGACTGCCCAACAAAGTGGGAACAATCACCATTGTCCGATGCTCTTTGGGAATTCCACCGGAAAAGTCAAGGCGAGGCAGTGGGTGAGGAGCCACCTTGGTTGTCACGGCAAAGTTTACCAAAGACAAAGCCAGGGTGGATGCCGGTATAATTGCGGATATCAGTATGACATACAGACGCCGGTCACCCGGAGTGAAATTAAAAAACCCAAGCGGTAAGAGAGCAAAAAAAAGAGTCAAAAGAAAGATGGAGCCTAAATAAAAAAAGATCCTGAAGCGTCTGAAAATCAAGCCTAAGGTGGAGCGGGGTGTCCACGGGCAGCCAAGCAATTTTCTGAACGCAAAGCGCTGTCTGCCAATAAGGTAAGAGCCTACATGCCGGGCCCGTGCGCAACCCGGCTTGAGGGGAGCGCGGCTTGCCTGTTCAACCGCCATCCGGGCCACTTCCGGCTCTGTGCGCCTCGATAGTTTGGCAAGTTTTTCTACAATGTGCCGGTAATGGTCGCGGGTGGCAAAGTCTTGAGAAAAATAGGCTCCGGCCGGATCACGGCGCAGTATCTGTTCAACCCGGCTATGCTCCTCCACGAAATTCTTCCAGTCCATGCCGTCAAGAAAGCGCAGGCTGGTTATGCTGTTGGTAACGGAAAGGTGTTCCGCCGCCTGTTCGTGACTGTCTTTTTGCAAGCGTTGTGTGACCGTTGTGCCTTCATCGGCAAGGGCTTGCTCTATCCAGTTAAGAATGATCGATACAGCCGGACCCTGTCCCTGAAGCCGTCCCACAAATTCGGAGAGGAAAGGAGCGCTGAGTTTCGGCTGAGTGTCCACGAATTCGGCTAAAAGATGAATCAGCCGTTTAGGTTCTTTGGCTGTCGCTTCCAGCACTCGTTCCGCCCAGGCAATACCTTCATCCAATTCCCTGCGACGCCTGGCAATACGCTGGGCAACACGGCGCAGGTTTTCTATCGTGCCGAGTCGCAAAGAAATGGGGATTGCCCAAAGTTCGCTCAGCTTAAGAGCTTCCACGCTCTGGTAGGCACTTACAAATGCGCTTGTCGCCTCCGCGCTTAACAGGCCATCAAGATGGGCAATCAGCTCTGTCGCCATACTGTATACGCGAGGCAGGCCGGCGTGAGGGCCCTGGCTTATTCTGGGCAGAAGATGGCTGTAACGCCTGGGCAAGTGAATGCGCGTCAGTTCTATATGTTGCTCTATAAGATAGAAATTATCCAGGAGCCATTCATCCGTAGGCGACATCCGTCGTCCGGCAGTATCCGCGCGCACAAGCAACTCGTGCGTTTCCCTCAATGCGCGGGCATTATCATCCAGTCGGGGAAGCAGAAGGTTGTATCCTGAGCCAAACTCGGTTTTATGTTCCCGTGCCTGCTTGCCGGAAAAATGTCTGAGTTGTTCTATGCTCAACAACTCTGCCCGGGAAGGCTCATCATCAGTTGCAATAATATGTTTATATGTTTTTTTTAAGAGAAACCTGGAGAATATCTTCTTATACAAGTGTTCAAAGAATAACCTCATAGGTAGATACTTAATATTTAAAAAGAATAAAAGCAAGGCCTCGGACATTTGTGCTGCTGTTCGGCGGCAAAAAATATCAGTTGAAGATTGCTATAAGTAGTGGAAATTAATTTGTTATATTTTGAATCTTTTATAGAATCGGGTCATGACCGTTGGAGTTGCCCGGCCTGCTGGCCCAGGAAGGTGCCGGCGCTCATCAGATCGCGTTGCTGTTGGGCGAGCGGCCCGTCACGGGCAGGTAAAGGACCTCTCGTTGTCTCCCAAGGGTTTGGACAATTCAGCATTTCATCACTCCGACACAGATGTGGGATGATTTCTGGTTTCAGTCACAGTTCCTGCTCCGATTCAATAACTATGCGTGAAACATCATCCTTTCTTGCCAGTTCGTGCGCCAATCCATCGAGATATTCCCCGGCCTTGTACGGAAGAAGTTGCCAGGGAGTGTCTTGCCGGCACAATCTCCGACTTTCTCCTGTTTCCAGAACTTCTGGCGTCTTTCGGCCGCCTCGGCTACGACGTCGTGGAAATGGTTTTGGCGGACCAGGACAGCTGGGACAGATACGAGGCGTCCAAGTGGCTCACCATGCGCCGATGGCTTGAAGCCAATCCCGACGACGAGTTCGCGAAAGATGTTCGAGCAGAACTAACCTCAGGACCCGAGCGTTACGCCGCTTACGCGCGTGAATACCTGGGCTGGGGCGTGTTCGCGCTGATGAGGGGATTACCGGGCGACTCAGAAAGTGGGGAAAATCCAATCATGCCTAACAACTCATTCAAGCCGATGCCGCTTCGCGCACGGTTTAATTCAGGCGTTATGCCAAGAATAGATCAGTAAATAATTCTCTCCCTCCCTTTTTCCACTTGGCATACTACAAGTACTTTCGTATAATGTGTTAAACGCAATGGAAGGGGGAGACAATCATGCATACCTATAAAATCGAAATTGACGAGAAGGTCTGGAATTATCTGAAGAGTAAGGCCGAGCCGTTTGAAGACACGCCAAACTCGGTATTAAACAGAATCCTCCTTGGGAGAGAAATGCCCCGTCCCAATCAGGCGAATAGAAATAACATTCCAAAAAGTTTCCCTAATGGTGTCTCGAAGGCTTTGGCACAGATACTTGAAGTCATTTATGAGGTGAAGAACTCGGGTCGAAATAGAACCGAAGCCACTAACCTTGTCGCTCAAAGAAGGAATATAGCCCCTCAAACGGTTATTGACAAGTACTGCAGGCAACTTGGCAAAAGGGCTTATGAAATTGACCGGCTTTTGGAGGATCAGAACTTGGGGGAACTGAGAGCAGTACTCGAAGGGAAATTTGTAAGGCATCGTGAACTGATAGATTCTTTTTTCGCCTCTTTAAAAAACGGGAAAGACAAGGAGGTGCATCATGCATAATGAGTTTACAGCAATTATTGAGAAGGATGGAGATTGGTACATTGCGTACTGCCCTGAGGTTCCAGGGGCAAATGGGCAAGGCAAGACAATCGAAGAATGCAAAGCAAGTTTAGCGGAAGCGATCTCACTTATCCTGGAAGATCGGCGCGAGGACGCCATGCGCGGATTGCCAGAAGATGCCATCCGTGAGGTCGTCGCAATCTAATGAAAAGACAGGCTCTACTGCGGTATCTGCGTCGGCATGGTTGCTACCTCAAAAGAGAAGGCGGTGTCATTCGCTTTGGATGAACCCTGCGAATGGTTCTGTGGAGACGGTGCCACGCCACACCGAAATCTCCGATAAACTTGCAAGAAAGATATGCAGAGGAGATTACGTGCCAAAGATAATTTTTGAAGAGCGGGCGGTAGCATTTATTGATGTTTTAGGTTTTAAGTCAGTAGTAGAAAACGCAGACTCCAAGAATCAAACATTTCTTGAAGAGTTAGTCGAAACACTAGAAACCGCCGTTCCTGGATTGGATGGAAGGGTTGATTCTTCAGTGCCTAAGGAGCTAATTCCAAGGCATATTTCGATATCAGACAGTATCATTTTAAGCGCCCCATTAACCTCGGACAAAATGAGCAGCTATTGCGGCCTGTCTATTTTGGTTATGAGAGCTATCCAGCTCACTCATATATTTCTAGCAAAAGGATATTTGATTCGAGGTGGTATTTCGATTGGTCCGGTTTGGCACACCGATTCAAATATAGTTGGTCTCGCCTACCAGAATGCCTATCTAATTGAAACTAAAACAGGTTCGCCTCGCATAGAGCTTGACTCTAAAGCAAAGGATTACTGGCTTCAACGAAATGATGCCTCTAATTCTATGTGCCTTAATTACCGAGAACGTTTTATGGTTAACGGGCTCCATGACTACTACATCCAAGATGGCACCCATGGAGCGGCTGAAAAGGCTTTTAAAGCCTACAGAACCACAATTGAGCAAAAAATTGCCGGAGAAGTAGTTGATAGTGTGCAGTATAAATGGTGGTGGTTCGGTGAGTTTCTTAATAGCGAAATCAAAAGAAACCAATTCATCGGTTACACCTAACAAGTCGTTCAAGCCGAACACCAATCGCTGCGCGATTGGCGTCGGCTTAACTCTAGCGTTGGGTGTAAGGAGGATTACTATGAGCCATAAAATTAAAGTGATTTTAACTGGATGCGCCCTCGTCTTGGTTGTTGGCTGCGCATCAAATCCATCTGTATCTTCCCTTACCTCTCTCGAGAGACAAAGGGTAGCTGAGACGGTGATTTTCGAAGCCGGTTCTATTCCGAGAAACAGCTACAGAATACTTGGGCCAGTTGAAGGAATAGCTTGCAAACGCAATCTATATGCAAGCGGTTCGCCGAGCCACTGGATGAAGCCAAGCAAGGCGTTCGCATCCGCGCAGCTCAATTAGGGGCCGATGCGGTAATAAATATGATTTGTGAGGACAAACGGGAAGTCGATTGGGGGAGAAATTGTTGGCAAACGGTCGTGTGTGTTGGAGATGCCCCCCGTTTCTGAATTCGTGTCCCAAAATGGAGGTTGCATTACACTACATGGTATGGTGAAGGATGGCAAGGCAACGAAGGGAGCCTGTAGGGCGACCGGAGTTGCCTTGCGTTGGAGTTCGAGAAGGAGCATGCCATGATAGAAAGCAAAGCAGCCCGTGTCAGCGCCGTCGTCGGTCAAGAAGCGGCGGTTTTTGTCGCCTGAGAAGAAGTATCAGATATTTTTGGAAACCCGGAGCGGAACATCACCTGTGGGCGAGGTGTTGCGTCGTGAGGGCCTCTATTCCACCGACCTGCTTCGCATCCGTGAGAAGGTGAAGGAAGGCGCCCTTGAGCGTTTGGCTGATCGTCCCGGGGCACGATCCAAAACAGTGCCCTTGTCCGCCTATGTGAAGCCCTGAAAGGCGATCTTGAGGAAAAAGAACGCGTGCCTGCCGAACAGGCAGTGGAGCCGGCGATCCTGAGAAAAAACGAATGGGGGTTCGTGGGCGCGATAGAGGGAACATGGCTGACGGTGGAGCAGAAGGGAGGGATTCTTTCCATGGTTGAATGGGCGAAGAGCACGGGCGTATCGGTATCTCGGATCTGCGTGCTGTTGATGATCAGCCGCAGGCGTGTATCCCGCCGGCGCATGAAAAGGAATGCTGGTGATGACCTTCGTAATGGCACGCCGGGACCGCGGCACCCCCTTCACCGGCTGTTGCCGGAAGAGTGTCGGTATCGGTGTTAAATGTCCCCCCGGTTAAGCCCATTGGTGTACCTTCGGACTGACGGTGTCGGCCTTCGAGGTAAACAATCTACCCTGTATCTCAATGGCAACCACAATTGTTTTGCCGACTTAATGTCCAGACGCTGCCGCCATCCCAGTCCACATCGGGCGGCTTCAGGTCGAACTTTGTCTTCTCCGTTTGCCGACCGGTTTTCCGTCGGTGCCCCAGTATCTCGACCATACCTTCCTTCCGGACGCCATGCAGACATCCCGGGGTAAGGCACAGAGCTTCCTGCGTGTAGGAACCGGATTTATAAAGCACACCCCTTTGCGGATGGAGGACTTCGTGGTCACGTGCCCGCTTGTCCCGGATGTGCCACACCTCATATCCGGTTCCTGTACGTCGCCTCGCGCTTTTGGATCGAGCTTCCTTCAGATCCCAGCTCACGATGACGCCCTTGCCTTTCTCCCGGCCTTCGGCTCCGCGAATAGCTGGCGCGAGGACTTTCACCTCGCCGGTTCTGTGCCATACCCGGCACACACGCCAGGAATCAGCGGCGCGGCCCTTCCCTTTGTGTCCGCTGAATTTGATGGTTAGCGGCTTTTCACATCGATACTCCAAGGAAATCACGTACCCCGTAACAATAACTCACTCATGCCGCAGGGCCTCTATCGGGTTCATCTGGGCGGCTTTGCGTGCCGGGAAGTAGCCGAAAACGACACCGACGGCAGCGGAGAAGAGGAAGGCGGTGATAATGATGGTGCCGTTAAAAACAAAGGGGACTTCCAGAACGCTGGTTAGGGCGAAAGAGGTAGTCATGGCCATGGCAATGCCGATAAGACCGCCGCAGGAGGAGAGCACCACCGCCTCGACCAGAAACTGTAACAATACCTCCCACTCAAGAGCACCAATCGCCAGGCGGGTGCCGATCTCGCGGGTACGCTCGGTGACGGAGACCAGCATGATGTTCATGATGCCGATACCCCCAACCAGAAGACTGACTGCCGCCACCGCCCCCAGCAGACCGGTCAACACCTTGGTGGTGCCGGAGAGCATGGTGGCTATCTCTTTCATGTCCATCACGTCGAAGTCGTCTTCCTGGGTGACGGAGAGGTGACGGCGTTCGCGCAGCACCCGCTTGATTTCGGCTTGCACGGCTTCTGTCTCCACACCATCACGCATCGAGACCTGGATCATGCTGATGTCGGTGTTACCAGCCACACGGCGTTGAAAAGTACGTAACGGGATCACTACCAGGTCGTCCTGATCATGCCCCATGGATGATTGTCCCTTGGCGACCAGAGTGCCGATTACTTCGCACGAGAGGCGGTTGAGTCGCAGCCGTGCCCCAATCGGATCGGCCCCGTCAAAGAGTTTTTGTTTGATGGTCTCGCCAATCACGCAGACCGCCGCGCCGGAACGTACCTCGTTGGCAGTAAAGAGGCGCCCTAGCTCCAGCTTGCGGTTGTTGACAAAGAAGAACTGCTCGGTTCCCGCCGAGATGGTGGTGTTCCAGTTCTCATTGGCGTAGATGGCGGTGGCAGCGCTGCTCATGGTCGGCGAAACCGCCGCCAGATCAGGTATCTCACGCTCAAGAGCTTCAGCGTCGCGCAGCTTAAAGGGACGGGCACCCGATGACTGACCCGGCCCCATGTGTTTGCCGGGGCGCACCATCAGCAGGTTGCTCCCCATGGCGGAGATTTGATCGGTGACCTGTCGCGTGGCACCGCCTCCCAGCGTGACGAGGGTGATCACCGCCGCCACACCGATGATGATTCCCAGCATGGTCAGGAAAGAGCGCATCTTGTTGCGCCGCAACTCGCGCAAGGCCAGGAGCAAGGCGTTCCATAACATTAGACACCTCCCTGATTGATGAGGTCGTTCTCGATCACCCCGTCACGGAAGTTGACTGTCCGTTTGGCAAAGGCCGCCATCTCAGGTTCGTGAGTGACCATGATTACCGTCACTCCATGATCGCGGTTGATCGTACAGAGCAGGTTCATGATCTCCACGCTGCATGCCGAGTCGAGGTTGCCGGTCGGTTCATCGGCCAGCAGGACGGTGGGCTTGGTGACCATGGCACGGGCGATTGCCACGCGCTGCTGCTGGCCACCGGAGAGTTCGCCGGGTGTATGTTTTTCACGACCTGTCAGCCCCACCGCGGCCAGTGCCTGACGTGCCCGCTCATGGCGGACGTGGCGCGAGTCGCCACGGTAAAGCAGCGGCAGCTCGACATTCTCCAATGCCGAGGTGCGGTTGAGCAGGTTGAAGCCCTGGAAGACAAAGCCCAGATAGTTACGCCTCAGCAGGGCACGTTGGTCGCGTGTCAGACCGCCGACTTCAACGCCCTGAAAGCGGTATGCGCCGGAGGTGGGGCTGTCAAGACACCCCAGAATGTTCATCGCAGTGCTCTTACCCGAGCCACTGGGTCCCATGACGGCAACAAACTCGCCGGTGTGAATTGCCAGATCAACTCCATTCAAAGCCGCCACGGCGGCATCACCCTGACCGTAGATTTTGGTGATCTGACGCAGTTCGATCACGGGTGTGGGCGCAGGCGTTGGGGTTTGATGTTGCTCACTCATTTGCGCCCTACCCTTCCGGCAACTACAAGTGGTGTCCCCACGGCCAGCTCGTCCGAGGTTACCTGGGTGTTAATGCCATCCGAAAACCCTGTGGTCACAAATACGGGGCGGACCTCACCGCCTTCAAGCACATAAACGGTGGGTGGTCTGGCACCCTTTCTATCACCACTATTCGTATTCCTGTCGCGTTGAGGTGGACGTGGCATGATCGAACTGATCAGACTCGGTTTACTGCCATTATTTTGTCCACCCGCAGCAGGCTCTTCAACGCGCGGCGGTTCGAAACGGAGTGCCGTGTTGGGAACCAGAAGCACCGCTGTGACCTTGCGGGTGGTGATGGTGGCGGTGGCGGTCATCCCCGGACGCAGGGAGAGGTCGTCGTTGCTGACATTCAGTACCGTAGTGTAAGTGACAACGCCGTCGGTAGTCCTGGAGCCATAACGCACCTGTATGATGGTAGCGGGAAAATTGCGGTCAGGGTAAGCGTCAACGTTGAAAGTCGCCTCCTGCCCTTCATGCACCCGACCCACATCGGCCTCGTCAACATCGACCTGCAGCTCCAGCTTGGTCAGGTCTTCCGCCAGTGTAAAGAGCACCGGGGCCTCGAACGAAGCCGCCACGGTCTGTCCCGGTTCGATCTTACGATCGAGCACAATCCCGTTGATCGGCGAGATGATCACCGCTTTTTCGACATCTGAGAGGGTGACATTCAAGGTCGCCTCGGCCTTGGCGATCTCGGCCTTGGCACTGGCCACGCCGGCGCGTGCCCGCAGGACAGTCGCCTCCTGAGTGTCGAGTTCGTTACGCGATGGCACCTGACCGCCGCTGCGCTCATGCACCTGACGCAGCCGTGCCAGTTGTGCCTCAGCCTCGTGCAGGGTGGCTTCATTTTCCAGCACCTTGGCTTGTGCCGCCTCCAGTGACGCTTCCGACTGGCGCACTTGCGCTTCGAGTTTGGAGGTGTCGATACGCGCCAACACCTGACCATTGGTGACATGGTCGTTGTAGGTGACATAGACGGAGAGGATGGTGCCCGAAATCTCCGAGCCGATCTCAACCTCATTGACAGGTGCCAGTGTGCCGGTAGCGTTGACCGTCTCCACCAGATCGCCGCGTGTCACCGACACGGTCTCATAGTGTACTTCCTCGCCTTTGGCACGTTGGCCCTGAACCCTCCAGGCCACCCCCCCTATTAACAAAATTATTGCGGCCACGATAAGCAGCCGCCGCAGCCGCCGCCGTGCCGGGTTGTGGTGTAGACCCAGTTTTTCGGCAATCTGCTGGTCGTTCGCTCTGTTATTGTCGCTGCTCATAGTTTCTCTCCGGTAATTGCTTCATTCTCAAATTCGTCGCTCTTGTTGCTCTCCGGTGCGGCACTCCAGCCACCACCCAGAGCCTTGTAGAGGCGAATGGCGGCACTGGCGACTTCGGCGTGGCTCAAGGTCAGCGAGTTCTGCGTTGCGAGCAGCGACTGCTGCGAAGTGAGGACGCTCTGAAAATCGGTCAGACCCGCCGCATACTGCTCCTGCGCCAGGGCAAAAGCGCTGGCAGCAGCCGCAGCGGCCGCGTCCATAGCCGTCTGCCGCTCGGCCTCATTGACCAGCGACACCAGTGCATCCTCGACCTCTTTCAGGGCTGTCAGCACCGTAGCCTGGTAAGCCGCCAACGACTCCTCCTGCATGGCGGTCTGGATAGCGACCTGCTGCCGGATGCGTCCGCCATCGAAGAGGGTCAGTCCGGCCGAGACAAAGCCTTGAATGGTGCGCGCCGCCGAACCATAGAGATCACCCAGCGAGAGGGCACTATAGCCGATGGAGCCACCGAGAGTCAGATTGGGATAACGTGCCGCAGCGGCGACACCGATCTGCGCTGTTTGTGCCGCCAGCTTGCGCTCTGCCTGACGCACATCGGGGCGTTGCCGCAGAATGTCGGCCGGAAAACCGATGGACAGCGTGGCGGCCGGCAACGGTATTTGTGGCGCACTGCTCTCAAGTTCAGCAACGAGCGAACCGGGTGTACGCCCCAGCAGCAAGGCGATCTGATGCTCTGTCTGATGCAAGGTTGTGCGCAGGGCAGGCAACTCGGCGCGTGTCTGCTCCAGACTCATACGCGCCTGGTCAACATCGAGCTGGGTCACCAGGCTGGCCTCGTGTCGCCAGACGGTAAGTTGATAGGTCTCGGTCTGCGCCAGCAGATTGCCGGCGACCACGGCCAGACGTGACTGCGCCGCACGGTACTGCACATAGTTGAGTGCCACCTCGGCCAGCAGCGAAACCGTCACATCACGCAGCGACTCCCTGGACGCCTGCAGTGACGCCTCAACCGCTTCCACGGCACGGCGCTGACCGCCAAAGAGATCGACCTCCCAGCTCGCGTCGAAGCTGCTGTCATAGGTGGTGGTGCCATCTGCGCCACTGCCGAGACGGTTTTGTGAGCGCCGGGCCGAACCACCGGCACCAAGAGTCGGCAGACGGTCGGCACCGGCCAGCAGACGTTGGGCACGGGCCTGGCGCAAACGCGCCTCGGCCTGACGCAGATCAAGGTTATTTGTCTGGGCACAGACCATCAGGTTGTCCAGCAACGGATCGGCAAATATGCGCCACCATTCGGCCAGCTCCGGTGCTGCGGTGGAAGCTGGCACGTCAGTGTTCCAAGCTTGTGGCAGGGTAGTTACCGGCGGTTCATAATCGGGTCCAACCGTCATGCACCCCGCCAGCAGCAGCACAACTGCTGTCAGCGTTAAAAACAGCGGAATGACACAGTGAAATTGTTTAGGCATACAATGCGGACTGCGTCCGCACCCTTTACCCTGATCCTCTCCCATGGGGAAAAGGAATTGAGGTGTAGTTTTCATGTTACAAGACATTAATGGCTCCTGTATGCTTTCTAATGTGCGTCTTGCTTTGCCCGTACCGCCAGCAAGCCGGCCATACTGAAGCGGACAATATGGTCGGTCAGCACCTCGGCACTAAAGCGTGGCATGGGGGGCGGCGATGGTGTCAGCTCTTTGGCGGCCATGCGACGCTGCCGGGCCTGCATCAGCGCCCCCACACACTGCGCATGGACGCTCATGGCACACAACTGCACATCCTGCTCGGCGGCGTCAGGCCCGAGAATGGCGCGGATCAACTCCAGGTGCATCTTGCGCAGCGGCTCCATGGCGACGGTGATGGCCCTGCTCAGTAACCCGGTGGGGTTCGACATTTCGCGGCGGGCGATATCAAAATCACGACTCTCGGGGTCCATCGAGCGTTGCACCAAAGCCTTGGTATGTCCACGCAGACGCTCGACTGCCGATGCCTCGGGCGACACACCGCCATCCGGGGGATACTTGGCGATACTTTTGTCAAACTCATGTTGCCAAGTAAGGGCATACATCTTCTCCTTACTGCCAAAGTGGTAGTGCAGCGCGGCCACATTGGCCCCGGCGGCAGCACAGATATCGCTTGTCTTGGTGGTATGATAGCCCTTTTCGGCAAAGAGCACCCCCGCCGCATCAAGCAGCTTCCGTCGCGTCTCTACACCATCAGCCCTGTCTATTCTCATGGTCTTCTCCTGGTTCGCCCTAAATCAAGCCACAATATAAAGTAAACACTTGAACTAGTCAATAGAAAAGTTTAGGCTACCACTGTTCTTCAGTATTTACTCATGCTATGCCGACGGCCTCCCCTTTACATTCAGAATATTACGTTATCACTGATACATGTTGGGTCGTCCCTGCTTGGCTGTAGTCATGTCTCTCCAGCGGTTTTCCTGCGGAAGTGGTGTGGGGGCTGGGAGGTTAGTCCTCCCGGCTATCCGATTCGACGAATTTCTCTATGAGTTCGAATGTAATGCCATGTTCGAGAAAAATGGGGTGTTCCGGTGCCCGACCCGGAGCGGTTTGAAACCCAAGCGTTCTGAAGAACTCACCAGATGTATTGCGAGCGATGGTATGAATACGCCGACAGTTCCTGGTTTTGGCGATACGGTAGAGTTCCGTGACAAGACTGCGGCCGATGCCGTGTCCTTGGGCATGAGAAGCGACAGCCAGATGCCGAAGCTCAATGTCGGTACCCCCGGCCCATACAGCAACCAATCCTCCGACCACTTGCCCATTTTCTTGAGCAAGTAACTCGAATTCCTCGCCCTCCACGCTGAATGTGTGACGTATATCACGCGGCAGGCCCAAGGGCTGCCACAGAACTGCCCAAAGGAGCTCATCCAGCCTTGCGGCAGCATCGGTTGTCGTTACGATTTCTACTGGTGCCACGCTTTTCTCGTCGAACACCTGAATTAAGCCGCGCCGCGAAGCGGCATCGGCTTGAATGAGTTGTTAGGCATGATTGGATTTTCCCCACTTTCTGAGTCGCCCGCTAATCCCTCATCACCGCATCATCAGCGCGAACGCGCCCCAGCCCAGGTATTCACGCGTGTAAGCGGCGTAACGCTCGGGTCCTGAGGTTAGTTCGGCTCGAACATCTTTCGCGAACTCGTCGTCAGGATTGGCTTCAAGCCATCGGCGCATGGTGAGCCACTTGGACGCCTCGTATCTGTCCCAGCTGTCCTGGTCTGCCAAAACCATTTCTACGACGTCGTAGCCGAGGCGGCAGAAAGACGCCAGAAGTTCTGGAAGCAGGAGAAAGTCGGAGATGGAGCCGACAAGGCACCCCCTGGCAACATCTTCCGTCGGCGGTAACTGCCGCCAGTAGGGCTCGCCGATGAGGATGATCCCTCCGGTGCGGAGGCTCTGCGCCAGAAGCTCGATGGTGCCGGCGACTCCCCCGGCGATCCACGTGGCACCCAGACAGGCTGCCACACCGGCCTTCTCGTCAGAGACGAAGCCGGCGGCATCGCCATGAATGAACTTGACTTGATTGGCGACACCGAGTTCTTCGGCGCGGAGTTTCGCTTGCTCGGTGAACAACCGGCTCATGTCGATGCCGGTGCCGATGACTCCGTAATCGCGTGCCCAGGTGCACAGCATCTCCCCCGAACCGCTGCCGAGGTCGAGCACTCGGGTTCCCGTTTCCAGACGCAGCGCCGCGCCGAGAGTGGCGAGCTTTTCGGGTGTGAACGGATTATGGATGCGGTGAGCACTTTCGGTAATGTTGAAGATCCGTGGAATATCCATTGCAGAAAATCTCCTTACGGGAGAGTCTTCGCTCTTCCGAGACCATTGTCTTTGCTTTTTTGAATGGCGACATCAATCATTTCCTCGGGCAGAATTGGCGCATCCTTCACGCCAAGCCAGTCGAAAAGCATCCTTGCGCAATCCTGTTTTATAAAGACAAATATCTTATACATACCTTCATAGGGGACATGAACTGGCTGATTGGCATCAAACATATCGCTCAGCCTCTTTATTCCCTCGTGCTTATCGGGACGCATGATGCCCTTCGCATGAAGAATCATGTTTCTTAGGATTCGCAGATCACCCATTATGTCTGACTGGATGGCCCGTAGCTCAACCCCTCTGTGCCAATGTAATTGAGACAGCTACCCCTTGATAAATTACTGTAGGGCGGGCAGGAGAAGAAGGATGTTAGCATACAAAGGCAACAAGAGACCAGCGGCAGATGTCGGGGTGGTAATGTATCATATCTTGTGTCACTGACGAGAAAGGGGTACCACCGATGATATTCCAAAACCCCAAAGGAGGTACCCCCATGACCAAAGCGATAGTCGTACATAGTCTCTCGCACATTTTTGTCTGCGTGTCACTTTTTCATCAAATACTCAGCCACGGCTTGATAGGCCGGCAAGGAGGTTGGATCAATCTGCGCGTTATTCGCCGTGGGAAAAGACGCGAAGCGCACGATGACCATATCGGCGGTTGGGTCCACATAGATGGTTTGACCATGAACTCCACGTGCAGCAAAAGCACCATGCTTATTATGGAACACCCACCACATACTGCGGTAGCTCCCGCCTTTAAGCATTTCATAGCCAGCCTTGGCAAAGGCTTGCTTATTACCGCCGGCCCGGATGTTCTCCACAACCTCTTTCGGGAACAACTGTTGCCCATTGATCTTGCCGTCGTTGAGCAATAGAAGTCCAATACGTCCCAAGTCCCGCATACCTGCACTGAGTCCGCCGCCCGCAAACGGTGTTCCCTTGGCGTCCACGGTCATATATCCATCCAACTCCGCGCCCATCCTGCTCCAGATACGCTCCGACAACAGGTGCGCAAGATCCCTGCCAGTGACCCGCGATATCACCCAGCCAAGCGCATCCGTGTTGATTGTCCTGTAGCCGAAAGCCTCGCCGTGGACGCCGTCCTGCCTGACGGTTTGCAGATACTCAAAATAGCCGTTCGGACCTTCATAATCCTTTGGTTTCGGCAGTGGGCTCGCCGCCTTTGAATAAATCCAGATATCCGCTTTTGGGTCAGCGTAGTCCTCGCTGTAGTCAAGAGCCGTGGTCATGTCCATGATCTGGCGCACAGTCGCACGGCCAAAGGCGCTATCCTTGAGTTCCGGGACAATTGAGGCAGCCTTCACTTTATCGTCCAGCTGTCCCTCAGCCACCAGGATCTCGGCCAGGAGTCCCGTAATCGACTTGGTCATCGACATGGCGGCATGCGTACCCATCTCGTCGAGACAACCAAGGTATTTCTCATAAACGGTCTGGCCCTTGTGAAGAATGAGAATGCCGTCGGTATAATTCGCTGACAGGGATTCCTTCCATGTCATGGGTTTTGCGCCATTCATGGGCGTGAATTTCACGGCATCAATATCATCATCGAGTGCGTAGAATAACGGGACCGGCGCTTCGATACCCCTGCTCACTTGCTTTGTGGGCATCAGTTCCCGAATGTGGCATACCGTCCAGCGCAACTTCGGAAAGCTGAAAAAATCCGCTTCCGGCTGCATAATCAGCTTTTCTGGCGGCGGGGGAAATCCCTTCATCCAACCCATCCGCCCGGGATCAGTTTTTTCTGCGCCCGGGTAAGAACCGGGTTGCGCATTGGATTGCGCAAAAAAACAAAATACGGTGAGGAACCCTGCGAGCAGGGAGAGTGATATGCGGATTGGGTGCTTCATGGTGCCACCTCCACGTCGGTTATTACATTCCTCATTCCATGATGAGCGAACCGACCAAGCTCAGCCGCGGGTTTACCGAAGCGAAGCGGAGGCAGGACTGTCGGCTGGATCGCCTTGTTGGGCATGAGCGAACGCAGCTTTGATGGTAGCCTCATCGGGGATGGATCTGGCTTGCCAGCGCACGATACGAATACCTGCTGAACCCAAGGCCTTGGCTTTCTTTGCATAGAAGGGCCACGGCGCCTCGCCGGCACCACCGCCTTTTTTGGCTTTTACGACGACGAATAGAACGGCTGCGATGACGGCAATGACAACCAGTAAAAGCAAGAAGTCCATGTGCTGTTTCCTTTATGCCCGACAGTGTATGGGCGGATTCACATAAGACCCGCGATTGTCTTTTCCTGTCCGTATATGACGCCGATGAATATATGCAATGAACCGCGATACTGTCAATTATTCCGAGTACCCACGGCATTCATCGCGGCCACGAGCCGCTTGTCGCCGGACAGGTTCGCCGGCACCTCCCTTACTTCAGCGCGGGTCATGACAACGGGAAGGTGCCTCGGCTTGCGGGCCCGTATCACCTCTGCCCCCTGCGCAACCGGATGCAACACATACTTCTTTCCTTCAAAAACCTTTCCTTCGGCAAAACAGTCATCCCTGTCGGACAGTCTCTGTGTTCATGGGTCGGCGGATGGGTTATTGTGCTGTCGTCGCAGAAGAGGTGTTTCGTGCTTGAATGCCTCTCCCGCTGTCGCTTTCTTTTTCGGTCGGGGTGGAAGTTGTCTGGCAGATTACAGTGTATGTCTATGACAAAACGGTGGCAAAATTGCAATAGGTTTTCATGCTTGTGATAGTTGCCCATCGGTGCAATAGAATAGACAGAAACATCATAATCATATCAAGCCATACCGGTTGGTTGCTATTTCACGTAGGGCGTCGTCTCTTTGTGTCGTCCCGCCAATCTCCATTATGAATGCTCATTACGGGGCATGTTCTCCGAATAGCTCGCTTTATTTTTGGAATAGGTCAGCGTGGCTTCCCGCCCGCTCGAAGACAACGCGGTTGGACTCAATTACATAAATCAACAGCCAGTCGGATTCAATGTGGCATTCCCGTCGCCCCTTCCAATTGCCAATCAGCCTATGGTCACGATGAATGTCGTCAAGGGGTTCCTCGGCCACTAAAGAACGGATTATTATTTTCAGTTTTTCGAGGTTTTTGCCGCGTCTTTTCATCCGCTTGGAGTCGCGTTCAAACTGCTTTGTGTATACGGGCGCCGGCATCAGATGCCCAACTTTTTGAACATATCATCGGCATCATTGCAAATAATCAGTTCACGGCCCGCATCCGTGTTGGTAAAGGTCTTGCGAGTGACCTCGTTGGGAATGGCTACGTCAAAAGGCAACCCTTTTTTTAATTCGACCTGCTTATAAAAAAGCGTAATCGCTTGAGTTGTCGTCAGCCCAAGCCGGCGGAATATGTGCTCAGCCTTGCCTTTTAAATCGGGCTCAATTCTGGCTCTGATGGTGGATGATTTAGCCATTGCTACACCTCCATGTGAGTTTGCTCGAGCGTATCCCAAATGGGGTACAGTGTCAAGAGGGACGTACTTAACTATTTAACCCAGATTTTCCATTAGAGAATTTGTAGGATCAGGTTTCGCCGCATGGTAGGTCTGAGGCTATTGGCCCACAGACCGCTGAACCAAGCCTGTTTCTTTCGTGGGAGAGACAAGAGCAAATGATTCTTGCCGTTGCCGCCCTTCCATGAACCGCCCACCGCCAGTATCATCCCGTGCAAAGTGGAAAGGGTGTGCTTCACGCGGGTCTTCATTACGGCCTGACGAAACAGACTCATCAGATTGTACGCCGGCATGGCAAAGGACAAATCCGCCTCGGTCGCCCAGAACTTCTTCATGTTGAAGGCATCGAGCCCGAAATCGGCCTTCACCCCTTTGATCCGGCTTTCCGCATCCGCCCTTCCCCGGCAGGTGCGCCAGACCTCAACCGTCGGCAATGCCAAGTCCGTTACGTATGCACTGTATCGCCATCTTTTGGCCGCCGGATCATCAGCAAACAGACTGAGGCTCTTGCCGGGAGACTCCCGGTCTGAGGCGGACTGCCGTATGACGATAATGCGGCGTGCCTTCTTCCAAACGGCTGCCTGGTACTCGATTTCGGTAATCTCGATCCCCTGCTTCAACGCCCACCAGTTCCCTGCCCTGTAAATCGCCCGCTGTAGGGTATAGGTCAGCTTCGCAGCAACCACATAAGGAATATGCTACAACTCCAGCGCAGAGAGAAAGGGAAGGAATCATCAAAAAATCCGCTGTCGGCACGCAAAAGGCCTACGGTCTTGCCCGGCAGATGGGCAAGGGTGGATTCGAGAAATTGCAAAACGTTGTCCCACTGTGCACATTCCCCGGGCGAAGCCAGAAGGTGGCAACAAGCCGATACTCAGCAATAAACGCCAACAGCGGATGATGGCTCGGCCGTCCGTGCCGGGCTGGATTGTAGCCGCGACCGGCCCCCTCCTGTTGCCTGGTACGGGTCACCACCGTCGAATCAAGGTCAAGGGCGACACTCTTCATGGAAGGAAGCTTGTCAAACAGCCGTCGATACATGTTCCCCTGCACACGCTCATTCGTCAGCATGTCAAACCAACCGAAAAGACGAATGAGCGCCTTGAACTCGGCAGAGCAAGACCACCCAAAAAGACGGCACAGCACGCTATCCAAACGAACCATCTCCGCTGAAAGCATCCTGGGAAGAAGACTATCAGGAATGGTCCCGGCGCAATCTGAGCGACAAGGAGTATGTGTACTTCTGGGCCGACGGCATGTACTTCAACGTTCGCCTTGATGATGACCGGATGTGCATCCTGGTAATCATCGGCACCGACAAGGAAGGCAACAAGGAACTGGTGGCCATCGGTGACGGCTATCGTGAGAGCACGACCAGCTGGAAGGAGGTTCTTCTCGACCTGCGGCGTCGGGGCCTGAAGAATGCCCCCCGTCTCGCCGCTGCCGATGGCTGCCTGGGGTTTTGGGCAGCCCTTGAGGAGGTATTCCCCCGCTGTCGAGAACAGCGCTGCTGGGTACACAAGACTGCCAACATCCTGGACACGCTTCCCAAGAGTATGCAGTCGAAGGCAACGTTCCCTATCCATGACATGTATCATGCCGAGAGCAAGGAGTCGGCCCTGGAAGCCTGTGATCACTTTGTGCATGCTTACAAGGACAAGTATCCCAAAGCCGTGGCGTGTCTTGAAAAAGATAAAGAGGTGCTCTTTACCTTCTATGATTTTCCTGCGGTGCACTGGATTCATATACGGTCCACCAACCCTATTGAATCGACCTTCGCCACGGTCCGGCATCGAACGAAGCGAACCAAAGGATGTGGATCCCGGACGGCCACCCTGACCATGGTCTTCAAGCCGGCCCGGAAGACCTGGAAGAAGCTCAGAGGGTATGCCATGATTCCCCTGGTATTGGAAAACAGAGTGTTCATCAACGGAAAATTGCAGGAAGCGGCATGATCACATGACGAAGGGTACGGAACTCGATCCACAACATTTGACAATATCTCCTTCGCGGCGCGGCTTAACTCAAGCGTTATGCCCTAATGAATAAAAAAACACTTGACACTGCACTTGCACTTTGTTATCTTATGAGTCATAGAAAATATAACTTAACTCAGGAGGTCATCGCATGGGTACTTTAACAGAGCTTCAAGACGAGAAAAACAAAATATTATCGGCTATCTCCAAAGCGGCTAGTGAAGGGAAAACCGACATTGTCTTGGCAGAAAGTGAAAAATTAGAAAAAATTGAAAATCTTATTTCTCGCCATAAACAAATTACTTCAGAACTTGAAGGACTGAAAAGTGGCACTCTACAAATAACACAATCAAAAACTCGGCGTGTTGTGACCACCCCTGTTAGTGGGTCAAGATCAGCGCAGATGGTTGCCTCAAGAGTGCTTGGAGAACAAATTCGTAGTGAGTTCTTAAGAAAACGCGAGGCAGAAGGTATCCACCTCCAGTTGATTAAAGGAAAGACAATATTTCGTACTAGGTCAGGAAAACTGGTTGGCCTTGCTGTTGCTACAGAAAGACAACCATATCGTTGGTTTCTTGGTTTGCCAGCTGGAGGCTTTGATCATGCCGTGCTTTTATGCCAGCGCGAAAATGGAGAAGTTATAGATGTTCCTCTTCCGGAGAATTTTTTTGAGAAATATGGTAAAGATATGAGCGAATCTAAGGGGCAGCTCAAATTTAATGTGGTCAGCAGAGGTAGAGGCTTGTTTGTGCAGGTTCCTGGCACTGACGGAATAGACGTAAAGCCATTTGCAAGGGACTATTCTTTTCTGTCATAGTTTACTCAAGATAAAACAACTTGGGCAATAAGCGTGACTATAAGTGTATAAGATTAAAGTAAATTGGCATAACCAACCGCTGCACCCGATCGCGGGCCGCTGGCCCGCTCCGGGTGAGCTTTTCGTTAGGTTTGGAGGAGAAAACACATGAAGAAATACGCTGCAGTGCTTGCCATCCTTTTCATCTTGACCGGTTGTGCTACCGGCGAGTTGATGTCACGTCTCCGACCGGGAATGCCAAAACAGGAAGTAATTCAGACCTTGGGTAATCCAGACGGTTATCAAGCGCGAGGTGAATATGAGGCGCTAAAATACTCTCACCGCCTTGTAACAGGCTGGACTAGGGACAGAGCCGACTATTTCGTGATCCTGAAAGATGGAAAAACAGTCGAGTACGGCACCGGCGAGGTCCGAGTCAAGGATGTCAATAGCAACGTTCTCTTTTTGGTACCCTTGCGCTGAGTTTGCTTTATGCAAGCCCCTGATTTCGCCAATCGTCAACTACTCGATATTATATCGGGAAGGTTATTCTTTGATTCGGCTGGCAATTGAGCATCTGCTTTTTGAGGAACTAATCATGAGCGTAGGGGGTCAACTTGACCGGAAAGAATATGAAAAGTGCAAAGGCAGAGGCATCAAGTTGGCGAAGATTATTCGTAAGCTCAGTCCCGATTATCGTCAGCTTGTCATTTTTACCAGGACTATTTTCTCACTCATCCCGAACAGTCCTCCACTAATTGAATGGGAGCATGAAAAGCTCCTTAAACACTGGGGGACTATTTCCTCCTTCCTTCATTGGGCCGGTGAGGCAAAAGAGACCTTCGAGTCGTCTCAGTGGTTTATAAAAGAGCTTGAAACGATAGAGAGTGCTGCCACGTACCTTTGGGAAAAAATGAGGTCTGGCTATTCAGGGGCCATGATGCCTGAAAGAATGGTGTCAAGAGGGACGTACTTACCTGTTTAACTTACTCCTGCCGTCCCGGGTTTCACCAGATCTCAGCCCGACTCTGAAGATGGAGGATTTAACCCGGGGCATCAGACACCTGGGTGCGTGATGTCGGCCGTCATCGTCAGGTCGTTTCCCTCAGCGGCGAATACCTCGTGCGGCGTGATTCGTACGAACCGTGCCGTTCCACGACTGTGCCTTCAGGAGTCAACGCGATCAAACCCTTTCACGTGATAGCCATCCCCTCGAATCATCGAGGAAGCAGAAGAAGGCTTCCGCCAGTGTCACGGGCGAGAACTGGCGATGGCGTTGTGAAATCAAAAATTGACCTCTTTCGAGAATAAGGTACACTACGGAAGACCTTTATCTGAATTTTGTCATTTCGAGGAGCATCGCGACGAGAAATATTTCTTTAATATCGATATGTTGCAAGATTTCTCCTTGCGGTCGAAATGACAAAATCGATAGTTTTAAAGGTCTCTACGGATTGCTACCTTCAGGGGGAGGCTTATCACGTGTCGACAATCTGTTCACAAACCATAGAATTCTAACTGTTCACCAGGAAAGGAGGACACATTCCATGATAGAGGATCCAAAAAAATTTCTTGACGGTTTTCAAGGTGCAGTGGCGCGATTTCATAAAGCCGATAAGAACACCCTGAAAGCATTCACGAATCTAAATGAAACCGCTCTCCAGCCGGGTGCGTTGGATCGAAAAACCAAGACATTGATGTGCCTTGCCATCGGTATTGCCCATGGCTCAGAATATTGCGTGGCCGCTCGCGCCGCCCAGGCGAAAGAAGCCGGAGCGACCCGCGAGGAATTATTGGAATCGGCCTCGGTTGGTCTGTTGATGGGTGGCAGTCTGGCCTTCGGCCCAATTTTGACGGTTTTCATGAATACGGTTTCTATGCTTTTCCCGGAAGGATCTGGCACGTGAATCTGAAGCACCTATGACGGCTTCGTAAGAAGGTTCGCGGGCACGCACGGCACACGCATCCCGAGGTATGAGGCGTTCCGTGATGCACATCACGGTGACGAGGGAATGAATGCGACGAAGCATCCGGTTATAATACCAAGGGTCATGCCTCCGTTACCATTGTACGAAGCCGTCACTGTTTTTCCCTGCCTTCGACCTCCACACACCACCGACGGCCGGCACCAGCCCGTACAGCCTGGAAAACGACACGTCACGGGGGATTGGTCGGATCGAACATGTGTCTTTGATTGTTTCCCTTAGAATATGTCCGGAACAATGCCGCGATCCCGAGCACAGGCCACCGTCTTGAGTGGTTCAATTCGGCTAAGGCTAATGGAGGATGGTCCGGGTTAAAATGACTAATTGACAGGGCACACCAAATGGTTTAGCTGGACGATCACGATCAGCGGTCTTGTTTTGCCCTCCAGGGAGCATTCTTTTCCGCACATTGCCGGCATATCCATGATGCATCGATCGACCGGCATAAGTATTATTTCCCCCGTACGAAGGAGGTCGGAGTATGTCCCACAATTCGCTATTGAGTCCCCGCATGAAAAAAATAAAGGAAGAAATACTGGACTCGCCTGTCTATGTTGATACTGAGCGAATCCGTGTGCTTCTGGAATCTTACAAGGAAACGGAAGGGCTTCCTCCGGCCGAGCGAAGGGCCGCGTATTTTGAAAAATATCTGGGGGAGAAGACCCTTTTCATTGACGACAATCCCCTGGTCGGCGATTTCGGCAAATATAAGCTCTCGGCAATGCCCTGGATAGAAATATCCTGCCGCTGGATGAGTAAAAACCTTGAGGGCTACCGCCTGCACAATACCATGGGAGAGTATGTCATCGATGATGAGGCCATGAAGGATATTCATGAAGCCGTTAGAGTCTGGGGCGATACATGCGCCTATTCACGAGCGCGGTCGATTTTTGAGGAGTCAACGGGAACGGACTGGGCAACCCTGGGCAAAACGGGGATGTATATCGACGGCTGCGGCCTTCCCCTCCCTTCGGTTATTTGTACGGAACCGGCTCAAATGGCGGCCGGGGGGCTTCGTGCTCAATTGGAAAAAATCGCCGCCAAGGAAAAAAGTCTGCCGCCCATTGGAACGATCCAGACAACGAAACAGAGAATTTTGTTGAGGGCCATGCGCAAGTCCCTGCAGGCAGTCATCAACTGGGCTCATCGCTACGCGGAACTCGCCCGGGAAACGGCAAAAACGGAGAAGAATCCCGGGCGGAAGAAAGAACTCTACCACATGGCCACGGTATTGGACTGGGTGCCGGAAAACCCGGCGCGGACATTTCACGAAGGTATTCAGTCCACACTGTTGCTTTATATGGCCTCTGTAATCGAAATGTCCTGTCCGGCAGGGTTAGCCATCGGTAACATATCCCGACCCCTCACCCCGCTTTATCTCCGGGACCGGGAAGAAGGGAGAATCACTGAAAAACAGGCAATCGAACTTATTCAGGGTTTTTTCGCAAAGATCATGGGAGCCACCATCTATGCATCCAACGTCTGGAGTACGGCAGGCCAGGGATTCAACGCCTGCCGGATCAGCATGGGCGGCTATACGGCGAAAGGAGATGACGGCACGACGGAACTGGATTACTTGCTGCTCGAAGCCCAGAAACAGATGAAGGTAATCGAACCGGGCCTGGCCTGCTATTACACCGACAAAATGCCCGAGGACTTTCTGCTCAAGTGCATGGAATTGATCAAGGATTCCGGCTTGGGACAGCCTCAGTTCCATAATACCGACAAGACGATCGAACGCTGGCTCTATAATTTCCCCGGTGTTTCCCTGGAAGATGCCCGAGAAAGAACGGTGCTGGGTTCCTGTGTTGTCAGCGTGCTGGGTAATTTGACTAATCCCCCTTGGGAGGGGGCGTTTAATGTGGCAAAAATGCTTGAAATTGCCCTGAACAACGGCATCGATCCCTATACAGGGGAAAAGGTCGGCCTGGAAACAGGCGATCCGGCGGCGTTCACCTCTTACCAGGAATTGCACGACGCGGTCAGAAAGCAGCTCGCCTATCTCCTGGAACAATGTCGTTTTTTCGATTCAACAGGATTCGCGCTGCAGGCGGAAATTCTTCCCCAGACCTTTTCGTCGGCAATAATAGACAATTGCATCGAAACGGCGACTGATTTGAGTGAAGGCGGCCAGTGCTTCGGCGAAATGGGAACAATAATCGTTGGGAATATCGATCTGGCCAATTCGCTCGCCGCTATCAAAAAGCTGGTTTTCGACGACAAAGTATTGTCGATGAGCCAACTCACAGATGCTTTGCAGGCTGATTTCCAGGGCACAGAATATTCACGGATTCAGAAGCTGTGCCTCAAGGCTCCGAAGTACGGCAATGACGATCCTTACGTCGACGATATAGCCCGGGAGTGGTTCGATATTTTCTATGAGGAAGCGACGAGGCAACCAGACTGCATGGGAAATCCTTCCGTACCGGAGGCATATTCTCATTCCCTGCACTGGCACACGGGAGCGCGAACAAAGGCTTTGCCAAGCGGAAGAAAAAGCGGTCTCGCCCTCTGCGACGGCAGTGTTTCCGCCCAGGCGGGAACTGATGTTGCCGGTCCCACCGCCCTTGCCCGTTCCGCGGCGCGCGTGCTGGACACGGTAAAATACTCATCAAACCATCTGAACATGAAACTCCATCCGTCGATTTTTAAAGACGGAGACGGGATGAGAAAGGTCATAGCTCTGATTAAATCCTATTTTGATTTAGGCGGATATCATGTGCAATTCAACAGCATCTCCAATGAAACCCTGGTGGAGGCGCAACGCAATCCCGAAAAATATAAGAATCTGACTGTACGGGTGGCCGGTTTCAGTGCCTATTTCGTCCGGCTCGACAAGGGGATACAAGATGAAATCATCAGAAGAACGATGCTGACGATCTCGTAAAAATCGATGCCCGATAGAGGACGGCTTTTAAAAAGCTCCTTGAGACACGGCGCGCACGTCTTGAGGAATGAGGCGTACTGTGAGGTACGCCGCAGTGACGAAGGCCGGAGCGCAATCAGGCATCCGGCTACAGTACCGGAGGCATGCCCCCGGTACCTTTTTACGAGGACGTCAATGCCGAGCTTTCAGAATTGACGATCACTTCCTGCTAAGGCGAAATCAACTGTGGATGGCATGGTGTTTGATGTTCAAAACTTTTCTCTGAATGACGGGCCCGGTATCCGAACAACTGTTTTTTTCAAGGGATGTCCGCTTAAATGCTCCTGGTGCAGCAATCCCGAATCCCAAAGCGAGAAAGTACAACTCCTGTATTATAGAAACCTGTGTCTTTCCTGTTACAGTTGCATAGAAGCCTGTCCAAACGGAGCCAATACGATTAAGAAGGACAAAACGGTCTTTCTGGACAGGGCGGCCTGCAGGGCCTGCGGGATATGTGCCGACGCTTGTCCCTCCGGCGCAAGGATAATGTCCGGGAGATCGATGTCGGCAGAAGAAATAGTCGCTGCTTCCACAAAAGACAGTCTTTTTTATCGCAATTCAGGCGGAGGGGTCACCTTTTCCGGAGGAGAACCGCTTATGCAGGCGGAATTCATCCGCATAATTTCAAGGAAACTGAAAGAAAAGGGCATTCACTGCGTTCTCGACACCTCCGGATACGCCGCTTGGGAAAAGGTGCGATCAGTCCTCCCTTACATCGACCTTCTGTATTGGGATATAAAATGCATCGACCCGTCTAAGCACGAGCGCCTGACCGGTGTTTCCAATGCGCTGATCATCAGCAATCTGGAAAAAACGCTCGCTTTGGGCAAAAAAGTCCTGATTCGGCTACCGTTCATTCCCGGCATCAATGATGCTGATTCCGACATTGAGCGGGCGGGAATGTTTCTTCTGCGACTGGGCGTCGAACATGTCGATGTGCTACCCTACCATAACCTTGGCGTGGGAAAGTACAAGGCATTGGACAGGGTATATTTCCCCGGCTCGCGAAAGATTTACCGGAGGGAAGAAATCACCGGCATATGCAAGAGGCTGGAAATGGAATACGGTGTATCCGCCGGTATTGTCTAGCTGGTGATTGCCAAGGCATCGATAAGGGGAAAATGTGCCGGCGTAGCGATAATACAAGCCGCCATCCTCCCCTTTTCCGACTTCATACCCTACAATGAAAGTCGCGTTCCACCGCAGGCTATGGGTGAAGAACGACAGGCAACGGAGGAAAAACCTCACCCTCTCGCTGATTCCCTTTCTTTTTTTTGACATTTCCATAAAATTCGATTAAACTTAAGATTATTCGTCGTTCCCACCACTGTTACCATGTTTCAGTTCTATATGCTGCGACGGTCTATAGGGAGGATTCATGGCCGACCGGTCGAAGACCACTCAAGATCCGAGCAAAGAGCTCTCTCTCTTGGAAGAGCAGGAAGCACTGCGCGAAAGGGCGGCACGATACAGACTCCTTGCCGAGGAAATGACGGATGTCGTGTGGATTCGGGATTTGGATCTGCGCGTTATCTATGTCAGCCCTTCAATTGAAAAGATGCTTGGATTCACCCCTGAAGAATGGGGGCTTCAGAGTATTGCCGACCAGTTGACGCCGGCGTCACTGTCACTTGTGTATGATACTCTGGCACGGGAACTCGCCCTCGAAAAGCAGGCTATTGCGGACCCGGACAGGACCGTAACTATTGAATCCGAGTATTATCACAAAGATGGTTCGACCCGCTGGGGAGAAACCCTTATCAGTGGGATCCGCAATGATCAAGGAGCGCTGGCCGAGATTCACGGAGTTACCAGGGATACTACCGGACGAAAGTGGGCGGAAGAGGAATCTCGCAAAAAAGACAGGACAATAAGCGCATTTTTTGATGCCGTCCAGGAAAGCATGGTGTTGATCAATCCGGAAGGTATCGTCTTATTGTCAAATACGTCGGCATCCCGGAGATTAGGAAAGGAACTTCAGGAATTTCAGGGAACCTGTTTATATGACCATTTCCCGAGAGAAACAGCCACACGCAGAAAGTATCAATACGACAAAGTGATTGCCACGGGTAAACCGGTTTTTTTTGAAGATACCCGAGAAGGAAGGACCTTCGACCAGCGCTGCTACCCCGTCTTCGACGACGAGGACAGGGTGACCGGTGTTGCCATATTCGCCCGTGAAGTAACCGATCTGCACCTCGCACATGAAGCACTCCGGGAAAGTGAAGAAAAGTATCGCACTCTTTTTGAAGAGTCTCACGACGCCATCCTGTCAGTCTCTCCTGCCGGCCAGGTCCTCGAAGCCAACCCGGCGGCCTGCGCTCTGTTTGGCAGGTCGATTGATGAGATCCGTACGATTGGTCGAAACAAAATGGTGGATGATTCCGATCCCCGCCTGGCGGCGGTGCTGGAAGAACAGGAAAGAAACGGCCTGGTCGCGAATGCGGAGGTGACGCTTGTACGGGCCACGGGTGAGACGTTCCCCGCGGAAGTGTCGTCGAAACCATTCACCGACAGACGAGGTCGGCACAGAGCCTGTATGATCGTACGGGACATTTCAGAACGCAAGAAACTCGAAGCGATTACCAGAGAACGCCTCATCCGGCTCAATAAGCTGGCTGCCAATACACCGGGAATCATCTACCAGTTCATGCGGAATCCTGATGGAACCTACCGTATCCCCTTTGCCACTGAAAGCATCAGGAATATTTTTCACTGTACTCCCGATGATGTGCGCGAGAGTTTCGCACCCATCATGGATGTTGTCGTACCTGAAGACCGAGATATGTTACTGAAATCGATTGAATCGTCAGCGAAGGACATGCGTGACTGGGGATGCGAATTTCGTGTCCGGATTCCCGGCGGAGGGATCAGATGGATCATGGGAAAGGCTACGCCCGAGCACGTACCGGACGGCGGCACGCTCTGGCACGGATTCGCGGGGGATATAACGGAAAAAAGAGAATCCCAGGAAATCTTACGTATTGCCGTCAAAAGACTCGAGGCACTCTGGAATGTTACGCTTCTTCCCGCGGACGATATGGCAGGCGTCGCAGATCAGATTATTATGTCGATAACGGATCTGACGGAAAGCCCCCTGGCATTTTTCGGCTATTTGAATACGGATGAGTCGGTCATGACCGTTCATTCCTTCTCCGAAAAGGCAAGGAGAAGCTGCTTTGTAATCAACGAGCCCACCACCTTTCCTGTTGCGGGAGCAGGCCTCTGGGCCGAGGCTATCCGCACCCGCAGACCTCTGATAGTAAACGACTTAACCGCCGTCGGGCATCTGCGGGGAGGGTTCCCTGAAGGTCATGTCGTTCTGCGAAACCTGATGATCGTTCCCGGACTCTCCAGGGGGAAGATCACCGCCATCGTGGCTGTCGCCAACAAAGCAGCAGATTACGATGATCAGGACGCCAACCTCGTTGTCTCCTTTCTGGGAAACATCGAATCTATCGTTGAAAGCAAGAATGCCCAGGAAGTCCTGAAAAGAAGCGAGCATAACTTCCGACAGTCGCTTGAAGATTCTCCTTTCGGTGTGCGCATAGTCTCGAACGAGGGAGATACGCTGTATGTAAATCGTGCCTTCCTGGATATATTTGGATACGACAGCAGCAGCGAAGAGGTTTCTCCGGCTCCTCTCTATACTATGAAAAGCCTCGAGGAGCGCGAGGTTCGTAGAGAAAAACGACGCTCCGGCATAGCCGGACGAGAGGAATACGAAATCGAAATCATGGGGGAAAATGGGACAACCCGTCACTTGCAGGTCTGGCGAAAACCCGTTCTGTGGAACGGGAAGGGACAGTTCCAGGTTCTCTATGAAGATATAACCGCCCGTAAACAGGCGGTCGCGGAACGGGAGCAAGCCTGGAAAGAACTTGGACGGTCGCAGGACACCTTGTCAAGTATCATCGAGTTTCTGCCCGACCCTACTATGGTTATCGATAATGAAGGAAGGATCATTGCGTGGAACCGTGCAATTGAGGCACTAACCGGCACCGCAAAAGAAGATATGCTCGGCAAGAACGACTCTGAATACGCTCTTCCTTTTTACGGAGACAGGAGGCCCATGCTGATCGACATAGTCCTCCACCCCGAGCTCGAGGGGCACACAGACCATTCCCGTATCGGATGGCAGGGAGATACTCTTTACGGGGAAGCCCTCACACCCGCCCTATCGAAACAGGGTCTGTATTTGACGGCCACGGCATCGGCGCTTCGAGACGCGGAGGGGACCGTTATCGGGGCCATTGAATGTTTCCGGGATGAAACAGAGCGCATAAACCTCGAAACCCAGCTGCAGCAATCAGAGAAATTGACCTCCTTAACCCGCATATCGGCGGGTGTTGCCCATGAAATACTAAACCCCGTGGGCATCATGTCCGTGGCCCTGCAGATCGTGGGACACATGAAAAACATCCCCCCGCATGTCTCCGACAAACTCAACGTCTGCATGAACCAGATCGACAGAATTGTCGCGATCACCGATAATCTGAAGGAGCTTTCGCGGCCCGAAACCCAGCACGATATGATCCCTGAAGATATCAACGACGTGATTTCCCGGGTTATCACGGTATATGGGACTCAGATGAAGATAGAGGGAGTCATGACTGACGTCCTGCTGGATCCATCGCTGCCGGCAATTCCTCTGAACAGGAAGAGGATCGAGCAGGTATTGATAAATCTTTTTTCGAACGCGATGGCTGCCATGGAAAAAGTGGACCATAAGCTGCTGACGATAGAAACAAAAAAATATCAGGAGACAAGCAAGGGTACTTTTCTGAGAATCGTTGTCTCTGATACAGGAACAGGCATTGAGAAAAAAAATATTCGCAAGATTTTCGAGCCCTTTTATACCACGCGAAGCCAGGGTAAAGGGATGGGTCTTGGCTTGTCGATATCTCATGCAATCATTCAACAGCACAACGGCAGCATCTGGGCTGAAAACAATGAGTGGGGAGGAAGCACTTTTATCATACAACTGCCTGTAAAAGGAAATACCCATGCCGCATCACAGCCGGATGATTAATTCAAAGGATCGGAGCAAAATTCTCATTGTCGATGATGAAAAGGAAATGGTAGGGTATCTGTCTGAATATTTTGTTTCCAGGGGCTACAGAGTATATGCTGCGGTTGACGGATCAGAGGCACTGCGAAAGGTCGAAACCCTTAATCCTGACGTAGTCCTGCTCGATCTCCTTATGCCGGGGATACACGGAATGGAGGTCCTGACACGGATAAAAAGCTCTCATCCCCGGACGGCAGTCGTCATCATGACCGCCCTTATTAATGAAACGGTCGCGGAGGAGGCTCTTGAAGCAGGCGCCGATGCGTACATTGCCAAGCCCTTCAATCTTGAAAAAATCGAGACTCTCATACGATCTGTCATCGATCGTTATCGATAAGAGGCAATTACCAGGGATGCTACCTGATGTGATGGAGGTGTACCATGTCGGAAAAAGTGAGGAAGGTTCTCGTAGTCGATGATGAAGAAGATTTTTGCTCTCTTACGAAGCAGGCGATCAAGGCGATGACTAATTTCAAGGTAATGACCGCCACCGACGGCAGAAAGGCAGTTAGTCTGGCAAAAAAAGAAAACCCGGATGTTATTCTCCTCGATATTATGATGCCTGGTATGTCCGGCTCTGTAGTTGCTGAGGAACTGCTGGAAAACCCCCGGACAGCCTCGATTCCCATTATCTTCGTTACCGCGATTGTGAAGGATTCAGAGATTAAAGACAGTGATGGGATGCTGGGCAACAGAATGTTTATTGCCAAACCGATCAACGTCAACAATCTGCTTGAGAAGATGCACATGGTGCTTGGACTTCCTCATGTTCCAAAGGAAACATCGGACGAGGATGGATGGTTCCTGACGTAAGTATGCGCCACGTACGTTTCTCTCATGTTCGTGTTTTACCGCGGCCGTTGTTCCTCCTGGTCACTGAGACGTACCCCACGATACGCCTCAGTGATCAGAATGCGCGCGCCGTGCCTCGAGGACTTTTTGTAACACCCTTCTCTATCGGACACTTTCCTACTCAACGATGCCCGCGCTTATAGCACGTTAGTTTTGTGATACAGGCCCGCCGGAGGCGGGCTGTGACGCTTTGTACGAAGACGTCGTCGTGATCACATCACGGTATCATTTCGTTTCGCTCATCGCGATGCCCAACGCGTCGGCTACACCTTCGCCATAGGCAGGGTCAGCTTTGAGGCAGTTACCAATATGGCGGATCTTGATCTCCGTGGGCGCATCGCCCATGGCCCGGGCCGTATTATCGAAAAGCGCCTGTTGCTGCCCGGCATTCATCAGGCGGAAGAGCTTGCCCGGCTGCGTATAATAATCGTCGTCCTGGGGATAGTGGTCCGCGGCTCCATCCAGTGCCAGAGGCGGTTCCCGGAATTCGGGCTGGTCTTGCCATTCGCCATAGCTGTTCGGGTCATACCCCAATCTACTTCCCTGGTTGCCGTCGACGCGCATGGAACCGTCACGATGGTAGATGTTCGTTGTGCAGCGCGGCGCATTGACAGGAATCTGGTGATGGTTGACGCCGAGACGGTAGCGCTGGGCATCGCCATAGGAGAAGAGCCTTCCCTGCAACATCTTGTCCGGTGAGAAACCGATGCCGGGCACAATATTAGCGGGGTTGAAGGCCGACTGTTCAACCTCGGCAAAGTAGTTTTCGGGGTTCCTGTTCAGTTCGAGAGTACCGACCTCGATAAGCGGGTAATCCTTGTGGTACCAGACCTTGGTCAGGTCGAACGGGTTGTATGGCATCCCGGCCGCATCTTTCTCGGGCATCACCTGAATAAACATCGTCCAGCTCGGAAAATCCTTGTCCTCGATCGCTTCATAGAGGTCGCGCTGATGACTCTCGCGGCACGTGCCGATCACTGCCTCAGCCTCGGCATCGGTCAGGTTTTTTATACCCTGCCGGGTGCGGAAGTGGAATTTAACCCAGAAACGTTCGTTTTGCGCATTTATCATGCTGAAGGTATGGCTGCCGAACATGTGCATGTGGCGGTAGCTCAACGGTATGCCGCGATCGCTCATGGTAATGGTGATCTGGTGCAAGGCTTCAGGAAGCGAGGTCCAGAAATCCCAGTTGTTCCTGGCGCTGCGCAGGTTGGTACGCGGATCACGCTTCACCGCGCGGTTAAGGCCGGGGAAGCGCAACGGATCGCGCAAAAAAAAGACCGGTGTATTGTTGCCGACCAAATCCCAGTTGCCTTCTTCGGTATAAAACTTGATGGCTGTGCCGCGAATGTCACGTTCGGCGTCAGCTGCTCCACGCTCGCCGGCCACTGTCGAAAAACGCAGAAAGAGCTCGGTTTTCTTGCCGACCTCCGACATTATCCTGGCCTTGGTGTAGCGGGTAATGTCGTGGGTTACCGTGAAGACGCCGTAGGCGCCCGACCCCTTTGCGTGCATACGTCGCTCGGGTATGACCTCGCGATCGAAGTGGGCCAGTTTCTCCAGAAACCAGACATCCTGAAGCAGCTGCGGCCCCCGGGGACCGGCGGTCATCACATTTTGATTGTCCGCGACGGGCGCCCCGGAAGCTGTTGTCAGTTTCTTCGTTCCATTGTTCATCTTCATTCTCCTTTCCCGATTCGGTGTTTGAATCCAACGAAAAGTCGGGCGGCGCGGCTACCCGATGTCGTTCCTTGTTCCAGACGAAGGGGCACGAATCGCCGGACCATTCCCGGTGGGGGCGTCCGTTTTGAGTTGAAATCTCAACCCCCCGAATATCTGTGTACTATGCATTATTGTACCTGTATTCACAAGCTATTTTTTATCAACTGTGCCATTCGGCATGACTTGACTACAGAGCTTTTTTCTGACATAAAAACGCTCTATGGCGTGGATCGAAACTATCATTCGGGCACGATCCACCGTAGAGTACTATTTGACGGCTTCGTAAAATGGTACCGGAGGCATGACCTCCGGCTCTCTAACCGGATGTTGCGTTGCAAGCATCCTTCGTGCCTGAGGCGCACTCAAATGTACGCCTCATTCCTCAAGGCGTATGCGCCTTGCTTGCACGACTCTTAAAGGGAGACCTTTCATTTTGTCATTTCGAGGAGCAATAGGGTTCGTCGCTTGGCCTTTCGGGGAAGAGTGATAACGAAAGGCTCCATCACCTTATCCGAGAATTTGTGGGCCACGGCTTCATAGGAATAGCCGAAACGTGCTCCGTCCCGAACAATCAGTTGACGCTGGTTTTTTAACTAACGATATGGGAATGACTGAGCTCTCTTCCTCCAGAAGGGTCGATACCGTTACGTCAAGAGCACGAGTGTGAAGGTCGGCTGGGTGGTGATGTGAAACATGGTGATTCCCGCTCGTTACATCCCGGCAACATCAGCGATCACATGTTCGTACTTGAGACCTGTCAGGAAACTTTTGTCAAGAAAAAATGCCTGAAAAACTAACAATTGACGGACTTTAAAAAGTGTGTAAGATAATGAAGATATGGAAAGTTACATTCTTCAGTACCCTCATGGATGCCTGAAGAAGGGTCGGACATATGTACCAGCAAGGTTTCTGAAAAGGAAATTTCGACATGCCATTGGACCATTGGTGTAATACGTGCCCTGAAAAATTTGACAGTATTGATAAAATTTTCAGCCATATTCACAGAGGTAACACCATTTTCATAGGCTCCGCCTGTGCCGAGCCTCAGTATCTTGTCCAGAGCCTGATCAGTTATGTCGACTCGAAGCCCAAGGCTTTTGTCGACGCGGAAGTGATCCACGTAAGAACGCTGGGTGTCGCCCCCTACGCGCAGGAAAAATACAAGCAAAACTTCCGCCACAATTCCTTCTTTATCGGCGAGAGTACACGTACTGCCGTCAATACGGGACTGGCGGACTATACCCCCATTTTTCTCTTCCAGGTCCCCCAACTCATGAGCGAGGGACTTGTCAAGATTGATGTCGCCCTTATACAGACGTCCCCGCCGGATATACACGGCTTCATGAGTCTCGGAATAAGCGTGGACATTGTAATGTCCGCCGTAAGGAACGCGCCCGTTGTAATCGCACAGATTAATTCCCATATGCCTCGAATACACGGTGACACGTTTATTCACATCGATGACATTGATTTCGCCGTAGCCTACGACGAGGAACTGCTCGAGTATGTGCCTCAGGCCGACAGCGAGATCGCTCAGAGAATCGGGAGAAACGTAGCACGTCTCATTGAGGACGGTGATACGATCCAGGTGGGCTACGGAAGCATTCCCAACGCCATCCTCGCCAATCTTTTAGAGAAAAAACATCTGGGCGTTCATACGGAGCTTATCAGTGATGGAATCGTGGAACTTATGAAACGCAATGTTATCGACAATTCGCGCAAAAGCATAGACAGGGGCAAAACCGTTGCGACATTCTGTATGGGCAAGCGTGACACCTATCGGTATCTTCATGATAACCCGTCCATTGAGTTCCGTCCTATCGACTACACCAACAATCCCCTCATCATCTCCCAACACAGCAACATGGCGGCTATCAACAGCGCGCTGGAGATTGATCTTACCGGCCAGGCAACGGCTGAATCCATCGGCAAGACATCCCACAGCGGTGTGGGGGGGCAGGCGGATTTCATGAGGGGAATTCCTCTGTCAAAAAGAGGGAAAACCATCCTGACCCTCAAATCCACGGCAAGGCAAGAAACACTGTCACGGATTGTACCGTTTCTGGGAGAAGGAGCCAGCGCCACCCTCATACGGGGAGATGTCCATTATGTTGTCACTGAGTACGGAATAGCCTACCTCCACGGGAAAAGCATTCGGGAACGGGCAATGGACCTCATCGCCATCGCCCATCCGAAGTTCAGGCCGTGGCTCGTTTCCGAAGCCAAAAAAGCCGGCTTGATTTACAGAGACCAGGCATTCATTCCTGGAGAAAAGGGCATCTATCCCGCAGAACTTGAAACGCGCAGGACGACGAAGTCAGGTCTTGAAGTCCGTTTCAGGCCAATAAAAATCAGTGACGAAGACCTGCTCAAGGACTTTATTTATTCCCTGTCGGAAAACAGCCTCAGCCGGAGATTCATGACTGTCCGGACTAATATACCTCATGAACAGCTCCAGGAATTTGTCGTGATTGATTATTCCAGGGAAGCGGCAATACTTGCCGTTCTCGGAGAACCGGGCAGAGAAGTGATTGTCGGTGTCGGTCGATTTTTTATTGATCCTGATACACACACAGCGGAGGTCGCCTTTACCGTCGGAGATAACTATCAAAACAAGGGCATCGGCACGGAGTTGCTCTCGTATCTGACCTACCTGGCCAAGCGCCAGGGACTTATCGGGTTCACCGCGGAGGTTTTTTCAGACAACCTTCCCATGTTGCATGTTTTTGAAAAAGGAGGGTTCGATATTGACAAAAGAACTATCGCGGGTGTCAGTGAATTGAAAATGACCTTCAGAGACAAGGTCTGACACTCTCGCGCTCACAAAAAAGCCGGTCAGGAAAGAGGATTCGCCCTGTTTCCTGACCGACCGGAAAGTCCCGCCACACTACCCTATCGTTTCAGGTTGTAATTATACCACTGCCGCGAGTTGAAAGCCTCTGTTATGATGTTTACCGCCACATCGAAATCGAGGTTTTTCGTGTTGATTACCAAGTCGTAATGCATCGGATCGGTCATGTCCGTGCTGAAGTACTTGCGTATAAAGCCTCTCCTGGCAGAATCCGCCATGACAATCTGCTTTTTCGCCTCGCTTTCTGAAACCTCGTACTGCTGAGCGAAGGAATCTACTCGCTTTTCAAGCGGCGCGATCACGAGAACACGGAGACATACTTCCTGCGGCAGGATGAAGCTGGCGCCTCGTCCGACAATGATCGCGTAGCCGTGGGCACCGATCGCGCTCACCACTTTTACAAGGTGATCCAGGTATTCGTAGGACCAGAGGTGATGATCATCCAAAGCCTGAAGCCATTCATCAAAAATCGACCGGTCCTGTTCATCGAGGGTTTTGATAACCTGTTCGCTCACCTTCGCGTTCTCTGCGATCTTTGTCACGATTGATGAATCAAAGAAATCTATACTCAGACTTTCTGCCAGTTTTTGCGCGATTATACTCCCCCCGGCACCGGCTAACCGGGACATGGTAATTACCGGACGGATCGGGCTTTTGTACTTCTTCTTCTGTTCAATCTGCCATCTGTTGATCTGCTCTTCCACGATCTTCTCGAACGGTTTTTTGGATAGGGATGACCTTTTCATACTATTTCACTCCTTCTTCCGGCATACGTCAAAGTCTTTGAAAAACTATCCGTTGTGTCATTTCGACCTCTCCCCCGTCACTTTGCTCGGGACATGGATTTCTCGTCGTGATGCCCCTCGAAATGACCAATAAAGGTCTCATACGTCAACACACTGAAATTCCCCTGAACCGGCTGCCGGGAGACAACAACGTGCGCTTTTCGGACCCCGCCTCATGCTCTCGAACAGCCGAAGATCTCTGAACCTGGAACGGACCTGAAGAGGTTCAGCCTGCCCTCCATTTCGGAAATGGTCACATGCTATAGATTTTCCCTCTTACTTGCAAGGTAAATTACGTGATGCCCTGCATCTCTCTCGATGAGGATCCCTCGAAGGCGTGCCCTCTCAGTCGAAGCGCAAGATGATACGACAATCGGCCACGGTCGCCCCGTGACCCTGAGCGTGCAGCAGCAGCGGATTGATATCCATCTCATCAATTTCAGGATGATGCGTCGCCAGGTCGGAGAGACACATCATCAACCGTTCCAGGGTATCGGTATCTGCAACGGGACGGCCACGGAAGCCCTGGAGCAACTTCCAGCCCCGGATCTCCCGGATCATGCGATGCGCCTCGTTCCGGGCAATGGGCGCGAGCCGAAAAACAACATCCCCCAGAACTTCAACAAAAACACCTCCCAGACCGAACATGAGCAGGGGACCCACGGCGTTACGCTTCATGCCTATGATTACCTCTTCTCCGGCAGGAGCCATTTTCTGGACCAGAACGCCCTGAATCAGCGCTTCCGGATCATATCTGCCGGCGTTGGCTATAATCCCGCGGAAGGCATCCCCGGCTTCCTCCCTGCTGTTGAGATTCAGCATAACGCCGCCCGCGTCTGACTTGTGTATGATCTGGTCGGAAACGATCTTCATGACCACGGGGAAACCTATGGTTTCGGCAATGTCCGCCGCTTCCTGTTCATTTCCGGCCAATTGTGTCGGGAGGGTTTGAAAGCCATAGCACTGAAGCAGCTCCAGGCCATCCAGTTCTCCGAGATAGGTTCGGCCCCGGGCGGCGCATCGTTCGATTATTGTGCGCGCCCTCTCCCGATCATGATCAAGGGTGAGCTCCGGTAACTGGGGGCGATTGAGCCAGTGGGCATATCTGTAAAGGGCACTGAATGCCTTTGCGGTGTTTTCAGGAAACTTGTATACGGGATAGCCATGTTCCTGAAGAAACTTGACTCCCGGGGAAACATCGATGATTCCCATGAAACAGCAGAGAATGGGCTTCCCGGTCCGTCGTGCCACACGAACCACTGCTTCCGCCGTTCCCAGAGCGTTGGTCATGGACTGCGGGGTTAGAATGACCAGCGCTCCGTCCACCCCGGGATCGTTGATGACTGTCCGCAGGGCGCTTTCGTAGCGGTCCTGGGTAGCATCTCCGATAACGTCCACGGGATTGTGGATATTCGCGGTCCGGGGCAGGTGCCTGGCCAGCTCCCGTATGGTTTCGTCCTGAAATGCGGCAAGTTCCAACTCCGACGAAACGGTCACATCGGTAGCAATGATTCCCGGCCCGCCGGCATTGGTGACAATGGCCACACGGTTCCCGTTCGGCAGCTTGCGCCGCAACTTGCCCAGGGCACTTTCTTGCTTGTAGGAAAAAACATTCGCGAAATCAAATAATTCGTCCACCGTATCGGCGCGAATTACCCCTGATTGCTTAAAGATCGCCTCGTAAACCGTTTCAGTACCCGCCAGGGCCCCTGTGTGGGAACTCGCGGCCTGTGCCCCCGCCCCTGTACGGCCGGATTTGACGACAAGCACCGGGGTCGGACGACTTCCGGAGGTGATCTCTTTAACAACTTCTATGAACTCCGTACCTCTACGCAGTTCCTCCACGTAGAGCATGATAACCGCCGTATCGGGATCGGTATGAAGGTAGCGTAGAATATCCAGTTCGTCCACATCGGCCTTGTTGCCGATAGAAACGAATTTAGAGAAACCAAACCCACGGTCGGCGGCAAAGTCAAGAACGGCGGTACACAAGGCGCCACTCTGGGATATAAACGATATATTGCCCGTGGCGGGCATGTGAGAGGAAAAGCTGGCATTGAGGCGAACGGCAGGGATGGGATTGATGACTCCGAGGCAGTTCGGTCCGATAAGCCGGATTCCCGCTTCACGACAGATGGACACGATGCGGTCCTCCAACTTTCGTCCCTCATCGCCCACCTCGCGAAAACCGGCGGATACGATGACGATGCCCTTGATGCCGTGCTCCACAGATTCTTCGACCGCCTTCAGCGTACCCTGAGGAGACAGGACGATTATGGCAAGATCGACCATATCGGGGATTTCCCGAATGGCTGGATAGGCTCGAACGCTGAGAATGGACTTGGCCGTGGGATTGACCGGATACAGGGTTCCGGTAAAGCCCCCCTGAAGGATATTGGCGAAGATGTCATGTCCCACCTTCCCCGGTGTGGTCGAAGCGCCGACCACCACCACCGACTGCGGGGCAAAAATGGCATCAAGATTGTTCGGGATCGAATATTCCATCGTAGCGGACTCCTGTTTGTGAATCAGTGACTGCGGTGCAACAGATCACACACCCGTTACCGGTTATGGCCCCCATGCCTCACGCGCCGATAATGAGGCGTACTTCGGGATACGCCGAAGTGACGAAGGAGGGAGCGTAATCAAGCATTCGACTCTCGTCCCGGAAATCATGCCTCCGGTGATTTTTCACGGAGCCGTCGAAATCAGAATTAGTGGGAATATAGCGAGAACCGCCCCGGAGGTCAATGGTAAACACTCTTTATCGTCTCTGCACCTTCGCACCTTCATCCACTATCGATGCTCACCATTGCGTCCCGGTTCTCAAAGATCAACCCGCCGGACAGGGTCTTCCCTCATCAATCGGCACTGTTTCGAAAACGGTCCGGACCTCCGTGCGGTGGATGTCTCAGGACCGTTTTTTGTTTCGATCATATATTTCTTTGACAATTTCGAGTTTCGACATACCGGTGGTATCGATATCCAGCCGCTTCGCCTCATCTTCCAGAAAGGAATAGCTCTCCGAAATGAGCGGATAGGCCGACTCAAAGGATTCAAAATAGGCGAGATCATTGCGGGTTTCTTTGTACGTCTCATGAAATTCGACAATGGCCCGTATCGTGTTCTTGATAAAATAATCGTTGAAAAAACGTCGTCTTGATTGGTCCACCCTTTTCATCTCAGCTCCTGTTTAGTCTCGAGCGCCTCCGATGTCTTTTATTTCCGCAAGGGAACAATACAGCACGAAACGGTCCTAGTGGTCCCGAAAACAATTACACAACAAGCCCTCATCATGCCGGCATGAATGTTCGGAAATATCCAGCCACAAAGGATTGCTCCAGTCAGGGGGAACCGTCCGCACATCGTCCCACAGACCTACTATCATACCGCCCTGACGGATGAGGCGCCGTTCGGCATCGTGAACCCGATCACCCTGCCGGAAAGAAACCAGGAGTGAAAAGAAGTTCAGTTCCCGACCTTTTTCGACGTTCACCGTGTCGGTACTGTCTATCATGTAGCGTACCGACGGCCCCAGGGACGCGCCCACCGTCGAGGGCGGACGGCACACAAGAAAACTGTATGCCGATACGATTCTGTCGAAACAGTACCGGCTGAGATTCCATCCCGGAACATTTCTGTCCCGTTGCCCGGGCGAAAGCACCTGGACAACCGTTCCGTTGGAATCCGCAAGTTCAAGCCCGTCCGAACGATATACCTGCCATCTTTCAGGAGCCTGACAACTGAAGTCAACGACCCCTGCCGAACCGTTTCTTGAGACAGACATGTGGCCCACCACGAAGTAGTCATCTTTCACGGCACGCCTGCCCTTAAAGACGGGTACGCCCATGTCGTCAAAATCCGGGCCGCATCTGACTATCTGCTCATACCAGGAAAATGAGTCGAAAACATCTTCCTCGGTGTCCGGAAAATACCGTATGGCAAGCCGTACGTCCTCCCTGTTTTTTCCCGTCACACCGGGTATCCCTGTGTCGTCATCACCGGCGGGAATCTCGTCCATCTCGGGTATTTCAAGGGAAAAAGCACCCGACATGTCTCTGAACCACAGGTACCACCCCGGAAATCCGTTATCGGATACGACCTGTGAAACATGCTTAAAGCCAAGGTGTTCCCGAACCCCATCGTTCCGGAAGGCGTTGAGCAACACTTCGTTGATCAACGTTTCCACAGACGCGACAGGGTCATATCGTTCTCGTACAGTCATTGGTACCACACCACCTCGTTCAGAAAACGTTTCCGCGCCCTTCACCCGGGGAGGGGCGCGGAAACGGCAAAAGTCTTATTGTTGTATCTTCCTGTACCCGGGCCAGCGATCCATGAAAAAATCCTGTATCAAGAGCAGGTTGATAATCATGATAAGGAATGCCGCGGCGTTTTCCGAGGGGTGGGAGACTCCCGACGAAACCCCGAGGAGTTGAGGACCCCAACTGTAGTATGCCCAGGCAAACAGAAGCCCTACGACAACGGCAACCACCGTTTTGAGTATTCCTCGAACGACCCCGGAAAGCCTCGCGTAGGCCTGGCCGAAGAGCGTATTCTGCAGAATGGCCACGACAAGAACAAAGTTGGCCATGGTAACCGTATGGCTGTATCGCCAGCCGAAATTGGCCTCGTTCTGCCCGCCTATGTAGGCCTCGTACCAGAGGTAGTCGAAAATATACAGCTGTATCCGGAATATGACATAACCCAGCACAAGACTTCCCACCGCAAGAAAGATAAACCGCCACGGCTGTCGCGACACGAGAGTAAAGGGCCGGCCGTCCCAGAGGTGGATCGTGAGAAATACCGCCACCACGGACAGAAACAGGATGCCGAGACTGAATTCAGCGCTCCTTGTGTGCGCTATCCCCTGCCACCAGGGTGGAACGGCGGTGTATATCTGCTGGGGATAAAACATGGAACCAATGTGGGGATGAAAGAAAATCGCGTACAGTATGACGCTTATGACGGCGATCATGCACCACATCGCGATACCCCTCCTTGGTTGTTTTAATTCGGGAAAGAGATCTTTTCCGATACCGAACATAAACCACGTGCTGATGAGGAAAAAAGGAACGGAGAGAGAGAGCATCGCCCAGGAAGCTGTTTCCCTGGCGGATGTCAGATCCTGACCGAATTCTCCATACTGGGTCAGACTGCTCCAGTTGAAATATGTCACACCCAGATTGCCTATCAGCAAAAACACAACCCCCATAACCAATACAAGATATACGACAATTGTCGTCAGGGAAAGCGCCAGTCCTTTCCCTATGGGGTTGGCATTATCCAGGAAACTGCGCCTGAAGGGCCAGAAGTCAAAAAGTTCCACCTGCCAGAGAATTATAAGAAGCGTCCAGACCACCAGTGAAAAACCAAGTAATGGCGTATAAAGCTTGAATATTCCCGCATTGGAGAAAAAGATCCACCAGATGACGAAGATCGCCACAATCTGGAAAACCAGGCAGGCCAAGCCTGACATGCCGACGGACCATCGCGGAGCGAGAACACGCGATTCAATCCAGTTATTGTTATCTTTTACGTTATTCATGACATACCCCCAGTAGCTATCTTCCGGCTCCGGATCTGTCGAAGAGATCCGCCGGGAAGGCGGATACCGGCCGCATCAGGACCGGCCTATCCGCCACCCGCCTGTTCAAGAGCGAACAAGCACCGCCTTGATTCTGTCTAAAACACAATGTCATCACCATTTCCCAAGTAGACATTGGACGTCTTCGCTCGAGCGAGGGTACCCACCTTCTTGTACGACAGGTTCTTGTCGGTCCCCTCGACGATGGCAAGACCTTCACGGGCGGCCTTTTCAGCCCAAATCCACCCGGTACAGTGGTTACAGCCGATCTTTGTCATCTTCATGGCTTTCAGACCCTGAATCAGGTCGTCCATGCGGGGATCCCAGTCTTCAAAGGGCGATATGTGCAACCCGCCGTAACATCCGTAGTTCTTGTCGCCATCCTTGAAGTTTCTCCGCGAATAGTTGAAGAGCGTGAGAATACCCGGATGGCAGCAACCGGTCACTGTCACGTAGCCCTTGTCTTTAATCTTGAAGTACATGACGTTCTCGCCTCTTACCTGGAGCGTCGCGGGACAGTCGAAAAACACAATCGCCACTCCATCCTGCAACTTGTACAGCTTGTTTTCCTCGGTCACAATGAGCTCACCCGTATGAGGCACTGTATTCTTCGGGCAGCCCGGTGTTGAAGAAAAATCGGCTCCCTTGAGAAGCTCGAAGCTTTTCTTCATGGACGTTCCGGGAAAGTAAATTTTGATATCCGGTTGATGTTTCAGGGTGCTTTCGAGACCGAAGTAGTGGTCGATATGGTCGTGCGAAATGATCAAGGTATCGATTTCCTTGTTTTTCAACATTGTATCGATTCCGTCTTTAGCAAAGACATAATCCATCCAGTCCCGGCTCCAGCCGGAGTCCAGAAGATATTTCGTTTTGGTGCCGTCAAGGGCCTCCACTTCCACGAGGGCAGCATAGCCGCCAAGGTTTTCCTCGTCATAAGAAACATCGTACTGGTTTGAGTTAATTCCACCGGCATTCTTGATATCACGGCCAAGTGTGGCGTTATCGAACCAGCTCGTTTCGGAGATGCAATGTACCTTGAGGCTTTTGATTTCCCCGAAGTCCTCCGCTTTACCCCGCCCTTTCTGGGCATGGGCCGTCGACATTCCGACGATTCCGCCGGAAAGGGCGACACCGGCTCCTGTAGCCGCAAAACCTTTCAAAAAATCTCTTCGTTTCATTGTTCTGTACTCCTCTTCTGATTCTCTCTGTGACGAAGGAGGCGGAGACCTTTCTTCTCCCCTCATCCCTCATCGTTACTGTTTATCTTACCCTCCCGCGCTGCCTCTGCAGGCATCACAGGGGTCGCGAGCCCCCGGGGTTCGGGTCGACTACCCCACACACAGGGTTTGTCGTCGTATTCCGCGATCACCTCCCACGGACGGTTCATTCTTTTTCCACCCAAACGGCATGGGAAGCCAGGACTGAAGATTTCAGGAGATGGGTGATGCACCGTCCCGCGTCACTTCCCTGAAGTTCTACATTGCCGGACTCCCATTTGATAACGATCATACCGTCACTGCGTACCGTAGCATGTTGATACAGCTTTATTTCCGCCACCTTTCCATCCATCGTGTCTTCCGCAATCCGCTGGAGGGTCTCTTCCAATTCCCGGCAATCACCCCCGGCAACCCGTAACCTGATGGTCTCCATCCACTGCATAGCTGCTACCCTCTCCTGTGTCGCTACCTTTTACCTAACACAATGTGTGCCAATTAATTGTTGTTATTAATAGCAAGTATTTACGAGGGCCTGAAGCCCTCCTGACCGGGACATACGACGTTTTTTCTTGCGAAAGATCGCAGTTTAATGTATAGCATTGCGAAAAATCGCAGTTCGAGGCAACAGATACTATGGGTGAGCATGAGTTTTTTCGAGAGATGGTAAAGCGCATTTGCGGAAGTCTGAACATTACAACGGTCTTGCGATGGTCCTTCGACTACCTCGTCCAGACCTCCTTCCCCCTGGACAGGCTGTTACTGTTACTGTACGAACAGGATCTCGGTGTAATACACACCATAGCCCTTGCAACGGCTTCTACGAGCAGACGTCTCAGCACGGTGACCCCGCTGACACCGGAAGTCAGGGCGGCCATGGATAATCCCGACATGCCGCATATCAGGATCATCAACAGGTCCAAAGACGATCCCATAAATAACCAACTCACGACATCCCTGGACCTGTCCGATGCGTCAATCATTTTTATGCGCCTGATCATTGAAAAAAAGAGGCTCGGCACCCTCGCCCTTGTGGCAAAGGGTCCGGACCGGTACACACAACAGCATATGCGTTGGCTTGCTCCTTTGAACGAGGCCTTTGCCGTCGCTCTTTCCAACACTCTCGAACACGAGGAGACACTCCGGCTTAAAGAGCTGCTCAGGGAAGAAAATCTGTATCTTCAGAAGGATCTGCTGAACCTGTGTCCCGATGAGATTATCGGCGCCGATTTCGGCCTGAAGAATGTCATGGACATGATCAGCGTTATCGCACCCCTGGAAAGTCCCGTGCTGCTTCTCGGAGAAACGGGGGTGGGAAAGGGTGTCATGGCCGGCGCGATTCATAATTTGTCCCCCCGACGCAAAGGTCCTTTCATCGCTGTAAATAGCGGTGCCATCCCTGATACGCTCATCGACAGCGAACTGTTCGGCTACGAAAGGGGCGCCTTCACCGGCGCCGTCGAGCAAAAGTACGGACGGTTCGAGCGGGCGGACCAGGGAACGATTTTCCTGGACGAGATCGGAGACTTGCCCGCCCATGCGCAGACACGGTTACTGCGTGTTCTCGAAGACAAAACCATTGAGCGTGTCGGAGGCTCGAAATCGATCTCCGTGAACATCCGGGTCATCGCGGCTACCCACCGCAATCTCGAGGAGATGGTGAGGAAGGGCCTATTCAGGGAAGACCTGTGGTTCCGAATAAACATGTTTCCCATCCACATTCCGCCCTTGCGGGAGAGAAAGGTGGATATACCGGCATTCGTAAACAATTTCATAGATATCAAGGTTCAGCAATTGAAATTGTCAAAAAAGCCGGAACTTGCACCGGGTGTTATCGACCGCCTCATGAATTATGAGTGGCCCGGCAATGTGCGGGAACTGGAAAATGTTGTGGAGCGGGAAATGATTTTGAACCGCGAGGCTCCACTGCAATTCCGTTTTCTGGACAGAAGCAGGAGAGATGGTACCACTTCGGAACATTTCCGGAAAGCGCCGGAGGGCATGCAGGGGCTCGAGCAAATGACCGGCGACTACATCCGCCGGGCTCTTCAGATGACAAACGGTGTTATTCATGGACCCGAAGGCGCGGCCGCGTTACTCAAAATCAACCCCAGCACGCTTCGAAGCAGACTGAAAAAATTGGGCATCCCTTACGGGAGACGCGTGCGGAACCTTTCAAAGCCGGAAAATAAGAAAGCGGGGGCGGGACGCAAGGGTTGAGATTGCTCTCCTCCCCTCAACCCCTTCAACCCCCCGGAAGGTCCGGGGTCACGGGAAGGTCCTGAACACCGCGCCTCCTGATTCATCCCGGTTTCAGGACCATGAAAGTTCTTGTTTTCCTCCGAAAAGAGTACTAAAAGCCTCTCCAGAAGCCATACTATCAATCGCTTCGGAGAATCGGATGAAATCATTTCTCGTTCTGGCAGATCAGGATGCCTATCAACAGATTGCGGCCTCCTTCCGTTCCCGTCCGCAAACCAGGATCGACCATGCGTCCGACCAGGCTGCGGCGCTTCATCTTCTCCAGCGCCATCGTCACGATCTTGTGTTCATAGATCTTGACATGTTGCGGAAGTCCAGTCCCGATGGTAATTACAAGGGAGCCATGCAGCTCTACTGGGTGGCCTATCCCGATATTGAAATAATCGTCATGGCTCCCCAGGCAATGATCCGGGAAGCAGTGCTCGTCGTCAAGGAAGGTGCAAGCAACTATTTGACCTACCCCCTGAATACCGACGAGGTGAAATACGTCACCGAAAGCCTCTACGAGTCAATAATCGTCCAGTCGACCCTCGATTACATGCAAAGCCAGTTCTGGGAAGGAGACGCCCTCGAGCTGATCCAGACCAGGAGTCCCGCCGTGATGAAACTTCTCGACAAAGTCCGATCCGTGGCGGTAACGAACAGCACCGTTTTGATCTCCGGTGAAACGGGCACGGGGAAAGGCGTTCTGGCCAAGCTGATTCATCGGCACAGCAACCGGAAAAAGGGGCAGTTCATCAGTGTCCACTGCGGCGCCATTCCCGAAAGTCTTCTTGAAAGTGAACTGTTCGGTCACGAGCGGGGAGCTTTCACGGGGGCCGTCCGGCGACAGATGGGCAAATTCGAGATTGCCCATGGAGGAACTGTTTTTCTTGACGAAATTGGAACGATCAGCCTTGCCGCCCAGATCAGGCTGCTCCAGGTGTTGCAGGACGGCATATTCAGCCGTGTGGGAGGGGAAGAAGCCCTTGAGGCCGATGTCCGGGTCATAGCGGCAACGAACATAGACCTCCGGAAGCTCATCAATGAAGGTCAATTCAGAAGAGACCTTTATTACCGCCTGAACGTCTTCCCTATAGAAATGCCTCCCCTGCGGGATCGGCGGGAGGACATTCCTCTTCTCGTTTCCTTTTTCCTGAAGAAGCTCAACAAGTTCTCCACAAAGGTCATTCATGATGTGCACCCTGACGTACTCGCGGCCTTTCAGGAATACTCCTGGCCGGGAAACATTCGTGAATTGCAGAATCTCATTGAACGTGCTCACATCATCGAAACATCACCGGTTCTCACGCCGGAGAGCTTTCCGGGAGAACTATTCGATACCGACGGCCCGTCGCCGACCTTCACGGTTGACACCTTCACGACGCTTGCCGACACGAGGCGCAGGGCCGTTGAAGCCGTCGAGAAACGCTATCTGCAAGATCTTCTGACGGAAGAAGGCGGAAGCATCAAAGAAACGGCCCGCCGTGCCGGGATCACCACGCGTCAGATCTCGAAGCTGATGAAACGACACGGTTTCAGGAAGGAATATTTCAAACCTCCCGGTACCGGCCCTCGGCCTTCGGGGAAAAACCCTTGAGACGGGCGACCATTTTGAGCGCCGTTCCAGCCGTCGACGCTCTGACAGGAACTCGTGGTTCCGGTCATGACAAAACAGGAACTTTCTGTTCCTATTCATTATCCTCCATAATTTCAATAGCTTAAGCGCAATAAAACCTGCCGTCGCCATTCCCCGGACGGAAAAGCGGAACTTTGCGTTCCTGAATCAACCTGCGACAAGTACATAATCGTAGTAATAATAAGACGTTATTACTGTGGCATATGGATTGCTAATTTACAGGTAACGGAAGCCTGATCTGTGAAAGGATCAGTGCCTGTCCGGCATTACAGATGGAATGGAGAAGTGATGACGATGCAGCAGGAAAGTATGGAAATGGAAGAGGTGGAGCCTCCCCTACGACAGGAGGCGGGAACGGCCCCGGCAAGCCACAGCGGAACAGTCCCCGGAAACACAATGGCTGCAAGGGAGTCCATGGGCTCCCGAACCGCCGCGTTTCGGGGACGTTTCTTTTCGGAGATCACCGACGCCCAGTGGAACGACTGGCGCTGGCAGATACGGAATGCCTTTGAAACAGGCCCTGATCTGGAAAAAATTCTGAACCTCAGCCATGATGAACGGGCGGCTCTTTCCCTCGGAACGGGAGGCTTTCCGTTTCTGATTACCCCCTATTACGCGAGTCTTCTCGATCCCGACGATCCCTCGCACCCCCTTCGGCGAACCGTTGTTCCCGTCACCGCAGAGATGATCCATTCACCGGGTGAACTGCAGGATCCCCTCAGCGAAGACGCCCACACGCCCGTACCGGGCCTTGTTCACCGCTATCCCGACAGGGTCCTCTTCCTGGTCTCCGATTTCTGCTCCACCTACTGTCGCTATTGTACGCGTTCCCGCATGGTGGGGCGTCCCGGAGCGGGACGGGGGGGAACTGTTGAACGGTGGCGGGCGGGCATCGAATACATTGAATCAAACAGGCAGATCCGGGACGTGGTCATTTCCGGGGGAGACCCCCTGACGCTCTCCGATGACCGGCTTGAGTGGCTCCTGACCCGGCTCCGCCGCATTCCCCACGTGGAAATACTGCGCATCGGGTCGAAGGCGCCCGTAGTGCTTCCTCAACGGATCACGGAGCCCCTGACGCGCATGCTGAAGCGATACCATCCTCTGTGGGTAAACCTGCACTTCACTCACCCCGAGGAGTTGACGGAGGAAGTACGCCGGGCCTGTGAAAAACTTGCCGACGCCGGCATTCCCCTCCAGAGCCAGACGGTGTTGCTTTCCGGAATAAACGACCGCTCCTCCACGCTCATGGAGCTTTTTCACGGGCTGCTACGCATGAGGGTCCGGCCCTACTATCTTTTTCAGTGCGACCCCATCGTCGGTTCAGGACATTTCCGGACATCCCTGTCGACGGGACTCTCGATAATGAAGGACCTGCGGGGATATACGACAGGCTTTGCCGTTCCTCTCTACGTTATCGACACCCCCGGGGGCGGGGGGAAGATTCCGGTAATGCCCGAATGTGTCATGGGACATGACGGAGACACGGTTCTGCTGAAGAATTTCGAAGGGAAAATGTACCGTTACCGAGACAATGCCGAGCTCTCCCACGCGCTGATTGATGAAGGAGTTCATTAGCCATGAGAATCGGCATGACCTACGACCGTATCGACGACTACCTCAGCACCGGCTACAGCCGGGAAGCCGTCGCCGAGTTTGACTCGAAGGAAACCATCGACGCGATAGCGGGAGCGCTCCACGAGCTGGGACATGAGCCGATCGCCATCGGTAACGTCCGGGCACTGACGGCCCGCCTTGCAACCGGTGACCGATGGGACCTGGTTTTCAACATTGCCGAAGGACTCAAGGGGTTCGGAAGGGAATCTCAGGTGCCTGCACTGCTGGAGGCCTATGACATTCCCTACACCTTCTCCGATCCTCTGACGCTGGCCCTTTCGCTCCACAAGGGAATGGCGAAGCACGTGCTGCGGGACCTGCATATCCCTACACCGGACTTTGCGGTCGTGAAGGATACGGAAGATATGGAGCATATCTCCCTCCCCTGGCCACTCTTCGTAAAACCCGTTGCTGAAGGCACGAGCAAGGGTATCCGGGAATCCTCGCGGGTAACGAACCGTGCCGATCTTGTCGCCCATTGTGCCAGGATCATCGGCGATTTCAAGCAACCGGCCCTGGTTGAAACCTATCTTCCGGGCCGTGAGTTTACCGTGGGAATCCTGGGAACGGGCAAAAGGGCGGCGTGTCTCGGCGTTCTTGAGGTCCTGCTTCGGGGAAACGCTGAAAAGGGAGTATATTCCTTCGCGAACAAGGAACACTACAAAGAACGGGTGATCTATCGTCTCGTCCGGGATCGGGGTGCCCTGAAAGCGGCGGAAACGGCCCTCGCGGCATGGCGCGGCCTCGGTTGCCGTGACGCCGGACGAGTCGATATCCGGGAAGATGAAGAAGGTATTCCGAATGTCATCGAGTTGAACCCTCTCGCCGGGCTTCACCCGGTAAATTCGGACCTGTCCATTCTCGCTTCCCGAACGGGAATGCCCTACAGGTCCCTCATCAGGGCGATACTTGACGCCGCGCTGACCCGTATGGAAGACACGCCGGCCTCCATGGCACTATGAAGAAACCACTGATCGCCCTGGTTCACAATGTTCCTGCCAGCGAAGGAGCTCCCGGCTACGCGGCATCCCTGGATGTGATTGTTCAGTTGGAGGCCGTGGAGGAGGCCCTCGGTCACTTGGGCTATCCTTTTTCCAGAGTTCCCTTCACCCGGGACCTCCATGCCTTTCTGGCTCGCTTCAGGGAAACCGATGCCGGTGTTATTTTCAACCTGTGCGAGACCGTCGATGAAGATGCCTCCCTGGGGCCCCACCCCGCTGCTGTTTTCGAACTGATGGACATTCCATTCACCGGGTCATCGTCTCAAGCGCTCATGTACAGCACCGACAAGGGGATGGCGAAACTGGTCATGGCCGCGTCGGGCATAAACACACCCGGGTTCCTGGTATACGACGGACATTCGCCCTGGAATCCCCACACCCTGAGATTCCCCGTCATCGTGAAACCCCGCTTCGAAGACGCCGGCATCGGAATCGACCAGGAATCTATCTGTGAAGACCCTGAAGCGCTGGCGAAGTTCCTGCCCCTCTCTCAAGCCCGATTCGGGGAATGTATTGTGGAAGAATATATAAACGGACGGGAATTCAACCTGTCCGTCATCTGCAATCCTTCACCGACACCACTTCCTGTGGCCGAAATCGATTATTCATCCTTCCCGGAAGGCCTGTACCCGATCCTGGGGTACGCCGCCAAGTGGGATGTGGATTCCCCGGAATACGTCAACAGTCCCCGAGTATTCCCCGCCGACCTCGACGATGACCTGGCACACGACCTCGAGGAAACGGCCCTTCTCTGCTTCCGACTTTTTCACCTTCGGGACTATGGACGGGTAGACATGCGGCTGACCTCGAAGGGAGAGATTTCCGTTCTGGAGATCAACGCCAACCCCTGCCTCAGCCCCGACGCGGGCTTCGCCGCGGCCTTCGGGCAGACGGGAGGCACTTATGCGGAGATGATCGGAAGGATACTTGCATCAGCCCTGAACAGGACGTCCAAGCCGTGATTCGACCCCTTACACCTTCCGACAGAAACGCTGTAAGCCTGCTTCTTCAGGCCACGGGCGTGTTCAGCAGGGAAGAACACCGTGTGGCCATGGAACTGGTTGATGAAATTCTTCAAAAAGGAGCCGCGAGCGGGTACCGCGGTTTTGGCTTTTACGGTACGGACAGGACCCTTTTCGGCTATATCTGCTTCGGACCGGTTCCCATGACGGCGCACTCCTTCGATCTCTACTGGATTGCCGTTGATCCCGGCACGGCAAGGCGCGGCATCGGCTCGAAACTGCTGGCATTCATGGAGGCTTCCATCACCGACCAGGGAGGGGGAACGGTCTATATCGAGACATCGTCCACGGCCCCCTACGAAGCCGCGAGGGCCCTGTACCGAAAGCACGGCTACTCTCTGGCGGCCGTTTTAAAAGACTTCTATCGCGACAAAGACAACAAACTCGTCTTTCGCAAGGAGATCATGGCCTGTGAAAAGTAGGGCGACAACCGTCACGACCGGCTCGGATATCCTGGTGGTGGTGCCCCACAGCGGCATCGTGATACCTCCTGAAATTGCCCTCGATGACCTGTCTGTCGAGCTCTCCGACCTCGTGAAAAATGTCGACTGGCATACCCAATGGCTCTACGATTTTCGGGATATCCTCGCGAACCATCATATCGTTTTCCCCTATTGCAGCATCCTCCTCGATGCGAACCGTGACCCGGCCCGCATCGAAGAAAGCGTCCCGCTGCTGGATGCCTTCGGACGCCCTGTTTACCGGCAAGGCTGTGAACCCTCACCATCCATGCGTGCCGCCTGGTCGGAAAAGTACCTGAAGCCCTTTCACCGGAGCATCGAGCAGACAATTTCCGCCGGCGCTGAACTTCTGTTCGACGGTCATTCCACGGTTCCCGCTCGCGGGATCGTCGAAAACCAGGTCGACATCATGAATTTTCAGCATACCGACGACGATGAAAAGCCGCTTCACTACTGCCCCGATGGTATCGTGGAAACCTATGCCGCCGAACTGCGCACGCGCCTTCCCGATGTCCTGGTCACTGTGAACGGTTCGGAATATTACCGTGTTCACGGCCACGTGTGCGCCGCCCATTCAGTCAATGCCGCAAAGCGTGTCGGAGCCCGTGCACCCGCCTTTATCCAGGAAACCTGTGAGGGCCTGTTCAAGAACAGGGACGGCACTCCCGACGTGGCGAAAATCAACCGGCTTCGCCGGATATTTGCCGAATCCCTCGTGCAGACACTCCGGTCAATTCACGAATCGCAGAAGCCGACACTGATCGATCTGCACGGTGGCAGGCAAACCTATGACTACGACTGCGGTGCCCAGGCCTTGCAGACGGTGATGCATTACTACGGAACGGATATCCGGGGAGACGCGCTGATGGAAGCCCTGGAAACATCCGAAAAAGAGGGAACGCCTCCACAGGCTCTTGTCAGCGTCGCCGGGCGTTTCGGCTTCGAAGTGAAATACGGGACGCACTGGTCGCTGAACCAGGTCAAGGATTATGTCAGGATGGGAACCCCGGTGATCGTCCTTCTGCAGGCCTGGGCGGACCGGTACATGACACTCGACGAGTGGCGCCGTGAATGGGACCACGGCCATTACGTCATAGCCATCGGTCTTGACAAGGATGTTCTCCTGTTTGAAGATCCCGCTTCGATCCGGCGCACATGGCTGAGGGAGCGGGAGTTTCTCGCGCGATGGCATGACGCGGATCCGAGAACAGGCGAAAAATACGAACACTTCGGCATGGTCCTCCTGGGAAAACAGCCCTCACAGAGAGTCCTCGAACATATGGATTGATCTCGTCTCGAGTGTGTACCGTCCCACGGCCACAACGGCACAATCGAAACAACATGCCTCAAGGGTGCCTTTTAACGGGTGCTGCCCCGGGGTTCACAGGTTTTGATGTTGCCGACCCTGACGCCGACCAGCCGGACCTTCTTCCCCTCGAGATCGACCCGCTTCAAACAGGAAAAGGCCATGCGTCGTATGTCATCTTCTTTTCTGACACTTTCAGAAACTGAGCAGCTTCTCGTTATCGTCCGGAAGTCACTGTAGCGGATTTTCACTGTCACGGTTCTTGCTCCGTAGCCCTGCCCGACGAGATCGGAAACGACCTCCTTTGTCTGCTCCGCGATGGTCCTGGCGATGGCCTGCCAGTTTCTCACATCTTCCTGAAAGGTTTCCTCGCGACTGAATGATTTTGGTTCCCGGTGCGTTACAACAGGTCTGTCGTCGATGCCTCTCGCCGCGTCATGAAGGTAATGTCCGTAGAAATGGCCGAATCGCCCGACCAGTGTCTCAAGAGAGAATTGTGCCAGCTGCCCGATGGTTTCAACGTTCAGCGCTTTCAGGTTCTCTTCCGTTTTGGGTCCGATCCCGTGTAATTTTCTGATCGGCAGGGGCCATAACCCGCGTTTTATATCGTTGTCGGTAAGAATGGTAAGACCATCGGGCTTCCGCATGTCTGATGCGATTTTTGCCAGGAGCTTGTTCGGGGCGATACCGATGGAACAGGTCAGTCCCGTCGCGTCATAAATTCCAGCCTTGATAGCGGCGGCGATGGCTTCGTTGGAGTCCGGCAGAGCCGAAATATCCAGAAAGGCTTCATCAATACCGACATCCTCCATTATCGGCGTGACACCGACCAGCACCTTTTTGAATCGACGGGAAACGGCGGCATAGGCCTCGCAATCTACAGGAAGAAAAATCGCCGAGGGACAGAGCTTGAATGCGGTTCTCAGCGGCATCCCCGAATGAATACCATATTTCCTGGCTTCATAGTCGGCTGTGGAAACAACACCCCGCCTGGTCGGATCGCCCCGGCCGCCGATGACAACGGGTTTCCCCTTCAGCGCGGGATTTCGCTTCTCTTCCACAGCGGCAAAGAAGGCGTCCATGTCGATGTGCAGGATTCTTCTCATGGTAAGACTCGGAAGAAAGCAGGAGGTTACGTGGTGAGGACGGCAATGATGACGGGAACGATGCCGATGCCCGACAGGATAACCGCAACCAGGCAGATCCTGTCAAACAAGGAACCGGCACTGGCAATCTGCTCATCCCAGTCGGATGTTTCTATATGGCGCTGAAACCGTCGCAGGAATGTCGCCGGTTTCATGCTTCGAATACATACCGCCTCCCCATCGGTCAGTTGTTTTGAATCTGTACACCCCAGCGTCTCCATACCCCGTCCTCACGCAAGGTTATCGGCGGTTTTCGAAAAATGCCCCCGGATTATCTGTGACGGCTTCGTACAATGGTACCGAAGGACATGACCTCCGGCACTATAGCCGGTTGTTTGATTGCGCTCCCTCCTTCGCCGCCGCAGCATATCTCGAAGCCGGGTCTCATTCCTCCGGATGCGCCAGCAGAGCTTTTGACAAGAACACGGTGTTCGATAGTTTCAGCGACTTTCTGCGAGAGCGTCATGTATGGTATTTCCGGATTACAGCGGCCACAACGCCCCCTATCCTGAGTTTCCTGCGGGGATGGATGTCGGGGTAGTTCGGGTTTGCCGCTTCAAGCACGATACTGTTCTCTTTCCGGTGGAAATATTTCATGGTCCATTCGCCGTCCACTTCGGCAATCACAATGTCACCGGTTTTTGGCTCTCTATCCTTTTCAACGATTGCGAGATCCCCTTCCATGATGCCCGCTTCGATCATGGAATCACCATTGACCTGCAACAAGAATGAGGTCTCAGGCCTGGAAACCAGGTATTCGTCCAGGGAAATGACATCGGAAAGCACCTCTTCTTCATGAGAGGGGAGCCCGGCCTGAATACTGCCGACCATGGGAATCGCAAAGGATCGCTTCGTCAGGGTCAACCGCCCCGCCTGATCTTTTTCGAGAAGCCCGGCATCGATCAACTTGTCGACCCAGAAATTGACGACGCTTTTGGACCTGACACCCAACAGGCCGACCATCTCGGAAAATGAGGGCATGCGGCGGTGTTCCCGGTAAAACCGACCAATCTGTCCGGATACGCTCTGGATGGTTCGTTTCTGTTTCATGGATAGCACTATATAGAACTTACGTTCTACAGTCAAGAAGTTTTTTCATGGCTGCAATGAATATCCTTGACCCGGGCAAGTCTTATTTCTATACTTGGCGAAACCGCAATAAAAGTCGTCGTAACCATCGAACGCGATTGCCTTGTAAAAGATTTTGAAGGTACGGCGCGCACATCCTGAGGAATGAGGACTACTGTGCGGTACGCCGCAGCGGCGAAGGAGAGCGCAGTAAAGCATCGGCTTATAACGCCGAGGGAGGGTTCCCGGTGAATATCGTCGTCTGTCTGAAGCAGGTACCGGATACAACGGATGTCAAGATCGATCCGGAGACGCATACCCTCATCCGTGAAGGCATCCCCAGCATCATCAACCCCGTTGACATGTACGCAATTGAAGAGGCCATTCGCCTGAAGGAGAAGTTCGGGGGCAAGGTTACAGCCATGACACTGGGACCTCCGCAATCTCTCAAGGCCCTCAGAGAGGCCGTGGCAATGGGGGTGGATGAGGCTGTTCAGCTTTCCGACCGCGCCTTTGCCGGTTCGGACTCCTGGGCCACCTCCTACACCCTGGCACTGGCAATCAGGAAACTGGGTAAATTCGACCTCGTTCTGTGCGGTAAACAGGCCATCGACGGCGACACGGGACAGGTGGGGCCGGGCATTGCCAGCCAGCTCGACATCGCGCAACTCACCTATGTCTTCAGGATCGTCGGCCTCGACCCGGAAGCCCGTCTGATCACTGTGGAGCGCCTCCTGGAGGAGGGACGGGAGATCGTCGAGGCCGGCCTCCCCGCCCTTCTCACGGTGGTCAAGGACATCAACCAGCCCCGCTCCGCCTCTCTTTTCCAGATTCGTGAAGCCTCGAAGCGGACCATCCCCACTTGGACGGCCGCCGACCTGCCGGGGGCGGACCCGTCCATGCTGGGCCTGAAAGGCAGCCCGACGCAAGTGATACAGGTCTTCAGTCCCCCCATGCGGACGGGTGCCGTGGAATTCATCAAGGCAAACACGGTAAAGGAATCGGCGGCGATATTGGCCGAGAGAATTATCGCGGAAAAGATTCTTTGAGGAAATGGAATGGCTCTGCTGAAAATTGATCAAGACAAGTGCGCCGGCTGTGGAGCCTGTGTCGATGCCTGCCCCTTCGGGGCCCTCAGCATGGTGGATGGCGTAATAGAGGTCAGCGACGCCTGCACGGCCTGCGGCGCGTGCCTCCTTTCCTGCCCCATGCATGCCCTGAGCCTGCTCAAAGAGCAGGAACCGGAGCTTACCATAGACCTGACCGCCTACAGCGGCATATGGGTTTGGGTGGAACAGTTTCGCGGGGAACTGGGCGGCATCTCCATAGAGATGCTGGGCCAGGGACGGATACTGGCCGACCGGCGGGGCGTCCCGTTGACAGCGTGCGTCATGGGACACGAAGTGGGCCATATCGTCGAAAAGGCGATCTCATACGGGGCGGACCGCGTCTTCCATGTGGACGACCCCACTCTCGCCGTTTACAGGACGGCCCCTTACGCCAGGGTCCTGATCGACCTGGTGCAGGAGTACAAGCCGGAGGCGCTTATCCTCGGTGCCAGCTCGCGAGGCCGCGACCTTGCCGGTTCCGTGGCCTCGATTCTCCACACCGGCCTCACCGCGGACTGCACCGGCCTGGAAATCGATCCCGAGACGGGCTTGTTGCTGCAGACCCGGCCGGCCTTCGGCGGCAACATCATGGCCGCCATCGTCTGCCCCTATCACCGACCGCAGATGGCTACCATGCGGCAACATGTCGCTGAAATGCCCGTTGCGGACCCGAACCGTCGGGGACAGGTCGTCGCCGTGAAGGCAGTCCTGAAAGAGGAGGATATAACGACCCGAGTGGTCGACTCTATCCTGGAAAAAGAGGAGGTCAGCCTGGCCGATGCCCGAATCATCGTCTCCGGCGGCGGTGGTGTCGGCGGGCCGGAGGGCTTTAAAACGATCCGCCTGTTGGCCGACGCCCTGGGCGGTGCCGTGGGGGCATCCCGCTCCGCCGTTGACAGGGGGTGGATATCGTACGCCCACCAAGTGGGCCAGACAGGACGGACCGTGCATCCCGACCTGTATGTCGCCTGCGGCATATCCGGCCAAATGCAGCATCTGGCCGGCATGAAGACATCGAGGATCATCGTCGCCGTCAACAAAGACCCCAAAGCTCCCATCTTCACTGTCGCCGATTACGGCATCGTGGGTGATCTGTTCGAGGTTGTCCCGGAACTGGCGGAGCAATTCAGGGAAAAGCTGCGGCGCTAAGGTAAAAGAAAGACCGTTGCCGGATCGGTTTGAGTGACGGTCAGACCAAGTTTCATCAGCAATCTCCTTCTCTATCGTATTTCACAAAGACCTGTTCCCCGCCAGTGACGACCGGATTGTCCCCCGGATGATGTACAAAGCCGCGCCATTCGCATCTTTGCTTTCGAATATGGCATCGTCCTTCACGCCAAGAAAATATTCCGTCGTAATGCTGTATTTCTCGGCAATCACATCTTCGATCTCTCGCACGTCTCTGTGTTTGATCATGTGCATATATGAGTCCGGATCACGAGACTTTTTTTTCACAAAGTCCGATTCGGTGTTGAGAAGCATGATGATAATCCTGCCGTGAGGACGCAGAACACGGGTCGTCCTTTCCAGCGCTGCACGATAGTCACCGACAAACTGAAGTGAGGCGACATAAATCGCGGCATCGAAGGAGCTATCCGGAAACGACATGTCTTCCGCTCGGGCGACAACGGTTCTGACATTGTCCGGCGCGCAGTTCAGGGCCTCCCGCGATACATCAACCCCCGTGACATTAAAGCCCAGTGCGGCCAATCCGCCTTCTATAACCGCCGGACCACAACCGATACTCAGAACATCCCGGCAGCCTTTCAGGTGCAAGGCAAGATACTCGAGTTCATGCTGGAAGACCTTTTGCCAGAACACTTCCCGGCATGCATCAAGATAACGATCGTCAATATTTCCAATATCTTTCATCTCCTGTCCCCCATCGCGCCGCCTGAAAGCACAAGGCGACAATCGCGTCAATGCCCACTGCGATACGGGCAATTCCCACAGGATGCTTCGAAATCCCCGGTGGACCGCCGGCCCGCGAGATTGGACAGAGTGCAGGCGGTAAGATCGCTCTAGATGTGTGTTTCACCGCTCGCAGAGAAAAATTTCAATGCGTTCCTTGCCCCTGCCGATGTTGTTTCTCTTGAGTCTGATCGGGCCAATCTCTCCTGTAGATCTGACATGCGTCCCTCCGCAGGGAACTTTCGAGAAGCCATTGATTTCCCAGTATCTCCGCTCATTCTGAACATCATCGAACCCTGTTCTAATATCCAGGTTCAGGGAAATGATTTCGTTGGCTTTTTCTGAAAGAGGCAAGAGGTGCGGGGTTATATTTTCCGTCAACGCGAAGTCGATGCGAGCCTTGTCTCGTCCTATGTGCGCGCCTATTTTAGGGACTTCCCCCCATTCTTTGTAAACAAGCTCAAGAATCAACTCTGCGGCGAAATGAAGGCGCATCAACCGGTAGCGCCGATCCCAATCAATATCTACCTGTACAGGCTGACCAACAACAAGTCCGTGATCGTGAGGGAGGGTATACTTTATCTGTAGTCCGTCCCTTCCGGCTGCAATGACAGGAATCCCGTCGATTGTTCCTTGATCGCTCTCCTGGCCGCCGGAGAACGCAAAGAAAATTGTCGATTCCAGTTCAACTTCGCGACCTTCGACAGAAGACACATACGATCTGTGTGAAGTGGCATAGGGATCTTCCCAAAATGCTTTGACTGTCATGAATACACCACGTACCGCACGGCTCCCTAATAATGTAACAACATGAAATCATTCAATTATATTAAAGCACATGGATAGAACGTTTTTCCACGTACCCCACAAGGATTTATATGACCCCCTCATGCGATATTGAGGATGCCGACACGGAAAATAAACCGGATTTCTGCCCAAACCGGAAGCTATCGATGAACTTTTGATTGTCTGGAGTATAGGAACACGGTTTATCCGTGTCAAGGCATAACCGGCACCGGACCAGACCCATGGGAGTGTTCGCCGATACAACCAGCATGGAACGAACCCTCTACGCCGTGTTCGCCCATGAAAACATGAAACAACAAACAGGTACACCTTTTCTTGCAGAGGTGACACAAAACGCTTGGCGTTACCCCGGCACCGGTGTCACTGAGGCGGTCTTTTGGAGACGAGAGCCGGTTTGTCATTTCGAGGAGCATCGTGACGAGAAATCTTTCTTTAATATCGATATGTTGCAAGATTTCTCCCTGCGGTCGAAATGACAAAATCGATAAAGGTCTCGGGACATTGTCGTCATTTCCAGACCCCTCATATATCATCATGGACATAGTGGCTTTTTTAAAATACTACGCACTGATTTTGCTGATCTTTTGCCTCTCTTTAGTCATGTTTTCCGTAATGGCCTTTGTGTTCATCGATGGGGAAGAAATCTGTGTCGCAGATTGAAAAATAACATTATAATACCTCATAAATTTCGAAGGAGTGTGCCATGAAAGAGCAAAGAAAAATTCTCGTGATCGGTGGGTCGGCAGCCGGTCCCAAGGCGGCGGCCAAGGCCCGCCGGATCGACAATGACGCCCATGTGATCATCTTGCAGAAGGAAGCGGATCTCTCCATGGCGTCCTGCGGTTACCCCTATTATGTGGGCGGTTTTTTTGATGACCGCAACCAGCTTTTATGCACACCGGCGGGATTGGTGCGTAATCCCATGTTCTATCTCAACGCCAAGGACATTGAAGCGCACGTGAATACGGAAGTCACGGCTATTGACCGGAAAAACAAAATCGTGTCGTTCAGGAATCTGATAAACGGTGAAACCGGCACAATGCCCTACGACAAACTTGTGATCGCGACCGGTGCCGTGCCCCGCATGCCGCCGGTACCGGGTGTGGACCTTGAGGGAATCACAACGCTGCAGTCCATGAAAGATGCTGATTTTCTGAGGAACATCCGCGACGAAGGAAAAATCAAAAAAGCCGTCGTGATCGGCGGGGGATTGATCGGCATCGAGACCTGCGAAGCACTGCAGCTGGCAGGTATCGAAATTACCGTCATCGAGCTTTTGCCGCAGCTTCTGACTTTTTTGGATTGGGAACTGGCCAAGCTCGTGGAAAATCATGTCCGTAGCAAAGGCGCGAATGTCATAACCGAAAACGGCATTGCCGCTTTCCTGGGAGAAAACGGGAAACTGGTGGGTATCAAACTGGAAAACGGCACCGAGTTGCCCTGCGAACTGGCGGTTGTCGCCATCGGTGTGCGGCCCAATGTAAAACTTGCGAAAGAAGCGGGTCTCAAAATCGGCGAACTGGGCGGTATCGACGTAAACGAATGTATGCAGACCTCCGATCCTGATATTTACGCCGCCGGTGATTGTGTGGAAACCGTCAACCGCATCACCGGCAGGAAGGTACACGCGCCGTACGGTGACTTGGCCAATCTCCAGGGTCGCGTGGCCGGTGAAAACGCCGCCTCGACAAACTGCGTCACTTTTCCCGGAACAATTCAGACCGGTATCTGCAAGGTTTTCGATTATGGAGCGGGATCTACGGGTCTTTCCGAAACAGCGGCAAGGCGACAGGAATATAAAGATAGTATCACCGTGATCAACGCGAGTCCCGATAAACCCGGTTTTATGGAAGGTAAGCTCCTTGTCACCAAGCTTACGGCGGATATCAAAACAGGACGCGTACTGGGCGCACAGTGCATAGGCCCGGGAAATGTCGCCAAGCAGATCGCCCAGTGGGCGATGGCTATCCAGGGATCGTTGACAGTTGAAGACTTGATCAATGCCGATCTTCCCTACGCGCCGCCCTTTTCATTGGCGATAGATCATTTCATCGCCACGGCGCACATCATGCAAAATAAAATGAAAGGCCGCATGAAAGGTGTCAGCTGCAGAGACGTCTACGAAAAGTACAAAGCAGGTGAAAAACCCTTTCTCATCGACGTACGTGAACCTGAAGAATTCGAGGAAATGCGCCTGGGCATAGGCGAGACGCTGATCCCACTGGGAGCCCTGCGTAGACGGCTCAATGAACTGCCGCAAGACAAGAACAAAGAAATAATCTGTTTCTGTAAGATTTCGCTTCGCGGCTACGAAGCAGCACTGGCCCTGGAAGGCAACGGATGGAAAAACGTGAAGGTGATGGAAGGTGGAATCATGGCCTGGCCCTTCCCAAGAGACAAATAGCAGTATCGTAACTGCGAAGAGAATACCCGACGATAAAAACAATAATCCTGCCGGCCGAAACCGACCACATTGATGGTAACGTAAGCAACGCAGTTCAGAAGATGGACGCCTCGTGAAAGAATGACGGCTTCGTAACGGTCCGGATGCCGTGTTGCGCGCAATCGCCCGGTACTCGGGGCATGGCTGCCCGGGTTTCCTCGATCATTTTTCTTATGTTCCCTATCAATTGATTGAAAACCCCGACCCGATCGGACGGCTTCACCGTTTTTTCCGTCATTCGGTCACCCCTATGGAACCCCCACAGTGACCGAAACAACGCCTGTCAAGGCGCTGTGCGCCATGCACGGCGCACAAATTCATAGTCGGGATTTTGTGGGTCGAAATCCCAGGGTGTTAAACCCCTATTCAAACGTACATCAGCGTATCTGTAGTCTTCCACAAGACGGAGTATGCCGTCCTCTATATCCCACACCTGCACCCAAGTGGGAATGGATTCATGTATGTCATAACAGACAAAAGTTTTGCGCGCATACAATTCCGGATATCGATCTTTCGGCATTATTGTTTCAAAACACATACTTTCCTGCCCATACACAACCCTCATTCCCAGGTTAGTCACAATTGTTTCACGAGCGGGGTCCTCTTTAATGATCATTATGTCACGTGCAAAAAGATTGATGACGTACCCGATATCCATTTCATGAACGCTGTGGCGGTTGTCTTTCATAGCCATCGCACTGTCAGGATCAATATTTACGACGAATTTCTTCTTAAACCGCCCACCGTCGTGAACCATTATCTTGTTGTCATTCCATCCCTTGCGGCAGATAAGTTCCCTGCCCTGCAATCTGCCTTCAACCCATTTCATATAGAGCGAGAAAGGCCTCATGAACTTGATCTCAATGATTTCCAGTGGTAGCAGTCTCCCCTTTATGTACTCTCGCTTGTAGATGGTGCAGCTATAGTCAGTGACGTTTTCCATTCGGATCCGCGCTTTACTGATCAACCCATCAAGAGATTCTATTATAAAATCCTGGTCTTCCACCTGACCTTGCTTCATCTCAACTGCCCCTCCCGGAAAAGGAGCACCCAGTGCCAAGATCACAATAATTGCCAGTATTATTCTCATTCTTTCCTGTGTTCCCGATTTCTTTATTGTTTCCCCAAGCTTTATCGTATCCGTTCGAGATATGACGGCTGATAATAGGCGTCAGGAAGATCCTGGAATGTAGCACCGCTGAAGAGCATTCTGGTATAGCTTCCTCTGATGAGACCCTCTTCTATAATGATTTCATGAGGGCGAACTGCTCCGAGAGACTCCTTGAAATCCTTGTAGATGGCTCGTTTCATCAGCCGATCAGAGGAGGAATAAAACTCGGCCATCATAGGATAATAGCTTTCCTGTGCCACCCAATAAATTATCTTTGGATATGTAACAAAGTCCCATCTTCTTACCAATTCAAGTCTGTAGCACTTTTTTTCCTCCAGCCAATCTTCTCCGACTAATGTAGACTGGTAGGAATAATGAAGATCGGCTGCAACAATATCACCATTAGAAACCTGACCTATTAAACGTTGTTGTCTTGAGATCCTGACCGGATTACGGGCTTTGGGCGTGAAGTACCAGAGCTGATCATAGACAGCCAACATTTTATCGTTTCGAAGCTCCCGCGGCTCGAGGAATCTCACCAAGGCCTTTGCGTCTCCGGGGACATCCGGTGTCGGCAGAATGAAGCGAACGTTAACAGCCAAGAGCTGCTCCTGAACAACTTCGTCATCCTTATATTCAATGAGATGCAGACGGTAACAGAAAGAATCCCGGGGAGAGCGGACCCTGTCGGCCCTGATGATGATTTCGTGGGCCTGCCTGTCCGGCTGTTCCAGCTTATAACTCCCAACAACATACTCATTTTCATTGCCAGCAGATACAGCATGTTTCGGGAAGCGCGGCAAGGGAAACAGCAAAATAAGTATAACAGGGATCAGAGTACTGATAATCAGTGTTTTTGTAATATTTTTTTCTTTCATTCTCACCGGACCATTACTGGAGAAACAGTGGCCTATCATTGGTATGATGCAAACGATTGCCCCTTGTCGACGGTGATAATTTCACCTGTGACAGCTACAGCATCCGCCGAACAAAGGAACACAGCAACCGAGGCAATCTCCTCAGGCTGAACAAGAAACTCGTGATGTAACATTGCTGAAGAGGATAAAAGCGGACCTACCGCACGAATACTGTCAGTATTGGCAAGACCGCCACAAATGGCATTAACACGTATTTTTCGTGGGAAGAATTCGAGCGCCCAAAGCCGGACAAAGCTTTCAAGAGCAGCCTTCATGGGCCCAAGAGGATATCGTTTCATTGGAATTCGACTCCCCATGCTAGAGATAAAAACGATATTTCCTCCTTCACACATAAGAGGTAGTGCCCTCCTGACACAGTTGATATTTCCCATCACATTGGTGTTTATGAGGACATCCCAGTCTCTTGTGGTCATGATTTTAAATTCCTTGAACACCGCATTTGCAGCATTGAGAACAAGTATGTCCACCTTGCCGAAACGTTTCGCCACAAAGCTAAACATGCCATCTACTTCCCGCTCAACTGATATGTCGGCGATGTATTCTTCAGCTACTCCTCCTCGATCGCGTATTCGTTGAGTTGCTGCTTTTGCCATGCTGGCACCCTTGCCCCGGCCGCTGCGATGATGGATAACCACGTCGGCCCCATGGATTGAGAATTTATCCGCAATGGCAGCACCTATTCCTCGGGAACTACCGGTAATCAGAGCTACCTTTCCTTCAAGTCCTTCTATGGTTTTCATAGTCCCATCCTCTCTTCTGTTCTCTGTTGATTAAATCATGACGCCAAACTCCTGTCTTGTAACAATTCCAAGATCATTTTCAGTGCTTCACCAACCTGCCACCACTGTTGCAAAATAATTCAGTCCGGGTATGAATGTGAAGAGTTCAAATTCCCTGAAGGCTTGGGTTCCCCTTGTCTCGATTGTCAGAGTCGACGAATTCCATCCCCGCACAACCGAAACGCTATCGATGGCTTCAAGCCCTCGGGATGTTGCTTTTAAAAAGGCCTCCTTCAGAGTCCATATTCTCAGAAACATTTCAGTCTGTAACGATTCCGGCGTCTGGGCGATAAGTCGTATTTCATCTCGTGATAACACTGCGTCGGCACAAACCGGCACCTTGTAGGCATACTGAACATCAACACCGAGCGAGACTTGTCGCGCAAAGGCGCAAAGGATTATGTTACCTGAGTGTGTAAGATTGAAGGACAGAGCGTCGTTATTCACAGACTCAGAGAGCTTTTGATGGCCACGGATATCTATTTCTATCTCAACGTTTTGCGGCCTTACATGAATGTACTCGCCTAACAGGGTCCGCAGAACACCCCTCCCAGCGACAAAAAGCCGACGATTTCTCTCGCTGCCAATCAAATTGCTCTCCCTTTTGTCCTTATTTGACAGAAGTCCTTCATATTTTTCCATCTCGTTTAGTCCGCTGAGAAGGATCGTCCAAAGATGAACATCATTGACTGCAAGGGCTCTCACCCGATCCTTCCCGTAAACAAAATGGCGAAAATGTAATTTTTGAACCTCCTTCACGGATATCACCACAGATAGGTCACCCCCATGTAGATTCCATTCTTAACCATCTGGACACCGAACTCTGTTTCTCTTCCACCAGTGGTAGTCCAGTAACCGGCAAGGATTTTCCACCCTCTGCCACTCAGCCGGTATTCCGCATGAACATCCACCAGACCGCTAAAGTCGCTCAGACTGATCATATAATTCAGGCACACCGATACGTCTTTCAGAAACAGGTCATCCATCTCTTGGCGCGTGCAGAGGTAGTGACGTCCCGATAAGACATTTTCACAGGCCAGTCTTCTACTTTCTTCTGCGAAAATTCCGATGCCGTTCTTATATAAAGGAGAAATCCGATTGCTGTAGTCATTGAGCAGATTCAAAAACGAAAAATACTCTTCCCACTCGCTTCTCGAAAATCCCGCCTGGTTGTAATAGTATTCGGCAATAATGTTGTATTTTCTCTTAAAGTTTCGATAGTTGAATCCTGCCATTGCTTCCATATAAAAGACTTGACAATCTCTTTGAATGAAGAAATTCTCCACAGGCGGCAGGGGAAATGAAAAAGTTCGTATCTTATTTTGCGCTTCTTCTGAAGTAATGCAGACAGGGGAATGATTCGCAAGAGATCCCTCAAGGTTAAAAATGACAGAACCTTTTTCAACACTCAAAGCCCCGCTTGCGCCGACACGGTTCCCGATGAGAAGAACAAGCTCGGGGTTAAAATTACCCGTTGACATGAGTCTCCATTTGAGCAGTCCCATGTTCTTGCTATTCACCCGTTCCAAGACATTTTGTTCTGTAATCTCTGCTTTTTCAGATGGTGAGATGATTCTGGGAATAAATGCGGCGGTGAAAGTTCCACTAGAAGTATAATACTCGGTTTTAAACATCAACGACCCTTCACGGTAAGGATCAGACTGTGCCGACGCGCTGTTGGAAATGCGGCCTTTGCGGGCCAGATGCAGAGGATTTGATATCAGTTGGGCGGGATTCCTGAAAAAAGTGACACCGGATTTTATGTCGATCTTCCCGACATCGAGGAATAGGGCTTCGTTTACCATGAAGCTTACAAAAGCCTCCTTAAGAATGAAATTGATATAATCTTTATCGCTCCTGGATAAATTAAATTGCCTGCGATTATCACCTACATCCTCTGCAAAAAGGATTATGACTGTTGAAACCTTCTGATGCATTGACATTCGATTGCTCATCTGAAGGAAGAGATGGCGACGACTGGCTTGATCGAAGAAGTCGAAATCGGGATTAAGGAGTGAGGCCGGATTCATTGTCAGAAAGTGGCCTTCAATGCCGGCTTCGATTCTTGTTTCTTGATAGAGGGGTTTGGCGTCGGCGGAGATTGCTACAATGAAGAAAGTAGAAAAAAGTATGAGAACAATGCTACGATGAATCCTTAATATCCGATAATGACTTGAATATCCCATAGATATTGATCTCACTTTCCGCACTGGACACTTCTGGAGGCGTGATGAAAAAATTGACTATTGTCCCAGAAGCGACGAGCATACCACCGACATTCGCTTCAACAGTGTGATGAAAGAACCCCCGATCCTGGAGAACCAGCTGAGTCTGAAGCAATAGCTGATCACCAGGAAAGACCGGCCGACGATATTTGACATTGTGCGATGCAAGGCCGCCTCGGTATGAAGTTCGTAAGCAACTTACCTTTTTCAGATTCTGCAGAATGGCCGGAAAAAGAATTGTCCCATTATCCACAGAAAGCCCCCTTTCCTTCTCAAGAATTTCAGAAAACTTTAGAAAAGAGTGTAGGTAGCCGCTGAGTTGCCCCAGGCATTCAGCTATCAAGTTTCCCGGCATTACGGGATAATTCTTAAAGTGACCCCTGAAATGGGGCTCATTGATGGAAACATTTTTAAGCCCCTTTAGTACCGGACGTTTGCCATTGATGAAGCCCGTGATACGATCAACCATGGCCAGGGGATACTCACACACGCCAAGATAAACCAGCTCCGGATAGCCCAGTACATCCTCCGCCCCTTGGGAAACTACGCTCATGCCGATCATCGACCGTTCTCTTCCTCCTCTTTTAAACACGATTCAACCATCCTATTTCATATAGAGACCCCCATCTACGACGAGGGTCTGTCCAGTTATATAGGAGGCATCTTCGGATGCCAGAAATGCCGCAACTTTAGCTAGTTCATGGGCCTTACCAAGTCTTTTCAGTGCGGAAGCCCGTATTGTCTGTTTCAAAATGTCTCGGGGAACTCGCTTGGTCATCGCAGATTCAAAGAAACCCGGAGCAATAGTATTCACTCGTATACCGTTATGTGCCAGCTCAATTGCCAGAACCCTGCTCAAGGAGATGACTGCTCCCTTGGAAGCACTGTAGTTCAGTTGCCCGAAAGCCGGAACAAGACCGGACAACGACGATATGTTTATGATGACGCCGGATTGCCGTCTTGACATATGGCTGCTCACCGATTTGGTGACATTATAGACACCATACAAGTTGGTTCGTATAACTTCGTTGAACTCATAATCCTTCATTAAAAGGAACAGATTGTCCCGACAAATACCTGCATTGTTAATAAGTACATCGATCGCTCCTTCTTCACTGACAATACCATCGACAACATCCTCCACGTGGGATCTGCTTGTAACATCACAATACACTGCCTTTGATCGGCCTCCCCGGGTTTGTATGCCTCCGACTATGTCTTCAGCCCTCGACTGAGATGCCTTGTAGGTCAGGTAGACAATGCATCCCTGCCGGGACATCTCGCGGCACAGTGCTTCTCCGAGATCTCCGCTACCTCCGGTAACCACCACCACCCTGTTTTTAAGATCACTATAATGCCCCATCTGTACTCACCTCCCGAGGACTCTTTATGCGGGTGCCTTCCAGGAATTCCGGGTCCATAAAGTCTGCATTTGGATACCGATAAAACCCAGCTTTCGTCTTGACCCCAGCATACCCCTTGTCGAGATATTCTTGTTTCAGATACAGTGCGCATGCCCGTAAAACGTCGTCATTTTTTCTTAGAGCCCAGAATTCGACTACGTGACAAACAGTGTCTATTCCAATCATATCCATTATTCCGAAGGGGCCCATGGTCATTCCGGTTATTCCCATCCACGCCCTGTCTATGTCACGAACTGACGAAACATTTGTAATCTTCAATGTGAGCGCCTGCTTTAAAAGAGCATTCAGCATACTGTTGTAGATATAACCGCTGGTTTCCTTGCCGAGCAGCAGAGGAATCATCCCCATCCTCTCTGCGAGCGTCGTGAGGCTTTGAACGACCCCGGAACTTGTCATGGGATGTGGCATTATATCGACGATCCGAGTTGTCCATAGTGGAGGGTGGCAATGGAAAGCCGCGAACATTTTTGGATAACGGATCACCTTAACAAACATGGATGGTGTAAAGGTGGATGTGTTCGTAGTGAGAATGACTTTCGGCGAACAAGCCTCACTCAACAGCGTGAAAAGCTGCTTTTTGACTTGAGGGTCCTCTGTCACCGATTCACTAACCATATCTATTCCCTTCGTTGCAGAATCCAAGCTGTCGAAGAGTGTAATCCTGCGCAATCCATCTCTCACCTCGCTTAAAGTCCGATAACCGCCATGGACCATCCGCTTCCCGTGATCTTCTATTTTTTCGTATGCCTTCGAAAGGATATCACCATGTAGGTCATATACATTGACTGAACACCCACTCACGGCGCACTGTATGGCCATCTGCAAACCCATGGTTCCCGCTCCCACAACAAGGATGTTTTCAATATCATCCTGAAAAAACTGATAATATTTTTTACTGGTATCTCCTGAATTTTCCATAGACTTCCCCGATCACACATGCCTCAAGGCATCCACAACAATCATTTGTGATGCCTTGAAAGCTGGAAGAATGGAGGCAAAAAAAGAGGTGATCATGGAAAGTGAAAAGGTGAACCAAACTATATCCATGGCTCCCTCCATTCTTATGAATGCGGTGTATCCCAAGGTCTGACCAGGTGCTGGGGGCATGGGTATCCCATGGATGTTGACCAGCACAGCAATTATCCAGCCGGTTCCAATGCTCAGCAGGCCGCCGATCAAACCCATGCAGAAGCCTTCTAGAAACAGAAGGTTCCAGACCGTTGCCCGGGTTGCTCCCATAGCCCTGATCATCCCGATCTCTCGTGTTCTCTCAACCACGTTGATCATCAAGGTGTTTGCTATAAAAAATGCCACGATGATAGCCATAACCACCTTGATGAAGAAAAATATTCCGTTATAATTTGTAACAATCTGCTTATACATTACGGCTTCTTCGGGCCATGTATTCATTTCCAGGTCCAGACCGTTTTGTCTTATGATTTTCTTAACACGATCAGCCACGATATCCGTCATATTCGTGTCATCAAGCAGTATGGTAACCTTGCTGACATCCTCAGTTCCAAGCAGACGTTGCGCTGTCTTGAGAGGCATCTTCATCGTTGCGTCATCCCTCAACTTGAGACCGCTTTGAAAGACCCCTCGAATGCGGACTGACATGGCATCCTGGCCTCCGTGTTTATTGATGACGAGAACGTCGTTATGGTCGTCGTAGTCTGATTTCAAGGCATGGAGAAGGCCCGTCCCAATAACAACACCCCCTTTGTCAAAGTCTGAAAGATCACTTCCCAGCGTTACCGTATCCAGAAACCCCAATGATACACTACTGGCCGGTTCGATTCCGAGACCTATGAAATTGGAAGATGTCCCCTTTTCGTAGTTTGATAATATGCCTGAAAATCCTATCTGGCCCACAATGGCTTTTATGTGGTTTCCAATCTCGTCATCTCTTCGAAGCAGACTAGCTACTTTTTTGTAGTCTGATATTCCATACTTCAGCGGGCTTGAAACACCCGACCCAAGATAGCCTTTTCTGTAGAGCTGGATATGGCCCAAGTCACCGCGTATAGTGACTTCTCTATAGGACCAGAGATTGTAATTGAAGAACCCTCCGAAAATGAATAATGACGCACCGCCGATAACAATAGCTGCCAATGTCATCGCTGTTCTTCTTCTGTGTCTTAATACATTGAAAAGGGCCTGCTTTACATCATGTCTCCTGGTAAGAAGCGAAAAAACAAAAAGACTGCAAATAACGGTGATCAAAAGACAGGAAATCATGTCAGTTCCCTTCTGACCACGGAGACCGTAACATTGATCGAAGTTCGATTTCTGAAATAAGGATTTCCTGTTCCAAGGACATTGAAGACATGGGGTCATGAGGGTAGGCAATCCTGAGATCGCCCAATTGTCTCCTTGCTTTTTCCTCGTCACCCGAAAGGAATAATGCTTTTGCGAGCAAAAACATACAGATTTGATCTATGCCCTCTGTCAGTCTGTCTTTGTTATCCAGAAGGTATTTCAAGTCCTTTATTGCCACCACGTAACGTCCCACTTTTCGAGGTGCTTGGGCATCAAAACGAGCCCGCATAAACCGTAGCGACAGATTGTCTGGTTCCTGTTCGACAGCTTCGTCCATCAGATAGAATCCGAGCTTGGAATGTTCAGCCGCCTTGAAGTAGTTTTTCAGAACTAAATAGAGATTAGCAAGCATTACCGATGCATATCCTTTACCCATTTGTGCGTATAGATCCCCCGGGTTTTTCCTGAGGTACTCATCAAAGCACATAATTGCTTCCCGCAGATCAGACGCAGATGGTGAGTCAATCATTTTCAGAACAGCATAATTGAACATACTGTCCGGCTCACCAGGATGATTGCTGTAATCTCTCATGACTGCTTCTCTGAAGCAGGCCATCTCGGCATCGGTGACTTTTATTGTTGCAGTATCTCCACAGCAAGAACACAGAACAAGAACCACATATGACAGATGCAGGAGTTTCCTGTAATTAGTTCGCATGCACTACCCTCCCATCAATGATTCGTATTCTCTTTGGACATTTTTCAAAGAGGTCGACATCATGGGTAGAAATAATGAAGCTATTCCGGTTTCTTTCGGCCATTTCGAACATCAGGTCCATTACGGCCCCGCTGTTCCAGGAATCGAGATTTCCAGTCGGCTCATCGGCCAGCACAATGAGAGGTTGTTTTACAAGGGCCCTGGCAATGGCTACTCGCTGCTGTTGGCCTCCGGAAAGCTGGTTCGGTCTATACTTTGCGAACGAAAAAAGTCCAACATCCTCAAGAGACAGCATGGCAAGGTTTCTTGCTTCTTTACGGGGTATCTTGTTTATAAGGAGGGGATACTCTACGTTTTCAATGACACTAAGCGACTGGATCAGATTGAAGAACTGAAAGACGAAACCTAATTTCTCAGCCCTCAAGCGGGACAATCGGCCGTCGGATAAATTTTTTACAGAGCTTCCCATCAGCGAAACGCTGCCGCTCGTCGGCCTGTCCAAACAGCCGATGATGTTCAGCAGCGTGGTCTTACCGCTTCCTGATGGACCGGCAATCGCGCAGAAATCACCACTCGAAATGATAATGTTCACGTCTACCAGTGCAGGCGTTTCCACACCATTAACACAATACATCTTTTTTACATTCTCGAGGTGCACCAGATTTTTCATGCCGTTTCACCGTTATGTTTTCGACGGGCCTTGTTCGTTATGGATATCAACCATTACGGCGATGCAAAAAGTCAGAGCCTGATCAGGCTGCATTCCTCGCCACTGCAACGCTCCGCAAGTGTGTCTCTTTTTCGTGATGTGCGCACCTTGTCCCGCAATTTTTTACGAAGCCGTTCTGCACCGGAGGTTTTCGACGTTTACGTGTCATCAATCATTATCAGCCGCATTTTTAACAATAACTGCATAATTTGAACCGTACTCCGATGAGGCCAGAACCAAGACGTTTCGAATTTTTGTGTGCAAGGGTTTCCCTGTAACAAAGAAAAGACCTCTCGGTGGCACACTATCACCGCCCCGTGGAATCGGATAAACGATCTGCTCGGCAATACTTGCGATGGCAGATGCAACACTCAACGTCCCGCTTGATGATTCGATAAAACCATAATAGCCGTTGGTGTTGGATACCGGTATTTTCCGTCTTCTTTCCCCGAATATTTTGTTTAGAGCTGCCGTTTCCTTCTGATTAATGCTATCAGATCCCCAACTTGTACCATAGACTGCATCAATATCGTCGACAGACAGTTGAGATTCTTCCAAGGCTCGCCATATGGCCGACGCTAAGGATTCCCCCGACCGGTCGAGTTCCGGGAAAAGGGTCCCGTCGCAGGACTGACCGTAACCGGCTATTTCCGCGTAGATTACAGCACCTCGCATTTTCGCTTTTTCCATTGGTTCAATGAGCAACTCACAAGCACCCTCTCCGGGATAGAAACCCTTGCCACAGGTACTGTAGACGGAGAAGCGGTCAATATCGACGGACCAGTCAACAAACCCCAGTTCGGAATGAATGTAGAACCAGGCTGTCTCTGCGAACTCGTCGGCTCCACCGACGATCATGTAGCTTTGAATATCTTGGCGAATTATTTCACATCCATGAAAAAGTGCTGCCATCGAAGAGCAAAAACCATTAGAAATCGTAGAATTATATCCTCTCAGCTTTCCCAGGGTCGCGCATCGTGTAGTGGAGAAACTGCGGAGAGTCATAGGGAAGAGTTTCGTCTTAGTTTTATTTAAATCTCGGTAGATACTATCCATAAATGCAGTTACTGTCGATTTTGGTCCTCCTGAAATGCCCAGTATAATTCCCCCTTCATCCCGCTCATGTTTCTCCATGTCAAGAAAACCCTGTTTCATGGCTTGTTTCATGGCAATTGCCGCAAAATCGGTGATTCGATTTGATTTTCGCTCGTCATAGTTGCGCAGATACTTCCTTGGAGAAACGTCGTTTACTTTATGAACCCTATAAGCACGTCGCGGGGGAAGAGATCTCATGATCCGATTCAGTAAGCTTCCGTCACTCAACATATAGGATGTGATACGATTTTTTTGTTCATCCGAAAGTTGCTTCTCACTGCCCGAACCACCTGCTTCAACCATTTCAGACTTACTGGCCGTCTTGTGTATGATGAGAAATCGATCCCATGTGTCGATACCCCCGGTAACAATGCCTATACCTGTGACGGCAATACGCTGTTTCTTGTAATATGAGGGCCTTGTTCTCCCAGGATTGCAGGAAATCACCATCGAACAGTTATTTCCACCGAAGGCATAGTTGTTGCTCATAAATAAGCTTACCTTTTTTTTCATGGGGATATTGGGAACATGATGCAGGAAGTCGCATCCACGCCGAGGCACACTAAAGTTGATCGTAGGTAGAACAGTTCCGCCGGGAAGTGTCAGGAGGCTACATAAAATCTCCACGACTCCCGTGGACCCGATCATGTGACCAAGATATGACTTCAGCGAGCTAATCGGAATATCGACTATGTTTGGAAATACTTTCTGCAATATCAATGCTTCCACTTTGTCATTGAGTTCAGTCCCCGTACCGTGGGCGTTGATGTATTCGATCTCGTTCGGTTGAAGTGACGCCATGGCGAGGGCTCTGCGGGCGGCTTGTACGCCCGCTTCTCCTTTAGGATCAGGGGCTGTTTCGTGATAGGCGTCACAGGTAGCGGAATAGCCCACTATTTCACCGTATATCTTTGCCCTCCGCGCTGTGGCGTGTTCATATTTCTCAACTATTAAACATCCGGCGGCCTCTCCTAAAGACATGCCGCTTTCACCCGAAAATGGGGAGCAGGCTTCCCTGGCTATGTTCTTAAGTTTTTGAAAACCTACGCAAACAGGCCATGAGATGGGTTCTGCAGAAACCACGATAGCAACCTGTGTTTTATTTCCCTGAATAAGATCAAAGGCATAACCAAGAGCATTGCTGCTTGAGGTGCAGGCTGTTGTAATAAGAGTTGAGCCTCCCCGTATGCCGAACATGTAAGCAAGTATGTTGGAAATTGAAGAAAAATTCCCTGAGAGAACTGTTTTGCTGTAAGAGTTTTCCTCGTCGGCGGAAAGCAGAAGCATTTCATCTTCATTTGCAGACATCCCCACAAGCAGGCAGGACTGTTCCACATCAACCTCACTCAGGGAAGCATCATCGATTGCCTCTTTCACCACCCGCCATCCCCAGCAAGAACACCTCCCCATGTTCTTCTCAAGGTCACCCGGCAAGGATTCTATTATAACCCCGGAATCATCCACTTCAGCACAATAGGCATTGTTGAAAGCATCACTGAAACGGATCCCCTTTTTTATCCCCCCTTTCCCCGCAAGAAGGGCTTCCTTTACTTCGCCTCTGTTGAGCCCGATTGACGACAGCACTCCCATGCCGGTTATGCAGACCCTGTAACGCTCCTGCCTCATTGCCCTTCTCCTGCGTTACTCTGTGTACGACGGCGAAATACTACCGCTCAGCTACAAGCCCTTCGGCATAATCTTTGGGCTTGTTTCCATCAAGGTAGCTATGAACATGGGGGTCAATAAAGAAACTTTTAGTCACTAAAAAGGGTGTTGAACAGGTGTTTAAGGCCACTCTATCACCATGTTCGGGTCTCACTTCATAGGATTCAATGCCTGCATAAGCATATTCCGTAAGCAGGCGGACCAGGGCGATGTGCCCCGGCTGAGGGGAAAATGCTGAGTAGCCTGTATTGATCACATGCCCGATTTCATTATCCCTGTAAAATATGCGGTCACCCCGTTCCACCTTCGAGATATCATTTTCGGAACCGTCAAAGCGGGCACCGACAACTTTGTGGCCACATCCCCTGCTCATCATGAACTTAAGGCTCTCGCGGCCCCAAAATTCCTCTTTGTCATATCTGATTGCCCACTGCAGCTGAAGTTCAATTGGGTTTTTCGTGAAACCACCGATCGCTGATGGGTTCCAGAAGGGATTTTCAAGGCGGGTGATTTCTTGAAGAGAGAGGCCGGCCTTACGAGCATTAAAGGCGACACCCTTCTGTATCAACAGCTCCCAGACCCTGACGGTATGTGGGAAGGGAACCAAAAGTTTGTAGCAGAACTCCCCGCTTTTCCCACACCTGAAGATAACGATACCATCATAAGTCGTCATGAATCCCAAGTATGGAATACCGACGATGTCCATCCCAAAACATTCTTTCACAAGCTCCCAGCTGTAGGGTCCCTCGCAGACGATAAGAGAATGACTGCAGGCCATGGATGCAAACGTTACGTTATCATTTGCTCTTACCCCTTCAAGCAATTCCATGAATTGTTGCTCATCGATGTGTTCTGCCAGAATAATAAATTTTTCGTCATTGTTGAGGACATAGCAGTCGGTTCTAATTCCCCCTGCCTCATCAAGGACCAGTGAGTAAAGGGCGTTTTCATCATATACCTCACCAAGGCGGCCTGTAATTATCCCGTCAACGAAATCGAAGGCGTCAGATCCCGATATAACCACCTTTGTATAATGTGAATAATCAAGAATGACAGCCGTGTGTCTCAGCGCAGTATACTCATCATCTGGAAAACCATAGGACAGGGGAACACTGATTCCGTTTTTGTTAACAAGATCGACACCTTCTCTTCTGTGTATATCTGCAAGTGGGTTATTCATCTTCGGCATTCTCCACTTCTTTCCTCAGCGGCCCAACATCAGAGGATATTTTTTTTGGTCTATAATAAAGTCAACAAGAGTGTTGATCGTTCTCATGAACGCCGGGTCAGCACCATCATTAAGCCCCGACTGTACACCGAATTCGGCATCAAGAATCGCAATCACTTCCGTGGCGTCGATAGAGTCAAGTCTGAGCCCCATACCAAACAGTGGCGTATCATCATCGATTTGCTCCACGGTCTGGTACAGATTGAGGCGTTCGATAAGCGACTGCTTGAGACGCCTTAACAATTCAGCACGTTCTTTTATCACTGTCCTTAATGCATCATCCATGTGACACTCACCTCCTTGTTTTTCCGATTTATTCATTACGCTATACAAGCCTGCGTGCAGGCGTAACGATGAACACCAGCCGCTATATCTTCCAGAAACACGGCCAGCACTCTTTTGGGTCCGATTTCATAGAAAATGTTGTGCTTGGTTCGAAGAAGATACTGAATGCTTTCACGCCATCGTACGGGACTGAACAATTGGCAGATCATGTTTTCCCGGATTCTTGATTGGCTGTATTCCGCGCATCCTGAATAATTCATCACAACATGAGAGTGAGGGCGGTGAAGAGTGATGTTCATTATTCTTTGACGAAACTCTTCCGTACACCGGCGCATGAGTGGACTGTGCCATGCTCCGGCGACAGGAAGACGAGTGAATCTAAAATATTTTTCTGACGAGGCAAGATGTGCAATCAGTTCTCGCGCACTCTTTTCTTCCCCCGCTATGACCTGTTCACGGGGTGAGTTGTCACAGGCTAGAAAAACACTCTTTTGAAGACCCGCTTTATAGATAGCATCTTCTATATCCCTCCGTTTGATGCCATTGATGGCATACATGCATCCTGAAATCTTCCTGCTTGCCGAGAGCATGGCAGCACCGCGATAGACTACGGCTTTCAGGGTGTCTTCCAATGAAAGGACTCCCGAGGCGTAAAGCGCTGCGTATTCTCCGACGCTGTGACCCAAATAAACGTTACCCTTTTTGTTTGTTCCCAAGTTATTTATCAGGAATTCAAAGGAAGCGATATTTACGGTCGTCAGGGCAATTTGGACCGTATCGGCAGCAACTAAAGCGGTTATGGGTCCCTTGAAACAGATTTCCGCGATATTTTTCCCAGACAAATCTTCGGCAAGTTGAAATATCTCCCGAGCCCGTGGATAGACATCGTGAAGTTTTCTCCCCATTCCTACGTACTGGGCGCCTTGACCCGCAAACATGAATACGTGGCCGGTGCGGAACGGGAACGTTACGGGTCTTATTTCATGGAATGACTTTTGATTGTTGACGATTCCCACAGCCATAAAACTCCTCGCTACTATGGTGCCCCTCCATAGGGATTTAGGTTTCTAGTCAAAATATAGTTGACGGTATAAAGGATCTTTTGCAGAGTCCGCCTGAATCGGACGTTTTTCGGACTTTTCGAGGCCGTCATAGCCAGGCCCGGACCTCGCCGGCTGCGGAGCCGCTACTCTGCAGGCGTTGTCAGGCTCGGAGTATTGCGGGGTTCCAGGAACGCAAAGGAGTGGTTACGAAAAGAGTTGAATTCAAGAATGCTCGGAAAAACTCAAAAAATGGAAGAAGAGGTAGCGGGTAAAGCGGGAAATGAATGGCACGAAAGAATTTTGCTTTATTCAGTCGTTCAGTGGTTACGACATTACTCGATAAAAGTACGCCCTGTCAACAGACTTTTTTTTATTTTTTCTGTCAAGAAACCGCTCCCCTATCGTACATATCCCGCTATACCGTCGTAGCGATATCCTTTTCGCCTCTGTCCGCTTTCTTCGCTCAGGGTGGTTGTGTAGAGGTAGCGGCGGGTTTCGGGGTTGTAGAACCTGTAGAGTTCGCGGGTTTCCCGGATGGGCACGAGGGCGATGTTGCCTATGGACCCATGGAAGATATGGCCGGTTGCCTCGCGGCTGTCTCTCTCCTTGTCTGTGGTATAGAACCACGTGTTCCTCCGGGGGTCGTGCCAGGCGTACAATTCTGTGGTTCCCGGTGTACCGGGACTGAAGAGCGTAAAAGCCCGGTCTTCCCTGTGGTATCCCCGGAGGACCTCGTCGGAAAGGGTCAGGGCTTCGGAGAGATACAGGTGATCTTCTCCTTGTCGGTAGAGGTAGACCGGCATCAGGGCCGTCGTCCTCGCCTCTTTCACTTCGAAGAAGAGTTCCACCACTCCCCTGCCGCCGTCGGAATCAAAGAGAATGTTCTCACGGTACAGGCCGGCATCGAGTCCGGCGGGATTGATGATGAGGCTTACGTAGTCGGGAGATGTCCTGGTGGTGCCCCGGGCCGGCGATACCCGTATCCAGTTGCCTGCGGCTTTCTTGACGGCTGTCCCGTAAACCCGGAAGCCCTCGATCCGAAAGGGTCCTTCCCGTGCCGCGGTAAGGGTGAGAACCTGCGGGCCCGTCCCGAGATTCCCGGCAAGCATCACTTCCCTGCGCTCATCAGCAGGACCGGTACAGTCGATTTCAGCAAGGTAGGCGCCGTTTAAATTGACCTGAAAGGATCCCGCGTCGGGAGATGTAAAGACACCAACGGCGACGCCCGTTCCCTCAAAGCTGTAGGTAAGACTGTCCCTTCGGGAAAAACGTTCCGGATAGCCGCCTCTTCCCCGCCACCAGCCGGTAATCCTGACCGGATTCCCCGCCTGTTCCGGAGGGTTGTAGAATTGATCGTCACCTGCTTTCTCGTTGTACAGTGACATGAACACGCCACCGGGAAGCCTCATGTCATGAAAATAAACCCGCCGCCCCTGAACATCAGCGCTCCAGGAAAGCATCGACTTTCCCTCATTCCTGACGCTGACCCGAGGCATGTATGTTCTTTCCGGCTCAAGCACCCCCAGGTTGAGTACGCGGGGTTCCAGGCGAAGCACGGGCCGCGAAGTTTCGGTGGATACTTTGTAGGCGAGAAAGAGGGTCCGGTGCTGGTCGTCGAAGTGAAAGACCACCCGATCCCGGCAGGAACCCGCGGGTAGCCCGCGGTGATACAGGGCTGACTGCCCGGCCCCGGCCTCGATAACAAGTTCAAGGTCAAAGAGCTCGCTGCCGTCGGGAGTCTCCACCGGTGTTTCGTCAAGCAAACGAAGGGTGATCTTCAGAGTGCCCGTCGCTTCGGTCATAACACCGTTCAGAGGTTCCTGCCCGTAGCCTGCTTCCCATTCATCGGCCAGGTCAAGCTTCCAGGCAACGGCGTCGGAGCCGCTTCGGCGAAGATCGAACCGGCCCGTCGTTGTTTCACCCGGACCGATCGTACCGAGGTCTACAAGATGAGGGGCGACTCTGAGCCGGGCACGAGGATCGACAGGGGTTACTTCAATGGCGGCGCTCGCGCTTTCCTTTCCCGACTCGATCCGCTTGATCTCCGTCCACCCCGGTGATTGGGCCATAAAGAGACTGCTTCTTCCCTGAAAAGACCCTGCCGAGGGGTTTGAATTGATCCAATACCCCCACCGCGACGACGAAACATCACTCCTGGCCCCGTCGGACCAGACGGCCGTCGCCATCAGCCTCCGCGACTGGTCTTCGGGAAGGGTTATCTTGAGAGGGGTCAACACAACCTCCACCAGGGTTACCACGGTCATCGTCACCTCGATGACCCTGTCACCGCCGTTGGAGCGGATCACCAGTGCCCCCTCGTACTCACCCGCCTCAAGGCCCCGTGCGTTGACCCTGACGGTCAGGGACCGGCCCTCTCCCGACGGAATCGCGCTCCCGGCCGCGGATAGGGGAATCCTGTCATCGCCGGTGACGGCTCTGATCCATGGAACAGTGACTGACGCGCGCCAGGCAAGCGCTCCCGCACCCGTGTTCGTAATGACATATTGCAGTTCCCTGGACGCGTTCGCTTCCACCCGTCCCAGGGCGGCATCGGGGCCGGAGAGGGCTATAATCGGCCCCGCCGGCTCATCAACGCGCACCGGGATACTCTCGCTTCTGACTCCGTCCTTCTCGGCCGTCAGCCGGGCCACTCCCTTCGCGCGGGCCTGGAGAACACCCGGTTCAAGGAATTCGGCGACACTCGTGTTGTCGGAGATCCACCGCGCCTGTCCGGTCACATCCACCGTCCTGTCGTCGCCCGTCCTGTCGTCGCCGACCTGACCGGACGCCCGGAAAACGCGGCTCAGGCCCGGCGCCAGCGGCTCCGGCCGCGGGGGTTCGATGGTCAGGTACCGGACGACCCCCGTGCCTGTCGTGCGAGGCTTGTATTCTACGTGGAGGAGTACCGGGACGGCACGTGATTCGGCCCCCTCGCCGGTAATGACTACATGGGCCCGGTGTGTGCCTGGATCAAGGTTTCCGGAGTTGACTGTGACGGTGACCCTGTGGGGCGTGCTCGTGACGAACTGTCCCCCTGTCCGGTCAAGAACCACCCATGAAGAAGACGTCTCCAGGCGCCAGGGAGATCCTTCCACGCCCTGCGGGTAGTGAAAATAAAGGGGCAGTGAGGCCGTTTCCCCCGTCCCGATGGTCCCGAAGTCGAGAATGCCCGGCGTCGTTATGAAGGAAGCCTCCGTCCGGATTCCTTCATCGGACCGGGCCGTTGACAGGGCCGGAATCAGCAGGACCAGCAGGACCAGGACGGATGACGCCGACATGGATGGGATTCGTGGCAGAATCATGGAAACATACCCTCATAGTATCCCGGAAAAAGTAGAAGTTTTCTACTAACACAGGGGGGAACCATTGTCAAGCGGAGGGGCTTTTTCAGACAAAGGCCTTGACACGATTTTACGTATCCATATATAGTCAGCGAACTTTTGCCATGAAGAACAGTATGGACACCGATGAACTCAGACATATCGTAGCATTGACGTTGATTGACGACGTGGGGCCCGTGGCCGTCCGGAGACTTGCGGCGTACTTCGGATCCTGCCGCGCCGTGTTCAGCGCCTCGTCATCGGAGATCTCAAGGGTCTCCCGGATACAACCGGAAGCGGCCGCCCGCATCGGTATGTTTTCGTGCTGGAAACGGGTAGACGAAGAACTGGAACGGGCCCGGAAGCTGGGGGTTGATCTGGTCACTCCCGATGATGACCGCTACCCGGAGCTGCTGCGGAACATCTATGATTACCCGTCCCTGCTCTACGTGAAGGGGGATCTTTCCGGAAACGAAATATGCCTGGCCGTGGTGGGATCACGAAGGGCGACCGCCCAGGGTCTCCATACCGGCGACCGCCTGTCCCGTGAGCTGGCCCTCAGGGGCGTCACGGTCGTAAGCGGCATGGCCAGAGGTATCGATTCGTCGGCACATCGGGGCGCGCTGTCGGTCCGGGGCAGAACCATTGCCGTTCTCGGATCGGGGCTGGATGTCATCTATCCTCCTGAAAACACAAAACTCTTCGAGAGCATTGTCGCCCAGGGGGCAGTTGTTTCCGAATACCCCTTTGGATCATCCCCCCTGGCACACCATTTTCCCCGACGGAACAGGATCATCAGCGGTATGTCTTATGGTGTTGTCGTTATCGAGGCCGCCGCAAAGAGCGGATCCCTGATCACGGCGCGCATGGCCCTCGAACAGGGCCGTGAGGTCTTTGCCGTTCCCGGCAGCATCGAATCCGGGATGTCCCGGGGGACAAACACCCTGATACAGGAGGGGGCAAAGCTGGTTCAGGGCGTTGATGACATTCTTGACGAGGTGAGGTCCCAGGTACGGCAAGAACGCCACGATCCCGGGGAAACTTCCGTCGACGCCGTCCCGTCAGGGCCGGACCCTGTCGACGGAATCCCTCACGTCGACAGAACAGACGACGAATCAGGGAAAGAACAGAAGGCCATTCTCCGGTTCATCGGCGGCAGCCCCGTTCATTTCGACGATCTCGCGGAGCAGTCGGGCATTGCCGTCGATCGGCTGCTCGACCGCCTTCTGACCCTTGAGCTGAACGGTCTGATCAAGCAGTTACCGGGATGTTACTATATCAACCAGGAGTAAGACAAGTATGCCTTCGACACTGATTATCGTGGAATCACCCACGAAAGTAAAAACCCTGAAACAGTATCTCGGATCCGGCTACACCATCAAGGCATCCGTGGGACACATTAAGGATCTTCCCAAAAGCAAGCTCGGCATCGATATCGAGCATGACTTCACGCCCACGTACACCGTCAAGGCGGAACGCAAGAAAACAATGGCCGAACTGAAACAGGCGGCTCGATCGGCGGACCGCGTCCTGCTCGCTCCCGACCCGGACCGGGAAGGAGAAGCCATCGCCTGGCACATCGCCGAGGAAATCAAGAGAAAGGACAAAAAGATATTCCGTGTCCTCTTCGGCGACCTGACGAAAAAGACCATCCAGGCGGCCCTGGACAACCCCCTTCCCCTGGATGAAAACAAATACGAGGCTCAGCAGACCAGGCGCATCCTGGACAGACTTGTGGGCTATCAAATCAGCCCCATACTCTGGGAGAAGGTTCAACGGGGATTGAGTGCCGGCAGGGTCCAGTCGGTTGCCGTGCGAATCATCTGTGAACGGGAGAGGGAGATTCTGGGTTTTACAGCCGAAGAATTCTGGACTCTTTCCGCTCATCTGGAAGGCCGTTTTCCGCCCGCCTTCGAAGCAAAGCTCCTCAGGATCGACGGCAAAAAGAAAACCGTGGGCTCCGAAGCAGAAGCCGCCGCGATAGTCGCCGAACTGGAAAATGAGTCGTTTCGGGTGGAATCGGTTGAAAAGAAGGCAATAAAACGGCAGCCCGCTCCTCCCTTTACGACAAGCAAACTCCAGCAGGAAGCGGCTCAACGGTTCCGCTATTCGGCGAAACGAACCATGGCCCTCGCCCAGAAGCTCTATGAAGGAATCGAACTGGGGAGCCAGGGTCCCGTGGGGCTGATCACCTACATGCGGACCGACTCCGTCAGGGTTGCCGGCGAAGCGCTTGAAGAGGCCCGAGCCCACATTGCCGGTCGTTACGGCAGGGACTATCTGCCGGCCAGACCCCGGGTCTTTAAAACATCCAAGACGGCACAGGACGCCCATGAGGCGATACGTCCCTCGTCTCTTGCCTATCACCCCGAGGACATCAAAGAGTTTCTCGGAAGAGACGAATTCCGTCTGTACCAACTCATCTGGAATCGCTTCATCGCCTCCCAGATGTCCCCGGCGATCTACGATCGAACCACCATCGATATTACCGCCGGCCGGTTTCTCTTCCGGGCCCAGGGTGCCGTCATGACCTTTCCGGGCTACACCACTGTCTGGAGCGAGGCAACCCCCGACAAGGACCCCGCGGAAGACGGGGACGATCCGGACCACGCTTTGCCCCTTCTCACCGGTGGCGACGTGCTCAAACTTTTGAAACTCGATCCCCGTCAGAATTTTACCCAGCCGCCGCCGCGGTTTACCGAAGCATCGCTGGTCCGGGAACTTGAAGAGCGCGGAATCGGCCGTCCCAGTACCTACGCGGCCATCATCGGAACCATCCAGGACCGCAACTACGTCACGCTGGAAAAGCGACGATTCCGCCCCACCGAACTGGGCATGGTGGTGACCGACCTCCTGGTCGACAATTTCCCCGGAATTCTCGATATCAGCTTTACGGCATCCATGGAAGACAAGCTGGACCGCATCGAGGAAGGCTCCCTGAAGCGCGTGGATACCCTGAAAGAATTCTACGATTCTTTCAAGCCGGAACTCGAAAAGGCAAAATCATTGATGCGAAACTTAAAGAAAGAAGAGGAACCCACTGATATCATATGCGATAAATGTGGAAGTCAAATGGTTATAAAGTGGGGGAGAAACGGAAAATTCATTGCCTGTTCAAACTACCCGGCCTGTAAAAACACAGCCAACATCCGCACTGACGATGCCGGACGGGTGGAGCGCAAGGAACCGGAAGTAACGGATATCATCTGTGGGAGTTGCGGTAAAAACATGGTCGTCAAGGAAGGCCGCTTCGGCACGTTTCTCGGCTGTTCGGGGTATCCTGAATGTTCCACCACCCGTCCTATAGACACGGGCGTCGCGTGCCCCCAGGGGGGATGTTCGGGAATGCTCTGTGAGCGCAGATCGAAACGGGGCAGAGTTTTCTACGGCTGTTCCGCCTACCCCGCCTGCACGTTCGCAATCTGGAACCGTCCCGTCCCGGAAGCCTGCCCCCGTTGCGGGTCTCCCTACCTGGTTGAAAAGTACACCAAAGCCTCGGGCGCCTTCAAGGCATGCCCCGTCAAGGAATGCGGGTACAAGAAACCGGCCGGCGGATCTGCCTGAACTATGGAAAAGACAGTGAAAACCAGAGGAGGCGCGGGACTGTCCGTCACCGTCATCGGCGCCGGTCTTGCCGGCTGCGAGGCGGCATGGCAGCTTTTGTCCCAGGGTCTTCCCGTCACTCTGCTGGACATGAAGCCCCGTGACCTGTCCCCGGCGCACCGCTCTCCCCGCATGGCCGAACTGGTCTGCAGCAACTCCTTCCGTTCCGACAGTCCCGACAGCGCCGCGGGACTCCTGAAGGAAGAACTCTCTCGAATGGACTCCCTGATCATGCGGGCGGCCCGGGATACCAGAGTTCCCGCGGGGAAGGCCCTTGCCGTTGACCGGGAACTTTTTTCCCGGTTTGTCGAAGAAACGCTCCGGGCGCATGGGAGTCTGTCGGTTCGGCAGGAACAGGTCAGGAACATTCCCCGGGAGAGACCGCTGATCATCGCTACGGGCCCTCTTACGTCGGAGGAACTCGCCCTCTCCATAGCGGGCGTCACCGGTGCAAAGTCCCTTTTCTTCTACGACGCGATTTCTCCGGTCATCGAAAGCGATTCAATCGATTATTCCAAGGTATTCAGGGCGTCCCGCTATGAGGAAGGGGCCGGGGACTACATCAACTGCCCCCTGAACAGTGATACCTATGAGGCCCTTGTGAAGTCAATCCGGGATGGCGATGAAGTACCCCTGCGGGATTTCGAAGACAGGAAGTGCTTTGAGGGATGTCTCCCCCTTGAAGTCATGGTCCGCCGGAACCATGAAACACCTCGATACGGACCCATGAAGCCCGTCGGCCTGAAGGATCCCCGCACGGGCAGGCAACCCTGGGCCGTCGTACAGCTCCGCAGGGAAAACAACGAGGGGACGTTGTATAGCATGGTGGGATTCCAAACGAAACTCACCCGGCCGGAACAGAAACGTATTTTCAGAATGATCCCGGGCCTCGAGAATGCCGAATTCGCCCGTTACGGAAGCATACACAGGAACACCTATATCGACTCACCGACGCTGCTGGAGCCCTCACTGGAACTGAAAGGGCACGGGGGACTTTTTTTCGCGGGACAGATAACCGGAGTGGAAGGCTACATCGAATCAGCCGCCATGGGACTCCTGGCGGGCATCAACGCCGGCGCCCTCGCGAGGCGGGGCTTCATGCCGCCCCCTCCGCCGCCGGAAACGGCCCTGGGATCCCTGATTCGTCACTTGGGTACCCGAACAGGCGCCGCCTTTCAGCCCATGAACGTCAATTTCGGTCTTTTCCCGCCCCTTCCGGGAAGGATTCCCAGGAAAGAGCGGGGCCGTCATTACGCCCGCCGGTCACTGGAACACCTGGCACGCTGGCAAGAGCACGCCAAAGACTGACGATCCCCTTACATGTCGAAAAACGCCCGATAGAAGACGGCTTTGTAAAAGCTCCTTGGGCACGGCGCGCAGATCCAGAAGAATGCGGCGTACTGTGAAGTACGCCGCAGTGACGAAGGCCGGAGCGCAGTCAAGCATCAGGCTGTAGTGCCGGAGGCATGCCTCCGGCACCATTGTACGAAGCCGTCAAGGGTTGCGTTCGTGGATGATCCTCAGCCCCTCCAGCGTGAGCATTTCATCAACGATCCGGATATTTCTTGTCTCCGAGGCGATGACGCCGGCCAGACCTCCCGTTGCGATAACCGTGACTTCAGTCTTTGCCTCCAGCTTCATCCGGTCGATGATACCGTCGACCAGCCCGGCATAGCCGAACATAATGCCCGCCTGCATGCTGCTCACGGTGTTCTTGGCGATTATGTGTTCCGGTCTGGTGAATTCCACCCGGGGCAGTTTCGAGGCACGCTCAAAGAGGGCCTCCGTGGAAATTGAGATTCCCGGGGCGATGCACCCGCCCATGTACTGGCCTTTCTCAGTCACGTAATCGAAGGTTATTGCCGTACCGAAATCGACGATGATCAGATTTCCTCCGTACTTGCTGTGGGCCGCCACGGCATTGACAATCCGGTCGGCACCCACTTCCCGGGGATTGTCATAGAAGATGGGCATGCCCGTCTTGATGCCGGGGCCCACCACGCGGGGTTTTTGTTTGAAATACTTGACGGAGAGAGGTTCCAGGATGTTCAGCATGGGCGGCACAACGCAGGATATGATGATGGAGGTGATCGCTTCCGCTTCCACCTTTATGGTGTTCAGGAGTTCCAGGATCAACATGCCGTATTCGTCAACGGTATTGTTGCAGACGGTCCGGATACGCCACCACTGAACAAGTTCTTTTTTATCATACAAACCGATAACGGTATTGGTGTTTCCCACGTCAAGCACGAGCAGCATGACCGACCTTCCCCATTGTTTTTTGTTGTTTTTAAACAGGACCTGCGCCACCTGTCGATTCACGGAACCAGCACATCGCCTGCAAAAATCCGGTTCACACCACCGCCGCCGTCCCGGAGCAGGAGGCAGCCTTCCTCATCGATACCGATAACAGTGCCGGCCTCCCGGGTTTTCCTGTTTATTACTTCCACATATTTCCCCATGATCCCCGAGAAAGAAAGCCACTCTTTCCGTATGGGAGGAAACCCGTCGTCACGATACCGGATATACCAGTCTTCGAGAGAGCGGAACATCTTCAGAGCCACTTCCTCACGGATGACCTGTCCGGTGGCGGCCTCCCTCAGGGATATCGCCCCGTCCCGAATCGACTCGTCGAATTCTTCGCGGGTCATGAGAATGTTGATGCCGATACCGATGATGATACAGTCTATCCTGTTTCCGGTCACCCTCATTTCGGTAAGTATGCCCGCAACTTTCCTGCCCTGGACCTGAACGTCATTGGGCCACTTGAGACGTACCGCGCCCGGACAGTACTCCGCGAGAACCCGGGCCACGGCGACCCCCGCCATGATGGTTATCGACGGCGCTCGGGCCGGGTTGAATTCGGGTCGAAGTATGACGGAAAAATAAATATTGCGCCCCGGAGGCGACTGCCAGGCACGACCCGGAATGCGTCCCCTGCCGCTTAACTGGTGATCGGCAAGGACCAGTTCGCCCTCGGCGGCCCCTTCCCCCGCAAGTTTCAGGGCCAAGGTATTTGTCGAATCGACGGTTTCCCTGAAGTGAATTTTTCGGCCGATAAGTCTCCCGGAACACTGCTTCTCCAGAGCCGCTATTGAGGAACTGTCCATGACGATATCAGGGTGTGAGAATCAGGGAAACGTCGGCCGCCGTGACCGAGTGGGTCAGGGCGCCCACTGAAATGAAGTCCACTCCCGTGGCGGCCACATCGGCCACTGTCTCCAGAGTGACATTGCCCGATGCCTCCACCAGGGCCTTCCCCCCGATAAGAGCGACGGCCTCGGCCATGGTATCGAGGTCCATGTTATCGAGCATGATGATATCGGCGCCGCCTTCCAGGGCCTGACGGACCTCATCGAGATCGCGCGTCTCGACCTCGATGGTAAAGGCCGGCGGAACACCGCTTTTGATCCGTCGGATTGCCTCGACTATTCCGCCCGCCGCGACACTGTGGTTTTCCTTGATCAGCACGCCCCGGTCGAGGCCGAAACGGTGGTTCAGACCGCCGCCGACGCGGACGGCGTACTTGTCGAGAACCCTCAGGCCGGGCATGGTTTTCCTCGTGTCCAGCACGCGGACGTCGGTCCCCTTCACCGCCTCGACAAAACGCGAGGTCCTGGTCGCTATGCCGCACATCCTTTGAAACAGGTTCAGTGCCGTTCGCTCCGCTTCGAGAATGCTTTTCAATGAGCCCGAAAGGCGGGCCAGGTCCCGGCCCGGGCCGAGGCGATCTCCATCGGCGCAGAGGGCCTCGAAGGCGAGACTTCCGTCATGAACCAGGAAAACGTCCCTGAAGATATCTATGCCGGCCACAACAAGTTCACTCTTGGCGAAAACCCGTGCGCTTCCCTGCTCGCGGCCGGTCAGCAGATTCCCCGTCGTGACGTCCCCCGACCCGATATCCTCGTCCAGGGCTCGCTTGATACTATCAATCATTTCCATCACAACACCCCGATCAGGAAGCGGCGATATCGCCGATCTGCAGGAGAGCGTCCCGCAGGACGGCGCTTCGCGCCTTCAGGGCGTCGTATTTTTCCTGTTCCTTGACCACGATTTCCTCTGACGCCTTGGTTCTGAAATCCTGATTTTCCAGCTTCATGGAAACACGCTCCAGGTCGGCGTCGATTTTCCCCACTTCTTTCTCCAACCGTGCTTTTTCAGTCTCGACGTCGATGGCGTCACCGAGATACACGTATATCTTCAGGGGGCCCACAACAGCCACGGCGGCTCCCGTGACGTCCCCGGCATCGTTTACGGCGGCAAACTCGGTCAGGCCGGCAAGGTCGGTCACGTAGCGGTCTCCTCCGCGAAGTATTTCCATGGAGTCTCCATCGGGACAGAGCGCCAGTGCCCGGATTTTTTTGCCCGGAGGAACGCGCATGACACCCCGAATGTTACGTATTGCCATTATGACGTTTCGTATGAGGTCCATGTCGGCCGCCGCGTCGGGGTCGTCGAGACCGTCATCGGCCACGGGATACCGGGAGATCATCACAGACGTCCCGGTATCTGAAATTGACTGCCATATCTCCTCTGTTATGAAGGGGATGAAGGGGTGGAGAAGCTTGATGGATGTCCTCAACACCCGAAGAAGCGTCTGTTGCGCGGCAGCCCGGCTCGCTGAGCCTTCTCCGGAGTAGAGGACACCCTTCACGAGTTCAAGGTACCAGTCACAGAATTCGTGCCAGAAGAACTGGTAGAGTTCCGTGGCGGCGTCGTTGAAGCGGTATTCGTCGAGCGCGGCCGTCGCTTCCCGGACGGTACGGTTCAACCGGTCGCGAATCCAGCGATCACACAGGGAGTAGTCCTCTCCGGCGCACTCTTCCTTTTCATCATAATCCTCGAGATTCATCATGCAGAACCTGTAGGCGTTCCATATTTTATTGATAAAGTTCCGGTACCCTTCCACGCGGCTTTCAGACATTTTGACGTCCCGTCCCTGGGCGGTGAACGCCGCCAGGGTAAAGCGGAAGGCGTCTGCACCGAATCTGTCGATCATGTGCAGCGGGTCGATGATGTTTCCCTTTGACTTGCTCATCTTTTCGCCCTGTTCGTCCCGCACCAGGGCGTGGAGGTACACATTCCGGAAGGGCACTTCTTTCATGACATAGATGCCCATCATCATCATCCGGGCCACCCAGAAAAAGATGATATCGAAGCCCGTAACCAGCAGACTTGTGGGATAGAAGGTTTTCAGCGCCGGTGTTTCGTCAGGCCACCCCAGGGTCGAAAAAGGCCACAGGGCGGAACTGAACCAGGTATCGAGGACATCCTCGTCCTGCCGGAGGGTGTCTGCACCGCAGCGGGAACAGGCGGGCGGTTCGTCCACGGCCGCGGTGAGTTCACCGCAGGCGTCGCAATACCAGACGGGTATCCTGTGTCCCCACCATATCTGCCGTGATATGCACCAGTCCCTGATGTTTTCGAGCCAGTCAAAGTATGTGGCTTCCCACTGGACCGGAACAATCCTGGTATTTCCTTTCACGACGGCGGCTATGGATGTCTTTGCGAGTGCATCCACTTTCATGAACCATTGTTTCGACACCATGGGCTCCACGTTGGTCTTGCAGCGGTAACAGCAGCCGACGTTATGGCTGTATGGCTCCACTTTGAGCAGGTACCCCCGTGCCTTCAGGTCGGCAACCACATTGGCCCTGGCCGTCAGGCAGTCCTGACCGTGGTAGGGACCGCCGTTTTCATTGATAACGGCGCTTTCATCCATGATGGAGACTATCTGAAGATCGTGCCTCCGGGCCATGGCGAAGTCGTTGGGATCGGCCGCGGGGGTTATCTTGACGGCTCCTGTACCGAATTCACGTGACACATAGGAATCTTCTATGATGGGAATTTCCCGGTTCATCAGGGGCAGTATGGCTGTTTTCCCGACCATGGATCGGTACCGTTCGTCATCGGGGTTGACGGCCACCGCGGTGTCTCCCAGCATGGTTTCGGGGCGCGTGGTTGCCACGACGATCCCGCCGGAACCGTCGGAAAGGGGATATCGGATATGCCAGAGATTGCTGTCGGCCTGTTCGTATTCGACTTCGAGGTCCGATAGTGCCGTGTGGCATCGGGGACACCAGTTGACGATGTAGTCGCCCTGGTAAATGAGGCCATCGTGATACAGGCGGACGAAGACTTCACGCACCGCCCGGGAAAGCCCCTCGTCCATCGTGAACCGTTCACGCTCCCAGTCGCAGGAACAGCCGAGTTTCTGGAGCTGATTCAGAATGATGCTCCCGTACTTCTCACGCCATGCCCAGACCCGCTCCACGAAGGCTTCCCGCCCTATCTCATGGCGCGTGGTTCCCTCCCTGGCGAGTTCCTGCTCAACCACATTCTGGGTGGCGATGCCGGCGTGGTCCGTGCCGGGCATCCAGAGAGCGTTATAGCCCTGCATCCGTTTAAACCGGATAACCAGGTCCTGCAGGGTGTTGTTCAAGGCATGGCCCATGTGCAGCATCCCCGTGATATTGGGCGGCGGGATAACTATGGCGAATGGTTCCCTGTCGCTTGTGTCCTCGGCGTGGAAGAGCCGATTCTCAATCCAGTACCGGTACCATCGGGATTCCACTTCCCGCGGTTCATACGATGCACTTAATCTGTTTTTTTTCATTGTACCTTCCTGTTTCCGATTTGCCGTTTTTTGTCCGAACGGTTCTCTGAAGGTGATGCAGGCCCCGTCGGTGCCCGTCACCTTCCAAAACCGATAAGCAGCACATCTTTCAGCTTGCGTATGGCCGTCAGGGCGTCGGCTCCCGACAGGGGAGCGTAGGGCGCAAGCCTGCTCGAATCAAAGAAATCCGAACTCATAATATCGAGTGATGTTATTGTCATCACAGCCTTGTAGTTGGGGTGCCTGTAATCGATGTTCTCAACGAAAGGGCCTTCTTCAGTGTATCGGAAAACAGGCTCCTCTCCCCAGATCCCGACGAGGATATCATAGAGCGCGATGGCGAGGTTCAGTCTCGTTACAAGATCATTGGGGTAAAATTTCCCGTCGGGGTAAACCTCGAGGCCCTTGACCCCGATGGCGACTATTTTCTTTATCTCGTCGGCATAGGAGCAGCTTTGAATATCAGGAACATCCAGGGCGGAATCCGACGTGCCTCCATACTTGGCGAGCCCCCGGTACAGATCCTCGATCTCAAGCTCTTCCACCAGGAGGAGTGCCATCTGGCACCTGTTCACACGGTCCGCGATTACCACTTCCTCGACCTGGTCGGACAGGGGCCCCAGGACAAGAATCTGCTTCATCCGCTTCCATGCTTCGTCGGCCTGTTCGATGTACTCGTCGTTGAGGTCGAGAACCTTGATAAAATGCATCCCCGCCCTGCTGAACTCGTGATTCATCACCAGGGCACGACCCATGAAGTACCAGGCGGCCGATGACCGGGGATCGACGGCAACGGCGGACTTAAATTCCTGTTCGGCGCGGTCGATCCAGTCATTCCGGCGGCTCATGGTAAACAGCTGTATCTTCACGATATGGGTCAGGAGCCGTTCCCTGTCACGCCGGGCATACTGTTGCGCCTTCTCAACCGATTCAAAGGCGCTCTTCAGGTTTCCGCGGTGAGCGTTGACAAGGGCGATTCCGGCATGACCCAGGGAGGATTCCCGATTAAGCTGTATGGCCAGCGATAACTCCCGCTCCGCGTCATCGAGCTTGTTCTGATTTATAAGGACCATACCGGTGTAGGTGTGGTGCTCCGATGAGTCGAGAAAGCTCAAAGGTGTCCGTTCAGGCGACACGCAGGAACCGGCCGCCAGAATCAGGGCGATTGCGAAGAAAATCGCGGCGAACCGACAGGACCGCCGTGCGGTACGCAGTCTCCTCGTCAATCGCGGGAACGGGTGAGTGTCTGTTGTCATCCCTCCCCTCCTCCCTCAGGGATTCCGGCCGGACGGACGGGGCCATTGAACGTTCAGCGTTTAACCCGCGGCTGCGCATGAAGCACAGGCTGCATAATTATATCCATGTGTCTGTGAAGTCAAGAAGATTTGCCCTTTCCACCCCGTGTGCGCACGGTCCATCATACGTCCGTGCGGGAAAGAAAGTTCGACACCAGCGCCATGATCTTCTCGACCCCATCGGGACCGAACCAGTGAATCTCCCCGTCACGCTTGAACCAGGCGATCTGTCGCTTGGCATAGTTTCTCGTGTCCCGTTTGAGTCTGCCGAGCGCCTCTTCGGAGGAGATATCACCCCTGAGCGACTGAATCACATGTCGGTAGCAGAAGGCCTGCATGGAGGGCAGCGACGGGGCATAGTCGTGCTGAAGGAGTCGATGAGCTTCTTCCGCGAGACCCTGATCCATCATGTCGTTCGCCCGCTCATTGATCCTTCGGTACAGTTCTTCCCGTTCCGGGGCCAGCCCGATCTTGAGGCAATCATAAAGGCCGTCCCGAAAATCATGCTTCCACTGATGCCGCACGATAGAGATCCCCGTAAGTTCAAGAACCTCAAGCGCCCGTATTATCCTGACAGAATCCCGGGGATGGATGCGCGACGCCCCCAGAGCGTCCCGTTCGCTGAGCAGGTTGTACAGATACTCCCTGCCCCGCGCCTCGGCTTCCCGCCGGAAATGGGCCCTCAACTCAGGATCGGCCGGGGGAACTTCAATCAGACCACCGAGAAGAGCATCCACGTAAAGGCCCGTACCGCCGGCCAGGACCACGACACGTCCCCGCCGCCTGAGGGTTGCGGCTGCCTCCGAGGCCCGCTCCCTGTAGAGTGCCGCGCTGAAATGTTCATCGGGATCGATGATACTGATGAGATGATGGGGGACCCTGGCTTGCTCGCCTCCAGTGGGCTTCGCCGTACCGATATCCATATGGCGGTAGATCTGCATCGAGTCGGCGCTTAAAACCTCCCCACCGAAGCGCCGGCAGATTTCCATGGCCACGGCAGTCTTTCCGGCCGCCGTGGGGCCGACGACCACGACAACCGGGATGGCTGATCTCGTTTCAGTCACGGCCGGGTCACCGCCGCCGGAAAAGACGTTCCAGCTCGCGTTCGTCGATCATCACGTAAAGCGGCCGTCCGTGGGGGCAGGTCCGGGTATTGGGGAACGAATCGAGATCGCTGCACAGAGCGGCCACCTCTTCATCACTCAACCGCTGGGGTCCCCGTACCGCGTCGTGGCATGCCAGAAGGGCCAGCAGTCTGTCCCGGGATTCATCACTCACCCTGCCGGTGCTCCCCGTCGTCTCCATTTCGTCGATGCTGTCCATGATGATCCGCTTCACATCCGCACCGGCAAAGAGGGCCGGAACCGCCCTGACGGCGACGGTGTTTCCCCCGTAGGGCTCGATGTCGAAACCGCCATCCCTGAGAAAGGGGAGCAGGTCCGTGAGCACGGCAAAAGAGCCCGGTGCCATGTCAATAATCTCGGGAATGAGAAGCTGTTGTGAAACCCCGGCGTCACCGGAAGGGGCCGCCTTGAGCTTCTCGAAAAGAATCCGTTCGTGGGCTGCGTGCTGATCCACGAGAACCAGACCGTTGTCAGCGGAAAAAACCAGATAGATGCCGACCGCATTTCCCAGGTAGCGGAGGTTTGAGAAAAAACGAGTCTCTCCCGGCTCCCGGTGGTTCCAATCCTGCCCTTCATCGGGGGTCGCTCCCCGAAAGCCGGATGGACCGGCGGGAATGTAAACGCGTTTTTCGTCGGTCTCAACACGGTAGCGGGGATAGAATTCCTGCACACCCCTGTCCCGGTCGGGACGGGATTTTCGTCGGTACCATCCGGATGTTTCCGGAATGACACCGCTCCTGCCGGCACCTCCGGCCAGCCGTTCAGCCAGAATACCCGAGATGATTCTGAATATGTCGCCGGACTGTTTAAAACGTACTTCCAGCTTTGCAGGATGGACGTTTACGTCTATTTCTTCACCTGATACTTTAAGAAATAAAACGGCCAGGGGGTAACGTTTCGGCTCCATGATGCTTCGATAGGCCGCCATGACTGCCTGGTTGAGCATGGCATCCCGCAGAGGGCGCCCGTTGACGAACCAGGAGATATCCCTAGAGCTTGACCTGCTGAGTGTGGGCGGCGAGATGGCCCCACGAAGGGACAGTCCTTCCCGGGTTTCGTCGACGACAAGGGCCTCGTTCCGAAAATCCTCGCCACGCAAAAGGTGAATCCGGTCCATTGCTGATTCAACACTCTGAAGGTTCATGACGAGCCGTCCGTTGGCCCTCACCTGGAAGGCGATGCCCGGATTCACCATGGCGAGGCGGGTAACGGCCTCGAGACAGCGGGCCTGCTCGGTGGATGGTTTTTTCATGAATTTTTTCCGGGCCGGCGTCGCGTAGAAGAGATCCCTCACCCTCACGGATGTCCCCAGTGGACTCCCGGCATCTATACTTTCCACCACCTGCCCGCCCTCGACGGTGCATCTCGTCCCGGACTGTCCATCCCAGGTTCGGGTCAGTAGTTCGACCCGGGAAACGGCCGCGATGCTGTACATGGCCTCTCCTCTGAAGCCCAGGGTGTCAAGGCGGGAAAGATCGTCAAAGGAACGTATCTTGCTCGTGGCATGGCGCTGGAAGACCAGGGGAACCTGCGACGGATCGATCCCCTCGCCGTTATCGACAACCCGGATGGATTTCATGCCCCCCTCTTCCAGTTCGACCTGGATTCTCGAGGCTCCCGCGTCGATGGCGTTTTCCACCAGTTCTTTCACCACGGACGCCGGACGTTCCACTACTTCCCCGGCGGCGATCTTCGCCGCGAGTTCCTCCGACATGGGTTGGATGGCTTTACTCACCGGTACCTCACTTCCATCAAAAACAATCCTTGGGGAGGGGCCGTCATGCCGGCCCGCGTTCTGTCCCGGGAGTCAAGAATCGACAGGAACTCCCGGACCGTCGTTTTACTCCTTCCCACATCGACGAGGGTTCCCACCACGGCTCGTACCATGTGCCTCAAAAAACCGTCCGCCTCGATATCGAAGAACAGCATGTCCCCCCGGCGGGCGCATTCCGCCCGTGAAACGGTGCGCAGGGCACTTTCCACGTCACTTCCGGAGGACTTGAAGGCGCTGAAGTCATGGGCCCCCAGAAGAAGGGAGGCAGCCTCATTCATGGCTTCCGGGTCAATGGGCTCCGGAATATGCCAGGCCCGGTTGTGGACAAGGGGTGACCGTATGCGGCCGTTATAGATACGGTACTGATAGTGTTTCGACAGGGCGTCATAACGGGCGTGAAAACTCCCGTTCACATCCTCGGCTCGCCGGACCGCGATGTCATGGGGAAGCAGGCTGTTCATGCCCCGAAGAATGTTCTCTGTCGGGAGCGTCGATGAGGTCCTGAAGTTTGCCGCCTGACCCCGGGCATGCACCCCGGCATCGGTCCTTCCCGATCCGGTAAGCCCTATCGGCTCCTGAAGGATCGTTGAGGCCGCCTGTTCGAGCAGTTCCTGAATGGTCCGCCCCGTCGCCTGACGCTGCCACCCCTGGTAGGCGGTCCCGTCATACTCTACAGTTATCTTGATGTTCCTGATGGTTCACCTCTCCCCGAGGAACAGGCTTCCAGGGCCACGATCGATGCAAGCGGCTTCCCTTCCAGCAACCTCAACGAAGCGCCGCCACCCGTTGAAATGAAGGTCATGCGCTCTGTTTCTCCCGCGTTATGCACGGCAACGTCGGTATCGCCTCCGCCGACTATGGTAAGAGCATGAAGCTCGCCGATTATCCTGGCCAGGGCATAGGTGCCCCGGGAAAAGGGATCCAGCTCAAAGACACCCATGGGTCCGTTCCAGACAACCGTTTTTGCGTCGGAGAGAGCCTCTTTGAAGAGCAGGGTCGTGGCGGGGCCGATGTCGAGAGCCATCCATTCCGCGGGGATTTCCTGGACAGGCACTATTTTTGTGACCGCCGCGGAATCGATGCCCCGGGCGATGACGCAGTCAACGGGAAAATAGAGCCTGACGCCCCGTTCCCGGGCCGATTCGATGCCCCGGCGGGCAGTGTCGACAAGTCCTTCCTCCAGGAGGGAGCGACCCACGTCGATGCCCATGGCTTTGAGAAAAGTGAAGGCCATGCCACCGCCGATGATCATCGTATCAACCCGTTCCGTCAGTGTTTCAATGGCCTGGAGTTTCTCGGACACCTTAGCTCCGCCGAGTACGGCAACAAAGGGACGGGAGGGATTCTTCAGGGTCCTGTCGAAATAGGTCAACTCCTCTTCCATGAGGAGGCCGATACCGCATTCCTTCATGTACTTCAGGATTCCCACGTTGGACGCGTGGCTCCGATGGGCGTTGCCGAAGGCGTCATTGATATAGACATCGCCGTGGCCGGCCAGTTCACGGGCGAAGGCATCGTCGTTTTTAGTTTCTCCTCCGTGGAACCGGAGGTTTTCCAGCAGAACGGCCGAGCCCGGTTTCAGCGCGTTCACGCGGCCCCGGGCGGCATCTCCGACACAGTCGGGCAGAAGTGGAATGTCGCTTCCCAGAAGTTCGGACAGGCGCTTTGCCACGGGCGCCAGACTCAGGCCAGACACGAACGTTCCTTTTGGACGACCCAAATGGGTCATGATGACGAGAGAGGAGCCTCGATCGAGGGCATGGCGAATCGTGGGCAGAGACGCCCGGATCCTCCTGTCATCGACGATTTCTCCATTCGTTCCCAGGGGCACGTTGTAGTCGGTCCGGCAGATCACCCGTTTTCCGGAAAGATCAAAGTCTCTGATGGATTTCATTCCCTGATCCTTTCACATGACACCATCGTCGTGTTCATTCCCCGCAACAGAAACCACGGCAAAAGCGGCGATTCCCTCCCCGCGACCGATGAACCCCATTCCCTCGTTGGTGGAGGCCTTGACGCTGACGCGTTCCTTCTCCACCCCGAGCAGCCGGGCAATGGCTTCCTCCATCGAATCGATGTGGAGCTTCAGGCGGGGCCGCTCGAGAATGACCGTGGCATCGACGTTGTGGACGCCGTATCCCCTCCCGGAGGCGACTGAGCGTATCGTTTCGAGCAGGACGGTGCTCGATATATCCTTCCAGGCCGGATCGTCGTCGGGGAAAAGCCGTCCCAGGTCGCCGGCGCCGACGGCCCCGAGCAGGGCGTCGCCGATGGCGTGGAGGAGGACGTCGGCATCGGAATGCCCCAGAAGACCCCGGTCATAGGGAATCTGACAGCCACCGAGAAAGAGCTTTCTTCCTTCCACAAGGCGATGACTGTCGTATCCGAATCCGACCCTTTGATGCACGGGATTTGCAGCTCTCCTGCCCTGCTTCACGTCTCTCTGCAGCGTCAGTATTTCTTCGGCCCGGGCCAGGTCATTCTCCAGAGTGATTTTCATGTTATCGCGGCTTCCCGGTATCATGACGACGGAAACGCCCGTCCGCTCAACCAGGACCGCGTCATCGGTACCTGAAAACCCGTCCGCGAAGGCCCTGTCATAGGCATCTTGAAGAATATGCCGATGGAATACCTGCGGGGTCTGAACGAGCCAGAGACCCTCCCGCTCCACCGTCACCCTGATCCTGCCTGTCCCGTCGACGGATTTAAGAGTGTCCGCGACGGGAATACCCGGAACGACGGCACCGTACTTTCGGGCTTCCCTGACGCAGAGGTCGATCAGATCCACCGGGACCAGGGGCCGCACACCGTCATGGACGGCAACGATACCGACGCTGTGGTTCAGAGCGGCCAGCGCGTTACGGACAGATTCCTGCCGTGTGGACCCACCGGAGACGACGGCCCGTATTTTTGAGAATCCCCGGGAGGCAACCGCTTCCATCACGTGTCCGCTCCCGCCTTCCACCGGGACGACCACAATAATTCCGGAAATTGAAGAGGATTCTTCAAAGACACCGAGGGTCCTGGTGATTACGGGAAGCCCTCCGAGAAGACGGTATTGCTTGGGAATGTCCCCGCCCATCCGCCGACCGGAGCCGCCCGCGACAACGATCGCGACGGCTGGGGGCAGGCTGTTTTCATCCGTGGTTTTTTTCATGGCACCGGTCGGAAAAGGTCGGGATGCCCGGGAAAGGCCGTCAGCTTTCGGAAGTCTCGTTGTCCTTCACGGCGGAAAAAATCATTCTGCCTGCCGTCGTCTGCAGAACACTGGTGACGATGACATCCACATTGTGCTTCATGCGACGCAACCCGCCGTCGACAATGACCATGGTTCCATCGTCGAGGTACGCTACTCCCTGGCCCGGTTCTTTCCCTTCCTTGATGACTTTTACCACCATTGACTCTCCGGGAAGAACAAGCGGTTTCAGGGCATTGGCGAGATCGTTGACGTTGAGAACGCGAATACCTTGCAATTCTGCTATCTTATTGAGGTTATAGTCATTGGTGACCACAACGCCGTCGCTTTTTTTCGCCAGCGCGACAAGTTTCGCGTCCACACTCTTGAGTTTTGGAAAATCAATGTCCGATATTTCTATACTGATACCGGAGCTGCTTTTCATCCGGTTGAGCACTTCCAGCCCTCGTCGTCCCCGGGCCCGTTTTATCGAATCCGATGAATCGGCTATAAGCTGAAGCTCATCGAGTACAAACCGGGGGATCGTGAGGGGGCCTTCAACAAACCCCGTATCGCAGATATCCGCGAATCTTCCGTCGACAATGACACTGGTATCAAGAATCTTCCAGCTTTTTCCCGAGTCGCCGTAGCTCGGATTATGACGACCGTGCAAGCTGAGTTCCCTGCCTTTTTTTGAACCGAGGCTGAGGCCCATGTAGCCGAGAGCAACGAAGAGGAAAATATCGATGTAGCGCCAGGGGATATAGTCGTGGTGTCCCTCAAGAGATATGTTTCGCAGGCCGCGCACAGAAAAATAGGCAATGGCAATACCCAGCGCGAGACCTGCCACGCCACCGAGAATAACGACCAGGGGAACATCGCGAAGCGTTTTTTCTATAGTCAGGACCATGATGGCGACCCATGCGCCGATCAGGAATCCTGTAAGGGATACGGGGAAATCATAATATATATTTAGGGCGAAATAACCAAGTATTGAACATGTAACGATAAATAAAGACCGAAGTATGATGTTTAACATCCTCCCCCCCCCTTCATGGGTATGAAGATACATGCGGCGGACAGCGAATTGTCAAAGAACGTCGTCCTCCGTGCCACAAAAATCACATGGCGAAGATGGTGTTCAGGTCTTTTTCCACCAGCTCCTGTTTGCATCTCCGCGCTATGGAGATTTCCATGACAAGAAGGTTTTTGGCGATATCCATCATTTTTCTCTCCCCGAAGGAGAGATCCTTGTCCAGTTTCAGAATGAGAAGGTCCCGCAGAACTTCGGCTATTTCATAGACAGAGCCGGTTTTGATTTTTTCCCAGTACTCCTTGTAGCGTTTGTTCCAGGTCTGGCGGTCAACGCTTGTCTTTCGTTCCTTGAGGATCTCATAAACACGAGGAATGTCATCCTCGGAAATAACTTCGCGGAGGCCGACGTAGTCGGCACCACTTTCAGGAATCATGATTGTAGCGTTGTTTCCGAGAATCTTTATGATATAAAATGATTGCTCACTACCCATAATTTCTTTTGTTTCGATATTTTCAATGACTCCCACTCCCTGGGCGGGGTAAACAGCCATGTCACCAATTTTAAACATTTCCACCGGACACCTCGTATTTTTTGGATAGAGGTTCTCTACATAGCATCTTTTTCGTTTATCGTCAATAAGTTCCCTTAAAACAGAAATTTATCTTGACTTGTAAAGTTCAAATACGTTACTCAACCTCTCTCTCCTATTCTCAGAAACGTTCACAAGAAAGGAACCAGCATGGCGAAATACGATTCCAACTCTTTGAGAAATATCGCGATTATTGGTCACGGGGGAACGGGGAAAACCTCTCTCTGCGAATCTTTTCTCTTTGTCAGCGGCAAAACCGACAAGCTGGGACGGGTTGATGACGGAACATCGACCCTCGATTACGAACCGGAAGAGCATAAGCGAAAAATATCAATCAGTTCCGCAGTTAACAACGTCGACTGGAACAAGCACCGGATTAACTTCGTTGACACTCCGGGCGATGCCAACTTTGCCATGGACACCCGGAACTGTCTTCGGGCCGTGGACAGCGCCGTCGTCGTTGTCGACTCCGTCGGCGGCGTGGAATTCCAGACGGAAAAAGTGTGGGAATACAGCGAACTCCTGAAGCTCCCACGAATCGTGTACGTGAGCAAACTGGACCGGGAACGGGCAGATTTCCAGGGCGCCCTGGACAGCGTCCGGAGCCGCCTTGAAAAGAAAGTCACCCCCCTGTTTCTGCCCCTGGGACAGGAAGAATCCTTCCGGGGCCTCATCGACTTGATGGAAATGAAAGTCCTGACCTTCGATGAAGCGAAGGGTACCATGAAACGGGAGGACATCCCGGATGACCTGGCCGAAACAGCCGCCGCCGCCAGAGAATCCCTGGTCGAAGACATCGCCGAATGTGATGAATCGCTCATGGACAAATACCTTGAAGAAGGAACGCTCTCCATCCAGGAACTCAGGCAGGGATTACGCAAGGGAGTCATGGCCCGCGACATCGTTCCCGGCACCTGCGGCTGCTCTCTCAAGAACATCGGAGCCGCCACGCTCATGACCATGCTGACGGAGTACTTCCCCTCGCCGCCGGACCGTGGTGCCCTCACCGGCACACACCCGAAGACCGGAGAAGAAACTACCCGCGAGCCCGACCCATCCGCCCCTTTTTCAGCCATGGTTTTCAAGACCATTGCCGATCCTTACGCGGGCAAATTGACCATATTCCGGGTTTTCTCGGGAACCCTGCGGGCCGATTCGATGTTTTACAACAGCACAAAGAGCATCACCGAAAAGTGCGGCGCCCTTTTCTCCCTGGAGGGCAAAACCCAGAAACCCATGGAGTCAGTCATCCCCGGAGACATCGCCGCCATGGCAAAATTGAAGGAAACCTCAACGGGTGACACTCTCTGTGATGAAAAGGACCCCGTGCTGTACGAGAAAGCCGCTTCGGCGAACCCCGTCTGCTCCTACGCGATTCACCCGAAAGCCAAGGGAGACGAAGAAAAACTCTTCTCTTCCCTGAACAGACTTATCGAGGAGGATGCCACGCTGAACATCCGCAGAGACGAACAGACCAGAGAAATGATACTTTCCGGAATGGGACAGGTACACATCGATGTGACACTCGAAAAAATGAAGAGAAAGTTCGGTGTGGACGTCACCCTGAAACAACCCAAGGTCCCCTACAAGGAAACCATCAAGGGCAAGGCCCGGGTCCAGGGCAAGTACAAGAAGCAGTCCGGCGGCAGGGGCCAGTTCGGCGATACCTGGCTCGAGATCGAACCCACGGAACGGAGTGTCGGCTTTGACTTCGTCGATGCCATCGTGGGCGGCGTCATTCCCAAAAACTACATTCCCGCCGTTGAAAAAGGAATCGTCGAAGCCATGGCGGAAGGCATTATTGCCGGGTACCCCGTGGTGGACGTCAAGGTTACCCTGGTGGACGGCTCATACCACACAGTGGACTCCTCGGAAATGGCTTTCAAGATAGCCGGCTCGATGGGATTTAAAAAAGGATTCGAACAGAGCCAGCCGACGCTGCTGGAACCCATCATGGCCATCAACATAGAGGTCCCCGACGAATACATGGGTGATGTCATCGGCGATCTGAACAGCAGGCGCGGCCGTGTCCTGGGAATGGACAAGCAGGGGCCGAACCAGGTAGTGAAAGGCCAGGTACCCTACGCTGAAATCCTTACCTATTCCGCTGAATTGACTTCCATAACCAGCGGGCGGGGAATCTTCACCTTCGAACTGTCCCATTATGAAGAAGTCCCGGCACATCTGCAGGAAAAAATCATCGCCGAGGCGAAAAAGGAAAAGGAAGAATGACGGCTGTCGTCAGGGCCGGCGTGATTACCGTGAGCGACCGGGGATCACGGGGTGAGCGGGAAGACATAAGCGGAAACGTGGTCCGGGAGCTCCTGGAGGAGCTTCCGGCCGAGGTGGCGGCTGTCCGCATGGTTGCCGACGAAGAGGACCTCATCGCCCGTGCCATTGTTGAACTCATCGACGAGGAAAAGCTGGACCTGGTGGTCACTACCGGAGGAACCGGTGTCAGCCCCAGGGATGTGACACCCGACGCGACCCGCGGCATCATCCACCGGGAGATTCCCGGCATGGCCGAGGAGATGCGTCGGGAAAGCCTGAAGAAGACCCCTCACGCCATGATTTCCCGGGCCATCGTGGGCATCCGGAACCAGTCGATCATAATCAATCTTCCCGGGAGCCCCAAGGGTGCCCGGGAAAATCTCTCGGCGCTCATGCCTTCCCTCATGCATGCCCTCGAAAAAGTCAGGGGCGATCAATCAGATTGTGCTTCCTGATGTTTTCCGACATCCTGTCCCGGTGCGTTCCGGCCCAGAGTATGGAGCCGCAACGGGGGCAGCGAACAAAGGTTTCCCGGGCCTGGAGCACATAGGGCGGGACTCTGCCTGTGAGGGTCGACGCTTCCACCGGTTCGAGCAGGTCGTTGCAGGACAGGCATCGCGTGAACATCCGATCCCGCCGGGGCCGCAGGCGCAGGGCCCGTACCACTTCGTCTATCTGTTCATCGGGTTTGTCGGCGCGCACGATAAGGAGCCTGCCGCGATACTGTCGCTGCCCCAGGCTCCGTTTTCTCGAAAGAACGATCCTGTTTCCCCCGGCACCACGGTTCAGAAGGGACCGGTCGAGAGGGCCGTCGTGGCGGGCCGCGTCGTACCCGAGGACACGAAGCCACCTGGCCAGTTTGTTCAGTGTGGAATCAACGAGAAAGGCTTCATCATCCATAACACCCTGCGACCACCATACTACCCCTGATTTCCGGTTTCCACGGGCTCTGCCTCCACTGTCGACGCCTGCTCTTCAAGCCGGCGAATCTGCCGCTTCAGGCTGTTCACCTTTCGTGACAGCCGCAACCGCTCGACCATTCCGAAGAGTCCGGCCAGGACAACGCCCGCGCCGAAACACACGAAGATGAGAATATAGGAGGGAACATTGAGATCAAAAAAGTCGTAATACGCCAGATACACCGGATCCGTATTATTCAATGAAAAGGTAATGATAAAAAGCACAATCGCCATGATGATGATGGTGTACAGAAGCTTCATCGCCTGTCTCCCCTCGTGTTAAAATAGAGTACGTAACAGATCCCTCGTTTTTTCGATCTCTTCCGGTATAATTCGCGTCTCGCCCAGGACGGTAATGAAGTTTGTGTCGCCGAACCACCGGGGCACCACATGGAGGTGGAGATGGTCTTCATAACCGGCTCCGGCGGCCCTGCCCATGTTCAGGCCGATGTTGAAACCCTCGGGACTAAAGGCGGACGTCAGGACCTCGACGGTCTGTCCCGTCAGCTTCATGAGCTCAAGAAGTTCATCTTCCGTCACGGTGCCGATCCGTGCCACGTGGCGGTAGGGTGCGATCATCAGGTGCCCCGACGTGTAGGGGTACTTGTTCATTATCACATAGCACGATGTTCCCTCGTGAAGGACAAGCGACTCGTCGCGCAGGGAATCGACACAAAAAATGCACCCGCCTGTTTTTCCCCGGTTGACATACCTGATTCGTCCCGGCGCTATGATCGATTCCAACGATATGACCACCTTTCACCATTATTCCAGAGCAATGACGGCACCCTCGATAGTGCTGCCGATGTCGAGAATTCCGATGCTCTTCTCGGCGGCTCCGCGTCTTTCCGTGGGAGACCCGGGGTTGAATAAAAGAACATCGCCTCTGCGTTCCACTTGGGCGACATGGGTATGGCCGAAGACAATACAGTCCACTTTCCTGAATTCCTTAAGGATTCTTTCTTCAATTCCCCATGGTGATCCCCACCCGTGGATCAGCCCCAAGCGATGCCCGTTGATCTCCATGACGAGCTTTGCCGGCAGTGTCTTACGGAGGGGGAGAGGGTCCATATTCCCGCAGACGGCTATAACGTCCCGGCCGCCGAGGGCGTCCAGCACGGAACCGTCAACGATGTCACCGGCATGAAGAATGGCGTCGACATCATGAAAATAACGGGCGACCAATCCTTCAAGCCACTCGCCACCGGCGCTCAAGTGGGTATCCGACAGTATGCCCAGTCTCATTCCGAAGCACTCACAATGTCGGCCATTATAACGACATCTCTTAAAAATTCAAGGTCTATGTGGCTCGTGTCTTTTGATTTGACATTTCCCCCCCCTGTCGATACGGTATCGGAAAATTCACGCACCGGGGCCAGCATAAATGTTTGAAAAATCCCTCGAAAAAATTGCTGAACAGATTCTTTCCCTCGACGAGGCTTCCCTGGCGGGCCTTTGGGACAACTACAAGGAAAAAATGGAAAACTTCAATACGAGCCGTGAATGGGAGAAATCTGTCATAATCTTCTTCATTATAAACGCGGTACGAGTAAAAAATAAAATATTCAACGAACAGGTGGTACAGTCTTCTCCCGGAGCAACGTCAAACCCAAAAAAATCACCGGGAGATGTCCCGTACCTGAAGCGCGTCAAGTAAATGGACCGAAGGGCAGCCCTCGATCGCATCGAAGAACTGAAAAAGCTGATAGAGCACCACAACCGTCGCTACTACCAGCTCGATGATCCGGAAATATCCGACGCCGAATACGACGGGCTCATGGCGGAACTCGAGAACCTGGAAAACCGCTGGGCCGAGGATAGTGCCGCTGTCGATTCGCCGACCCGGCGAGTGGGCGCGGAACCGCTTCCAACCTTCGACACCCATCCCCACCTCACACCCATGCTGAGTCTTTCCAACGCCCTGACGGAACAGGACATACGTGAGTTCAACAGGAGAGTCACATCACTTCTCGGTCCCGATGAAGAGCCGGCCTTTGTGGTGGAGCCAAAGCTCGACGGCGTCGCGGTAAACCTCATTTACGAGAATGGGAGCTTCCTGAGGGGACTGACCCGGGGTGACGGCTACAGGGGGGAAGACATTTCCCGGAACGTACGGACCATTTCATCCGTTCCCTCCTCCATTCCACTGCGCAGGGGCTCTTCGGGTCCTGAATTCATCGAAGTTCGCGGTGAGGTATTCCTGGACATAGAATCTTTCAGGAACCTCAACAGACAACAGGCCGAAGCCGGGAAACCCCTCTTCGCAAACCCGCGGAACGCCGCGGCGGGGTCACTCCGTCAGCTCGACCCCCGCGTATCGGCCCGTCGTCCCCTGGCCATTTACTGCTACTCTGCAGTCGGAGCGGAAGGCCCCGGTTTTGAAAGCCAATGGAGCATCCTGCAGACACTTGGAACCTGGGGGTTTCCCGTTAACCCCCTGGTCAGGCAGGCGGCCACGATTGACGAGTGTATCGCCTGGTACCGCGAACTTGAAGAACGACGACGGGAACTGCCCTATGAGACAGACGGCATGGTTATCAAGGTGGACTCCCGGGCCCAGCAACAGCGGCTCGGTGCCGTTTCCCGGAGTCCCCGATGGGCGACGGCCTGCAAGTTCGCCCCGGTTCAGGCCACAACGGTCATCGAATCCATCAATGTTCAAGTCGGCCGGACGGGCGTTCTCACGCCGGTGGCACAGATGAAACCTGTCTCTGTGGGCGGTGTGACCATCAGCCACGCCACACTCCACAATCAGGCGGAAATCGAACGCAAGGACATCCGCGTGGGAGATACCGTCATTATTCAGCGGGCGGGTGACGTGATCCCCCAGGTGGTAAAGGTGGTCCTCTCACGACGGACCGGCACCGAAATCCCCTTTGTCATGCCCGCAGCCTGTCCTTCCTGCGGTTCAAGAATCCACCAGAGCGAGGGTGAGGCGGCCCATCGATGCCTCAACATGGAGTGCCCCGCCCAGGTGCGGGAGCGCCTCATCCATTTCGTATCCCGAAAGGGTATGGATATCGACGGGCTCGGTGAAAAGCTGGTTCACCAGCTTCTGGACCGCGACCTGGTCCGTGCTCCGGCCGATCTTTACTCCCTGAAACGGAACGATCTGGCCGGCCTCGAACGCATGGGCGAAAAATCAGCCGATAATGTCGTGGCTGCCATCGAGGCATCCAAGAACCCTCCCCTGGGAAAATTCATCTATGCCCTGGGCATCCGTCACGTGGGGGAGGACACGGCAAAAATCCTGGCCGATCGTGCAGGTGGCGTGTGGGAGCTTGGACACATGACACTCGAAGAGTTGACAGACATAAAAGGTATCGGCTCCATCGTGGCGGAAAGCCTTGTCGGGTTCTTTTCGGAAGAGGCCAACAGAACCGGCGTAGAGCGCCTCCTGGCCGCGGGCGTCAGCCCCCGGAAGGAAGACACCGGACCGGCCGCGACGGCACCACTGGTGGGCATGACCTTTGTTCTCACAGGAACGCTTGACCGCTACAGTCGCAGCGAGGCAAAACGACTGCTTGAGGATCGGGGCGCTTCCGTGTCATTGTCCCTTTCGAAGACGACGGATTACCTGGTGGTGGGAAAAGAACCGGGATCAAAACTCCGGAAAGCACAGGCGATGGGAACAACCATTCTTTCTGAACAGGATCTGCTGGATCTTCTGAACCGGAACAAACCATGAATGACGGCAGTGAACCACAACGACGCGTGCGGATTCTCGTCAGCGGCAGGGTGCAGGGTGTTTTTTTTCGAGCCCACACCCTGGAGGAGGCGCGACGCCGCTCCATCGGCGGCTGGGTCAGAAATCTCCCTGACGGACGGGTTGAGGTGCTGGCGGAGGGAGAAAACCGGGCCGTAAACGAATTCGTCGCCTGGTGCCGTCGGGGACCCCGATTCGCCCGGGTGTTACAGGTCGATGTCATGGAGGAGCGACCGGGGGAAGCTCTTCCGGCATTCCACATACGCTAGCCATGCCGGGTGGTTGTGGCGAAAGACAATGAACAACTGGTATGTTTTTACCCTGGCGGCACTCGTGCTTTTCGGAATCCAGCGCTTTCTCTATAAGGTATCGGCCGAAGAGAACTGCAGCACCGCCGTGACCACCTTCACCTTCATGGGGACTGTAACCTGCCTCAGTCTCCTCCTTTTCTTCGCCCGGGGGGAAGGAATAGAAAACGTACCCCGGCTTTCTTTTATCGCACTGGTAAACAGTCTCTCGTTCTTCGCGGGGACAGTCCTTACTATTGAATCGCTCAAACATCTTCCCGCCTCCGTTGTCATGCCGCTGGTCCGCCTGAACATCGTCCCGGTGGTACTCTACGGTATGTTCGTTTTCGGGGATCAACCGTCTCCCTGGCAGAAAGCGGGAATCGTCACAGCCCTGGCGGTTATCATTATTCTGGCCCGTTCACCCGCGTCGGCGGGAGAGTCGCGGGGAAATGCCGTACGGGGAGTTCTTTACGCCATGACGGCCCTCTGTGCCGGTGCCGTTGCCGCCGTTTCCAGCGCCCATGCCGCCCACACCGTAAACAAGCCCGCCTTTATGGCTCTTTCCTATTTTCTGGGAACCCTTTTCGCCATAGCCCTGCTCAGGAGAGGTGGAACGCCTCGCCGGGGTGAGGCGTCAAAAAAGGCCTTTCTCATCGGTCCGGCCATCGGTCTTGTCAATTTCGGGGGCTTCTACTTCCTGCTCCAGGCCCTGGCCCGTGGTCCTCTCGCCCTAATCATACCTGTTACCGGCCTTTCCTTCGTTGTCGCCGTGCTACTTTCCCTCATTGTCTACGGTGAGAAGATCGATGCCGCCAGGGGACTCGCCCTCGTTCTTACGATCATTGCGGTGGTGATGATGCGCTTCTGAAGGGGGGATGTGCCTCTCAGGCCCGTCCGTAATCATCGGAAAGACGTTCAATGTCGTCTTCACCGAAGTAGGCACCCGTCTGTATTTCGATGAGGACCAGATCGCAGGGGCCTGTGTTTTCGATCCGGTGGAGTTCATTCCGGCGAATATCCACACTCTTTCCCTGCCTCAGACTGATCAAGCGTTCGCCCAGGGTAACCCGCCCCTCGCCGTCGATCACGTGCCAGTGTTCGTCTCGAAGCCTGTGTCGCTGCAGACTCGTACGCCGGCCGGCATGGACGACAATGCGCTTTATCTTGTGGTCCCTCGCTTCTGCCAGAATCCGGTAGAATCCCCAGGGCCGGTCTTCCTGCTCCATGAGTCGAGATCTCCCGCGGGTCCCTCACGACGCGCTTTTGATGCCCTGCAGGACCTCCCCGAAGCCTGCCATGGCGTCGGCAATTGTGGCATCGTCAACACAGTAGGCTATGCGGATATGGCCCGGTCCGCCGAACCCGCTTCCGGGTACGACGAGGATTTTTTTCTGCTGAAGGGCCTTTACGAATCCCACGTCGTCTTCCAGGGGGCTTTTCATGAAAAGGTAGAAAGCCCCCTCGGGTTTCACCACCTCGTACCCTGCGCGGGCAAGACCGTCACAGAGGAGATCCCGTTTGCGCCGGTACTCTTCCACGGGGACGCTGACCCCCTGCAGGCGTGCTACCACCCGCTGCATGAAGGCGGGCGCGTTGACAAAACCCAGAATCCTCGTTACCAGCGAAAGGCCTTTCAGGAGCTTTTCACAGTCCGAGATACCGGGATTGACGGCAAGATAGCCGATGCGCTCCCCCGGGATAGAAAGGCTCTTCGACCAGGACATGGCCATAATGCTGTTCCGGTAAGACGCGAGTATGCCCGGTACAGCGGCCCCGTCATAGACAATGTCACGGTAAGGCTCATCAGACAACAGGTACAGCTCCCGGTTAAGTTCGCTCGCCTTACGCTCCAGAAGCACGGCCAGCTCTTCGATGGTGTCGTCGTTGTACACCTTCCCCGTGGGGTTGTTGGGAGAATTGATCAGGATGGCTTTTGTCCGATGGTTGATGGCCCTTTCGATCGCTTCCAGATCGAGGGAAAAGTCGGGACCGGTCGGAACGAACCGCACTGTACCGCCTGCGTTGTCTACGTAAAAGCGGTATTCCATGAAACAGGGAACGGGTATGATCACCTCGTCACCAGGGTCAAGCAGTGTCTTGAAAACCACATTCAGACCTCCCGCCGCACCGCAGGTCATGACCACCTGATCCGAAAAAATCTGTATGCCCTGCGTTTCGGTGATGTGGGAAGCAACGGCACTTCTGGTTTCTTCGAAGCCCACGTTGGACATGTAGCCATGGACACCGACCTGCTCCTCGGCGGCGGTTTTCTTCATGAGGCTGACAAATTCCTCCGGCGGTGCCAGATTCGGGTTTCCGAGACTGAAATCATAGACCGACTCACTGCCGAATTCCTTTTTCAGCTTCTGTCCCTCTTCAAACATCCTGCGAATCCACGATGATTGTTCCATGAATGTGTCTATTTTTTGTGCTATAGCCACGGCATCGCTCCTTGGGGGGGGGTCTGTCACCGGTCTTCGGGCCGCTTTGTTCCGTCCGTTCCTGTCGCCTCTCTCACCTCACGGCCCGCGCCTCCGAGTGAGACCCGGCCTCAGCAATGAGTTCATCTATGTATTCATCCTTTTTCTGCCAGAGATCCCGCACCCAGGTCTGGAAACGCTCCCGGTACTGACGGTCGTTCAAATAATCACCCTTCAGGAATTCCTCGGGAATCAGGCTTTCCTTGACCCGGACAACGACCCGGGACACGCGGCCGCACAGAAAATCCCAGAACTTGATCGGGCCGTCCGGATAAATGATCGTTACATCGAGAAGTTTGTGTATCTTTCCGTCCATCGCACCCAGGACGAAAGCAAAGCCGCCGGCTTTGGGATTAAGAAGATGCCGGTAGGGGGAATTCTGTTTTGCATGTTTTTCCGGTGAAAAACGGGTCCCCTCGATGAAATTCAGGATCGACACCGGCGTGTGTTTATATCGCTCGCACATGGCCCGCGTGGTTTCCAGGTCCTTGCCCCGCATTTCCGGATGCCTGTCGAGGTATGCCTTGGAATAGCGTTTCATGAAAGGATAATCAAGAGCCCACCAGGCGCTTCCGAGAATGGGGATCCAGGCGAGTTCCTTCTTGAGAAAGAACTTCGGGAAAGCTATTGTGTTGCCGAAAGCCCGCAGAAGCACCACGATATCCGTCCACGACTGGTGGTTGCTGTTGACAAAGTACCACTCCTTGTTTTGCAGCCCCTCCACGCCCTTGATATCCCAATCTATGTTCAGGGCAAGTTTCAGGGCAAACATAATGCCCCCGAACCATCCCCTGACCACTGCCATCACACAGCGGGCGTTGCGCGCCTGGAAGCCCTTGTGGGGAACGAGCAGCTTCGTAAGGGCAAAAATATGAACGGGAATGGTCCATATGATCGTGTTGATCACCACGAGCAGTATGCAGGTTATGCCCAGTATGGTGGGCGGGAGAAACGAAAGCATGCGGCCTCCTTATCAAGACAATCAGGGGTTTGTATGCCCCAAGTCGCCGTTCCGATCAAGCATAAATCGCCCGGTACGCTTTTTTTGTAGAAATCTTGACAGGGAACGGCGGTTTCCCTATAGTCCTTCTACGTTGTTTTTATACAAATAGACCACGATGAGGAGTATCTGGCAAATGCCGCGAACAATGAAATATTTTGGTATCGGGTTTCTGGTACTGGTCGTCCTTTCATCTTTTTTCGACACCATTATCGAAGCCTCCGCACACTTCTATTTTTTTGACTCCCTGGGCTTTTCTTCTGTTTTCTGGACCTACTTCCTGACGGAATATGTCATTCACGGCTTGTTTTTCCTGGTGGTCTTCGCGTTCGTAGGGCTCAACCTTGCGGCAGTCTGGCGGCTTGCCCCGTCCCGAGGCCGTTTCCTGGACCTCGGGCAGGTTGCCCTTTCCATGAAAGCAATCCGGTATGGCTCCGCTTTATTCCTGATCCTTATCGCCTGGCTCGTAAGCGCCTACCCCGCCTCTCACTGGATGGACGTACTTCTGTACCTCGAGCGGACACCCTTTGGAACGGGAGATCCGATTTTTCAACGGGATATTTCTTTTTATCTGTTCTCCCTGCCTTTCCTCGAGATGATCCGCAATTTCCTCATGGCTGTTTTTTTTATCACCGTGGTTACCGTGACCGCGACCTACTTCATCCTGGGGAGCATCACGATCATCCCCCCGAACATAAACGTTCACCCCGTGGTGAAGGCCCACGGGGCACTATTACTGGCCCTGTTTTTCCTGATGCAGATATTCAATTACTGGTTGAGCCGGTACGGTCTGCTCTTCTCACCGGAGGGAGTTGTCTTCGGAATAACCTATGTGGATGAACGAATCCGCGTACCCGTCTACAACGGGCTGATAGTGATCTGTGTGATCGGATTCGTCCTTTCCCTCTTTGGTCTGGCAAAACGATCCTTCCGCCCTTCACTGGGCGCGCTGGGTCTGCTCGTCCTGTCCGTTATTGTTTTCAGCGGAGCGCTGCCCATGTTCGTGCAACGATTTTCCGTCGATCCCAACGAACTGGAACGGGAGCGGGTCTATCTCGACCATCACATTCAATCCACCCGAAGCGCCTATGGCCTGAATGACATTATCGAAAAGCCCTATCCGGCGGACTACTCCCTCAGGGTGGACGATCTCAGGAACAACCGTCTGACCATCGAAAACATACCGCTCTGGGATTACCGCCCCCTCCTCGACACCTACACCCAGATTCAGGCCATCCGACCCTATTACGATTTTAACGATATCGACATAGCGCGGTATAATTTCGATGGGGACTACCGGCAGATCATGCTGGCATCCCGTGAACTTGACCAGAAGCGGCTTTCGCCGGACTCCCAGACCTGGGTCAACAAGACCTTCGTTTATACCCACGGCTACGGCGTCGTGGCAAACCCGGTGAACGTTTTCACCGAAGAGGGCCTTCCCGAACTGTTCATCCGCGACATTCCTCCCCGGGTTACCGTGGATCTCGAACTTGACCGGCCCGAGATATACTTCGGCGAACGGACGGACGAAACCATCATTGTCCGGGCCGGTACGGAGGAATTTGACTACCCCTACGGGGAGCAGAATGTTTTCACCACCTACCAGGAAGAGACGGGTGTCAACGTGGGCTCGCTTTTCCGCCGACTGATCTTCTCGGTCTATTTCGGAAGCGTCAACTATCTCATTACCGAATACATTCTGCCCGAAAGCAACATCGTCTACTTTCGCAATATACACCAGAGGGTCCGGATTCTGGCACCCTTCCTCTCCTTCGACCACGACCCCTACATCACCGTTGTGGACGGTCGGCTGTATTGGATCTACGACGCCTACACGACCACGTCACGCTACCCCTATTCCCGTCCCTATTCCCAAGACCTGAATTATATCCGCAATTCCGTAAAGGTCGTCATCGACGCCTACAACGGTGAAACCGTTTTTTACACGATCGACGAGGACAAGGATCCCATGATCCGGGCCTACAAGAAGGTATTCCCCGATCTGTTCAGGCCCATAGACCAGATGCCCCGGGGCCAGCGGGACCAGGTGCGCTATCCCCAGGACCTGTTCGATGTCCAGGCGTCCATGTTCCGCGTCTACCACATGCGGGACCCCGTTATGTTCTACAATCGCGAAGATATGTGGGAGTTCCCCCGTGAGCGCGTTTTCGGCGCCGCCCAGACCATGGAGAGCTACTACACGATCCTGCGGTTTCCCGATGAAACGACGGAAGAATTCATGCTCATGATGCCTTTCACACCTTCGAACCGGGACAACATGATCGCCTGGCTGTCAGGCCGCTCGGACGGCGACAACTACGGGACTCTCCTGCTCTTCAGATTCCCCCGGGGTGAACTTGTCTTCGGACCCATGCAGATCGAAGCCCGTATCGATCAGACCGCCGAAATCGCCCAGCAGCTTGCCCTCTGGGACCAGGCGGGAACGCGGGTCCTGCGGGGAAGCCAGCTTGTCATACCCGTGGAAAACTCCGTTCTGTACATCAAGCCGCTCTTCTTGCGCGCTGTTGAGGGCCGCCTTCCCGAACTGCGGCGGGTGCTGGCCTCCGACGGGACCCGGGTTGTCATGGAAGCGGGTCTTCAACAGGCCCTTGAACGGCTTTTGAGCGACCGCCCCTTTCCGACGGCTCCGCCCGCCGACACTGCCCTGCCCGACAGGGTCCGTGAAAAGACGGCGGACCTTCCGACAGCATCCGTACAGGAACTCGCCCGCCGTGCCCTCGAACGCTATGAACGATCACAGCACCTCCTGCGGGACGGCAGATGGGCTGAATATGGAGAAGAAATCCGGAAGCTCAGAGATGATCTGCAGAAACTCGCCGACATGGACGCCCTGAAGTTTGACAACCCATGATCACCGGTGACGGCCGGCACTGTCGGGTTTCACACTGAAACAGCGATCCCCTTCTCCCGGTTGCGGAAGAAGGGGATTCTGGTGTTAACCATCTGTGATGTTCAATCAGTGAAGATTTTTTTTATGCCAGGCTTCCCAGTAGAAGCGTCCTACTGTCATGAAAAGAGCAAGAGCAAACAATCCCAGCATGAAGGTGGGTTTTGTGTCCAGGCGCACATCGATCCAGTATCCCGCAAAGAAGAAGAGAAGCGTCGCGATGACGATCACGAAACTCCAGACGCTCATCGTGAAAATCGTTCCATATTTCCTGGTTAGCCTGTTCATTTCATTTCTGTCGGTGTGAACTACCATGACCCGCCTCCCTTCCCGCCGGGAGTCGACTCAAGGGTCGACTCCTGCGAATATGTATTGTCAGATTAATAGTTTACTCGTCTCAGCTCACCAGGGTCTTCAGCACGTCCACGACGGGTGCCGTGAAGAGTGCCACCAGGACCGCGTACAGGGCGAAACTGCCCACGGCCTCGGTCATGTAGATCCTGGAGTATTTGTGCTTGAGCGAGGTGATGATCAGACCGCCCATCACCAGGCAACCCAGCTGGAAGTAGGGAAAGGTCCCGCCCGCAGCCGCCGTCGCCACATACTCCGCGTAGGCGAAAGATGTCGTAACCA
>Ga0265293_10000341_pt1 | contig 113140 bp, 101 predicted proteins | sample Munlanlewell138R_FD_192505 | JGI IMG/M metagenome (GOLD analysis project Ga0265293, IMG submission 192505) | Leachate microbial communities from a municipal landfill in Southern Ontario, Canada - Leachate well 138R | ecosystem: Engineered > Solid waste > Landfill > Unclassified | place... | reverse complement strand
ATCGAACTCATCCTGCGCACAGGACGGATTATCGCGCAATGACTGCATCTGATAACTAGTTTCGGCCCAGGCCCGTTGCAAGTCGATACGCGATTCATTGCACAACTCCTCGCCCGAACGCGTGATGATAATGCGATCCGCAACATCCAGCGTGCCGATCACATGGCTGTATTTGCCAAGTCCGGCATCGTGCAAAGATTTCAATGCATCATCGGTGTCGACATGGCGCACCTGCAGCACGGCGCCAAGCTCCTCGTTGAACAACAGCGAAATGGCATCACCAGCCAACTCGCCAAGCTCAATCTTGATACCGGTATGACCGGCAAAGGCCATCTCGGCCAAGGTAACGAACAGACCACCATCTGAACGATCGTGATAGGCCAGCAATATGCCGTTGGCATTCATCTCCTGGATGCAGGCAAAAAATGACTTGAACAAGGCTGGATCATCCAGATCAGGCCCCTGACGCCCCATTTGCTTATATACCTGCGCCAACGAAGATCCACCCAAGCGGTTGCGCCCCTTGCCCAGATCGATATAGATAAGGTCAGTATCGCCCTTGTCATTGCGCAGCTCTGGTGTCAGGCTCTTGCGAATATCAGCCACCGGCGCAAAGGCCGAGATGATCAGCGACATTGGCGCAGTAACACTCTTCTGCTCGCCATTCTCCTGCCACACGGTCTTCATCGACATGGAATCCTTGCCTACCGGAATAGCAATCCCCAGGGCCGGACAAAGCTCCATGCCCACCGCATGCACCGCATCATATAAATCTGCATCTTCACCAGGATGACCGGCCGGTGCCATCCAGTTGGCGGAAAGCACGATGCGCGAAATATCATCTATATGAGCCGCAGCAATATTGGTCAACGCCTCACCGACGGCCATGCGCGCCGAGGCCACCGCGTCAATCAAGGCCAGCGGCGCGCGCTCGCCCACCGCCATCGCCTCGCCGGTATAGACATCAAATGAAGTTGCCGTGACGCCACAATCGGCGACTGGCACTTGCCAGGGGCCAACCATTTGGTCTCGGCAAACCAGACCGGTAACAGTGCGATCACCTATGGTGATGAGGAAATTCTTGCTGGCGACAGTTGGCAGGCGCAATAAACGATAGGCCGCCTCGCCCAGCTTGATGCCATGCAACTGCAAATCATTTTTCTGAAAGGTCTTGTGCTGCACATCGCGCAACATCTTGGGAGGTTTGCCAAGCAAGACTTCCAGCGGCAGATCGATCGGCGTGTTATTGAAGTGGGCATCTTGCAGCATCAACTGCTGCTCGGCCGTCGCCTCACCGATCACGGCAAAAGGCGCACGTTCACGCGCACAGATCGCCGCAAAGCACTCCATATCCTCGCTGCGCACGGCAAGTACATAGCGCTCCTGCGCCTCGTTGCACCAAATCTCCATCGGCGTCATGCCCGGCTCATCATTGGGTATGGTGCGTAACTCAAAGCGCGCGCCACGACCGGCATCATTGACTAACTCCGGCATGGCATTGGACAGACCACCTGCGCCGACATCGTGCAGCGATACAATGGGATTGGCCTCACCCAACTGCCAGCAACGGTCGATCACTTCCTGACAGCGGCGCTGCATTTCAGGGTTACCGCGCTGCACCGAAGCAAAATCCAAATCTTCATGCGACTGACCGGTATTTATAGACGAGGCCGCGCCGCCACCCAAACCTATCAACATCGCCGGCCCACCCAATACGACCAGCTGCGCGCCAACTGGAATAGGCTGCTTCTCGACATGGTCGATACGCATATTGCCCAGCCCACCGGCCAGCATGATCGGCTTGTGATAGCCGCGCACTTCATCGCCATTCGGCCCGACAACTTTTTCTTCATAAGTACGGAAATAACCGTTAATGGCAGGTCTGCCAAACTCATTATTAAAAGAGGCCGCGCCCAAGGGGCCATCGATCATGATCTGCAGGGCAGAGACTATCCGCTCTGGCTTGCCATAATCATGTTCCCAGGGCTGTGCAAAACCCGGGATACGCAGATTGGAGACAGAAAAACCGCACAGTCCAGCCTTGGGCCTGGAGCCGCGTCCAGTGGCGCCCTCGTCGCGTATCTCACCACCCGAGCCGGTCGCCGCGCCAGGAAATGGTGAGATAGCAGTTGGATGATTGTGCGTCTCCACCTTCATCAGGATTGCCACATGCTCCTGGTGGTAAGCATATTCCTGCGTGTCTGACTGCGGATAAAAACGCCCCGCCGTATAGCCCTCAATCACCGCAGAGTTATCTTTATAGGCCGAAAGTATGTTTTTGTTGTTGTGGTGATAGGTGTTGCGGATCATGCTAAACAAGGATTTTTCCTGCGTCTTGCCATCGATGATCCAGTCAGCGTTGAAGATCTTGTGACGACAGTGCTCGGAATTGGCCTGGGCGAACATCATCAGCTCGACGTCTGTGGGGTTGCGGCCCAGCGCAGTGAAATTCTCCAGCAGGTAATCTATCTCATCCTCGGCCAGCGCCAATCCCCAATCGATATTGGCATGTTCCAGCGCGGCACGACCGCCACCCAGCAAATCCACCCTGCGCAATGGCGCAGGCTCGGTGGCATGAAACAATCCATCGGCATCTTCCAGCGTATCCAGAACACTCTCAGTCATGCGATCGTGTAACAGAGCCGCCCCGGCCTCCCGTTCATCAGCCGTAAACACAGATGCATCAGACTTGCGCAGATAATAGGCCAGCCCACGCTCCAGGCGGCGCACAGCAGTCAAACCACAATTTTGCGCGATATCCGTCGCCTTGGAAGCCCAGGGTGAAATAGTCCCCAGCCGTGGCACAACAAAAAATAATTGGCCATGCGGCTCTTCGACAGTCAGTCGTGGGCCATAACTGAGCACCTGTTCCAGGATAGACTGCTCAGCCTGCGCAAGCTGCCGTTCCAGATCAACGACATGCACAAACTCGGCATACACATGCCCGACCGCAGGCACAGCACGACGCAACTGCGCCAAGAGTTTTTCCAGACGAAACGGCGATAGAGCCGGATTTCCGCGCAACAGCAACATGATTGGGCGAGCCTTTTTTGCCAGGTGGAGAAGATCGCTAATGATACTTGCAAAGCAAGAAAAGGGAAAATAAGACAGACCGGAGGCCTGGTTCGAAGGCAAAGAGGCCCACACACTTTAATTTTTACAGCACGTACCAATCGCGGCTAAAGCAGCTCCCACTGGTGCATTTGTCCCGTCATTCCCGCACATGCGGTCGTTACCCTCTCCCCCAACCCCTCTCCCGTGAGCGGGAGAGGGGAGGAATTGCGCTCGACTCAGAACCGTCATTCCCGCGCAGGCGGGAATCCAGACACTGAAAAAACAGAAAGCCTACGCTGGCGCAGGTCATCCGCACAGGCGGGCGTTACCCTCTCTTTAGTGTGATGCCCGGCCTGTAATTGCGGTTGGGCATTGCCGTTTGGCTTTAAAAATAACTAAGATGGGCGCTTCCTGCTTCTACAAACCGAGTTGAATCCTTGAACACTGAATCCACCCCCAGCCCCCTGCCACGTCGCCTTGCGGCAGCACTTTACGACAGCATATTATTGCTTGGCGTGGAAGTCATCGCCTTCATCCCCTACACGTTTTTACGCCGTGGTGGGCCTGGACAGGGAGAATTTGACCCACTGGCACTGGCCTGGCTACTGGCTATCGCATTTTTGTTTTTTGGCTGGTTCTGGGTGCATGGCGGCCAAACTTTGGGTATGCGCACCTGGCGTATCCGTGTACAAACCCTGGACGGCCAGCCGATAAGCTGGTTACAAGCTCTACTGCGTTTTTTTGTTGCCATTATTTCGTGGGCAGCACTTGGCCTGGGCTTTTGGTGGACACTGTGGGACAAGGATAAAATGACCTGGCACGATCGCTGGTCAGAAAGCCGTCTGGTACGAACCGACAGTCAAAAATAAACCTGGCAAGCCTGGCTGTATTCGACTGTTTCTTATTTCACTGGATTCTTACTATTCATCGATACGATAAATCGGCGCGAGCTGGCCAGGGCCGTTCACTCGCACGCCAAGATCACGCAGAATACCGTCCCTGATGCTGTAGATGCAGCCATGCACAGACAGGCGTTGTCCTTTTTGCCAGGCATGTTGCACGATGGTGGTATGACAGATGTTGGCTACCTGTTGCATGACATTTAGCTCACACAAGCGATCAACACGCTGCTCCTCGGCCAACGGCTCCAATTGCCGACGATGCCGGTCGTATATGTCGCGCACGTAGTTCAACCAGTTATCGATGAGGCCAAGCTCCCTGTCCTGCAAGGCAGCGCGTATACCACCACAGCCGTAATGACCGGTAACTATGATGTGCTTTACCTGCAGCACTTCAATGGCGTACTGCAACACCGACATACAATTAAAATCAGTGTGATAGACCAGATTGGCGACGTTACGATGGACAAACAGCTCGCCTGGTGCGAGGCCGACGATATCATTGGCCGGAACCCGGCTGTCGGAACAACCTATCCATAAATATTCAGGTGATTGCTGCTGCCAGAGGCGTTGAAAGTATTCTGGATCCTGTAAAAGATGTCTTGCCGCCCAAGCCTGGTTGTTGTTGAAGAGATCACTGATATCGCCGGCCATTTGGATTATCCATTATTGATTTGTCCGGTATTTTACCCGGCTTCACGCGCCAGTTGATAAGATTTACTAATACAAACTATCGCACTTTCTGCATCAACACCCACCACAGCCCAAAAACCACCAGAGTTGGCAGCAGTGCACCGATAATGGGCGAGAAACCATAAACCAGGGCGACTTGACCAAAGACCCCATTGAGCATATAAAAACCTATCCCTGTCAAACCGCCTACCGTGATACGCAAACCTATGCTGACGCTGCGTAATAAGCCAAAGATGAAAGGCACTGCCAGCAACATCATGCCAGCAGTGGCAAAAGGCACGGCAACCCGCATCCACAAGGCCAGCTCATGACTGCGGACATCCAGATTGTTGTTGCGCATGTACTGCACATAGCCCAGCAGTTCGTTGATAGGCAACTTATCTGGCGACATGGCCGCTACGCTGATCACCTCGGGTGTCAGACTGGTTTGCCATTGCAGCTCGGCCATGCCCTCATGCGCTACTCCCGCATGGTCAATATGACTGCGCCTGACCTTGTGCAAAACCCATTGCCCTTCAGCATAGCTGGCCGATTTGGCCCGGATCAACTCAAGCAGACGCTGGTCCCCGGCAAAGACATAAATCGACACATCATGTGCCGCGCCACCTGCTAACAGCAGGCGCATATGTATGTAGGTATCATTATCACGCACCCACAAACCGCCCTTGGCATTGAGTCTGATGCTGCTATTGAGCGCCTGTGCACGCATCGTCTGCGCCTGCTGCTCCAGTGGTGGCGCGAGGAACTCGCCGATCAGGCCTACGGCCAGCATCATCCACAAGGCCATTTTCATCATGGCCAACAGAATGCGCCGTACCGACACCCCCGCTGCACGGATCACGGTCAGCTCATTGCTGCTGGCGAGGCTGCCCAGACCCAGCAGACCACCGAGCAGAGCCAGCATAGGAAAGAGATCATAGAGCTGACGTGGCAACATCATCAGACTGTATTGCACGGCATTGATGATGGAATATTGCTCACGACCAACGGCCTTGAACTCATTCATAAGAGTGATGAAAAAATAAATCGTGAGCAACACCAGAGAAACCAGCAAGGTCTGCACCAGGACTGTCTGTCCGATATAGCGTCTCAGGATCCTCATGCCGCCACCTTGCGGCGACGCGACCCTGGCAGGTGTTGCTGCCGCCAGAGTAGCCAAAGCAGCAGGGCAAGCGCCAGGGCATGCACCCACCACAATCCTGGCCAAGGATTGAGTGTCCCCTTACCCAAGGCGGATTTGGCAGAAAACATAAGCTGGCTATAGACGATGTAGATCAGAATGGCCTCAAACAGACGGGCATAGCGCCCCTCACGCGGCGAGCTACGCGACAGCGGCACGGCCAGCAGACCAAATAGCAAGGTACTGATCGGCACCATCAGCCGCCATTGCAGCTCGGACATATGCGCAGCAGAAGAACTGCGCCATAAGGCCAATGACGACATGGCCTGGCGCGGGCGCTCACTGGCAACAACCTCACGCACCTGTATGCGTACACCATGTTCGCGAAACTGAATGATGCGAAAATCAGGCGCGGCAGGATCTCCCTCATAACGATAGCCATCAAAAAACACCATGTAACGCTCACCGTCGATCAACTGCTGGCGCGCACTTTCAGCTGACAATACCTGTGTGCCATCCGCACTCTCGCCATAGGCAAAGACCTTAAGCATTTCCCGCCTGTCGTCAGAGATTTTTTCCAGATAAACCAACATGCCGGCACCCACTGAATTGAATCGTCCAGCCGTCAGCCCTTCAACCTCGGTACGCGCCCTGACCTCATCCTGCAGACGGGTGTCCTGCTCATTGCTCCAGGGGATAAAAAACAAAGCCAAACTGCCAAACAGCAATGCCATCAGCAAGGAAACAAGACCCACCGTGCGAAAAACCAGCTCCGGCCCAAAGGCACAGGCATGCATGACGGTCATTTCACTATCGCGATAAAGTCTGCCCAGAGCCAGCAATACTGACAGGAAAAACATCAGCGGAAACACATAAATCAGATTGGCCGAGCTTTGCAAAAACAGCATCAGCATGGCGATGGATGCCGGATAATCGCCCTCTACCACGCTGGACATCACACGGATAAAGGTGATGCTCAACACCACCAGCGACAACAGCAAGGCCACACCAATAAAGGTGGCCGCTATCTCGCGCAGGATGTAACGTTGGATAATCAAGCAATCAATCATCTAATATGGCAGGCAATAGCCAACCAGTTTACGCTATAGGCATAATCTGTAACACCATTCACCAGCTATCGTAGATCAGGAGTGTCACATGGAGTTTTCTGTTGTTTCCGGTGCCATCGAAAAGCAGCGCAGTGCCTGCTTTGTAGTTGGCGTACATGAAAAGCGCAAATTAAGTGCAGCAGCTGAAATCCTGGATAACAACTGCACCAACCTGATAAGTCAGGCGCTCAGGGCGGACGACATCAAGGGTAAACTGGGCGATGTATTGTTACTGCGCCCTGCCCATGCCCGGTTTGAGCGCATCTTGCTGGTTGGTTGCGGCCCGCTGGATGATGCCCTGGCAGCTGCCAAATATCGTCAACTCATCAAGTCTGCCCTCGCTGCGCTCAAGGACACAGGCAGCAAAAATGCCCTGCTTGGCCTCACTGATCTGGAGGTAAAGGATCGCGACCTGGCCTGGAAGATACGCCAAATCGTCGAATTGGGCGGCGAGGTTTGCTACAAATTTGATCAATTAAAAACCGAAGAACAAGACAAAAAGCCAGTCAAGGCCAAAAAGGTCAGCATTCTGGTGAGTGATGCGGCCAGTCACAAGACAGCCCAGCAGGCCGTCCGCCATGGGCGGGCCATCCAGCATGGTATAAAGCTGACCAAAGATCTCGCCAATCTGCCGGGCAATATCTGTACACCAACATATCTGGCCGATCGCGCCAAACAACTGGGTAAGGACAATAAAAGCCTCAAGTCCACTATCCTCGACGAGGCGGCAATGAAGAAACTCGGCATGGGGGCCCTGCTGTCGGTGGCCAAAGGCAGCCGTCAGCCGCCACGGCTTATCGTGCTCGAATACAAGGGCGGCAAGCAAAAGGACAAACCTGTGGTGCTAATTGGCAAGGGGCTTACCTTTGATGCAGGCGGCATTTCAATCAAGCCCGCTGCGGCGATGGATGAGATGAAATATGACATGTGTGGCGGTGCCAGCGTGCTCGGTGTAATGCAGGCGGTGGCTGAGCTGGAATTACCGATCAATGTAATCGGCGTTGTTCCTGCCGCAGAAAACCTGCCCGATGGCAACGCCAACAAGCCAGGCGATATCGTCACCTCGATGTCCGGCCAGACCATCGAGATCCTCAATACCGATGCCGAAGGACGGCTGATACTTTGTGATGCCCTAACCTACAGCGCAAAATTCAAACCCGCTGTAGTCATCGATATCGCCACTCTGACTGGTGCCTGTGTCATCGCTTTGGGCTCACAGGCCTCCGGCTTGCTCGGCAATGATCAAGAACTGGTGGATGCCCTGCTCGCTGCCGGCCAACAAAGTAACGACCGTGCCTGGCAACTGCCCCTGTGGCCAGAATACGACGAGCAGCTCAAGAGCCCATTTGCCGACATGGCCAATATCGGTGGCCGCGAGGCTGGCACCATCACAGCTGCCAGTTTTCTCGCGCGTTACACCAAGGACTACAGCTGGGCTCACCTCGATGTTGCCGGTACAGCCTCGAAAAGTGGCAAGGACAAGGGCGCAACTGGCAGACCTGTTCCGCTGCTCATGCAATACCTGCTCGCTCGCAGCAAGGTCGTTTGAACGTGACCAGTATTGATTTCTATATTCTCGAAGGCAGGCCACCGGCGGATCAGCAGCAGGTGGCCTGCCGAATAGCGGAAAAGGCCTGGCTGGCTGGCCACAAAGTCTATGTTCATGCCAGTGATCGGCAGCAGGCCACACAACTCAATGAACTGTTGTGGACCTTTCGCCCTGGAAGTTTTCTACCCCATCATCTATTCGACGATGAAACGCCAGTTGATGAACTGACGCCTATCCATATCGGCTGGCAGGAAGCACCCGTGTGTCACAATGAAGTCCTCATCAATCTGGCTGCCGAGGTACCCTTGTTTTTCAGCCGTTTTGCCCGTGTGGCCGAGATCGTGCCATCAGATGATGACGCCCGCCAGCATGGCCGGGTGCGCTATAAATTTTACCGCGATCGCGGTTACCAGCTGGCAACCCACACTCTCACTCAGGGATGAGTAGATGAACGATAAGCAGAAGAAAACTGCCATAGAGCTGCTGGCCGAATTGAATCGGGTGCGCCGTCTGCTGGCCGAACAGAATGCATCCATACAAGACAATGATATCCCCCTGCTGGACGATATCGTGGGCGATAAATCAATTACGCACACACAGCCCGCGATCACCCCGGCACCCGTACCCACACTGCCCACAGAGATCGAACTGGAGGCCATGCTGGATAAAATCATCGACCGCGAAATGCCGCGCATCAGACTTGAATTGAAACGCGTCCTGCGCGATGAACTGCGCATGCGCGAGCTGCTTAAATAACTAGGATATCAGGTATAATCTCGCCCCATTTGCGGCACTACTGTCGCGCACCCTCACAAAATTCACAAAAAACATGGATAAAAGTTACGAACCCCACGCCATAGAGCAACGCTGGTATCAGACCTGGGAAGAACAGGGCTGGTTTGCCCCCGCCAGCGACAGCGGCAGCAATGACGATGCCTATTGCATCATGATCCCGCCGCCGAATGTCACCGGCTCTCTGCACATGGGACATGCCTTCCAGGATACCTTGATGGATGCCCTGACCCGTTACCACAGGATGTCTGGCAAGAATACCCTCTGGCAACCAGGCACTGACCACGCCGGCATTGCCACCCAGATGGTCGTCGAGCGCCGCTTGTTGGCGCAAGGCAAAAATCGTCACGACCTTGGCAGAGAAAAATTCCTTGATGAGGTCTGGCAGTGGAAGGCCGAATCCGGCAACCACATAACCCGCCAATTGCGCCGCATGGGCGCCTCGCCCGACTGGTCGCGTGAACGTTTCACCATGGACGCAGGCCTGTCCGACGCCGTCAAGGAAGTGTTTGTGCGCCTCTACGACGAGGGTCTCATCTATCGTGGCAAACGCCTGGTCAATTGGGATCCGGTATTGCACACGGCAGTCTCCGACCTCGAAGTCGTCTCTACGGAAGAGAACGGCCACCTTTGGCATTTTCGCTATCCACTGAGCGGCGGTAGCGGCCACCTGGTCGTTGCTACCACCCGGCCGGAAACAATGCTCGGCGATAGCGCCGTCGCGGTGCATCCCGATGATGAACGCTACCGACAGCTCATCGGCAAGACCGTCACCCTGCCACTGGTCGGGCGCGAGATCCCCATCATTGCCGACGATTATGTCGATCCTGAATTTGGTACCGGCTGTGTCAAGATCACCCCCGCCCATGACTTCAATGACTATGCCGTGGGCCAGCGCCACCAATTGCCGCAGATCAATATCTTCACCATCGACGCCAAGATCAATGAAAACGCGCCAGAGGTCTATCGTGGCCTGGATCGATACGATGCGCGCAAGCGTATCGTTGATGACCTCAAGGCTCTGGACCTAATCGAGAAGATTGAAGATCATCGACTGATGGTGCCACGAGGCGATCGTTCACACTCAGTCATCGAGCCATTGCTGACCGACCAGTGGTACGTCAAGGTTGCGCCGCTGGCGGCCGAGGCTGTCAAGGTGGTCGAGGAAGGCAAGATCCGCTTTGTCCCCGACAACTGGAAAAACACCTATTTCGACTGGATGCATCGCATCGAGGACTGGTGCATCAGCCGTCAGATCTGGTGGGGCCATCGTATCCCCGCCTGGTATGACGACGCAGGCAAGGTCTATGTAGGCCGCAGCGAAGCAGAAGTGCGCGAAACTCACCAACTGAGCAGCGATATCCTGTTACGCCAGGATGAAGACGTTTTAGACACCTGGTTTTCCTCCGCCCTCTGGCCCTTCTCCACCCTCGGCTGGCCAACACAAACCGCAGCCCTGCAAACCTTTTACCCCACCAGCGTGCTGGTTACCGGCTTTGACATCATCTTCTTCTGGGTCGCGCGCATGATCATGATGGGGCTGAAATTCATGGGTGAAGTACCCTTCCGCGAGGTCTATATCCACGGCCTGGTGCGCGATGTCCACGGCCAGAAAATGTCCAAATCCAAGGGCAATGTACTCGACCCCATCGACCTCATCGATGGCATCGATCTGGAATCACTGGTGCGCAAGCGCACCACCGGACTGATGCAACCAGAGATGGCAAAATCTATCGAAAAACAAACCCGCGCCGAGTTTCCAGATGGCATAAAACCATATGGCACCGATGCCCTGCGCTTCACCTTTGCCGCGCTGGCCTCCACCGGCCGTGACATCAACTTCGATACCGGCCGTATCGAAGGCTATCGCAACTTCTGCAACAAGCTCTGGAATGCCGCCCGTTATGTATTAATGAACACCGAGGGTAAAGATTGCGCATCAGACAACCAGCAGGTCGAACTCTCGCTGGCCGATCGCTGGATCCTCTCACGCCTGGAACGCACCGTGGCCAGCATGAACGAATCCATCCAGGGCTATCGTTTCGATCTGGCCGCCCAGGCGCTCTACGATTTTACCTGGAATGAGTACTGTGACTGGTATCTGGAGCTCTCCAAGCCGGTACTAACCGGTGGCGAGGCAACAGAGCTACAGACACGTGGCACGCGCCAAACCCTGCTACGCGTGCTTGAAACCCTGTTGCGGCTGGCTCACCCCATCATGCCCTACATCAGCGAGGAGATCTGGCAGCGCGTTGCGCCGCTGGCCGGCATCAGCGGGCCAACCATCATGCACCAGCCCTATCCACAGCCAGACAGCAACGGCCTGGACTGCGAGGCTGAAGATGAAATGCACTGGGTAATGGAGTTCATTATCGGCATCCGCAAGATCCGCTCCGGCATGAACATCGCGCCGAGCAAACCCCTGCCTGTCCTGTTGCAAAACGGCTCAAGCGAAGATCGGCAACGCCTGCAACGCAACAGCATGTTTCTTGCCCGCCTGGCACGCACGGAATCCATCACCTGGCTGGAGGCCAACGAAAGCACACCGGAATCAGCTACCTCGCTACTCGGCGAGATGAGAATATTGGTACCCATGGCCGGGCTTATCGACAAAGAGGCCGAGCTGGCCAGACTCGAACGCGAAATGGCCAAGCTGACAAAGGAAATAGAGCGCACCAACGACAAACTTGGCAATGCAAATTTCACTGCCAAGGCACCGGCAGAACTGGTGACAAAAGAGCGCCAACGACTGGCAGAAGCAGAAACCGCGCTGAATCAACTGCGCGCACAGCAATCCCGTATCGCGCAGCTATAATGCAAAAGTGAGGAGGCGGGCATCAAGCCCGCCCCGGCGCTAAATCGTTATTCTGCTGTGGAGCACATCTTCGCCAGACTGGAATTGAAGATTGCCTTGTGGATATCGCCCAGGCTGAGCATACCCATCAACTGATCGCCTTCTGCTACCGGAATGCGGCGGAAGCGGTGGCGCACCATCACAGCGGCAGCCCGCAGCACATGCAATTCAGGCGATACCGTGATGACATTGGGGGTCATTAAATCAGCCGTCTTCAGCTTGACAAGGTCGCGATACTCCCCTTGCATATCTCCCTGTTTCATGGCGGCAGTACCATCCATGAATTCATCGATCGATGGAAACAAGCGGTGCAGCACGTCCTTCTCGGCAATAAAGCCAACCAGCTTGCCATCCTTGATAACCGGCAGACCGCTGAAACGATACAGACACATCAATGAGGAGACCTCCAGCATACTGGTCTCCGGCTCAACTGTGCGCACGGTGTGGCTCATGACTTCTTTTACCAGCATGGTTTTTCTCCAGTCAGGTGCGTTCTGGTATGGGGGAATAAATATCTCAAATGATCATTGTACCCTGAAAAATATACCCTGACAGCCATCGCTATGCACCCCTATTCATGCAGTCCATCCACTCGATCTGCTGGCCGGGTTGCTTCATCATGCTCCTTGGCCTGATCGGCAAAGCTGGCACGGATACAGGCCATTTCCACCAGACGTGCCTGGATGCGGCCATTGATGCTTGCCTCTGGCCAATTACCATCGGCATCCTTTACACCGGCCTCGGCATGCAGCAACAAGCTGAGCGCCTCATCGACGCTGGCAACGGCGTATATATGAAAATTTCCCTCGCTGGCCGCCTGCAAGAGATCCTCACGCAACATCAAATGCCTGACGTTTCTGGCTGGAATCAAGACACCTTGTTTGCCGGTCAAGCCCCTGCTTGAGCAAACATCAAAAAAACCTTCGATCTTTTCATTTACTCCACTGACCGGTTGCACCTCACCATACTGGCTTACCGCGCCAGTGACAGCGAGTGATTGCAGGATGGGCAAATCAGCCAGCACCGAAAGCAGGGCACAAAGCTCGGCCAATGAAGCCGAGTCGCCATCCACCAAGCCATAATTTTGCTCAAAGACCAAACTGGCAGACAAGGCCAGCGGATGATTACTGGCATAACGCTGACCGAGGAAAGATGAAAGGATCAAGACGCCTTTTGCATGGATTGCTCCACCCAGATCGACCTCACGCTCGATATCGACCACACTGTCTTCACCAATATATGCAGTGGCGGTAATGCGAGAGACCTGACCAAAACTGAAATCACCCATGGACAGCACCGACAGGCCATTGACCTGGCCTATCCTGCTGCCATCGGTCTCCAGTATGAGGATGCCGCTTTCGACCTCCTCTAAAAGCCGTTCGCGTACCCGTGATGAACGGTGAATCTGTTTATCTATTGCTTGTTGTATCTCCTTCACGCCCACAGTTTTCTGGCCATTTTCCTCCGCCCAATAATCGGCCTCGCGCAATACATCGGCGATGGAGCGCATGTGTGCGCTAAGCTGCCTGGCATCTTCCACCAGGCGTGAACCATGTTCGATAACCCGAGCCACGGCATAGCGATCAAACGGGCGCAATTTTTCCTTGCGCGCCAGGCTGGCCACAAGCTGGGCATAGGCCTGCTGATTGTCTGCATTGCGTGGAATTTGCTCATCAAGATCGACAGCTACCTTGAACAGCTCGGCAAAATCCTGATCATGTGCATGCAGTAAATAATAAGTCTGGCGATCACCCATCAAGACTATCTTTACATCCAGTGGTATAGCCTGCGGTTCTAGTGAAATACTGCTGACCAGGGCGAGCATGCGCTCTGGTGATTCAATACGTATTTCAGCAGCACGCAAGGCGCGTTTCAAACCATCCCAGGCGAACGGGTGACTGAGTAACCTGCCTGCATCGATTAACAGATAACCGCCGTTGGCCTGATGCAGTGCACCTGCCTTGATAAGGGTACCTAACTGGGCGATTTGTTCGGCTCGACCAACCAGATTGAGGTAGCTGGGATTGTCCTGATAGATGATGGGCGCGCCCTGGGTATGGCGATTATCCACCAGCACGGTCACCTGATAGCGCTGTATTTTTTCATCCTGATCTGGCGGGCCTTCCTCATCACCTTCAGCGGGTAGAAAGATGTCCACATTGTCGATGACATCCTGCTCTACCGTGTTGAGATACTCGATGAGTTCGGGCAGCTCACTATAGCGTTCCTTGATGGGGGTGATCAGGTGCTGCACCACCTGCTGTGTGGTCTCACAATTCAGCAGACCTACCTTTTCGCTGGTGTCACGATGCCAGAGGGGAAATTGGCGAACCAATATCTGCAATTTTTCCTGCAGGATTGCGATTGTGTTTTTGATCTGTTCCTGCTCAGCAACTGGTAGCCTGGCAAACTTCTCTGCCTCCAGCACCTCGCCACCTTTCATTGGAGCAAAAGTAAAGCCTGATGTGGTACGCAAGAGTTGAATTTGCTGATCATTGGCCTCCCTGACCAGCTGTTCGATGGTGGATTCTTGCCGCCCATTTAGTTCTTCTTCCAATACCTGCAGGCGATTGCGATATTCCTCGCCTTCAAAGGTAGCCGGCAGGACGATACCCAGCGCCTCAACCAGCTTTTCCATTTCTTGCCTGAACTGATTGCCCTGACCTGGCGGCAGGCGCAGGGCGCTGGGCTTGTGGCCCTGGCTGAAATTATTTACATAGCACCAATCGTCCGGCGTAGGCAAAGTAACTGCCTTTTCCTGCAGATATTGACGCGTCAAAGTTTGCTTGCCGCTGCCCGGCGGCCCCATAACATAGAGGTTATAGCCTTCGCGCCTGATATTGACACCAAAATGTATGGCATCACTGGCGCGGCTTTGCCCGATGGCAGCACGGATATCAGGCAATTCAGAGGTATCGGTAAAACCAAATGCAGCCGGATCGCAGCGCGTATAGAGTGCCTGGGCTGGTAACGGTTTGAGCTTGCTCATGAGATTTTTATTTTATTTGATCAACCAGATACAGGCACGTCCATGCGCCTGTCAGAGAATTGCCTGCAATCAAACCTTGGGTAAGGAACCAAGGGCCTGCTGAATTGCTTTTTCTGGATACTCGTGGTCTTCCAGTTCGCCAGCAAAATACTTGTCATAGGAGGCCATGTCAAAGTGGCCGTGACCGGAAAGATTGAAGAACAAGGTCTTGACCTCGCCAGACTCCTTGCAACGCAGTGCCTCATCGATACAGGCGCGGATTGCATGTGAAGACTCTGGCGCGGGAATGATTCCTTCAGCACGAGCAAATTGCACACCAGCCTCGAAGGTACCCAGCTGTGGTACAGCAACGGCCTCTATCAATCCTTCATGGTAGAGCTGCGAGACGATGGCATTAGCGCCGTGATAACGCAGGCCACCGGCATGGATCGAAGGCGGCATGAAATTATGTCCCAGGGTGTGCATCTTCAACATAGGTGTCAGGCCGACAGAATCACCAAAATCATAGGCATAGTGGCCGCGAGTCAAGGTCGGACAGGATGCAGGCTCAACGGCAACCAGGCGCACATTTTTACCTGCTGCACGGTCGGCAAGGAAAGGGAAGGCTGCACCACCAAAGTTAGAGCCGCCACCACAAGATGCAAAAATCATGTCGGGATAATCTCCGGCCTTTTCAAATTGTTTCTTCGACTCCAGACCGATGACAGTCTGATGCAGGATGACGTGATTGAGCACCGAACCCAAGGCATAGTTGGAGTCGGCCCGAGAGGCGGCCTCTTCCACGGCCTCGGAGATGGCGATACCCAAGGAACCAGGGTTATTTGGATCTTTTGTCAACAGTTCGCGGCCTGTATTGGTCATGTTGCTGGGGCTGGCGAAGACCTCAGCACCCCAAGTTTGCATCATGGAACGGCGAAATGGCTTTTGCTCATAACTGACCTTGACCATATAAACACGCACGTCCAAACCAAACATCTGCCCGGCCAGGGCCAGTGATGAGCCCCATTGGCCAGCGCCAGTTTCTGTAACCAGCCGTTTTATACCGGCCTGATGATTGTAATAGGCCTGAGCGATAGCAGTATTAGGCTTGTGTGAGCCAGCTGGGCTAACACCTTCATACTTATAGTAAATCTTGGCCGGGGTACCCAGCATGGCCTCTAGTCTATGGGCACGAAACATCGGCGCTGGCCGCCATAGACGGTAAATTTCACGCACTTTGTCAGGGATCTGGATCCAGCGCTCGCTGGAGACTTCCTGCTCAATGAGCGACATGGGAAAAATGGCGGACAGGGCGTCTGGTGTAATCGGCTGGCCATCGGGGCCCAACACTGGCGCCGGGGCATTGGGCAGATCGGCAACTATGTTATACCAATGTGTTGGGATCTCATGTTCATCCAGCAGGATTTTAGTCTGGGGCACGGCGCTACCTCGATTGATATGTTGATCAAGCAGTAAAAGATTTGTCGTGAGTTTTTAGCTTATGTGCCGGCCCGCGTCAAATGTAAACCGTCAAAACCCATCAACCTTGCTTGATGGGTATCGCGCCCTGCTGGGCTTGCAGTGGTATATGCGGTTGCAAAAGAGTTGGGGAGGGGGGTTATTCTTGCCGCAACTTGCAGGATTAAGGCAAATTATTTGGCACGCAGTGCGCACCAAATAATTTTATTAGAGCAAGAACAACTGTAACGCCATACAGCAGATCATTATGCAGCTGCTATCTATCTCTTAGGGGTATAAGCACCAGGCAGGGAGGCCAGCTGTTCGGTCAACCTATCACTGGTGGATTGCATCTGCGCCATAAGCACATCCAGCGCGACAAACTGCTTCATATAACGGGCTTCCACCGCTTCCAGGCGTGTTGCCAAGGCCTCGCGCTGAGTGCCGATATCATCGATTTGTGACTGAACACCACTGGTGCGATTATTCAGTAAACTGTCACTGGATAGCCAACTACCCAGCAGACTGTTGATCTGATCACCCACCCCGCGACTGAAATTCACCTGACCGCGCGCGCCAGTGGCATCACCTTCCACCAATAGTTTCAAGCCAGCCACGGGCCCAGTGCCGGTCAAATACTGGCCATTGCCCTGCGCGGCAACTCCACCTATCGTGCCGGCGACGTCCTTCCCTTCAGTGCCGCTACCTACGGCCAGACCGATCGAACCACTTGCACTGGTATCGGCAACTTCAGTAATGGCGACACTGGAGGCAGCGCCATAGCGCTCAGAGGTAAAACTGAATTTATTGGTGTTTGTGTCGTAGTTAACCAACACCGAGGTACCAGCGCCACTCAAGGCGCTGTCGCCATTAATACGGCTTTGTAGTTCGGCGGCCAGTTCTGCTGCCGAGTCATAAGTTTTCTGGGTCAGTGAAATACTGCCGGATTCAACGCCATCGACCTTGATGCGGAAGGTATTGTTGTTTGCATCGACAGTCAGGCTATCGACAATTGTAGCAGCAGTATAGCTCCCGCGTGTTGCCGCCTGAGTAATATTCAGTGCGTAATTGCCTACCGAGGTATCCGCGGTAGAACTGATATAGCTTACCTGGCTATCACTGGCCGAGGCAGTAGCGGCAAATAGCTTACCTATGTCATCGAAATGGCTGTCCATGGCAGCAGTCAGCTTGCTCTTATCCAGTTTCAAAGTGCCATCGGCCTGGGTACTGATGCCTAGATCAACCAGTGCCCGATATGGCCCATCAAGGCCGCTGACCGGGCTACTCAGAATATTTTGTAATTGGGACATCATGCCGCGCAGACTGGAATCACCGATAAGAATGCCGGCCTCCTTGGTTTCAGAGTTGTAGCCACTTAACTGATTGAAGGTTTCCACCAAGGAATTGAAGCCGTTAATAAACCCTTCCGCATCACTAATGGCAGCACCCTTGTCGGCTTTGACATCCAGTGTAGCGGTCGTCCCGATTTCGGCCTTTTTAAGATCTATGCTTACACCGGCGATGGCGTCGCTGATGGTGTTGGTGGCGCTGCTGACCGTGATGCCGTCAATGGTAATCTCAGCATTTTTAGCCGCAGCAGTCTGTGTCATATTGCTGCTTTGATCATTGAAGACAAAACGGGACAGCCCAGGATCGCCAGCAGCTTCCTCGGCACTGATGCGCAGGCTATTGGCCTCGCCAGTTTGCTCGGCACTGAATACCAGTTGAAAGCCATCATCGCCTTTGATTACGCTGGCGCGCACGCCTATATTGGCCGCATTGACAGTATCGCGCAGGCCAGTGAGCGAGTTATTATTCTCATCAATAGTAATGGTTTGTGCCGGTTTGGTCGGATCACCGAACTGAAATGTAAGCTTGCCAGTGCCGACCGCAGAGCTGGCTTCAGAAAATGCACCAGAAGCCAGTTTGTGTGCCTGGGCAGTATGCTTGACCTCGATCTCATAGGAACCAGCCACTGGCCTGCCAGCCACATTGGCGGAAAACAGTTCCGTGTTGCTGGAAGTGGCTGTGCGCTTCTGGAAAGAGGAGGCATCACTTAAACTAGCCACCGAGCCTTTGAAGCTGGACAATGCAGACTTGACGCTTCCCAAACCAGAAAGCTGTGCCTGAAGCTTGGCTTCCCGCTTATTCAGACGAGCGACTGCAGGTTCACCTTCGGCCCTGACCAAGCTGTCTACCAGACCCCTGACATCAAGTCCTGAACCGACCCCTGGAGATGTAATGGAAGCCATAGTAATTCCCCTGTTTATAAATCCTGAATTCAAGTGTCAATGATTAATGGGCAGACATCAACCATCAAGGCGTATCAGCTTATCGTCCTTCTGTCGATAAACTTTAACCAGCATATTTCAATCCAAACCAAGTTTTTGCAGGCGATAACGCAAAACACGATAGGAAATGCCGAGCAGCTTGGCAGCGGCAGTTTTATTGTAGCGGGTTTGTTCCAGTGCCTTGAGGATGGTTTCCTTTTCCACCGTGTCGAGCAGTGGATCCAGCGCCTGGGACATGGGGGCTGGTGTTGTTGGCATTGACGCCGGTGCCCCGACAGACTGAGGAAGATGCAGATCAGCTAGGCGGATGAGGTTATTTTCGCAGAGGGTGGCGGCGCGTTCGAGGATGTTTTCCAGCTCGCGCACATTGCCAGGGAAGGGATAGTTTTGCAGGGCGGACATAGCCTCATCTGTCAGTTTCGGCTGCGCGCAACCCCATGCCTGCGCGAGTTGTTGCAACAGATGATTGACCAGTTGCGGGATATCCTCCGGCCGCTCGCGCAAAGCTGGCAGATGTAGCTCTATGACGTTGATGCGATAATAAAGATCCTCGCGGAACTTGCCTTCATGCACCAGGGCGGCAAGATCCTTATGGGTAGCGGAAAGAATACGTACGTCCACATGATGCTCTTGCTGCGCACCTATCGGACGAACAGATTTTTCCTGAATGGCACGCAACAGCTTGACCTGCATGTGCAGAGGCAGATCACCCACCTCATCGAGAAACAAGGTGCCACCATGTGAGGCCTGGAACAGCCCTTGTTTGTCACTGCTAGCGCCGGTGAAGCTGCCTTTCTTGTGCCCAAACAATTCACTTTCCATCAATTCGCTGGGGATCGCACCACAGTTGACCGGTACAAACTGTGCCTTGGCACGCGGCCCCTGTTCATGAATCAGGCGTGCTGCCAGCTCTTTGCCGGTACCTGACTCACCACTGATATAAACCGGTGCCTGACTACGCGCCAACTTGGCGATGGTGGTGCGCACGTTCTGCATGAGTGCAGATGAACCAAGCAAACCTTGTTGCAAGCCATCTTGTTCTGTAGGTTCCTGGGTGGCAAGGCGCATGGCAGTTTGCACCAGCTCACGCAAGACTTTTAGCTCTACAGGCTTGGTAATAAAGTCAAAAGCTCCTGCCTTGAGCGCCTCGATAGCGGTTGGCACACTGCCATGGGCGGTGAAAACTGCAACCGGCATGGCAGGATGATGGCGCTGGATATGACGCACCAGTTCAATGCCATCGCCATCTGGCAAGCGCATGTCAGTCAGGCAGAACTGAAAACTGCGCTGACTTAGCAGGCGGTGCGCCTCGGCCAGGCTGGCTGCCGTACAAACAGCAACACCCATGCGCTCAAGCGTCAGCTCAAGCAGCTCACGAATATCCGGCTCATCATCGATAACAAGTGCGCTAGGTGTATTCATCGGCCAAATAATAGCCTGAAGCGAGCTCCACCGTCAGGTGGTGGCAGATAGAGCAGGCGCGCACGATTGCTTTCAGCTAACTCATGGGCAAGATAGAGACCAAGACCTGTGCCCTTGTCAGCGGTAGTAAAGAAAGGTTCAAACAGATGCTCGGCTACTTCGGCAGGAATGCCAGGACCGTGATCACGGACATCCAGCCAGACATCTTTTTCGTTATGCCCGATGCTCAGTTCCAGTTTTGGCGTGCTGGCATTGCACGCGTGGCGCAAGCCATTGAGGCAAAGATTCCAGATGATTTGTTGCAGCTGCATCGGATCGAACTGTACGGTGATCGGGATTTTGCCCAGATTGAGATAGATATCACCTGGCTGGCAGTTAGCGTGATGTTCAAACTCTTCGAGAAAACGATGCAGCCAAAGACCAAGCACAATATCTTGTGGTTGCGGCCGTTCACGTCGCCCCAACTGCAGCACGCTTTCAATCAAGGCGTTAATCCGTTTGCTTTGCTCCAGAATAATGCTCAGTAAACGCTTGTCAGATTTTTCCAGCAGAGGCGATTCTCCCAACAGTTCACTGGCATGGCTGATAGCACCGAGTGGGTTACGGATTTCGTGCGCAATACTGGCAGTCAATCGGCCAAGTGATGCCAGCTTGAGTTGCTGAGCCTGCTGATTGGCCTCGCTGGCATCCTCAAGAAAAATCAGGTGACCAGCATTTTGGCCGATCACCATGAAGCTGGACACTAGCTGCTGCTGATTATCGGCTAACTCCAGAAATCTGGAATTCATTTGCCTGCTTTCGCGCCAGGCTTGCAGTTGCTTTTGCAAGGCGGGCAGTTCACCTTGCAACAACTTGCCGACTACAACGCGAGAACCTACGCCCAACAACTGACGTGCTGTGGTATTAATCAGACGGATCTGATCATTGGCATCGATCACCAGCACGCCGGTCTGCATATGCTGGATGACGTAATCAGTAAGCTGCGCCATATTGGCCAGATCAAGACCGCGCTGACGGGCCAGGTGCTCGCTGGCTCGGATCCTTTGCGCCAGGGTATGCACCAAGGCCGCCGTCGCAAACAGCGCGACACCAAGCATGCCTGCCTGAGGATAGCTGGGACTGGTCTGGATCAGATAGGGCGCTTGCATGTAAAGAAAACTCTGCTCAAGCAAAACAGCCAATGAGGCCAGGGCAGCAAATAATATGGCCGTGCGGCCAATACTGAAGATCCCTGCCGCTGCAACACTCACTATCAGCAACATGCCCAATCCACTATCGAGTCCGCCACTTGCGTGCATCAACAAGATGACACCGGCAATATCAGTAAAGACATGTATGTCGACCAGCGGGTTAAACGGCAGCAAACGGGCATAGGTCGCCAGGGCGGTCAGCAAGGTGATAACAAAATGAATATGAATGACGTTGTTATACAGAGATGGTGCCAGGCTGCCGAAAGGGGCAGGTGTCTGACCTAACAGGTTGAGAACAACTAAAAGGCCAGCCAGGATCAGCCGATAGGCAGCAAAATAACCTAAAGGCGTCCAATGTTCGCTATGGAGCAGAGAAGGCGCCGCGCCTGTGGGGAGAGACGAAAAAATAGAATTGGTTTTCACTGTTTAGCTGCGTGAATATCGCGGTGAGCCGGAGAGCAGTAGCTGTGTTTGCCGTGACGCAGAGCCTGTGATTCAGGGACATGCACCCCACAATAGGCGCATTTAACCACGAATTCCTGTGCTTGTTTTGTAGCGTGGCGCGGCTTTTTATCCGCCAACCAGCGCTTGAGCAGCCGATAGGAAAACCAGATGATGACAAATAAGGCAAGAAGTCGCAGCAGGTGCATGGCATTGGATCTAAAGTAAGCAGACTGGATATTTTAACCTGAAACGCAAGCTCATCGTGCAAGCCAACCAGCTATCGTGAGAAGACACGATTTCTACTGCAATTCTAGCGGGCTCGTCCTTGTACGATCAGTCACTTAGGTTATTCTCTGTATCCACTGTCCAAACAGCAGCTACTGAAGTACCGAAGTCAATCACACAATAAAAAGCAGAGCTTTTCTACGCACTGGTGGAATGCGCGAACTAGAGTAAAAGTAGTTCCAACAAAGCCTTTTGCGCATGCAGGCGGTTTTCTGCCTGATCCCATACCTGGCTATTTGGGCCGTCTATAACCGAGGCGGCCACTTCTTCTCCTCGGTGGGCGGGCAGACAGTGCAGAAACAGGGCATCTGGCTTGGCAGCAGCCATTATGTTGTCATCAACCTGCCAGGCGGCAAAATCACGCTGGCGCTGGCGCTTTTCTTCCTCCATGCCCATACTGGCCCAGACATCAGTCGTTACCAGATCGACATCGCGCACAGCTTCCAATGGATTATCGAACATTCGCACCTGATCACCTGCATGTGCAAGAAATTGCTTATCAGGCTCATAGCCTGGCGGCGTGGTGATGTGCAACTGGAAATCAAACTGCAGTGCGGCTTCAATATAAGAGTTGCACATATTATTGCCATCGCCTACCCAAGCGACAGTCTTGCCGGCAATTTCACCGCGATGCTCGGCAAAAGTCTGCATATCAGCAATCAACTGGCATGGATGGTAGGCATCGGTCAAGGCATTGATAACAGGTACGTTTGAATGTGCGGCAAAACGCTCCACCTGCTCATGTGCATAAGTACGGATCATGATCACATCGACCATGCGCGAGAGGACTCGTGCGGTATCTTCTATCGGCTCGCCGCGCCCAAGCTGGCTATCGCGTGAGGAAAGAAAGATGGCGTGGCCACCAAATTGCGCCATCGCCGCCTCAAAGGAAACGCGGGTGCGGGTGGATGATTTCTCGAAGATCATCCCCATGACCTTGCCATTGAGTGGCTGATACAGCTCACCACGCTGGTGCTGGGCCTTCAGCCCACTGGCACGGCGCAGCAACTGTCGCAGCTCCATTTTGCTAAGGTCATGCAGGGTAAGGAAATGTCTTACTGCCATAATGCTGTTTTCCTTCAGGTATTACTTTCCTGCAGGAAAGACTGAATTAATTGACTGACTTGCTGCACGATTTGATCTGCTTCAACATCACTCAGGATCAAGGGCGGCAACAGGCGCACTACACGCTCGGCAGTGACGTTGATGAGCAGGCCTTGATCCAGGGCGCGCCTTACCAGCTCACCGCAGGGCCGATCCAATTCTATACCCAACAGCAGACCCATACCACGCACCTTGACAGCCTGTGGATAGTCTTTCAGCGCCTCGGTCAGCCCCTGTTGCATGCGCACGCCCAACTCAGCAGCACGTGTTGCCAACTGGTTCTCTACCAGCACATCGAGTACCGCAAGGCCAGCGGCGCAGGCCAATGGATTACCACCAAAGGTCGAGCCGTGATTACCTGGTTTGAATAATTCCGCAGCCACACCTCGCGCCAGACAGGCGCCTATGGGCACGCCATTACCGAGGCCTTTGGCCAAAGTCATTACATCTGGCTTGCTATCAGTATGTTGGAAGGCAAACATCTTGCCAGTGCGCCCCATGCCGGTCTGGATTTCATCGAGCATCATCAGCCAACCATATTGATCGCACAGATTGCGAATTTCGCTCAAATAGTTTGCAGAGGGGACAATTACCCCACCTTCGCCTTGCACCGGCTCTACCAGGATGGCGGCTACGCCTTGCGTATTTTTGGCGACAGTGCGGATCGCCTCGATATCATCATACGGCACACGCACGAAACCGCTGACCAGCGGCTCAAACCCAGCCTGCACCTTGCGATTGCCGGTAGCCGAAAGGGTCGCCAGGGTGCGGCCGTGAAAACTGCCTTCAGCGACGATAATCAACGGGTTTTCGATGCCCTTTTGATGGCCGAACAGGCGCGCCAACTTGATGGCGGCTTCATTGGCTTCAGCACCGGAGTTGCCAAAGAATACCCGTTCCATGCCCGCCAGCTGTACCAATCGTTCGCCGAGCGCTTGCTGGTTGGCAATGCCATAAAGATTAGAAGTGTGTACCAAGGTTTGTGCCTGACGGCATAGTGCCTCGGCAACTTTCGGATGAGCGTGCCCGAGACCGCATACAGCCACACCACTGACGGAGTCGAGATATTTTTTGCCATTATCATCCCACAACCAGGCCCCTTCACCCCTGGTAAAGGTAACTGGCAATCTGGCGTAGGTTGTCATCAATGCATCTGACATGGTTGCTACCTGTGCTGTACAAAAATTTTCCGACACTAAAAAATAAAAAAGGCGGCCTCATAAAGGAGACCGCCGTCGTCCACCAAGTGGATTCTACTGGCTCTGCGGGATGCGCGCAAACCCCATCTTTTTCCAAAACAAGATGAGTCTTCAGCCTGTATGAAGGCTATTCATGATGGGGATGAAAGCCATCATAAAGCTCATAGGCTTAAAGACTAGCCTGGAAAAAGTTCATGGGGCTGTGCTTTATAAGAATGGTAGCGGCCTGAACCACTCCCAAACCATAGAAATCAGCCTAGATTTTTGGCCACAAAATTCCAGTTGACCAGATTCCAGAAATTTTCCACATATTTGGGTCGGGCATTGCGGGTGTCGATGTAATAGGCGTGTTCCCAAACATCACATGTAAGCAAGGGCGTCATATCCTGGGTAAGTGGGCAACCTGCATTGGAGGTATTGACGATCTCCAGGGCGCCAGCCTTGTTTTTTACCAGCCAGGTCCAGCCAGAGCCGAAGTTGGTGACACAGGAATTGGTGAATTTTTCCTTGAAATCCGCAAAGGAGCCAAAGGTCTTGTTGATAGCATCGGCCAGCGCGCCAGTAGGCTCGCCGCCTGCGTTGGGGGCCAGGCAATTCCAGTAAAAGCTATGATTCCAGACCTGGGCTGCATTGTTGAAAATGCCGCCAGCCGGAGCCTTTTTGACGATGTCTTCCAAAGACATATTTGCGTACTCGGTGCCAGTGATCAGGTTGTTCAGATTGGTTACATAGGCCTGATGATGCTTACCGTGGTGGTAGTCGATGGTTTCAGCAGAAATGTATGGTTCCAAAGCATTTTTGGCGTAGGGCAGAGTCAGCAGTTCATGTGTCATGAAATTACTCCTTAACAATCTATGTTATGGTGAGTCAGGTGTCGAGTGTTTACCCGATGGGCAAAACAGCTAACGTTTAAATAAAAAACCGACCGGATCGGTCAATCATAAATATGTTTGGCCAGTTTATCGCATTTCAAGGGGATTGTGTACTTAGTCTAAAGTCATTCTTGCCAATACAATAGATAGTGTGCCAGCGCTGCAAGATCTTGCTGCTGAAATACATCCTTTCGCAGCATCCTTAGCACTAACCGAGTAATTCAGGACACTAAAATAGTGTTTTTTACTGTGTGGTTTTTATCTCATCCCCACCCCTGCACTCTCCTTGTGGGGGGTGTTACCACATACGGCGCAATGCCCGATGATTATTGCGCCCTGCACTAGATATCTGCTTAAACCACTACAGACAGAGGGCATTGGCTGACCTATGCTTACACTTAGGTTAACAACCTTTCTTTAAGGAGGCTGCAATGAAGTCAAACATAGGCACTGTAGATAAAGTTGTTCGTATTGTTATCGGTCTAGCGATCATCGCCTGGGGAATCATCGCCAGTAATTGGTGGGGCGCCATTGGCATCGTGCCCTTGGCCACTGCATTCATGGGTTTCTGCCCGGTTTATACCTTGCTTGGTTTGAATACCGGTAAAAAATAAATCTTGCTTAATATTCAAAAACTGCCACCGGCACTTACCGGTGGCGTTTTTTTAGGTAATATCCGCTTCAGTACTATCTTTCTCGCCCTTGTTATCTACCCAGCTAAGCACCACCTTGTCACCCTTTTTGGCAGCAGAAAACTCGATGGAAAGGTAAGGGTTGGCGGAGATCGCTGCGCCCCAGGAGGCATCGAGTACATTCTTGCCGTTGTGGCTGCAGGTGACTTCCTGGATGAAGTGAGCAGGGATCAGCTGGCCGGTTTTTTTGTCCTTGCGCTGGCCAGTTTCCATTGGGTGTTTGATGAGCGCCTTGACGGTGCAGACATCGCCCTTAAGGGTGGCACGGATCTTGATTGAATCAGCCATGTGTAATTCCTCTGGTTTGTTCTATTTGTGCTATTTGCTTAAGTTATGGGCTTAACCGCCGCAGCCACCAACGGTGACCTTCACTTCCTTGCGGTTTATATACAGTGCGCCACCAGCCTTAACGACAGCGGCAACGTTGGATGTCTTGCCCATTTTGATACGGGTAGAGACAGTACTGACCGCACTGGGGCCGAGATTGAAGACCGCTGTCAATGGGGTGGCATTTTCTTCAACGAACAGACTGATGGATTCAACATCCTTGAGGCTGGTGTTTATAGTGACTGGAACTACTGCACCATTCTCGGCAATATCGGGTGTCTTTACATCGATTTCGCTGCTGGTTGTGGCTGCGTCTGCGTTATAAATGCCTTTCAGTCCTGCGTTTAGATCTTTGGCGGTAAATGCTTCTTTGGGCCAGGCGGCCAGCACTTGACGAGGGTTTAGCAGACCGGCGCTCGCTGCTATGGCAATGGTACTACCGGCCATAGTGCCTTTGAGAAAGATTCTGCGCTTGGTGTTCACGTGACAGACTCCTTGAAATCGAATGGATGATGAATGAATTCAGTGGCTATGATAGTGGATCATGGCTTTTGACACTAGCCCGCATATTTCATCAAGGCATGTAAAAAACTCATGATTTTATTTTGATTACAAATAATCTTTTACTTTTGTCTGTTAGGCCACAAGATACACCTGCTGCATAAGTATTTAGAGGGGTTTACAAAGCTCAGTATTATACTGAACGCATGGGTTGACGATTGAGGGTGAAAGGATGCGTGTACTGATAATGCTCTCGGCGATTGTCCTGCTGGCAGGCTGTGCGGCAGGGACGCTGCTGGGAGCTGGCCAAGGCGGCCGCAGTGACGATGGCCGAAGCTACGCCGAGGCACGGAATGACAATTTGTTGGCCGCTAAAGTGAATCGTGCCATGGTGCGAGCGAAAGAACTGCGGGCACAGGATATTCAAGTCAGCGTACTCAATGCTGTAGTAACCCTGACGGGGACAGTGCCAAATGAGGGCAGTATAGTGCAGGCCGGGCGTGTGGCGCAGTCGGTCAATGGTGTCAAGACAGTGATAAATAATTTGCGCGGGGCACCGTGAAAATGTCGTTTTCTCTTACTTGGGTTCGCTGAACGATGTGTGGGATTTGTGGTGAGCTGAGGCTGGATGAGCAAGCGCCTGATCTGGCAGCGCTGGGGCGTATGCTGCATCGGCTGGAGCGGCGTGGGCCGGATCATGAGGGCAGTTATACCGATGGGCCCATGGCGATGGGACATAGACGGCTGGCTGTGATTGACCTGTCGACACGATCGCACCAACCCATGCTCGATAACGATCATGGGCTGGCGCTCGTCTTCAACGGCTCTATCTATAATTACCGTGAACTGCGCGATGAACTGCGCGCACAGGGCCAGCATTTTTTCTCTGATGGTGATTCTGAAGTCATCATCAAGGCCTATGCAGTCTGGGGCGAGCAGTGCGTGGAACATTTGCATGGCACGTTTGCCTTTGCCATTTGGGATGGGCGTAATCAGTGTTTGTTTCTGGCACGTGACCGCCTGGGTATAAAACCGCTGTATTACAGTCATATAGGCAAGGGCTTTCGTTTTGCCTCCAACACCCAGGCACTGCTGGCCGCTGGCGGTGTCAATAACAGCATAGATCCAATAAGCCTGCATCATCAGTTGAGTTTGCACGGTGTCGTTCCGGCACCACGCACTTTATTGAATGGCATCCGCAAACTGGCGCCTGGTCATACCCTGTCTATCGACAAATATGGTCGTAGTCACGAGCGCGCCTACTGGCAGCTTTATGCCCATAGGTCGACCGAACCCCGCAGCGAACAGGAATGGACAGAGGCCATACATGAAGCCCTGGGTAAAGCAGTGAAAAGACGTCTGGAAGTGGCTGACGTGCCAGTTGGGGTTTTACTTTCCGGTGGTCTGGATTCCAGCTTGCTGGTTGGCCTGCTGGCCGAGCAAGGGGTCAAGGACATCCTCACTTTTTCCATCGGCTTTGAAGATGTGCCGGAGGAGAAAGGCAGTGAATTTGAATATTCCGATCAAGTAGTGGCGAGATATGCCACACGCCACCATAAATACACCATAGCCAATGATCAGGTCTTGCAGCGGCTACCTGATGCAGTGGAGCAGATGGCCGAACCGATGGTTGGACAAGATGCTGTGGCCTTTTATCTGCTGGCCGAACGCGTGGCGCAGGAAGTGAAGGTGGTACAAAGTGGGCAAGGCGCAGACGAGGTCTTTGCCGGTTATTTCTGGTATCCGCGCATGGAGGCCGAGCGCGGCACCAATTTGGAGCGTTTTGCCAAACACTATTTCGACCGCCCGCACAGTGAATTTCTACAAGCGGTGGCTGAGCCATTTCGTGGCGAGGATCACACCGGCATGTTGATCGAAAAGCTACTCACCGAGCCTGGTGCTGAAACCTTCCTGGATCGTGTTTTGCGTCTGGATACAACGACGCTGATTGTCGATGACCCGGTAAAAAGGGTAGACAACATGACCATGGCCTGGGGCCTGGAGGCGCGGGTGCCGTTCCTTGATCACGAGCTGGTAGAGTTGGCGATGCAGTTACCGCCCGAGTTGAAGCTGGGTTCTGGCGGCAAGCATGTGTTGAAAAAGATTGCGCGCGGCCTGGTGCCCGATAGTGTCATCGACAGGCCCAAGGGTTATTTCCCTATGCCAGCATTAAAATATGTGCGCGGTCCATTTTTCAATTTCATGCACGACATACTTGATTCAACCGCCTGCCATCAGCGCGGACTGTTTGATCGCGCATATGTAAAAAAACTACTGGCTGAACCAGAGCAGCATTTCACCTATCTGCGCGGCAGTAAATTATGGCACTTGGCCTTGCTGGAACTTTGGCTACAAAGAAATGTTGACCTGTACTATTGAAGTTGAATTGAAAATCCCCATGTCATCTAATGCCCTTGCCTATGGAACCTCTGATAAGTCCCTGAAGTGGTGCTGGCGTTATTGGCCCAAGGCTTAAAATGCTCATTTACTACATGTAAACTCAGCTTTTTGTCTTGTTCCGCCTAACCTTTAACTGCCTGATGAGCTTATACAGAAGCTCCCTATAGCTAATACAAAATGAGGTCTAAGTTTATGGATGTTTTGCAACGTATCGACGAGCAAGTCAAACAAAACCCTGTCATTATTTATATGAAAGGCTCTCCACAGATGCCGCAGTGCGGTTTTTCCAGCCGTGCAGCCCAGGCGCTGGCTGGCTGTGGAGTTGAGTTTGCACACGTAAATGTCTTGATGGATCAAGAGATTTTTGAAAACCTGCCACGCTATGCCAATTGGCCTACCTTTCCGCAGGTTTATATCAATGGTGAATTGATCGGCGGCTGTGACATCACCGTGGAGATGTATCAAAAGGGTGAGCTGCAAAAGATGGCGCAAGAGGCAACGGCAAAAACCGCCTAAGTCCACAAGCCTGTGTGAAAAACCGGCACTCATAGCGAGGGCCGGTTTTTTTATGCCTGTCTTTTGATAAGGGCATTTAATAGACGGTCATCAGGATGCGCCACCAAATTCCAGTGCGCGCCAGCGATTGACGATAGTGCAAAAAAGCTCGGCAGTGCGTTCGGCATCATACAAGGCTGAATGCGCCTGTGAGGCATCCCAATGTAGCCCCGCAGCCTGAACTGCACGCGCCAGCACAGTCTGGCCAAACATCAGACCAGATAAGGTCACGGTGTCGAAGCTGCTGAAGGCATGAAACGGGTTTTTCTTGATGCGCGTGCGGGTGACAGCGGCGTTGACAAAACCCAGATCAAAAAAAGGATTGTGACCTACAAGGATCGCGCGAGTGCAATTTTGCCCGCGCACTTCTCGACGGATAGGCTCAAATACCTTTTCCAGCCCCTCGCGTTCCGGCAGCGCCAGGCGCAACGGATGGTATGGATCGATGCCGGTGAAATCCAATGCGCGTTGGTCGAGATTGGCGCCTTCAAAAGGTTCAATATGTGCGTGATGGGTTTCGTTGGGATGTAGCAGACCAGATTCGTCCATGCGCAGCGTAACGGCAGCAATTTCCAGCAAGGCATCGGTCTGAGCATTAAAACCGGCTGTTTCCACATCGACCACAACAGGCAGGAAGCCACGAAAACGCTTTGCCAGGACAGGTTTATCTTCAGATATCATCATGGTGGTGCAGGATACTCAATTACATCGACACATAAAAGCTAGCATCTCGTATGCCGAAGTGGGAAAAATATCTAGCGGCCTAAGGGCTGGTTTCTACAATTTCACTCGATGTCTTAACTAGCTGTGGGCTAGCTGTGCTGAAGCACAATTTTCAGTCATGTAGTTTCCAGCTGATGTTTTCAGTAGCGCGCAGGGGCACGACAACGTCGTCGGCAAAGGCATAGCTGCTAGGTACGAGCCAGTTTTCTTTGTGCAGGGTGATGCTGTCCTGATTGCGTGGCAGGCCGTAGAAATCTGCGCCGTGGTAGCTGGCAAAAGCTTCCAGCCTGTCGAGTTTGTCAACGCTGGCAAAGGCTTCGGCGTATAGCTCGATGGCGGCATGGGCACTGTATATTCCCGCACAGCCGCAGGCATGTTCCTTGGTGTTGCGGGCATGCGGCGCACTGTCGGTGCCGAGGAAAAATCTGGCATGGCCTGAGGTGGCGATTTCCAGCAGGGCTTGCCGATGGGTTTCACGCTTGAGTACGGGCAGGCAGTAGTTATGTGGGCGTATGCCGCCTGCCAGCAGGGCGTTACGATTTAGTAATAAATGTTGTGGCGTGATCGTCGCGCCGATCTTCGAACCTGACTCAAGGACAAACTTTGCCGCCTCGGCGGTGGTGATGTGCTCGACGACCACCTTTAAATCAGGGATGCGTGCCAACAATGGCGCGAGCACACGTTCAAGAAACACCCGTTCGCGGTCAAAGATGTCCACGTCATTGTCAGTGACCTCGCCATGCACCAGGAGCGGGATTTGTGCAGCGGCCATGGCGCGCAAGGTGTTTTCACAATGGCGCAGATCGGTAACTCCAGAGTCAGAGTTGGTTGTGGCACCGGCGGGATATAGTTTGACGGCAAACACTACGCCACTTTCCTTTGCCCGCCAGATTTCATCGGCAAGCGTGCTATCTGTGAGATAAAGCGTCATCAAGGGTTGAAATGAGTTGCCCGCTGGCCGTGCCGCCAGGATCCGCTCACGGTAGGCCAAAGCCTGTGCCGTGATTGTGATAGGCGTTTGCAGATTGGGCATGATGATGGCGCGGGCAAATTGTGCCGCAGTGTGGGGCAACACGGCTGCCATGGCTGCATCATCACGCAAGTGCAGATGCCAATCGTCAGGACGTGTAATAGTGAGTTTGTTCATGCCTGAATTTTATTCGCTCGGTAGTGTTGTGCCCAATACCGCTGTCACATAGGCACGCATCGAGGCTTCCAGTACACTGCTGCCGTGGGCGAGGATGTCTGGCTCGATGGAAGCAGACCATTCCTGCGTGCCTTCGGTGTCCCAGTTGAGATCGATCTTCAGTTCTTCGATGATGGGGCCGCCTTGTGACCAGTAACGCGTGGGCTGCCATTGGCGCGGCGGCAGCTTGTGCCCTGGGTGATACAGCCAATTGCCATTTTGTTGCATAAGTTCAAGACCACGCGCCCTGGCGACCCAGTAGTCAAGTTGGTCTCCGCTAAGTTGGTCTGTCTGCATAATGCGTTGCTCCGGTGAGCGTAAATTGGTGTTCATATGATATAGCTGTCATGCATGATTGTCATGGCAATGGGAAGGATACACCAGGGGAACGCATACTTGCCTATTCACTGGAACGAGGCTACGTGAAAGTGTGTTGGCCCTGAGCGGATATAATTTTCACATGAATGAAATTTTATTTTTACTGGTTTTGCTTGCCGTGATCTGGTTTTGGCTGGATTCCATGCGTGCGCGTGAACTAGCACTACAAGCAGCACGCCGTGCCTGCAAGCAACAGGAAATGCAGTTGCTGGATGAAACGGTTGCCCTGATAAAGCTGCGGCTTGGGCGGGATGATTCTGGGCACGTGGTCTGGCGTCGGCAATTTCGTTTTGAATTCACGCATGAGGGTGCCAATCGCAGCCAAGGTGAAGTGGGGTTTCTCGGCCGGCAGATCACCAGCTTATATATGGATATGGGGTCTTTTGCCTTGCATGAGCTGGATAATGATTAGATATGAGGCAGATTGGCTCAATTGCTGAGGACACAGCGCATGGAAACAAGAAAAAGACTCGCTTTGCCTTTCATGCTTGAATCTTATTGCCGCATTCAAGAATTGATGCCACCTTTGGTCAATTGTAATGGGTCGAGTAGTTGGCGCAATTCTGGTTCACTGAGGTCGGTTGTTTCTTTGGCCACATCTATGATTGAACGATTTTCGCGGTAGGCCTGTTTGGCTATAGCGGCACCTTTTTCGTAGCCTATGTGTCGGTTCAAGGCGGTAATCAGAATAGGATTGCGTGCCAGCGTCTGTTGTATGCCTGCGGTGTTGACGGTAAATCCTGCCATCGCCTTGTCGGCCAGGATTCGACAGGCGCCGCTCAGCAGCTGGATGCTTTCGAGCAGATTTTTAGCGATCACCGGCAGCATGACGTTGAGCTGAAAATTGCCGTGTTGTCCACCGATATTGATTGCCACATCATTGCCCATTACCTGGGCGCACACCATCATCACTGCCTCTGGAATAACGGGGTTAACCTTGCCCGGCATGATGGAGCTGCCGGGTTGCAGATCTTCAAGATGAATCTCGGCAATGCCGGACAGTGGGCCTGAATTCATCCAGCGCAGGTCATTGGCGATCTTCATCAGTGCGACGGCGAGGGTCTTCAATTGTCCACTCATCTCTACCGCCGCATCCTGTGAAGACAGACCGGCAAAATAGTTATCCATGGCGGTGAAAGAAAGCCCGGTACTGCGGCTCAGCGCAGCGGCAACCCGTGGGCCAAAATCTGCCGGGGTATTTATGCCTGTGCCAACTGCAGTGCCGCCCTGCACCAGGGCGCGTAGGCGCGGCAGGCTGGCATGTATACGGTCAATGCTGTGTTGCAGCTGCGTGACCCAGCCGGAAATCTCCTGGCCGAAAGTGACGGGCATGGCATCCATCAAATGAGTTCGGCCAGTTTTTACCACACCCTCGAGCTCGCTGGCGCGTGCCTTGGTGGTGGCAACGAGATGCTGTAGCGCAGGCAGTAATTGCTCTTCGATTTCCAGGCAGGCGGCAACATGAATTGCGCTGGGGAAGACGTCGTTGGAACTTTGACTCATGTTGACGTGATCATTGGGGCGTATCTTGCTGCCGAGATTTTGCGTAGCCAGCGTTGCGACCACTTCATTGGCATTCATGTTGGAAGAAGTGCCCGACCCGGTCTGGAAAATATCAATAGGGAATTGAGCGTCATACTGGCCGGCGCTGACGGCCTGGGCGGCACTGATGATTGCCTCGGCAATATCCTTATCCAGCAGGCCAAGCTCTGCGTTGACATCGGCACAGGCCAGTTTGATCAGGCCTAGTGCGCGGATCAGTGGACGCGGCAAGGGCTGGCCTGAAACTGGAAAATTATCCACGGCGCGTTGGGTCTGGGCACCATATAAAGCATCAGCTGGAACCTGCACCTCGCCTAAGCTGTCTTTTTCAATGCGGTATTTATTCATTTTGGCTGTTAGTTTTCGTCTGTATATGTGGCTTGACTGATAACCTAGTGTTATTGTCAATTTATTGAATGTTTTATGATACACATGATACTTGCTTTCAGCTGCATGTGGCTGAATTGGGCACAGGAGAAATTTGATGGATACAGCAGACAAGAAACGTGTGCTGCGTGAGATGCTATTTGCGCGGCGCTTTGAGGAACGCTGTTATGAGGCATATGCAGAACGCAAAATCGGTGGTTTTTTGCATCTTTACCCAGGTCAAGAGGCTTGTGCCATAGGCGTAATGGAGGCGGCACGGCCGGGGCATGACTACGTAATTACTGGCTACCGCGATCATATTCATGCCATTAAATGCGGTGTTGAACCCAAGGCCGTGATGGCCGAACTGTATGGCAAAGAAACAGGTTGTAGTAAGGGACGCGGCGGTTCCATGCATTTGTTTGATATTAGCAAACGTTTTATGGGTGGCTATGCCCTGGTGGGTGGGCCGTTTCCGCTGGCGGCGGGCATGGCCAAGGCGATTCAGCTGCAGGGCGGCGATGAGATTGCGATTTGTTTTTTAGGTGATGCCGCCAATAATCAGGGTACCTTTCATGAAACCATGAACATGGCGGCATTGTGGCATTTGCCAGTGCTGTTTGTTTGTGAAAATAATTCCTATGGCATAGGCACAGTCTCACATCGCTCCACGGCAGTGACTGAACAATACAAGCGCGTCTGCGCCTATGACATGGCGGCCGAGCAGGCAGATGGACAGGATGTCGAGGCGGTGTATGCCATAGCAAGCAAGGCGGTGAATTTTGTGCGTTCCGGCAAGGGGCCGTTTTTTCTTGAATTGTGTACCTACCGTTATCGTGGGCATTCCATGTCGGATGCCGGTACTTATCGCACCAAGGCAGAAGTGGCTGAATGGGCCAAACGCGACCCGATCTTCATTTTGCGTGACCGGCTAATTGCAGCTGGCGAGCTTACACAGGCAGATTATGAGCTCATGGATAAAGATATCCTTGTCGAGATCGAGGATGAGGTCATTGCCTATGCGGAAAATTCACCAGAGCCTCGTGTCGAGGAGCTGGAAAAATATGTCCTGGCAGAAAATGACCCTTGGGTGATGGGAGGAGTCAGCTGATGGCCACGCTAATGTATTGGGAGGCAATACGTCGTGCTCACGACGAGGAGATGGCGCGTGATCCAATGGTGATCGCGATGGGTGAGGATATCGGTATCGCCGGTGGCACCTACAAGGCTACGCAGGGTTTGTATGATAAATACGGCCCTGCGCGGGTGATCGATACGCCGATCTCGGAAAATAGTTTTACTGGTATCGGCATCGGCGCTTCTTTTTTGGGTGTACGCCCAATAATTGAATTGATGTCGGTAAATTTCGCCTGGCTGGCGATGGATCAGATCTTCAACTCCGCCGCCAAGGTTCGCTATATGTCAGGCGGGCAACTAACCGCGCCTGTGGTGATCCGCTCGCCTGGTGGCGTTGCCCACCAGCTCGGCGCACAGCATTCAGCACGCATGGAAAAGGTATTTATGGGCATTGCAGGTCTGCGTGTGGTAACACCATCCAATCCAAAACAGGCCTATGGGCTGCTCAAAAGTGCTGTGCGCTGCAATGATCCGGTGTTCATCAACGAACATGAGTTGATGTACAACTTAACGGGCGAGGTTCCTGATAGTGAGTACTTCCACCCACTGGAAGGCTCTGAAATTGTGCGCCCTGGTCGAGATATCACGCTGTTTGGCTATAACATCTCCGTCCACTGGAATCTGCAGGCAGCCGGGATACTAATGCGCGATCATGGCATTGAGGCCGAGGTGATAGACCTTTATGCCTTGTCGCCGCTGGACAGGGCAGGTATCCGTGCCTCGGTCAGCAAGACTCATCGTGCCATCATTGTCGAGGAGGCCGAGGCACCAGTGGGCGTGGGCGCTGAAGTGATGGCGATCATCAATGAGGAATGCTTCTTTGAGCTGGATGCTGCGCCGGTGCGCGTGTCCGCCAGGATGTTGCCAATACCATTTAATCGCACGCTGGAAAAAGCTGCTATTCCCGATATCCAGGATATAGTCGCGGCAGTGCTGAAAATGATGGGTAGATAGCCTGTTTGGCTTATACTGGCAGGCTAAATTCAACCGGAAACCCTACGCATGACCGAAGCTTATGTAATCAAAATGCCGCAGCTCTCCGACACCATGACCGAGGGCGTGGTGGTCAGCTGGGAGAAGAAGATAGGCGATGAAATTCGCCGTGGTGATATTGTCGCAACGGTGGAGACCGATAAGGCTATCATGGATGTCGAGGTGTTTCGCGATGGCTGGTTATCCGGCCCACTGGTTGATGTCGATAGTACAGTGGCAGTCGGCGAGTCCTTGGGCTATCTCGTCGCGCAAGCAAATCAGGTGTCACATGCAGGATTGGCAGCCAAACCCAAGGCTGAAACCATCAAGCCTGAGACCATAGATACTACTTCTATAGCAAGCGCTCCGGTATCTTCGTCGGCAATTGATAAAGCTCGGGCTACAGACAGACCACAAAATAAATTGGCCACGCCACTAGCGCGCCAACTGGCCGCCAGTCTGTATGTCAATCTCAATAATCTCACAGGCACCGGCCCACAGGGCGAGATCACAGCCGACGATGTGCGCAAGGCGCAGCCGGTAGAGCGTCCCACCGAAGTGGCCGAGGCTATTCCCGCACATGTCATGCCGGAGATCCAGGTGCCTGGTCATGGTCGACCCATGAACACCATGGAAAAAGCAGTCAGCCATTCGATGACGGCGGCGCTGACCATGCCAACGTTTCGCGTCACCACACATGCCCAGCCAGCCGCCCTGCTCAAGGCCGCCAAGCGTAAGGGTGTGTCAATAACCGTAGCCATTGCCAAGGCCTGTGCCGAGGCCATTGCCCAGAATCCTGGCATCAACTGGGCCTATCAACCGGTGGACAAGCTGGTTGAACGCACACAGGTCGATATCGGCATAGCTGTATCGGCTGAGGGCGGCGGACTGGTAGTGCCCGTGTTGCGTCATTGCGAATCACGCCAGCTTGATGATCTGAATGCCAACTGGCAAGACCTGCTGGCTCGTGCCCGCCAGCGCCGTCTGGCACCAGAGGAATATGCCAATCCAACCTTCTTGATCTCCAATATGGGAATGCTGGGCGTCAGCCATTTTGATGCCATACCAACCCCTGGTACAGCGGCGATCCTCGCCATTGCCACGGCTGGACTTGCGGGCATGCCACTTACCATTACTGCCGATCATCGCGTGGTCAATGGGGCTGACGTAGCACTGTTTCTCAATACACTGAAAGAAAAGATCGAACAGCCACAGGATTGGCTTGGTTCCTTGGGGTCTGTTATTCCCGAGGGCGATTGGGATTATGACGTGGCCGTAATCGGCGGTGGCCCAGGTGGTGAGGACTGTGCCCGCGAACTCGCAGGGCATGGCCTTAAGGTGGCCATGATCAACGACGCCCCATTCCCAGGCGGGGAATGCCTGTGGCGTGGCTGTATTCCATCCAAGGCATGGCGTGCTGCCGCCGATCGCCTGCGCGATCGGGCACAGGATGAATTACTTGGCGTGCTGGGTACGCAAAATACCAAACTGGATTGGGGGAAACTGCAGGATCACCGCCGCTTCGTGCTTGAAGAACGCGGCCAAATGGCGCTTAAGGCCGATAAAGGCGTAAAGATCGACGTCATTCAGGGCTTTGCCTCGTTTGAAACCGAACATAGACTCTATATCGATAAATCAGGCAATATCGACAACCCCTACCAACGGGCAAATTATTCCGGTCATGGTCAGGGTCGACATATTAGTTTCGGCTGCGCCGTCATTGCCACCGGTGCGCCGCCCTTTGTGCCACCCATCCCTGGCGTACAGGAAGGCATTGAAAATGGCGGGGTGTTGACCTCCGATACGGTTTGGATGCTTACCCAGGTACCAAAGCGTCTGGCCATCATTGGTGGTGGCGCCATAGGCATGGAAATGGCACAAATCTTCCAGGATTTTGGCAGCGAGGTATTGCTGCTGGAACGTGGTGAACGTGTGCTGGCCGAAGTAGAAGCAGAAATTGCCAATACCCTTACAACAATTTTAGTCAATGAGCCGCGCCTCAACATAATCACCGGCGCAACCAACCAGGCCATCAAGGGTAACCCCGGAAGCATGCAGCTAAATTACAGCACTGCCGAGGGTGAACTATCCTGCAACTGCGATTACATCCTGCTCGCCACGGGCAAACGTCCAGAGCTCAACGCACTCAAACTGGAAAATGCAGGGGTACTTATCGAGAGCCATGTCATTAAGGCAGATGATCGCGGCCGTACCTCGGTGCCACATATTTATGCCGTGGGAGATGTTATTGGCGGCTACATGCTGGCGCACACTGCCGCCCAGCAAGGGCGCATTGCTGCCGCCGGTATACTCGGCGAGTCCATGCGCTACGATGAAAGCAAGGATTCAGGTGTGATTTTCACGCGCCCCCAGGCCGGCTTTGTCGGCCTGTCAATAGCACAGGCCAAGGCGCGTGGCATTGATGCCGTGGAAGTCAAAGTACCGCTGAATATCGACGCCAAGGCGATGATCAACGGTGAGCAACATGGCTTGATCAAACTCGTAGCCGATAAAAACACGCAGAAGATCATCGGCGTGCACCTGCTTGCCGATCATACCGACACCCTTATCGGTGAGGCTGTGGTTATAGTCAGTGCTGAGCTTAGCCTCGCACAACTCGCCGAGGCCATTCATCCACACCCGACACAGACCGAACTGTTTGGCGATCTGGCCAGACGGCTGTTGTCACGCCTGCGCAGGAGCAAGGCAAAAGCCAAAACAAGCTGAGCATGGTGCCACGGCCTGAAAAGCCGACTCGTTATGGCCCTGAAATCAGCCCGTTCCCGCACTGGGAGCGGTTTTGTTTCTGACCTGGTTTATGCGATTACAATGATTTGATTTGGTACGTACCGCGCACCAATAAGCATTTTGAGTAATGTCTCAATCTCAAGAACCGCGCACTACCAACACCGGGCAGTTGGCCGTGCTGATCACCTGTGATGATACGCTGCCATGGATCACGCTCATGATGCCACTACGGCCATGGCTGCCCACAACGATCAAATCCGCATCCGTCTCACGCGCCGCCTCAGCAATCATTACATCAGCACGACCTGTTACCACGCGCATCTCACAAGCCACGCCCAGCGCGGCGGCACGCTGGCACACCGCCGCCACACTTTCCTCGGCAGCAGTAAGCCCTGCGTCTTCCGCTGTTGCGTAGACCACGCTAAGCGGCAGTTCCCAGGATTGTGCCAGGGCAAGTGCGGTGTCCACGGCAGCCGCGCTGTGTTCCGCCCCATCCGTTGCAAGCAGAATACGATCGCGCCACAATTTGCTCCCGCGCGGTACGACCAACACATTGGCTGTCGCCTGGCCTATAACTCGACCAGTAGCATCGCCCAGCATTAAATGGGCCAGACCACGTCTGCCGCGCCGGCCCATAATGATCCAATCTGCCCCCTGTTCTTCAGCGGCGGCCGTGATCTCCACATGTGGCGCATCACCATGTGCCAGCACGGTGCTACAGGGCACTCCACGAGCAGCTGCTTGTTGCACGATCTCATCAAGGTGAGCCTGAGCCTCTTTATCCTGCTCCTCAAGCAAAGCCCCCGTGCCGACCATTTCCAGATCGTCGCCAAACAACACCATGGTCATGGCGGTCAGCTTGCCGCCATATTGTTTCGCCATATCGATGGCGACGCGTACCGCACTTGCCGAATACTCCGATCCATCGGAAGTGACCATTACATGATGAGGAGTTGATGTATTCATGATGCGGATACCTTGCGACGATGTTCGGCCATGCCCTTGATGATGGCGACAATAATGGTCAGGCCACCGGTAGCCAGGGCCAATACCAGAGTTATGTCGCCGAGCAACTTGAGATAGGCGATGGTCTCTGGCGCCATTGGATCGATCAATTCCAGATTGGACAGATAACCTGGCACATAGAAAAAGCGCGAAAACAATACAATGATCATGATCAGACCCATAACGAATTTGACCACAGAATCCTGTACATAGGTAGTGCCTATCGCGCCAATCTGCACCCCAAACAGTGAACCTGCCAAGATAATCATGGCAAGACGGACATCGACCACGCCGTCCAGGGCATAAAGAATAGTACCACCCAAACCCATGATAAAGGCAACTACCAGCTCAGTGGCCGAGGCCATAATTGCTGGCGCCCCGAGCACATACATCATCGCTGGCACCCCAACAAAACCACCTACAGCAATGGCAGAAGCCAATAGACCAGTGGCAAAACCCAGTGGTGCCACGATCAGCAACGACACTTTACTCTTGAGGCTGTCAAAATACATCATGGTGCCGGGAATATGAATAGACTGCACCCAACTGGCCAGGCGGGTCAATTTATGCGCGGCTTCCACGCCACCACTTTGCTTCTCCGCCTTGCGCATACGCAGGGCGTCACGCAAGACAAAACTGCCTACGATCGCCAGCACGACGACAAAGACCACTGAGACATACAGACTGGTACCTGTATCACCATAGGTGTTTTTAATATCGGTCATCACATTCTTGCCGACCAGCATACCCAGCTCGGCAAAGAGGCCCATGATGATGCCAAGCTTGACATCTACCTGGCCGTATTTATGGCGTTTTATCGCCGCCACCAAGGCCTTGGGAAACTTGTGACAGATATTCGAGGCTACCGCTACTATGCCCGGCACGCCCAGGGTCATCATCGCAGGCGTCATGACAAAGGCACCGCCTGAACCGATGAAGCCAGAGACCATGCCACCGACAAAACCCACCACAAACAAGGCCAATGCAGAGGTGAGCGTCAAATCAATAAATGAAATGGATTCCATGTTGCTTGCCCTTACTTGGATTTTGCTGCGGCGCGCACACCGAGCAATTCCCAGAAATAACCAGTGAAACTGCCATGCACCCAGGAAAAAACAAAGGCAATGACAATCGGCACCAGAAACAGCACTTTTTGTCCCTGGCGCGTCTGCTCAGCCCAAAGTACCAGCTGATCAGAATAGACAAACAACAATAGATACAACACCAGACTGCTCACGCCAAAAATGGCGGTGGCAACCGCTGTTTTCTTTCGTTCTGACATATATGCTCCGTGGTATCAAAGGTAAATAATGATTTTATTATTTTATTTTGCTATTTATTAAATTTGCCTGCTGCACGCCTTGAAGTGGCATACTTTAAGCCAAATCAATCTACCATAAAGCAAAGAAATTCGCTTTAGGCTAACAAAACTATACTCTGGCTTTACATGCGCAACCTGACAACATATTTTCCTGCATTGCTGTTCTTCGGCATTTTTTCGCATACTGTCATGGCGGAGCGCATGGAAGAACAATTGGCCCAAGGCGTAGCCGCCTTTAAGGACGAAAACTACAGCCAGGCTATGACACTATGGCAGCTGCTCGCAGAGACAGGCAATCATGATGCACAATATAATCTAGGTTTGATGTTTCACAATGGCTGGGGCGTGGAACGCGATCTCAAGCAGGCGCACGAGTGGTATACCCATGCCGCCAATCAGGGGAATACTGATGCCATGTACAATCTTGGCGTCATGTATCTTAATGGCGAGGGGGTTTTTCAAAGTGCGCGCCAGGCGCTGGATTTATTTACCTACGCAGCTACAGCAGGCCACACGCCATCCATGCACAATCTGGGTGTGATGTACGCCTACGGCATGGGCTGCAAGCAGGACGCCAATAAGGCGATAGCGCTATGGGAGCAAGCCGCAAACCAGGGCAATACCATAGCTCGTGCTGCCCTGGTGCAAGCCTTTGAACAGGGCCTGACAGGCCTGCCTGCCGACCCGACCAAGGCGGCCCAATGGCGTGCGCCAAGTGCCCAGTCACAATAGGCAAATTTTCTGTAGCCAGCAAACTATCCAGCGGAGTCGCATGACATGTCAAACAACTCGCCTTCCACCGAGGAAATTATAAACCTGCTTGGCAACGTCCCCCTGTTTGCCGAGGTCTCTGCCAGTGCCCTGCAAAATCTCGCCAGCAATGCCCACATCAAGCAATATGAGCGCAATCAAGTAGTCTTTCGTGCCAGTGATTTACCGGAAGACCTGCATGTCCTGATCCTGGGCAGCATTCAACTCGATATCAGCACAGCAGAGGATCGCGAGGCTGTGCTGGAGCTCTTGCAGCCACATGAAACATTTGTCGTGGCTGCCGCGCTGACCGCGCAACCTTACCTGATGTCGGCACATGCCGTAGAACCATCCACTGTTCTGCATATCCCGGTAAACCTGCTGCTGAGTGAGCTACGCAACGACCCTGAGCTATCACTTGCCCTGCTGGGCTCCATGGCACAGCAATACCGCTATCTGGTACGGGAAATCAAGGGATTGCGCCTACGCACTGCCTCGCAACGCCTGGCACTCTATTTTCTCCACTTGAGCGAGAATACGCTTGGTGATAAGAGTGTGCGCCTGCCTTATGAAAAAAAATTGCTTGCAGCTCGTCTTGGCATGACCCCCGAAAGCTTCTCCCGTGCCATTGCCGAGCTGCGGCGGCACGGTGCCGAGGTCCAGGGCGATACCATCCACATCACCAACCTGGACACACTGCACCGCTATTGCCGTCTGGATCAGGTGCTAGACACACTGGAGAAAGGCCTGCGCGTAATGCTGCCAGAAGATGAATAATCAGCTCGAATTCAATATCTAAAGCGCCCAGACAGGTACCTGTCTGCTGGCCTTGCGCAGAGTCTTGTCAATCTCCTGATAATTTGGCAATTTACTTTCAACCAATGCCCAAAAGCTCTTTGAATGATTCATATGCACAGTATGACAAAGCTCGTGCACCATCAAATAATGTACCTGCTCTGCTGATAAAAACAAAAGACGCCAATTTAGATTTATATTTTTTTTAGTGGAACAGCTGCCCCAGCGGGTTTTCTGCCCACGTATCGTCACCCCGTTGCAAACAAAACCCAACTCATCCGCCAGCTTAAACAAGCCTGGTGTTAGTGTCTGCCGCGCCCGCTCTGCCAGCCAGGCCTGCAATATCCTGGGCCATTCCTCATCTCGATGCTGCACCAATAAATCATTGCCTGCGCACTGTTGATAGCTATTGCGTGTTGCGGGCTGATACTCCAGCTGCCACTGCTCATCCAGCGCTGGTAAATGCAGCCTGTCAGGTGCAAGCAGTTGTGTGTGTGTCGCCTGCTCGGCCTGCATACGCACAAGCGTCTCGATCAACCACTGCCGATGCTGCTGTACAAAACCAGGCACCAGCCGCACATCATGTCGCCTGGGCAACACAAGTTCGACCTTATCTGGCGACAAGACACGCAAACGCATATAACGGGCGCGGGTGCTGATGCGTACACTGGTTGTCGGCCTCATGCCGGCCCAGGCAATAGTAGGAAATTCAATCATGCCGAGATTTTAATATTAAAAATGAGCGTATATATTGTGGCGTCATTGTAACAAGCACAAAACATACCGAGGAACGAGATGAATCAAGCATGATACAAAGCCATGCAGCCTACAGGGCAACGTCATACTTGATTAATTTTTAACCAAAAAGCAGTTCCTCCTGGATTCCAGCCTGCGCGGGAATGACGATTCTGAGTTGAATAGTTGCTTGATTGCTGAACGTTACTATGGGCGCCGACATCAGCTGTATGAGCATCTGCATCCGGCGCAATGCCTGTTGGTTATTGCGCCCTACAGTATAAAGCTCCCCTCTCCCGCTTGCGGGAGAGGGGCTGGGGGAGAGGGTAATAACAGCCTGCGAGAATGAAGGGATAGGTGCAGGTCTTCTACATCCGGCGCAATATCCGTCGGTTGTTGCTATATTGTTTGTCCTTAGCTACAAACCTTTATTTCATAAATCCACACGGTGAGAGCGATATTCAGTAATTTTGATCCTTGTGTTAAAAAGTATGATCTTGCTTTGATACAAAGCCTTGCAACCTAAACAAAAGCAAATCTTTTTCTCCCATCACGGTGAAATATACGGGTTAGAATAGGTTCATGTATAAATATGGCGGCATCATCGTCCACCAAGAGCATGACGATTACGGCCCGGTGGAAGTAATTGAAAATGGTTATCAGCGTGCGCTGCACTTTGGTTCTGAAGCCAAGCAAAGCTGCATGGATCTACAGGATCCATTTTATCTGAGCCTGTCATATACCCGCGCCATGCTGAGTGCCTTGTTGTTTCACCCCGCACCACGGCGAGTGCTGCTCATCGGCCTCGGTGGAGGCTCGCTGGCCAAATTCATCTGGCAACATTTTCCTGAGTGCAGACTTGATGTGGTGGAAAACAGGACCCTTGTGCATAGCGTGGCGCAGCGCTATTTTAAACTGCCGGACGATGACAGAATAAATATCCATATCACTGATGCAGCAGAATTCATCCATCATGCCGACAGCGAACATAGTGCCTATGATCTCATCTTGCTCGATGCCTTCACGGCCGATGGTGTGGCACCGAGTACCACCAGCATGATGTTCTTCGCCGCCTGCCGCGCCAGTCTTGCTGCCGATGGTGTAATGGCCGCAAATCTATGGGCCGAGGACGCATACAAGCTGGAAGATATACTTGGCGCACTTGCCGATACCTTTGATGGGCGTCTGCTGCGCCTGCCCATCGATGGCAAAGCCAACATCATCACCCTGGCCATCTCACAGGGCAAGCCACGCAAGGAACTGCGTCAGCTCGATGCAAGGGCTAAACAACTGCAACAGCAACTTGATCTTGAATTCATCAGCTTGCTCAAAACCCTGCGCAAGCACAACCGCTATTGGGGCTATATCTAAGCCGTATATTTCGCTATGTTCACTGGAATCATTCAAGCCACCGCAGAAATTATTTCAATTGCAGAAAAGCCCAATCTGCGCACGCACACCTTGCGCCTACCCAGAGAACTACTAAGCGATCTGCAACCTGGTGCCTCAGTAGCACACAATGGCTGCTGCCTTACCGTGGTGAGCATCAATGATGATCAGGTAAGTTTTGATCTTATGAGCGAGACCTTGCGGCTGACTAATCTTGCTAGTCTGAAAGCTGGTGATTGTGTCAATATCGAGCGCGCCGCCCGCTTTGGCGATGAGATCGGCGGCCACGCCATGTCTGGTCATATCATGGCCACGGCCGAAATCACACAAATTCACGAGGAAGAAAACAAATACCAGATTTGGTTCCAGATACCTGAAAACCTGCAAAAATACATCTTCAGCAAAGGCTACATCGGCATCGATGGCATCAGCCTCACCATAGGCCAAGTCAAGGCAGAACAATTCTGCGCCAACCTGATCCCGGAAACCCTGGCACGCACCACCATAGCCAGCTACCACCTGGGTGATCGGGTCAATATCGAAATTGATCCGCAAACCCAGGCGATAGTCGATACCGTAGAGCGCGTACTTGCCGGGCGTGGTACAAGTTAAGCAATATCATCAAGCAGGCAAACCCGCGCTATCGCAGTCTGTTTGTCGATATCGAACTGCACCACACAATACTCAGGTACTTCGTCGATAGGCGTAGGATCATCGGCGCAACTGCAACCCGGAATGATGCCGCTATAAGAAAGCCCAACCTTGGCCTGCAAGCTGTCCGGCAACTCGGCCACAGCCAGAATGATTGCAGCAAAATCTTCCGTAATTGCATAACTGGTACGCGCCAAGCCCTCCTGCAAGGGCAGTAAATTGCCATCCAAATTTTCAATCTCGGCCTTCAACACAGAGTCAAATTCTGCATTCCCCCAAGCGGCCAGCGATTTTGAAAAATTGAACATAAAAATCCCAATTGGTGCGTGGCGCGCACTAAATATTTATTTCTCCAACTGCGACACATCCCGCACTGCGCCACGTGCAGCCGAGGTGGTCATAGCGGCGTAGGCCTTAAGCGCATCAGAGACCTGGCGCTCACGTGTGGCCGGTTTCCAGCCCTTGGCCACCATGGCAGCGCGGCGCTGTGCCAGCTCTTCATCGCTAATGGAAATATTGATACTGCGTGAGGGAATATCTATCTCGATGAGGTCACCGTTTTTTACCAGGGCAATGTTGCCGCCCTCGGCGGCCTCGGGTGAGACATGGCCGATAGAAAGCCCTGAGGTGCCACCAGAAAAACGCCCATCGGTAATCAAGGCGCAGGCAGCACCCAGCCCCTTGGATTTAAGGTAGGCCGTGGGATAGAGCATCTCCTGCATGCCTGGGCCACCGCGCGGGCCTTCGTAGCGCACGATCACCACATCACCTGGTTTGATCTTATCGTCAAGAATTTTTGCCACTGCCTCTTCCTGGCTTTCGCAGATCACCGCTGGCCCGGAGAATTTCAGAATGGAGGCGTCGACACCGGCAGTTTTCACCACACAACCATCCTCGGCCAGATTGCCGTAGAGCACGGCAAGACCACCGTCCTTGCTGTAGGCATGGGCGAGGTCGCGGATACAACCTTTATCCCGATCCAGATCCAGACTCGCATAGCGCTTGTTTTGGCTGAAGGCTGTTTGACTGGTCACACCGCCTGGCGCAGCACGAAAAAACTCCTGCCGCTTGGGATCTTCTGTCAGACGGATATCCCAGAGGGCAATGGCCTCGGCCATATTACTTGCATGCACTGTGCCACAGTCACGATTGAGCAGACCTGCACGATCCAGCTCGCCAAGTATGGCAAAGACACCACCGGCACGATGCACATCTTCCATATGATAGGTCTGGATGGATGGCGCGACCTTGCACAAATGAGGCACCTTACGAGATAGCCGGTCTATATCGGCCATAGTGAACTTGACCTCTCCCTCCTCGGCTGCCGCCAGCAGGTGCAGGATGGTATTGGTCGAACCGCCCATGGCGATATCCAGGCTCATGGCATTTTCAAAGGCCTTAAAATTGGCAATGGCACGCGGCAATACTGACTCGTCATCACCTTCGTAATAACGCTTGGCCAGCGCCACGATCAGATGCCCGGCCTCTTTGAACAAACGCTCACGATCAGCATGAGTAGCTAGCAGCGAACCATTGCCCGGTAGAGACAGACCCAATGCTTCAGTCAGACAGTTCATAGAGTTGGCAGTAAACATCCCCGAACAAGAGCCACAGGTCGGACAGGCTAAACTTTCAACCAGCGCCACATCCGCATCGGATTCTTCAGGATCGGCAGCCATCACCATGGCATCAACCAGATCGAGTGCGACCGTTTGCCCATGCATCACCGCCTTGCCTGCCTCCATCGGTCCGCCGGAGACAAAAACCACCGGGATATTAAGGCGCAGAGCGGCATTGAGCATACCCGGCGTAATCTTGTCGCAGTTAGATATACAGACCAGGGCATCGGCACAGTGAGCGTTGACCATATACTCTACTGCGTCAGCGATCAGTTCCCGGCTGGGCAGCGAATACAACATGCCGCCGTGGCCCATGGCGATACCATCATCCACGGCGATAGTGTTGAATTCCTTGGCCACGCCACCGGCCGCCTCGATCTCCCGCGCAACCAATTGACCCATATCCTTGAGATGCACATGACCGGGTACAAACTGGGTAAAGGAGTTGGCAATGGCGATGATGGGTTTGTTGAAATCATCTTCCTTCATGCCCGTGGCACGCCAAAGGGCGCGGGCGCCGGCCATGTTGCGACCATGGGTACTGGTACGGGAACGATAAACGGGCATAACTCTCTCCAGAAATCAGTATTTGCTAAACGGGATTAGCGCATTATTCAGCGTGGACGCTGATGTTGCAATTCCAGTCGGCGCTCAAACTCTGCCATGATCAGGTGATACAGCTCATCTTTCAACACCTGATCCTCAACACCGGCATCGATATTGGGGTTGTCGTTGACCTCGATGACATAAACACCTTTATCCGTCTGCTTCAGATCGACACCGTAAAGGCCGTCACCAATCAAGTTGGCCGCCTTGAGTGCAACACTCACCACTTCAGGCGGTACTTGCTCGATGGCCAGGGTTTTCCAGCCACCCTGGGCAAAGCTGCCATCCGAGCCATGATGCACGATTTGCCAATGTCTTTTCGACATGAAGTACTTGCAGGCAAACAACGGCTTTTTATTCAGCACACCAATACGCCAGTCAAATTCAGTATAAAGATATTCCTGCGCCAGGATCAGCTCAGAACTCTTGAACAAACGGGCAGATTCCTGCTGCATCTGCGCCGATGAATCGACCTTGATTACACCACGTGAAAATGATCCATCCGGTACCTTCAATACCATCGGATAGCCGATCACATCCTCGGCTGCCTGCAAGTCATTACGCCCGACGATCACAGTGCGCGGTGTTGGCACCTTGTTGGCACGCAACAATTCAGCCAGATAAACCTTGTTGGTGCAGCGCAAGATCGACTGAGGGTCATCAATCACCACCTGACCTTCACTCTCGGCCTTGGTGGCAAAACGATAGGTATAGTGATTGATATTGGTGGTTTCACGAATGAACAAGGCATCGTATTCCGCGAGACGGGAATAATCCTTGCGATCGATTATCTCGACATCGATCTTCAACGCACGTCCTGCCTTGATAAAACGCTGCAAGGCCTTTTTATCCGATGGTGGCAAAGGATCGTTTTCATTGTACAAAATAGCAAGGTCATAGCGAGCCTGCGTGCGCAACCTGGGCGATCGCCAACGTCTGACCAGATGATTGCGTAACTGCTCGGCAAAAAAATCAAGGTTTTCTCTATCCAACCGATGCAATGACAAAGTCTTAATAGACTCGATATGCCAGCCGCTCTCGGCTCGCCTGAAGCCGATACGCAACAAAGGGCAAGGAAAAACCTCGAAGATCTGCCGCGCAAGATCTGCCATAGCCTCAAATCTGCACTTACCGAAAAACACGTCCATTTCAAATACCCGCTCATGACTGTCCTTGTGATACTTACGGAAACTTCTCGCCACCTCTTCATCCAGGCTGACCGCATTCAGGCTATACATCGCCTTACTGGACAAATCCATCATCACTTTGACCGATGGAATGACCTTGTGATTACGCGCCTCGGCCAGCAGCGAACAATAATAGGCAACGCTGAGATATTTATAGCTACGACAAAGATTTATCACCTGCACATTTTTAAGGTTGAAATACTCCTTGCGCGTCAGATAGTCATCGACATAAACCACCGGACAATCCATGTCAGTAAACTTCCAGTCTGCCTTGTCTTCCACCACAATGATCTGTGTTGTCATTGGTTCTGCCTTTGTAAATTCATTTACGAATAATTAATACCGCGCGCTGACCTGATTTTCCATAACGCGCCATACCCGCGAACGCCTTGCGCGGGATAGGCATATTCACACAGTCTGTCACCGTCTTGCCTTTTTCGTAATCAACATAAGAGTCATGCACATAAATAAAACGCTCATCAAAACCTGTCACTACAACCCAATGGGGAAATTTCTCCTGATATATGCGATAGGAGCTGATCAACACCATAGGAATGGCACCTTGCATAAATTCAGCTTGCATTTCGTCGACCGAAATTCGGCGATAATGTAGTGGTACGGCAAGCTGTTTCATCTCTGCAATAAAATCCTCCTGCACCAGACAGATAACCTGCTTTTTCTCTGCCGAGCGCACTGAATCCACAAACAGGGCACTCTCGTCATTAACGTATACTTCCACCGTAAAGCCACGATGATGGGCCGCAAGAGCAAGGCCAAACGGGCCGCAGCCGCCGTGACCGGATGTCATAAACACTGTAGTGGATTCGCGCCACAGCCGCAGTTCCAGCCGACGATTCAGCTCGATACCAGCATCCAGCGCCCCCATGGCCATCATCAAGGCCGCAGGGCCGCAGGTAAATTCCAGGGTTTGTTCGTAATATGGCACACGCGCCATATCCGGTCGCAAGGAAGGTATCAAGCGCTTTTCATAACGCAGCGCATCCATCTGATCTTCATAATACGCATCATAAAAACCAAAACGGCGATAGCCCATACTCTGATACAAGGCAATCGAAGCTGCATTATCCATGCGCACTTCAAGACGCAATACAATACAGTCCCGCGCCAGCGCTGCCTGCTCAGCCGCCAACATCAATTGCCGTCCCATGCCACGGCCACGGCAAGCTGGTCGCACAGCTATGGAATACATGCGTGCCAATGAAGTGCCGCTATTGAACAGCAGTAGGACATAGCCACAGATCATCTGCCCTTCCTCCAGCAACAAGAGGTCTGCATGAGCCTTGGTAATCATGTGGCGAAAGCTGCGCCGTGACAGGCGATCCATGGCAAAACACTGGTTCTCGATCTCAACCAGGGCAGCTACATCGTCGAGTGTGGCGGGGCGTATCATTGCCAAAATTTCCAGGGCAGGTAAAGCATCAATCTAACATGCCAGTCCTGCGCTACACTACAAGCATTCAAACCCTGGATTAATGCCATGCCAACTTCCCTGCCCAGCCTGCACGCTATGCTTGCCGCACTGATTGCCACGCCCTCCATGAGCAGCGTCAACCCTGTATTTGATACCAGCAATCGGCAGGTGATTGATCTGCTGGCAGGCTGGCTTGATGGCCTGGGCTTCACGATTGAGGTCCTACCGCTGCCCAAACAACCCCACAAGGCCAATCTGCTTGCCACGCTGGGCTCAGGCCCGGACGGACTGGTGCTGGCTGGCCATACCGATACCGTGCCCTATGACGAAGGCCGCTGGCAGCACGACCCATTTCAGCTCCACGAATCCAATAACCGCCTTTATGGTCTAGGCACCTCCGATATGAAGGGGTTTTTCGCCCTTGCCATCGAAGCGGCGCGTAATCTTCAGGCCAATAAGCTGAAACAGCCGCTCATTATTCTCGCCACCGCCGATGAAGAAAGCTCGATGGAAGGCGCGCAGGCCCTGGTTAAACTTGGTCGTCCACGCGCCCGTCATGCCGTCATTGGCGAGCCGACCAATCTTCGGCCAGTCAATGCCCACAAGGGCATCATGATGGAGGGCATCCGCCTTATTGGCCGCTCTGGTCATTCCAGCGATCCATCACTGGGCAACAGCGCCCTGGAAGGAATGCACAAGGTCATCGCCGAGTTACTTGCTTGGCGCGGCGAATTGCAGGCCAAACACCACAATCCAAGTTTCAGCGTGCCCGTTCCCACGCTCAATCTTGGCCATATCCATGGAGGCGATAACCCCAACCGTATCTGCGGTCTATGTGATCTGCACATCGACCTGCGCCCCTTGCCCGGCATGGAGCTGGATGAGCTGCGTGAAACCATGCACAAACGCCTCGGTGCAAGTCTGGCCGACAGTGGCCTGCAAATGGAAATACATCGACTATTCCCCGGCACCCCGCCGTTATATACGCCTGCCAGCACTGCCATAGTTCAGGCCGCTGAACAGCTCACCGGCCAGCCAGCCGAGGCCGTCGCCTTTTGCACCGAAGGACCTTACCTCCAGCAATTAGGCATGGATACCATCATTCTTGGCCCAGGCGATATAGCCCAGGCCCATCAACCAGATGAGTATTTGGCACTGGATCGTATTCAACCCATGCTGAGCATCCTGCAAGGACTGATCGCACGTTTCTGCCTTTAATCAGGAGGCGTACAAACTGATGAGCCTGGTAACTGGGCCCATCAGGCTTTGCATATTTCCTGACAGCAAAAACAGCATCTACGCATTAATGTAGACCGGATATAACGCAGAGCTTGTATACTGGACATTCCATGCCGCCCCATGGAAAATACCAGCCAACACCGCCCAAAAAGGAACAGCTAGTGAGTTCGCCCACCAAAGAACAAGACTTTGTCCGCTGGTTCCGTGATTCCACGCCTTATATCAACGCCTTTCGTGGGCGCACCTTTGTCATTGCCTTTGGTGGCGAACTGGTTGCCGAGCCACAATTTGCCAGCTTTGTCCACGATATCAGTCTGCTCAACAGCCTCGGTGTTCGGCTCGTACTGGTACATGGAGCACGTTTGCAGATCGAAGAACGTCTCAGGAATCGTGGTGTTGAGATGCAATACCAAAATGGCCTGCGTATTACTGATGCGCCCGCGCTTGCCTGTGTCAAGGAAGCCGCCGGTACGGTGCGGGTAGAAATTGAAGCACTGCTCTCCATGGGTCTGGCTAACTCCCCCATGGCTGGTGCGCGTATTCGTGTCGTATCCGGCAACTTTGTTACCGCCCAGCCGCTTGGCGTGTGTGATGGTATAGACTACCAGCACACTGGTGAAGTGCGCCGTATCGATGTGCACGCCATGCAAAAACAGCTCAATGACGGTGCTATCGTCCTGCTCTCGCCCATCGGCTATTCACCGACTGGCGAGACCTTCAACCTCAGTGCCGAGGATGTCGCGACCGCCGCCGCTATACATCTACAGGCTGACAAGCTGGTTTTTTTGACTGAAGGCGAGGGCATTACCGACAGCCATAATCACTTGATACGCGAGCTTGATCTTGCTGAAGCCGAGCAGTCCTTGAGCGGCAAGCTGACAGAAGAAATGCAGCGCTGCCTGGCCGGCAGCTTGCGCGCCTGCCGTGGTGGCGTACACCGCGCCCATATCATTAGTCGCCAGGCCGACGGCGCGCTGTTGCTGGAGCTGTTCACCCGCAAGGGCATCGGCACCTTGATCAGTGGCGAGTCATTCGAGGGCACACGCCCGGCAACCATCGAAGATGTAGGTGGTATCCTGGAGCTCATTGCCCCCCTTGAAGCCGAGGGTGTACTGGTACGTCGTTCGCGCGAACTACTGGAGATGGAAATCGATCAATTTATCGTCACTGAACGCGAGCATATGATTATCGCCTGCGCTGCGCTGTATCCTTTCGCTGACGAAAAGCTCGGTGAGCTGGCCTGTCTGGCCGTGCACCCTGATTATCGCAAACAAGGACGTGCCGATGCTCTGCTAGCCTTTATTGAACGACAGGCCAGAGAGATGAATATTGAGCAACTGCTTGTCCTCACCACGCGCACCGCGCACTGGTTTTTGGAGCGTGGCTTTCAACTCGCTGACATAAAAGATCTGCCGGTAAAAAAGCAGCTCATGTACAACTACCAGCGCAACTCCAAGGTATTCCTGAAATCAGTTTGAACCTGCCTTCAGATGATAGGGAACCTTCATGCCAAACATATTGAAAACGACAACCCCACGTTACCGCCCACCACTGAAATGGGCAGGCAACAAATACCAGATACTCGATCAGATAAAGGCCCGCCTGCCCCAAGCCAGCCGACTAATTGAGCCTTTTGCCGGCTCAGGTGCATTGTTTCTGAATACTGATTTCAATCACTACTTACTCAATGACATCAATTCTGACCTGATTGATTTTTACCTGATGCTGCAAAAAGACGGCCAAAGCTTTATTGCCTATGCGCAAAAATTCTTTACTGACAAATACAACGATAAAACGGCCTATTATGATCTCAGGGAAAAATTCAACGCCACCAAAAGTAAACGCCTGAAGGCTGCACTATTTTTATATCTGAATAGACATGGCTACAACGGTCTGTGTCGCTACAACTCTTCCGGTCAATACAACGTCCCCTTTGGTAGTTATAAGCGTCCTTATTTTCCGACCAGGGAACTGAGTCTCTTTGCGGCAAAATCACAGGGAATAAAATTCACCAATAAAAATTTTTTTATCGTAATGCAGGAGGCTAGACATGGTGACATAGTCTACTGCGACCCGCCCTATACCCCTTTGTCAACAACTGCTAACTTCACGACTTATAGCGCCGGTGGCTTCAATATGGAACAGCATGTCGCGCTCGCCACCATGGCAGAGGATCTGGCAGAACAAGGCATTCCAGTCTTGATCTCCAATCACAACACCATATCGACCAGGAAACTTTATGCCAGTGCCAACGTGCATAAATTCCAGGTTCGCCGTATGATTAGCCGCGATGGTGGCAAACGCAACATGGCCAATGAACTGCTTGCTGTATTCAGTTCGTGCAAGGAAAGAAAATAGACTCATGCAAGCAGACATTGACAAGCACAATATCTTTATCGGTCGCCAAGCTATATATGATCGCAAGCTGCATGTCTTTGCCTATGAATTACTCTACCGGCACTGCGCGGACAACAAGGCTGTAATAGTCAATGGCGATCATGCCACATCACAAATTATCACCAGCCTGTTCATCGAGCTGGGCCTGGAAAATATTGTTGGCAGCAAACCAGCTTTCATCAATATTACCGGTGATTTTTTTCTCGGCGACTATCCACTGGCGATGTCACCTGAACAGGTGGTGCTTGAACTGCTGGAAAACATTGAGCCCAGCGATGAAATAATCGCTGGCGCGCGTCGCCTGACAGAACATGGCTTTCGTATCGCGCTGGATGATTATTTGCTGAAACAAAAAACCAGGCCGCTATTGGAGCTGGCGAGCTATGTAAAGCTTGATATCCTGCAGATGAGTGAACAAGAGCTTAACCACACTGTGACAGAACTTCGCCACCACCCCAGCATACGCCTCATCGCAGAAAAGGTAGAAACCCCCGAGCAGTATAAATATTGTCGCGAATTGGGCTTCGATTACTTTCAAGGTTATTTCTTCGCGCGCCCTGATGTAATCAAGACCCATACCACCATCATCAACCACGCGGTAGTCTTCAACCTGTTGGCCCAGCTGCGCAATCCAGATATCACTATGCCAGAGCTTGAGCATCTAATCGCCCATGATGCCGTGCTTTCCTATCGCCTGCTGCGTTACATCAATTCTGCCTCCTTTGCCTTGCGCCGTGAAATAGATTCCATCCAGCAGGCACTGATGCTGCTTGGGCTTGATGCCGTGCGCAAGTGGTCAACCCTGTTGCTGCTGGCACAGGCCAGTGCCCACAAACCACCTGAACTGATGACGCTTGCTCTCATCCGCGCCCGTATGTGTGAGCTACTCGCCATCACTCATGAAGGCATCGATTTCAATCAGGCATTTACGGTTGGGCTTTTCTCCTTGCTCGATGCCATGCTCGATCAGGACATGGCAAGCCTGCTCGATCAGCTGCCACTCTCCATGTCGGTAAAGCTGGCCTTACTGAACCACGATGGGCCATTGGGCAATCTGTTGCATATGGTCATCAATTATGAGCGCGGCCAATGGGATGGCCTTGTTCTTCACGAAGACATGTCTATCAGCTATCAATCAGCCTATTTAGCAGCCGTCAGCTGGGCCGATAGCAGCACTCAACTGCTTTATGCAAAACCTGGCGCTACACACTGAAAATCTTGTGCAAGTCAGAATATTTCTCACGCCCCAGTAAGGCATATGAGTTAACACCATGAATGAAATAAACCAGGCCGACTGGACCACCGTCTGCCCACCTGGCTGGGTGACGGAAAACACCGAAGACAGCGTCCTGTTCTACCAGGCTGAAGAAGGCATTGGTACGCTGGAAATAAGCTGCTTCTGCAGGGACGACGAACCTGTCACCATGGCAGAGCTGGATGAACTTGCTGCCGACGCGCAGGCCGCAGACGCCACCCGGATCAACATACAAATTGGCAATATGAATGGCCTGATGTTCAGTTATGAAGAAGAAAACCTGGCCTGGAAAGAATGGTATCTAATGACTGCTCATTGCCTGTTTTTCATCACCTACCATTGCCCTGAAGATATGGCCGGTATAGAAGATGAAGAGCTGGCGGTTATCCTTGATAACCTGCAAACCAATCCGGCGAATTAATAGCCCAAGACTCTGCTGGGCAGAGACGCATGTTGTTTTCTTGTTCCTGTGCGCCATGCGGAATACATACTATGACGCTCTGCCTCACCAACAAACATACACCTTGCTGAACCCATCCTTCGCCTCAGCATGCCCGCAGCAGCAACACTACACAGACTTGCCAGCCACTAACAAGCTTCCCACGCCTGCCTCGATCAAGGCCTGATGAAGTCTTGCCCGCACCTGCCCCGGTTCTTCCATCTCCAACACCTCGCCCAACAACGCCTGCGCCTGCTTGCGGGCAATGGAGCGTATCGCCCATTTAACCCGTGGCAGACTCGATGAGCTCATCGACAATGAATCCATGCCCATACCCAGGAGCAAGATAGCGGCGGCCGGATCACCGGCCATTTCACCGCAAACCGATACCGGCTTGCCATACTTGCTTGCACCTTCTACCACCTCGACCAATGCCCGCAATACTGCTGGATGCAGGGAATCAAACAAATCTGCCACCCGTGCATTATTCCTGTCCACGGCCAACAGATACTGCGTCAGGTCATTAGTGCCTACAGAAAGAAAGTCAACCCGGTTTGCCAGCCGATCTGCCTGAAATACGGCAGTTGGCACCTCGACCATTACACCAATACGAGGCATAACCACATCAACCCCGTCCTCAAGCAATTCCTCATGGGCGCGATGGATCAAGACCAAGGACTCATCTACCTGAACCAGATTACTGATCATCGGCAGCAACATACTGAGGTTTCCGATGCCTGCATTGGCGCGCAGCATGGCGCGAATTTGGGTAAGAAATATCTCCGGATGATCCAGCATGATGCGGATCCCGCGCCAGCCCAAAAACGGATTGTCTTCCTTGATGGGAAAATAAGGCAGCGCCTTGTCACCACCAACATCCAGCGTACGCATGGTCACCGGCCTTGGGGCAAATGATTCCAATACCTTGCGATAGACATCGTATTGCTCCTGCTCACCAGGAAAGCGATCGCGTACCATAAAAGGAAATTCAGTGCGGTACAGCCCTACCCCTTCTGCGCCAGACTTGAGCGACGGACGGATATCGGAAAGCAGGCCGGTGTTGGCATACAAAGGGATGCGCAAGCCATCGATAGTTTCCGCTGGCAGATTACGCAAGGACTGCAATTCTGCGGTCAGTTCCGCCTCTTCCTTTTGCAGCCGCTTGTATTCATGACGTACATCCTTGCTCGGGTTTATGAAGACACGACCGGCATAACCGTCGGCAATGATCTCCAGCCCATGCACCTTGCCCAGTGGCAGATCCACGACCCCCATCACAGCCGGGATACCCAGTGCTCGTGCCAGAATGGCGGTGTGTGATGTGTGTGAACCGTGTAGGGAAACCACACCTACCAGACGCCTGGGTGGCACCTCGGCCAACATCGAAGCTGTCACCTCTTTGCTTATCAGCACCGTGTTGCGTGGATACTCAACAAACTTTTGTCTCTCACCGAGCAGATGTTCAAGCACACGCCGCCCCAGATCGCGAATATCCTGGGCGCGTTCGCGCAAATAGATATCCTCCATCTGCTCAAAAAGATGCACATGTTCCAGCACTGTATCGCGCAGGGCGCTGGCCGCCCAACGGCCGGCCTTAATGCCTTTCACCGTATCATCGATCAGCGAGCCTTCCTTCAGCATCAACAAATAGGCATCAAACAAAGCGCTGTCAGTGGCAGGCATGGCCGCCTGCAAATGCTTGAGCATGCCGACAATATCCTTACGCACGGCACGCACGGCCGCACGAAACTGCTTCAGCTCAGCAGATGTATCTGTCACTTGCACATCGGCAATTGACTCGATATCGATGGATGCATTAATCACCACGACGGTGCCTATGGCAACGCCAGGTGCGCCAGAAACGCCTTGCAAGGGGCGATAATCCGGCACCTGCCCCTGGCGTAAAAGGATGTCGATATCACCACTGGCCTCGGCATGCGCGATAGCGCCAGCCAACTGCGCAGCAATCGTCACCAGGAAGGTGACCGTGTCCTCATCAAAATGCACGCTAGCACGTGACTGCACCACCAGCACGCCATGCACAGTGCGATGGTGAATGATGGGCACGCCAAGAAATGATGGGTAGCGCTCCTCGCCCGTCTCGGGAAAATAAAGATAGCGCGGGTGGCTGGGGGCATTGTCCTTGTTTACCGGTTCGGCGCGTTCTGCAACCAAACCGACCAGACCCTGATCCCAATGTAAACGAACCTTGCCCACAGCCTCCGGGTTAAGTCCCTCAGTTTCCATCAACACCAGCTCTTGCGAGCTATTATTAGCCAGATAAATGGTGCAAGCATCGACTATGACTTCTTTTTGTACGTTCTGTACGATGATGCGCAAGGCCTCTTGCAGATCCCTGGCGGTATTTACCTCCTGGATAATGCGGCGCAATGTTTGCAGCATGAAATGTCCTGGTTATGGCAAGAGACCTGCCTGATAAAGAAAAGGATTAATCCCGTTGCAGGAGCGGGGAAACCTTGGATTAGCCTGTTATTTTGTCCTGAACTTACGGATGGGTGGCTGCTCCCCAACCGCCTCTCCAAGCAAGGGAGCCAGCTCAATAAGAGCCCGCTCATATACCCGCCGTTTGAAGAACACTATCTCTTCCAGTGGCCGCCAGTAAGATACCCAGCACCATTTGTCGAACTCCTGTGGTGAAAAACGATCCAGCTGCACACGACCATCATCAGCAAGCAGGCGCAACAAAAACCAGCGCTGTTTCTGGCCAATACATACAGGCTTGCTATAATGACGTATCAGGTGCTTGGGCAAACGATAACGCAGCCAGCCACGCGTAGCACCCAGGATATCGACATCCTTGGCAGTCAGACCGACCTCTTCCAGCAATTCGCGGTACAGGGCTTCCTCGGCACTCTCATGTACCTTTATACCACCCTGGGGAAACTGCCAGCCACCCTGACCATAGCGACGCGCCCACAATAGCTGCCCCGCCTGATTGCTCAGGATAATGCCAACATTTGCGCGAAAACCCTCTGTATCAATCACAGCCATACCGCCTTGGTCTTACTATTATGAAGATTTTTCCACAAGCAAGGCATTGACGCAAATCTGCGTCCACAAAACAAAGCCAACACATGTAAGCTAGAATAGCTTTCCCATAGGCAAGACGAGACTGTTTCATGACCCTGGCAATCTTTGATTTGGATAATACACTGCTCGGCGGCGACAGCGATTACCTGTGGGGGCGCTTTTTGATCGAGCAAGGCATAGTCGATGGTAAACACCATGACCGGGAAAACAATCGCTTCTACGAGGAATATCTGGCTGGCACGCTGGACATTCGCGCCTACCAGCGTTTTGCCCTGAGCCCACTGATTGGCCGTGACCCACCCACGCTGGCGGCATGGCATCGCCAATACATGGCAGAGAAAATCCAGCCCCTGCTGCTACCGGCAGCACATTACCTGCTCGACTGGCACCGTAGTCAGGGGCATCTGCCGATGATCATCACCGCGACCAATAATTTCATCACCGGCCCCATCGCCACCGCCTTTGGCGTAGAGCATCTGCTGGCCGTTGAGCCTGAGATACTGCACGGCCAATATACAGGTGAAATAACCGGCATACCGACCTTTCAGCATGGCAAGGTAAAACGGCTGCAACTCTGGCTGAATGAATCTGGCCACAACCTGGCCGGTGCCTGGTTCTACAGCGATTCTCACAATGATCTGCCTTTGCTGGAACAGGTCGATAACCCCGTGGCAGTTGACCCAGACGACACCTTGCGCAGCCATGCCGAGGCCAAGGGCTGGAATATCATCACCCTGCGCCAGGGCGAGCGGCCAATGCCGCTGGCACAAGATGAACACAACCAGCACAACTATGGCTAACAATGTCACGCCCTTCCTTCTACTGGCTCATCATTCTGCTATTGCTGCTGACTGTGGCCAGCTTCTTCATTGGCTTGACCACGGGCAGCGTGAGCCTGTCGCTAGGCGAAACCTGGAACGCACTCCGGGACAGTAGCTCAACGCAACATGACATCCTTATGCAATTGCGTCTGCCGCGTCTGCTGGCAGCCTTTGCTGTTGGTGGTCTGCTGGCTGTCGCCGGTGCACTGTTACAGGTGTTATTACGTAATCCACTTGCCGATCCTTATATCCTCGGGGTTTCCGGTGGCGCTGCGGTGGCCACATTGCTCGCCATGCTTGCCGGTATGACCGGTTGGTGGCTCAACGGCAGCGCACTACTTGGCGCACTTGGTTCCATGCTGCTGGTGTTTGGCCTGGCACACAGCGCAGGCAGCTGGACTCCGGCGCGTCTGTTGCTAACTGGTGTGGTCGTGGCGGCACTATGGGGCGCGTTGATCAGTTTTCTGTTGGCCATTGCCGCCGAACATCATTTGCGCGGCATGCTGTTCTGGCTGATGGGTGATCTATCCCAGAGTTCAGCCTGGGATTTGCCGCTTGTTATTTTGCTGTTGAGCTTAATTTTATTATTACCTTTTGGCCGCGATCTGAACCTGCTGGCGCGTGGTGAAATCACAGCTGGCAGCCTGGGAGTACAAGTTCATCGCCTGCGCCTACTGATCTACTTCGCCGCCTCGCTGCTCACCGCCACAGCAGTAACCACCGCAGGCAGCGTTGGCTTTGTGGGCCTCATCGTGCCGCACATGCTGCGCCTTGTGCTCGGCTCTGATCACCGCCGCCTGCTACCGGCCAGCGCACTGCTTGGTGGCAGTCTGCTTATGCTGGCTGATACTCTGGCACGCAGTCTTATTGCCCCGCAACAACTGCCGGTAGGCGTGCTTACCGCCCTCATTGGCGCGCCAATATTCCTATATTTATTACAGCGCGAGAGCCGTCACTGATGGAATTACTGCGCGTCACCGAACTAGATGTTGGTATTGGGCAACGAAGCTTGCTGCACAATCTGAATTTCGTCATCGAGCCTGGCCAATGCTGGGTACTTCTTGGTCCCAATGGCGTAGGCAAGACCACCTTGCTGCACACCATCGCCGGACTATGCCCTGCCCAAGGTGGAAGTTTATGGCTGGAAGGCCATGCCTTGGCACGCATGCCGCGCCGTGTCGTTGCACAACGACTTGGTCTGTTGCCACAGGTGAGCAAGGACAACTTCCCATCTACAGTATTGGAGACCGCACTGACTGGCCGCCATCCGCATCTTAGTCGTTGGCAGGCTGAAGGTCCGGACGATGAGCAACTGGCACGCAGTGCACTGGCACAGATGGATTTGCAGGATTACGCCGATCGTCTGTGCCAGACATTATCTGGCGGTGAGCGTCGACGACTGGCACTGGCAACCCTGTTGGTGCAGGCACCAGCCTTGCTGTTGCTGGACGAGCCAAGCAATCACCTTGATCTGCGCCATCAAATTGCCGTCCTGCAACACTTGCGTGGGCTGGCAGATAGTGGCAAACACGGTCTGTTGTTGAGTCTGCACGATATCAACTTAGCTGCTCGCTATTGTGATCATGCCCTGCTTTTGTTTACTGGTGGCAATTGGCTGGCTGGGCCGGCCAAAGAACTATTCACAAACGACAACCTGTCACGACTTTATGGCCATCCAATAACAGCGACACAAACAACAACTGGCCAACAAGTCTTCATGCCTCTTTAAGGGCCGGGGCTGACTCCGGCTCAGTCTTTTCTTGTTTGACAGAAGCAGCCAGTCCCAACAGTTCATGTAATGCACGACCACCCTTAACTACCTGCTGCAACAAGCGACGCATACCGCTATAAAGTTCCAGCAAGGCAACCATCTGTTCGGTACGCACACGACCCTCACTGCCAGCACGCAGTAAATGTCGCTTGAGTGAATGGTAGGAATCTTCCATCGCCGCCAATCGGCGATCCACTTCCTCAACCACATAATCATCGGCCTGTGGGTCGGCAATGTTCAACAACTCCAGCGCATCATCACGAAAAAAAGATATCTCGCTCAATAATGGCTCATCGAGCAATACACCCACCCCCTCCTGGACATGCGCAGACTGTTCTGCGATATCGGCCACTGAAAGAAAATAACGCGCCACGCCCAGAGCTTTCGGCAGTGATTGATCGAACTCCACCGGCAGCGTGCCGCGCTGCATCTGCACGGTAAAATGCCCCACCGCCTCGATCAGACTGTTAATGGCATATTTATCTGCTGCAATTATCGCTGCCGGCACCTTACGCCCCGCCAGCAGGATCACCTGGGCAAGCTCACGCGCTATGCCACCAATACGGGCCAGTTCCAATGCCATCGCGTCCATCGCCAGCGAGGGCGTAGCCAGCACGTTTTTATCCAGATAGCGCGGCTTGCCGCGCTCCTCTTCAGTGCTGCGGAAACGACGCCCAAGAAAACTTACCAGTTTGGGTGTCAGAGGCCAGATCAAGCCCACAACCAGAATTTTCGAGACGGTATGAAACAAGGCCAGGATCAGCGCCGGACTGTCATCCAGCGCCAGGATGTGGGCGGCCGACTCTACCAGCTTGAGCATCAATGGCAAAAGCAGCAAGGCAATAATCGCTTCCAGCACATTGAATAACACATGCGCGGCAGCCACTCGCTTGGCGCTGGGAGTAGCACCTATGGCGGCCATTACTGCCGTCGAAGTAGTGCCGACGTTAGCACCGATAATTCCCGCTGCCGCCACTGCCAGCGGCAGCATCCCGCCCATTGTTGCGGTAAGTATCAAGGCAATCGAAGCACTGGAAGACTGCATCAACACGGTAAGCAAAAAACCTATGCCGAGAAAAAGCAGCAAGGTATCCATGCCGCCGCTGCCAAGACCAGCCAGATCCAGGCCATCCTGCATGCCTTCAAAGGTGCTTTTCAACATATCAATACCGAGGAAAAACAAACCAAAACCAACCAGGGTATCCCCTACTGCCGCCCGCCGCGTCTGGCTGCCAGTCAAACGCAAAGCAACACCCAAGCCAATAATAGGCAAGGCCAGGGCATTTAGATTGATCTTGAAACCAAGCATGGCTATCAACCAGCTCGTTGAGGTGGTGCCAACATTGGCGCCATAGATCACGCCTATGCTTTGCACCAGGGAGAGCAGACCGGCATTGGCAAAGCCTATGATTGACACTGTCACCGCACCAGAAGACTGCACGATGGAAGTGATCAATATGCCGGCAAATACACCACGCATCGGCGTGCTGGTCCAGCGTCCCAGAATATGGCGCAAGGCAGGGCCCGCAGCCAGTTTCAGGCCGTCGATCATCAGGCGCATGCCGAGCAGGAATAAACCAAGGCCACCGATAAACTGGCCAAGCACTATAAAATCCATCTATAAGCCTTGCTGGAGATAAGATTCAGGAAGCACTTGTAGCAACAAGTACCAAACGACTACTCAACGCCTACGGCTATCCTTGAGCAGATAGCTATACAATAGCCTGCAGAGCAGGCTGGTTTCAAGATAGCCAGGCTAAAGGAGTACGGGTCAATGCGACTGAAACAATATAGGCAAACACCGCCATCGCTGCCGCTATCTGCCATAACCTGCCTTGGCGCAAAGCCACTGCGCCAAGCAGAATATAGACCAGCAAGGCAATCATCTTGGCCATCAGCCAAGGCTGATCCTGTGGCCACCAACGATAAAGCCACAGCAATGCCAGGCCACTGAAAAACAAGGTGCTGTCGACCATATGTGGCACTGTACGCACCCAACGCTGGCGCAGACGCTGCGGTGCGGTCAAACGCCACCAGCCACGCAAGGCAAAACCACATGCCGAGAGCACAACACAGCTAACATGTAAATGTTTCAGCCAGAGCATTGCCATAAAACCCTAGAGCAAAATTTTTATTATGACCACAGACAACCGTTTTGCCGCCATTGCCCGACTCTATGGCCACCAGTCCAGCCAATTGATCAGCCAACTGCATATCTGCATAGTCGGCATAGGCGGCGTTGGCTCCTGGGCGGCAGAAGCACTGGCACGGACAGGTGTTGGCCACCTGACCCTGATCGACAACGACACCATCGCCCTGTCCAACATCAACCGACAGGTGCATACCCTGGAATCCACCCTGGGCCATTCCAAAATCAAGGCCATGACCGAGCGCATTCACGACATCAATCCAGCCTGTTGCGTGCATGCTATAGATGACTTTCTTACCCTGCAAACCATGGGTGAATATATTGGCAAGCAGTGCGGCTATGACTATGTCATAGATGCCATCGACAGCATCAAGTTCAAGTCGGCTCTGATTAATCACTGCCGCCGCAACAAAATCCCCATCATCATGACTGGAGGCGCCGGAGGTCTTACCGACCCCGGCAAGATTCAGATCAGTGATCTCAGCAAGACCTATAATGACGCACTGGCCGCCAAGGTACGCGCCCAGCTACGCAGTGATTGTGGTTTTCCCTCTGCTGGCAAACGCTTTGGCGTGGAGTGCGTATTTTCCAGCCAGCAACAACTCTACCCACAAGCCGACGGCAGCGTCAGCCATACAAAACCAGGTATCCATGGCGTCTCGCTAGACTGTCGCTTCGGCTATGGTTCCGCCAGCTTCGTTACCGCTACCTTCGGTTTTTTTGCCGCCGCGCGTGCACTGGAAAAGATACTGCACAAGCAACAACTACAATAGCGACCATCACAGGCACAGCCGCGCGTTAATTTACTCTACTGATTGAGCATTATCGGCCTGCATTAAATCCTTCAAACTCCTGCCGGCAAGGGCCGCATCGCGCGCCTGCCGCAACTGCAAACCTATTTCCTTGACCACGGCAACATCGAGCGCCGGTGAATGAACTTCATGCTTGGCTTCCTCGGCCTGGCGCAACACATCCAATGCTTCACTGATCAATATCTGCGCCGGATCTCGCGCTGGCATATAGCCAGGATTGTCCTCGGCAGTAGCCACCAATAACCCGGCGCGCTCCAATGGCGTCAACAACTCGCTAACGATATTGCCAGGCAGCCCCAGATGCTCTATCAACTCATCCTGAGTCCAGCGCTGCCGCCCCTGGTAAAAGGCCGCGACAATCAGATAAAGCAGGGCAAGACCGGCCTGCTCCTTAAGGCGGGCACTAAAATGAAATTCTTCGCGTCCAGGTCTTAGTTGTTGTGGATGCTGATGGTAATAACTGAGCTGCGCACCGATCAGCAGGATGAACCAACTGAGATAAAGCCAAATCATAAAAAACATTAAAATGGCAAAGCCGGAATACACCGCTGTATATTTATTTGAACCGGCGACAAAGGCAGCAAACACATAACCAGAGCTTTGCCATAAAACCCCGCTAACCATTGCACCAACCAGGGCCGAACGAAACCTGACCTTGGTATTGGGCACAAACATATAAACAAACACAAAGGCCGTGATGATGAGCACAAATGGAATGAATTTCCCGGCCAGCGCCACCAGGTGACCAACAGCTGGAACACCCAGCATGGTCTGCGCCAAGCTCGAACTCATTAAGGTTGCCGTTATACCTATGGCAGTAAACACCAATACCGGCCCCACCATGATCACGCTCAGATAATCTGAGAAACGTCGAGGCAGGCTGCGGGTGCGCGAGACACGCCAGACATAGTTAAAGGCTGCCTCCACTTTCTGCGTCAATGCGACCACTGTATATAACAGCATGGCGACGCCTAACGAGCCGAGCACACCAACCTTCATATTGTCGACGAAGCCAAGGATGTGCAGGACGATTTCTTCACCACGCGAGCCCAATGGTTCAAGGTAGGTAAGCAATAAAGGCTCGATCTGGTTGTGCACACCAAAGGCCTTGAGTACCGAAAAGCTCACAGCCAGCAAGGGCACCAATGACAGCAAGGTGGTATATACCAGACTCATTGCACGCAAAGTCAGCTGGCCACCTGCCAACTCCTGCCCTGTCGCCCATAACAGCCGTAACACAGCATAAAATTTATAGCGCAAGGAACTCCTGTCACCTGTTTCCCATAATCCGTGCAGGATAAAATTTTTGCTGCGTGTCAACATAACTCTACATCCTGGATTGGTATTTGTTGTGGCAGATTATCTCTTCCAGCCATTGTTGCTCCTGAAAGTTTCTCGATCCATCTTTAGCGACGCCCATATCTCTCGCTCCGGTGAATCTTTGCGTATTCTATGATGGTTCAAAATTTCATCCAGGCATATAACATCTATCATAGTCAATGCCTGAACAATCAAGACAAATATCTACCATGGCAGCATTTTTAGAAACCCTGAATAAATTAGCCTTCACCAATATGTGTGGGTAGAATATGCCGTGATTTTGTCTAGCTAGAGTTGTAGCTTTGGAACAACCACGTGTTGTTAAGGCGGCAGAAGCGAGCACGGATGACATTAAAAAATGCTTTGCTCTACGGGCTTTTACCCCAGCCATCCTTGAAGGAGAGGGGTTCTTGGAAACCCCGCCTTTATGGTTACTGCGCCCTATGCCGCTAAACCACCCACTAGATCTGGTGAAGACCCGTATTTATGGCGTTACTGGCAGATCTGGCCTATATTTCAAGTGCACTAACCAGCCAATCCACGGAGCCAAGCTCATGAAACAGACCATTCCCCTCATTCTCGCCCTGCTATGCCTCGCTGCACCTGCCGCTGCCCAGCGCCCACCGCCGATGCACGCCACACCGCCTAACTTTGCTGAATTCGATGCAGATGGTGATGGCCTTATCACTGAACAGGAATTTATCGATGCCCGCAACCGACGCATTGCCGAGCGAGCCGGTGAAGGGAGGCAAATGCGTGGCCTGGAAAACATGGAAGAGTTCAAGGACATTGATACAGATGGTGATGGCACAATCAGTGCCGAGGAGTTTACTGCTCACCAGCAACGACACATGCAGGACAGACCAAACACACGCGGCCCTGGCCGTCGCTAAACACATGATGGTGCAGTGAATGAGAGCTAAACTTCAAGCATGCTCCAGCCAATGGATCAGCGCCTCCCAATGGCGTTGATCCTGGTGTGCCCCCAGACGTCTGATGTCGTGTATGCCTATCCCCGCCTCCGCAGCACGGACATAATTTTGCGTATCGCGGAGACGTGCAACAAAAGGAATGTTTAGTGAGTTAAGAAATCGTTCCAGAGATTGATAAACCCGCGTATTTTCACGCACACGATTGGCAACCACGCCTATGCGAATATTCCGCGCCCTTACCTTGGCGACCAGCAATAAATCCTGAATAAAACGGGAAGCGGCATGAATATCAATTGGTGAAGGCAAGACCGGAATCAAGATAGTATCGACATCACGAATCAGCTCGATGAGTTGGTGTCCATGTGCCCCGGCCGGAGCGTCCATGATGACACGTTCAGTCCCTACTGGAATACGCAAAAGAAATGAACGCGTCACACCAGAGACCACAGCGCGATGCACTGATATTCCGTATATTTCCTTGAGCTCCTTGCTGCGCTGCGACAACCACTGCAATGAAGATCCCTGTGGATCGTGGTCTACGAGCACCGTGCGCAGCCCCTGACGTGCGTAATAACTGGTGAGATTGGTTGCTATAGTGGTCTTGCCGCAACCACCTTTAGCATTAATCACTAAAATACGACGCAAAGAGACAGGCTCTCTGTCCGGCTGCACTCGAGGCTGTGTGGACTCAAGCAACGCTGTAGACATAATCTTCACCCATAAGTACACAATATTCTGATAAAAATCCGAGGTGGATTCTTAATGTATTACTCTAACTTATGGGTATAAACAGTCAAATAGTCAAGGTTTTTCTAGACTTTCACTCCTTTTTTGCGTTAGTAAGTAAACCAAAATTGTCTCAGCGCTCGATGACATATTGCAGATCGGCACCGCTTTGCTCTCTGCCCTGCTCCACGCTCAGGTTCCAGTTAGCGCCGAGTTTGTAACGCAGGCGCAGCTGGTTGCCAGCCTCCCACAAACCTACCGCATACTGTAAGTAAAGGCGTGGCGAAAGATATTTACCCAATACCAACGCCGCTTCTTCACCACTGACACCTTGTTCCATACTGACTTCATCAAGGCCAAACTGCAGGGCGATACCACGCGCTGCCCGCCCACCTCCCAGCATAAATGCGGCACGATACAGGGCATCCGAATCATTACCGGAAGCAGTATTGAGCGGCCGCCCCAACACCAGCCAGGCCAAGGCTTCGCTTTCCTCCAATAACGGCTCGGAGAACAAGCGCAGGCGTGGAGTCTTCAGTCGGCCGCTGACTTCCACACCGACAATCTGTGCCTGCTCTGGCAAGCCTCGCACAGCGCGCACATCAAGTCCTGGATTATCCAGTGGACTATCAACAAAAAGTAGACGACCGTGTTGAATACGCAGATTCTGCCCATAGGCCTCATAACGACCGTCATGCACATTCATCTCACCCTGGGCACGAACAAGCTCCAGGCTCTGCCCACGTGCCTTGATCTCGCCGGCCAGGCGACCAGAAAAACCATAACCCTCCAGATGCACTCGCTCACCGGCAATAAAGCTCAGATCAAGACCAAGCTGCCAACGACCAGGCGATGCCTCATCTTCCTCGGCATCGAGTATGAGCTCATCGGCAGATGTGCTCACTGTTGTCGATAGACGCGGCAAATTGATATCGGCCTGTGGCACAACAAGCTGGCCACTGACATCGATCTTCCCGGCCAGACCACGCTGTTCCAGGCCACCAGTCTGCACAGTGATCTGCAAATCCGGCGAGACCAGGGCGCGTGCCTGTGCCCGTCGCACCAACTCAAAATTCTCTCCACGCAAGCTCATCTCCACGCGCCACTGATCCAATTGCTCAGCCAGCAGTTGACCATCGAGCAGCAGATTGCCTGAACCGGACATCATTTTGCCTTGCAGTGACAGGCTACGCCCATCACTGGAGAGACCCTGCAGCTCGATACCGCGCAAATGAATACCTGCCGCCGGGATCAATACATCACCATCGGACAGGCCTAGCTCACCACGCAGGACAGGCTCAACAATTGTGCCCAGCAATTGCACACTGGCATGCAGGCGACCGGCAGGCTGTAACAGGTTAGGCTCCAGATAACTCAGCCAGACCAGCTGGTCTGCCGACAGCTCAAGCTGGCCCTGCAGGATCTGTTCATCTGCCAACGGCTGCCCTGGCAACCATTTAGGCAGCTTGATATTCAGCTCAGCTTGCCCACCATCACCCACAACCAGCAAACGTGAGCGCAAACCTGCATCATCACCATCAACATACAACTGCAAAGTAGTCAGCTCAGTCTTGACCACCTCCTCCGGCAAGCGGTATTGCAGTTGCGTATCCGCCGCTCCCAAACGCACAATCATCTCGTGCACCTGAGCCGCCTCGCCGGATGCCACCACCACGCCGCCTAAATGACCATCAACCGACACACCACTGCGTGGCAACCAATTCTGTAATAGGCGAAGTGGCAGATCAGATACAGCGACACTGGCCTGCCAACTATTCTCCTCACTCGTCAAACTCAGACAAAATTCGCCCTGCCCACGCCAACACCAAGGCTGTAAATTACTAGCTGCCTGGCTCCAGACCAGTTGACTGCTTGCCGCCTGCCAATCACCCAGCTCAGGTAAGCTAAGTTGGCCGCGCTGCAATTCTGCCCGCCACTGCCCTGCCTGCCAATGTCCTTGTGCGACTACAGCCAACTTACTCTCCATGCCCTGCATGGACAGGTTCAAGGTGTGGTTTTCCGCCTCACCTTGCAGCTGCACTCTGATGCTGTCTAATGTATGTCCCTGATAACCCAGGTCAGCAAGCTGCACATCCAGCTGCCATGGTTCGACGCCTGCTAAATCCACATCGCCCTGCAATTTCAGTTGCGTCAAGGCCAATTCCATCCATTTAAATTGCTCAATCTTTCCTTGTAATTGCTGACGCGGGCTCAACAATGAGCCAGCTAACTGACCGTCTAGCCTTGCCTTGCCACCAGCCTCCGACCATAGCTCAGCCAGATCATCGGCAGAGAGTTGCCAATGCAGGGAGCTTACATCTCCCAGCTCACCCTTAGCCTTGAACCGGGCGCGGCCACTACGCAAGCTCAGCTCTTGCAGATTGATCTGTAATCTATCTTGCAAGTGACCACTTACTTTCAATGTCCCTGCGAGAGCAGCAGGTAAACGCCTATCCAATTGGGCCAGCGCCAGCCCCTTGAGCTGCACATCACCATGCCAATCCAAGCCATCTTGCCAGGCCAGCGCCGCTGCGCCAGTCAATACACCAGCCATCCAGCGGGCGTTGATATCAGCCAATGCCACACTTTTCAGGTCACCGCTAAAGTGAGTGTTTACTTCTACTGCAGGCAATGAATCATCTTCCGCTGTCAGAGACAGCTGGCCACTATAGGACTCTGGCCTGCCAGTCAGCTCCAACTGGCCATCACTGCGCCAACCTGCCAATAACTGATGGCTCAAGGCCTGCCATTGCAGTGCCAGCTGCGCCTGTTGATCAGTAAAAGGCCAATTAGCCTGCAGCGTGATCTCGCCCCCATCTGCTGGTGCCTGCAGACGCCAATCAGCCAGCTTAAGCGCAGCATCTTCATATACCGCCCGCCCACTAAAACCCCAAAGCCCAGCTTGCGCTTGTTCCAGCGAGCCTGACAGTTCAGCCTTGATAGCTAAACCTGTGCCCAATAAATGTCCCTTGCTGGCAAGTTTTAATTGTGGCCAGCTGCTCTGCAACAAGGAGGGATCAACATCCGGCAAGCTAAATTCCAACTGCCAGCGCAATGGCGCTTCCTGCCAGGCCAGCTCGCCATTGGCATGCAAAAGGCTTGGCTCCTGCAACTCCAGACGAAGGCGCGGCCGCTGAAACACGCCGCTGATATGGGCCTGACCACTTAGCGGCACAGGCTCGTCAATCGCCATAGCCAACTGCTCAGGTAATAAAGTGAGCGCCCACTGCGCTGTCAGATCAGATTCCTTTCCTGCCCCTGTGCCAAGTTCACCTTGCAGCGAGACTGTTCCCCAGGAGCTGTACAGCGCCAGCTGCATCAACTGCAGAACATGAGCTTGCCACTGCCCATCCAGTAACAACCTGTCGACGACTATCGGTGCCTGCCCAGCTATAAGCAGGCGTATGTCCTGTATCTCGGCACCTTTTATTACCAGGCCAAGCGGCAAGATCAATTCAGTAGGGAGTGTAGTGGCTGCTTGGCCATCCTTGTCCGCAGCTATGGCAATCTCCACGCCTTGCAGCTGCAAATCAGCAAACTCCAAGCGGCCGCGTAGCAATTGGCTGGCTTGCCAGTCCAGCGACAATTCGTGAATATTGAGCTTCACCCCGCCCTGCTGCAATTGCAGATCACTGATCGCCAAGGGCCCCAGCAAGCGACCGCTTAGCTGCGATGCTGTCAACTGCCCATCCAGCATGAGCGTGGCCCGCTGCCATGCCCAACGCAGCCCGGCTTCACTGGCCAACAACCAGACTATAAACACACTAAGCAGCAATACCAGCAGCGGCGCCCATGCCAGCCGGGCAAATCGCTGCCAGTTGCTCACAGATCCGGTCCGATGGTTATATGCAAGCGCCAATTGAACTTGTGCTCCTTGATCGGTCTAGCCACATCCAGACGTACCACACCAAAGGGCAAACGCCAGCGCAAGCCCGTGCCAGCTCCATGCTTAAGATTATATTCACTGCTGTTAAAGGCATTGCCCGCATCATAAAATACCGCAGCACCAAACATGGGGCCAAAGTAGTATTCATACTCGCCGGAGGCGACCAACAGATTGCGCCCGCCGACCACTTTGCCCTCTGCATTGACCGGGCCGAGAGTTTTATAACCATAGCCACGCACCGAATTATCACCACCGGCAAAAAAGCGTAACGAGGCAGGGATGCGTTCGAAGTCAGGGGTCTTGCTTGCACCAAAGTCAGCGCGTGTAATAAAGCGCCCGCCCAGTAGCGGATAGACCGCCTTAGCGCGCACCAACCCCTGCAACAGACTGACATCAGAACCCAGCGCTTCACTTGCGCCACGCAGCTCAAGACCCAGCCGCCAGCCCTTATGTGGAAACATGCGATCATCGGCCTCGATACGCTGCAAACTCCAACTGGGCAACACCATGGTGGTAGAGTTGCGTTGATCTGCTACATGAAAACGCTCCTTCTGCCAGGTTAGCGCATAGGTACGCTGCCAGCGTCCCAACAACATGGTAAAACCAGCCCCAGCGGTCAGCGTCTCGCGGTAGCTGGTGTCTAGATTTTCTTCCTCCCAGCCACCACTGAAGGAAATGAAATCGGCATTGGGATGGCGCAACAAGGGAATGCGATAAACACCGCGCAGACGTTTCTGAATTTCAGATAAACTACTCTCGATATTAAGACGATGGCCGGCCATATTCACCCGCCGTCGCTCCAGACCAATACCAATACGCGGCCCGGTATCCGTGCCATAACCAATACCAAAGGTATAGCGTGTAGGAGGCCGCAGACGCAGCTTCACCTCAATCGGCACCAGTCCATTGGCTGCTGTTTCCTCGCCTGCATGTACCTCGATAAACTCAAAATAGTCACTATCGGCCAGTGCGCGTTGCAACTCAAACAGGAGCTCCGTATCGTATGGCTCACCTGGCTTGAACTTCATATAGCTGTGCAATAAATCCTTATTCAGCGCCACTGCAGAGAAATTGATCTTGCCAAACAAATAACGTGGCCCACTGTCCAGGTGCAAAGCTACTCGCACACTGTTTTGCGCGACTGTCACCTCCAGCACATGCTCCAGCAGACGCGCCTCAAAATAGCCACGATCATGTGCCAAATCCAGCAACTTGCGCTTGCCATCCTCATACGCACTATGCAGCAACACATCACCAAGCTGCAGCGGAAATTCCTCCCGCCAGCGCAAAAACTCCGGATCACTGGATGCCTCACCTGCCAACTGCAAATCCAGCTCGCTTACCCGTACTGGTGGACCTTGATCTATCTGATAGTGCGCACGCCAATGACCATCCTGTTCGATCAGGCTCATCTGTACTTTTGGCTGGTAATAACCAAATGGTCGCAATGCACTACGGATCTCGCCCAGCGCCCTTTGCTGCAGTACCTGCAGACGGCGCGCATCCAGCATGGGATGCTTCAGCTCTGCTGCCAGACTCAGCGACTGCAAAACATTCTTGTGCAGCTCGCCCTCAACGCCTTCAATCTGCAGCTCGACCAACAACGCTCCCCAGGCCAGCACGGGCAAAAATAAAAACAAAAACAGGCCAAAACGAAGCATGCAGATAATCCAGATAATTAGGGAAGCACTGAATAATGTTGGCGAGGCAGACAGGGCTAGGCAAAAAACGGCGAAAAAGCGCAGTTTACACGTAGTAAATGAGCATTTTGAGTCGTTTTTTAACACCGCCCTGACAACGCAGGTAATTATTCAGCGCTTCCTTAGAACCCCACAGGGTATACCGACTACACCTGCCAATAACACAGTCTACGCAGGTTTGGCCGGGATACGAGACCCTGCAAATCAAACTGTGCCCAATGCTGTGTCTTAATGCTGGTCTTCATACGCCAGACCAACATTAAGACAATACACCGCCCTGGCAAAAAGTCCCGCCCCCACTTGCGAGATAAGGGCTTAAGAGAAAGTAATCCACCAAACTCCTTGCCAACTTGACCATGACTGCTGTGCAACCGTATAGTACCTCCACGTTTCAGGTGTTCCCAAGGATAGCCATCCACGGGAATTAAACGAGAAGCCGGTGCGCAGACCTGTCAGGTCTGCAATTCCGGCGCTGCCCCCGCAACGGTAGGCGGTGAGGGCGGGCTTTATGCCACTGTGTCGCAAGACATGGGAAGGCGGCCCACCCGGGGATACCCATCCCACACTGCAAGCCCGGAGACCGACCTGAAGCCAACACACCAGTGCTGCGGCGGGCGGCCTACTGAGCTTGGATAATCTCCTCTCTCTGCCCCATGCCTGCACTGGTTTCATCCTTAGGCAACACGTGCGGGTGAGCACGAGAGGAATACCATGCAAACCAAAACATATCTGACCGTGGCCTTGATCGCCAGCGGCATATCCTGCTCCAGTCTAGCCGACGAAAATCTTGCACCTATAATCATTACTGCCACACGCACAGCACAAAGTGTCGATGCCACACTGGCTGCCGTGAGCGTAATCGATCGCGAGACGATAAGCCGTAGCCAGGCACGTAATCTACACGAACTTTTTGCCGGCCTGCCTGGCGTGCAACTGACCAATAGCGGTGGCTATGGCAAGGTCAGCGGCATCCACCTGCGCGGCACCAACTCCAGTCATGTGGTCGTGCTAATTGATGGCGTGCGCATTGGCTCAGCCACCACGGGCGGCACAAGCCTGGGGCATCTGCCACTGGCATCAATTGAGCGTATTGAAATCGTGCGCGGTCCGGCTTCCAGCCTTTATGGTGCCGATGCCATCGGCGGCGTGATCCAGATCTTTACCCGTCGTGCTCAAGGCCAGCCTGAGCTACATGCCGGTATTGGTAGCGGCAGCCACAATACCCGGCGTGCCAACGTCGGCTTCAGCGCCGCGCAGGGACAAACAAATTATGCACTTGATGCCAGCCGTTTCACTACCCATGGATTTCATAGTCTGGAAGGGGCACAAACTGACCGTAACGGCTATCAAAACAGCGCAGTCCATGCGCGAGTGGATCATCAATTTACCAACGACCACAGCCTGGGCTTGAGTCTGCTGCACAGCGCAGGCAACAACCATTACGATAATCTGTACGATCCACGCCGACATACCGACGATACCAAGCAACAGATCATCAGCACGCATTGGGACATTGCCTTGAGTGAAATTTGGCAAAGCCATTTGAGTGTGAGTGAAAGTCGCGATGAATCACAAAACTATATCGACGACATAACCGGCGATAAATTCAACACACGCCGCAAACAGATCAGCTGGCAACATGACATACAACTAACGGCCAGGCTCTTGACCACTCTGGGTGCGGAACATCAACAGGAGCGCATCTACACGACTACAAGCTATAGTCGTGAGCAACGTAAAAACACTGCATTCTTAGCCCAGGGACAACTGGAACAGGGGCGGCATAACTGGCAGCTTGGCCTGCGCCATGATGACAACAACACCTATGGCAGACACATCACCGGCAATCTCGCCTGGGGCTATCGCCTGAGCAACGGCATGCGCCTGAGCGCCAGTCATGGCACAGCCTACAAGGCACCAAGCTTCAATGACCTGTATTACCCATTTATGGGCAATCCTGATCTGCAAGCAGAAAGCTCAGCCAGCAGCGAGCTGGGTCTGCAAGACTCATTTGCCAGCGGTCACTGGCAATTGCGTGCCTACCACACCAGCATCAAGGATCTGATCGCCTGGACACCTGACGCCAGCGGCTACTGGCTGCCGGATAACGTCAACCGCGCGCGTATCAATGGACTTGAATTTGATATAGGCCACAAGCAAGGAAACTGGCAGCTGGGACTCACCCTAAATCTTACCGATGCACGAGATAACAAGACCGATAAACGCCTGATTTACCGCGCGCGTGAAACAGCACGTTTTTCTGTCGGTCATCAATACAATCGACTGCACAGCCAGCTCGACTGGCTCATCAGCGGCAAACGCTATCACGATGAAGCCAACAGCCAGAAGATCGGCGGCTATGCTGTGCTCAATACAATGCTACGTTATAAGCTTGATAAGAACTGGCACATCGAAGCTCGCATCGACAACTTGCTCGACAAATCCTATCAAGAAGTACGCGACTACCACACCGCAGGACGCACCATATTCGCAGGCATCAACTACCGGCAATGAATATGCGATTCATAACACAAGCAAGCTCTCCCCTACTATTTCATCTCACCTTGCGCGGAAGGACCAAGGAGGGGGGAGATTGCAAACCACTGCTGCATTCAAGTTCATCAAACACATATCATGCATGGGAGAGAATATTACTCTGCGTCATCTTGCTACTTGGCGCAGCGGCACAACCAGCTGCAATAGCCTCACCACTTGAGCTCAGCGATGATCTTGGTCACACCATAAAACTCGCCAAACCAGCACAGCGCATTATCAGTCTTGCGCCACATATCACTGAACTGCTGTTTGCCGCCGGACTTGGTGAGCGTGTAATCGGCGCAGTGAGTTATAGCGACTACCCGCCGCAGGCCAAGGACATTCCCCGGATCGGAACTTACAATAATCTGGATATTGAACGCATCGCAGCATCCAGGCCCGACCTCATCATCGGCTGGCATGAAGGTAATCATCCGGCCCAACTCGACAGCCTGCGGAGACTAGGTTTCCAGCTGTATATCAACGACCCGCAAGAGCTGGATAATATCGCCGACAGCATGGAAAAATTTGGCTATCTGGGCGGCACTGAAAAACAAGCTGGGGTGGCGGCAAATAATTTCCGCGCAACACTCAAAACACTCAGAGAACGCTACAGCAAACGATCACCAGTCTCGCTGTTCTACCAGGTCTGGCATCAACCCCTGATGACCGTCAACGACCAACACCTGATCGGCAAGGTTATCAGTTTGTGTGGCGGTGCAAACGAGTTTGCCTCGCTGCGAACCATCTCCCCCGTCATCTCACTGGAAGCCGTCCTGCAAAGTGCAGTGGAAATGATCGTTGTCAGTGGCATGGATGAAAACCGTCCTGAGTGGCTGGATGAATGGCGACATTGGCCACAACTACCAGCCGTACAAAACGACAATCTTTATTTCATCCCACCCGATATCCTGCAACGCCACGGCCCACGCATCCTGGAAGGTGCGCAGCAGCTTTGTACCCAGATCGAACAGGTGCGTATCAAACGCACAAAAGCCCAACCATGAAGCAGTTGCCATAATCCATATATTGCATTACGGATGAGGCGCAACAGAATCCTACCGTCATGAACGCCCTGCTTACCCGACAGGATTTTGTTGCAGTAGCGTCGGGGAAGTGGATGAGAAAATTTGCTCGCTGGGCACCGCTACGCTCAACTCATCCTGTGAACTGGTCTGTAGCAGCTCAACTATCTCCGCGTGGTTTTCGCGTCGCGCCCAATCCAGTGCGCTCATGCCTTCCATATCGCGTAGCTCTGTTTTTGCACCTGCAGCGAGTAACTGCTTTACCACCTCAAACTCACCTTCCTTGGCGGCCCAAATCAAAGCGCTCCAGCCCATACCCTGATCCTGTACATCCAGCTCGGCCCCGCGCGAAATCAACAAGCGTATGGTGTTGGCAAACCCATTCATGCTCGCGACCATTAAGGCCGTATAACCTCCCTTGTCTTTGGCATTGATCTCCGCTCCATGATCGAGCAACAACTCAACAATTTCCGTATGGTCATTCAGCGATGCCTTCATCATCGCCGTCCAATCACAATCATCACAGGCATCGATCACCGCGCCTTTACTCAACAGCCGCTGCACCGCTGCCATGTCACCATCCTCGGCAGCCTGAACCAGCAAAGTGCGTCCAAGCTTATCGCGCTGTTCGGTATCCATCGCCTGCCAGCCATAATGAAAAGCAAAGCCCAGCACAGCAAGCAGGACGAGAAAAAGATAAGGTCTGCTATAGGCAAAGTTGCGTATCAATATTAATGGCCTGGTCATTTCACATACTCTTTTCTACTACCTCGACCAAATCACGCGACAGATCCGGCAAGTCCGCGATGCGTTGCAACTGCGCGCGTATCAAGTTCTGGCGTGTCGTGTCATAGCGGCGCCAACGTGTCAGCGGCGTGAGCAGCCGTGCAGCAATCTGCGGATTTATGCTGTTCAGCTCAATTACATAATCGCTCAACCAGGCATAACCAGAGCCGTCAATGGCATGAAATCCAACTGTATTACGCGCACTGAATGCGCCAATCAAGCTGCGTACACGATTTGGATTTTTGAGATTGAAATCAGCACTAGCCGCCAGTTGTTTTACCCTGCTCAAGCTGTCCACCAGCGGAGCTGTGGCCTGAATTGCAAACCACTTGTCCATCACCAACTGATCGGACTGCCAACGCTGGCGAAATTCTGCCAACACTGCCTCGCTTTCGGGCGCACCACGGTGCACCAGCGAAGTAAGCGCCGCCTGTACATCGGTCATATTATCGGCCTCGTAAAACTGCCGCACGGCTTGTGTGCGCAACTCGGCATCATCCAGCTCCAACAGATAGTCAAGACAGAGATTGCGCAGACGACGCTTGCCCATCGCAGCGGCATCTAAACGATAAGGCTCGGTGGCAGCCAGTTTATGGTAACAATCCTGCAATTGGGTTCGCTGGGCTTGCGTCAGTGCAAGACGTAGCGATTGTCTGGCCTGATGAATTGCAAGTGGATCTACTGCAGGTAAAAACCCAGCAATATATTCCTCTGAGGGCAGACTCAACGCTTCGGCAATAAAGGCCGGCTCAAGTGTGCTGTCATCAAGCATGCGCGCAAACGCAGCGGAAAAATTCTCATCCAGGATCTGTGCCGCAGTTTGTGGTGCGTCATTTATTGCCCGCAGCAAGATACGCAAGGCCAATTGTTGACCTGCCTCCCATCGATTGAACTGATCCTCATCATGCGCCATGAGAAAAGCCAACTCATTATCGGCCAAATCAAACTCCAGCTTGATTGGCGCGGAAAAATCACGCAACAAGGAAGGCACAGGCTCCTCAGCCAGATCAACAAAAACAAAACTCTGTTCAGCCTCGGTCAGCTCCAGCACGCGCCCTGTTTCAGCTGTTGCAGCTTCATGGGCAAATCGCAGCGGCATGGACTTGCCTGTACTATCCAGCAAGGCCGCACGCAATGGAATATGGAAGGGTAATTTTTCAGCCTGGCCAGCTGTGGCAGCACAACTTTGTTGCAAGCTCAAGGTATAGGTTTTACTCTGCGGATCGAAGTGACGTTGTACGCGTACGCGTGGCGTACCTGCCTGCTCATACCAGCGTTTGAATTGACGCAAGTCACGACCAGACACATCGGCCATTGCCTGCACAAAATCATCTGTAGTCACGGCCTGACCATCGTGCCGGTTAAAATATAAATCTGTGCCCTGCCGAAACAATTCTGCCCCCAGCAAAGTGTGCAGCATACGCACTACCTCGGCACCTTTTTCATACACAGTCATGGTGTAAAAGTTATTAATCTCCTGATAGCTCTGTGGCCGCACTGGATGTGCCAGTGGGCCGGCATCTTCAGGAAACTGGTGCTCACGCAACATACGCACATTGTCGATGCGTGGCACGGCGCTGCCCTGCATTGCGCTAGTGAACTGTTGATCGCGCAGTACCGTAAAGCCCTCTTTAAGCGAAAGCTGGAACCAATCACGGCAAGTAACACGGTTGCCCGACCAGTTATGAAAATACTCATGGCCGATAACACTTTCGATGGCAATATAATCTGCATCTGTTGCCGTCTCCGGGCTGGCCAATACATAGCGTGAATTGAAGACATTCAAGCCTTTGTTTTCCATTGCGCCCATATTGAAGTCAGACACTGCAACTATCATGTAGATATCAAGATCATACTCGCGCCCATAGGCCTGCTCATCCCAGGCCATCGCTCGTTTCAATGAGTCCATCGCATGCGTAGTCTTGTCTAGATCATAGCTACGTACATATAACTCCAGTGCCACCTCACGCCCACTACAGGTAGTAAAACTATCCTTCACACAAGCAAGATCACCTGCCACCAGGGCAAACAGATAACTGGGCTTAGGGAATGGATCATGCCAGCTTGCATAATGTCTGCCATCATCCAGCACGCCTGCATCTATCCGGTTGCCATTTGACAGCAAGACCGGACAGCTGGCCTGCTCGGCAACCAGCGTAGTGGTGTACACCGTCATTACATCTGGTCTGTCCGAAAAATAAGTGATCTTGCGAAAACCTTCTGCCTCGCACTGCGTACAAAAATTTCCCCCGGAAACATACAGCCCCTCCAGCGCCGTATTGGCAGTAGGATTGATGATGGTCTCAACCTCCAGCACAAATTGATCCGGCACCTGCTTAATGATCAGTGAATCAGAGTCACGTATATATTCATCGCTCCCCAGCTCGCGTCCATCGAGGCGGATTGTCGCCAACTCCAAATCCTGACCATCCAGGCATAACTGACCCTTGTCGCGGCGCTGCCACTGCGACACTGCCCGTACACGCGTATGCGCCGGCCCCAAATCAAAGTGCAGATCCATGCTCGCAACATGAAACGGGAAAGGCGTGTAATCCTGCAAATAAATCGTCTTAGGCATCAAAGAACTTCCAGACTTGAAGAAAATAGAATGCTTTAATTAGGGCTTTGTCAGGCTTTTACCAGGCCAGTATCAGCAGACAGGCGGCTTCAACAAGCTCAAGCATTGCACCAGCGGTATCACCCGTCGTGCCATTGATGGTCTTCATCATCAACCAGCGCAATGCCCAGCAAAGCAGCCACAGGATCAAGCCCAGGCGCAATCCCTGCCAACCGAATAACAGCAACAAGCCAAATAAAATCAGGCCCAGCACCCACCAGGCAGGCACACGCGGCAAATGATCCGCCAGCTCACGCCCCAGACCTTTTTCGCGCACATACGGTGTGGTCAAAAACAACCAAATCAAAGATGCACGACCCAGGATAGGTGCCAGCAACAATGCCTGCCACAACTCGGCGCGCAGCAAGACTGTCAACGCAGCAAACTTGATCAGCAACACCAACACAATTACTGCAACAGCGGCAGGGCCACTGCGTGGATCTTTCATGATCGACAAGCTGCGTTGCCGATCACCGCGCCCACCCAACCAGGCATCGGCACTATCGGCCAGACCATCAAGATGCAACGCACCGGTCATCGACACCCAGATGACAAGTAGCAATGCGGCTTCCAGCCAGGGATCGTGTGTGCCAAACAGATAATCAAACAAGACCAGAATCAGACCAAGCAGCGCGCCGACCAGCGGATAGGTCAATAGCGAGCGACCAATCTCCTCGGCTGTTGGCACCCCGTCCAGACGGACGGGAAAGCGAGTAAGAAATTGCAGGGCGATCAACAAGGTTTGCATGTTGATAATTCAGTTTGGCAACTGGCCTGCAAGAAACAGCAATTGTGGCAAGGCATCTTCACCAGTGCCATAGATGCGCACTCGGCTAATAGCAGCATTATCCACTTGCAGTCTAAATATTTTATCCACTGGCATCGACAACACCTCACAGATAATCATGCGTATCATGCCAGCATGGCCGACCAGTAAAACATGCTGTCCATTATATTCATGCAGCAAATCATGCCAGGCAGCGATCACCCGTTCACGAAAGGCCAGCAAGCTCTCTGCACCAGGTGGCGTATATTCAAGTGGTGCGCGCCAAAACTTTAATATCTGCTCGGCATCCTCGGCCATCAGCTCTGCCGCAGTGCGGCCTTCCCAGGCGCCAAAACCAATCTCCATCAGCCGCTCATCCAGTTGCAAGGGCAAGCCATGGCTTGCCGCCAATTCCTCGGCAAAGGCCGCGCAACGCCGCAATGGTGAACTCACTACGGCCTGCCATGGATGATGGTCGGCAACCGCTTCACGCATCTGCCGCAAACCCTTCTCGCTCAACGGATCATCAAGCTGACCGCGATACCTAGGCCCACCCACCGGCTCGCCATGACGAATCAAATCAACAATAGTTTGGGTTTGATTATGTATCATTGAAATTCCCAGCAAATGGTGTCGTCCGCAAGGGAAGCTTCTACAAAAACATTCATAGCTAAGCAACCTCTGAACTGTATTAGTGAAGGCGCAATTCACAGTTGGTAAATGAGTATTAAGAGCAGGTTTTTAACCTAAACAGATAGTTATTCGGAGGACTCATAAAATCTTATTGCCTGTAAAAAATAGTTTGACGGCAATAATTCAGACACCTGAATGGCTCACTTCAGCCTCTGCAAATGTCGCCATTTCATCATGCAGACGGCAGGCCATCTGCAACAGCGGCACCGCTATTGCCGCACCACTACCCTCACCCAAACACATGCCCAGACCCAGCAATGGATGTGCTTCCAATTCCGCCAGCAGGCGGCCATGACCACGCTCTGCCGATTGATGGGAAAACAACAACCATGGCCGCACGGCTGGATTGATCTGCACCGCCATCAGTGCTGCAGTCGTGCTAATGAAGCCATCCACCAATATCGGCACACCGGCTTGTGCAGCGGCAATATAAGCACCAGTCAACGCTGCGATCTCAAACCCCCCCAGGCAACGCAGGATATCAAGCGGATTTTTCAACGCATCACGATGCAAGGCCAGGGCACGTCGCACCACCGCGCTTTTGTGCCCAATACCGGCAGCATCCAGCCCAGTGCCAGCACCGGCCACTAAAGCCGGATCTATTTGCAGTGCCGCACTACTCACTGCCGTGGCCGACGTGGTATTGGCAATGCCCATCTCGCCACCTATAAATAAATCCATGTTGGCGACGCAAGCACGTTCTACTGCCTCGCGTCCGGCAGATAAAGCAAGCTGCAATTGCTCGTCTGTCATTGCCGGTTTTTTGCAGAAATTCACACTGCCCTTGCCGACGCGCTGACTTACTACACCCGGCAGTTTTTCCAGTTCGATAACCGTACCTACATCAACGACCTCAAGCACCGCCCCCAATGTCCGCGCCAACACATTGATCGCCGCACCGCCACGTGCAAAATTACGCACCATCTCCGCCGTTACCGCCTGTGGAAATGCCGACACACCCTCAGCGGCCACGCCATGATCGGCGGCAAAGACCACGATATGCACGTGCTCGATCTGCGGCCTTCCTCGCCGCTGCAAACCAGCTAGCTCAACGGCCAAATCCTCTAAACGACCCAAAGAACCAGCAGGCTTGGTCAACGCATCCTGTCGCCTTTGCGCCATTGCGACAGCCGCCTCATCAATGGCCGCTGCCGCACGATAAAACCAGCTATCAGACATGTTCACATCCTGTCCTTTAATAACAAAGCCTGCCCTGCAACAATCAAGCTAACGCGATCAGCAAGCTCAGCCACATGTTGATGCAACCGGCCTGCCTCATCGCGAAAACGTCGCGCCAATGGATTATCCGGCACGATCCCCCAGCCGACCTCATTGCTGACCAGCAATACATCACCCGCTAAACCCGGCAATAAATCCAGCAAGGCAGTAATTTCATCTTTCTTGCGTCGTTCAGTCTGAGTCAATAGATTGGCCAGCCAAAGAGTTAGACAATCCACTAATAAACAGCGATCGGTAGCGGATTCTTGTGCCAACACCTGCGCCAAGGACAAAGGCTCCTCCACCACACGCCAAGTTGAAGGACGCCTCTCACGATGATGCTTAATACGCGCGCACATCTCATCATCGCCAATCCCGGCCGTGGCGACATACACCACGGACTTGCCAGATTCCCTGGCCAATTTTTCTGCATAACGGCTCTTGCCCGAACGGGCGCCGCCAAGTATGAGATGTTTCATGTTTTTGCTGCGTAGTGAATAACAACTCAAGCCAAACCAGCGACCACGGCCACAGCCAACACCACCAGCCAGAGCAGCGCAGCACGGCGAATTAAAGACATGGCCTCCTGGATATAACTATTTTCCTCCGCCAAATCCAGCACCGCATCATCATTATCTGCAGGGTGATAACGCAAGGCACCAAGACCAGTCGCCACCAGCACGAAGTGGCTGTCTTCCAGCCAGTGTCCCGTTTGCTCATGCCACTGCTGCATGGCATCAACAAAGCTGCCACTCAAAGCATACGACACTGCGACAAGACGCGCCGGCAACCAGAGCATAATTTGATACAGGCGTTGTGCCGCCAGGTTAAAGCCAGCAGTATCCGCCATCTCACGGCGATGCAGGATCGCAGCGAGCCGATACAGCAAGGCACCGACAGGCCCAAGCAAAACAAACCAGAACACTACTGCAAAGAAACGGTTATTGGCCTCTGCCAGACTGGCCTCCAGCATTAATCTGGTCAATTGGCCGGAATTATCAACCGGGTCATCACCGAGCAGATCACGTGCATACAGCATGGCGGCCTCTTCATCCCCTCGCCTGCGCGCCTCGACAAATGCCTCTACCTCAGCTTCCAGATCGCCAGGCCCAAAGCTGTAAAGCAACACCACCAAAGCAAACAAAAACAGGAAAAAACCACCAAGTGCCTGCAGCATGGCAGCGAGTAGAAACACCAGCAGCAACGGGATCAACACCACTACCGCCACACCAGCCGAGCCATCGGCCCAAGGTTTTTGTCTTAGCTGCATCACTAACCAATCAAACCAGCCAAACCTGCGCAACTCCGCCATTGAGCCGAACAGACGTTCAAGAATCAGACTAAGCAAGATAGTGAGCAGGGTCATGGGGCCAGCCTCAAATTTCGTATTGCCAGATACTATGTTATCGGCGAGACAAAGCGCGCCGGTTTGAGTGCGAGAATATCGCATTTAACTCTATGCAGAATCGACTCAATCGTATTACCTATAAAAATGCCATGGATATCACCGCTTCCAAGGTTTTCATGGCGATCAAACAAACCTGCAATGACTGCACTAACACAGGTGCCTCGATATAGGCCGTCCCGCGCCATAAATACGCTGTGTAACAGGACAAACGCCAACTCCATGCCTAATGTGATGCAGCGGATAGTTCGACAATATAAAAAATATTATTGAACCGCTGAATTAACTCTCCTTTCTCATATCAGGCGATCAACTGCTGCGGTGTCCCTGCAATAATGCATGCAGATGTAACCAATCGAAACACACGCCCGGATCAGTTTTGCGCCCTGGCGCGATATCACTATGCCCTACGATCGGCGCTTGCCGTAACGAAGGATAGGCCGTACGCAGCAGCGTGATCACCTTGGCCAGCATTATATATTGAGCTGTCTCATACGGCACAGTATCACTGCCCTCAAGCTCGATACCAATGGAAAAATCATTGCAACGCTCACGCCCTGCATACGCTGAAACACCAGCATGCCAGGCGCGCAGTTGAAGTGGCACATACTGCAACAATTCACCATCACGCCGGATCAGCAAATGCGCAGATGTCCGCAACTGATGAATGGCCTGGAAATAAGGATGTGCAAGCGGATCGAGCATATTGGTAAACAAGGCCTCGATCCACGGCCCGCCAAACTCATTGGGCGGCAGCGAAATACCGTGCACAACAATCAGCTCAGGCAACACACCGGCAGGCCGCTCATCACAATTTGGTGATGGCACAAAGTGTGCCGTTGTTAGTAAACCGCTTGACTGCTCAACCGCAAGGCTCACAGGGCACCCTCAATCAAAGCTGACACAATCCACCCAGCACCATATGGCTGAAACTGACAATACCAATCACCTTGCCATTTTCAATCACCGGCGCGCGACTCAAATCAAAACGTGTAAACAACCGTGCGCAATAACGGATATCCATCTGTGGATCGACAGCAATCACCGGCTTTGCACAGATCTCATAGACATTAACACGCCCTGGCGCACGATCCTTGGCCAACACATGCCGAGCAATATCCGATACCAACAGCAGACCGTACTCATCATCCTCGTGTCGCTTATCGACAATCAAGCACTTCGCCCCACTTTTGCACATCAAGGCCAGCGCATCGCTGATCGAGGCCATGCCATCAATGATCTCAAAGCTGCTATTCATCACCTCGCGCACCCGCACAAGCTTTTGCTCACTCATAACTGTTCCTCCACTACTGGTGTCAATTTCTGTACTTGTCTGGCCACGCCCACCGCATCCTCCACATCGAGCTGGAAGGCTATCCCCGTGCCTGGCGTATCATCCAGCTGCCCCACCTCGGCGATCTTTTCCAGGATCTTACGCGCCAGATGTTCCTCTACAAGAAACAGCACCATGTCTCTTTGCATCTCCACCGACAGGCCAAAAAATGTACGCGGCTGCTTGGCACCCTCGCCACGCGCCTGACTGACCACCGTCGCACCAGTAGCGCCCGACTCACGTGCTGCCTTGATCACGGCATCAGTCTTGTCATCCTCGACCAGTACAATCAATAGCTTGAAATGCATAAACTCTCTCCTTATCTCGAATACTGCCCGCGCCAAGCGGCCAATTGCGCATACCCCATTACCGTCACTGCCGGTCCCGCCGCTGTTACCGCCAACAAACCAAAACCATCAGTAGCGCTACCGCCATCCAGCTGCGTAGCCACACCAATCCCCACAGCCACCAGCAAGGGCGCCGTTACCGTTGAAATCGTTACCACCCCAGCATCCAACGCCAGGTTGACGATCATGCGCGGCGTTACCTGCGCCTGCAAATACAGCACTACAAACAATACCAGCAGCACGGGAAACAAAGGCCAATCAAGCATCATGCGCAACAGCCCAAGACAAGCCCCCAGACCGATCCCTGTAGCTACTGCCAACCGTAAGCCCCAAGGCCGGATGGCGCCACTTGACAATTGCGTAGCGCGATGGACCACAGCAGTCAACACCGGCTCGGCAAGGGCAGCGGCAAAACCCAGTGCACCGATAAACAGATAGAGCCAGAAAACACGACCAGGCGTGGCCTCGCCTAAACCGGCTGCCAGCCCCTCGGCCACCACCCGCCCCAACGGAAAAACTGTATTTTCCAAGCCATGCAATACCAGCGCCAGACCAGCGATCAGCAAGATCAGGCCAATCGCGATCTGCATGGGGCGGCGCACTGGACGACGCAGCACCAAACCCTGAAATATCGCCAGCACCACCACAATCGGCAATAAGTCACCAACCACCGAAAGCAATATCTTGCCCGCTTTCACCATTACCAAAAACATCCCCACAGCAAGACGCACAGGGGCGGCAACAACAAGGCCAAAGACACCATGCCAAAACCATCAACAAGTGGAGAACGCTGCGCCAGGCTACCAGCCAAGCCGATGCCCAAAGCCACTATCACCGGCACAGCCAGGGTAGACATTGCCGAGATCCCCATATCAAAGGCCAGCTTGCTGAACAAGGGCGGCGCCAACATGACCAGTGCTGACAAGGGCAGCAACAACAGCAACAACAATAAAGGCAAAGGCCAACCACGCAAAATACGAATAATGCCCAACATCCCGCCGAGTGCAATCCCCAGCGCAGTGGCCAGGCGCAGGCCCCAGCTAAAGCTGCTCACCTCTCCTGCCAAAATCTGTCCCTCTGCCAGCGCTGTTTGGGCAACCTGCACTGCCACCGCAGCCAGTGCTGGCTCAGCAATCGTGGCACCAAACCCTAAGGTAAAGACAAACAACAATAGCCAATACAAACTGCCCTTACTGACAAAGTCATATGCAATCCCTTCGGCCAGAGGAAACAAGGTAAGCTCCAGACCCTTGACCACCAAAGCCAGACCCACCACCAACACCACAGCCCCCAGCAGCAGCTCACTGAAAGCAGGCAACGCTGTCCCCAACAGCCAGGCAAAACCCAGCAGCACCACAGCCAAAGGCACAATGGTCAGCGTGCTTTCGCGCATCGCCTGCAATAAATCTAAAATCAATCGCCACATAAACCTTATTCACTCAATCCGGCAGTTTTACGCCCACACTCATCACCTGATCACCCTGCATATCCTTGATCACCAACTCAATACTACCAAGTGGCAGCCGATCACCGCTCACCTGACGACCATGGAAATGTTCACTAAACAGCTGCGCCAATGACTTGCCGTTGTATTCAACCGGGATATCAACGCCATATACCAAGGCCATATCCTCCAGCTGCGCCTCGCCCTTGACGACAAATTCACCAAAAAATCTGCGCTCCGCTGATTCTGTCTGCAGGCTGCCGGGAATAAACAGCCGTTCCAATTGCGGGATGACCTGACGAAAAGCCAGGATACAAACAAAGTCTCCCACGCACGCCGTACCTGCATTTTGCAGATCCAGCGGCTCGCCACCACGCACTAAACCAGCCAGCCGACTACCCGACGGCAAGGGCAGCGTCGACAACTCACGTCCTGCAACAGGAGTGTGTGCTGCCACCTCATACACCGCAAGCTCAAAATCCGGTTGACCAGCTATCGCCAGCCCGACATGCTGCGAACCAATTTTGGCCGATGGAATATCCAGACCTAACTTGCGCGCCAGCGGAGCCATGGACCAACCCTGCACCACCAGCGACACAAGAACAACAAAAAATGCTGTATTGAAAAACTCCCGCGCATGTTCAAGGTTGGCCAACAACGGGAACAAGGCCAACACAATAGGCACAGCTCCGCGCAGCCCCACCCAGGCAATGAACAACTGCTCACGCCAGGGCAGCTGAAAGGGTCTCAGACATAACAACACAGCTGTTGGCCGGGCAATAAACATCAACACCACCGCAACAAACAAAGCCTGACCAGCATGCCCCACCAGCTCCGATGGCCGCACCAACAGACCCAGCACCAGGAACAGTCCAATCTGTGCCAGCCAGGCCATGCCATCGTGAAAGCGCATGATGTTATTACCAGCCTGTAAGGGTTTATTGCCCACCACTAGACCAGCCAGATAAACCGCCAGAAAACCACTGCCATCAAGACTTGCCACCACGCCAAACAACACCAGTGCGCTGGCCAACACCAGCAAGGGATACAGACCAGGCGTAAGTTTTATCTTGTTGACCATTTTCACCAATAACCAGCCACCGGCCAAACCAGTCAAGCCACCCAAACCCATCTGCTTAATGAATTTCAGCAACCAGTGCCACTCCAGTACACTCTGTCCACTCGCCAGTGCCTCTACCAGCACCACAGTCAAAAAGATCGCCATAGGGTCATTGCTGCCCGACTCGATCTCCAGCGTCGCTGCAACACGCTGTTTCAACTCGATCCCCTGATTGCGCAACAGAGAAAATACCGCCGCCGCATCGGTTGAGCCTACTATCGCCCCGATCAGCAAACCTTCCATCCAATGCAGATTGAAGATCCACATCGCCGCCAGGGCTGTGATCAGTGACGACAACACTACCCCGACAGTGGACAACAACAGGGCCGGCCGCAGACCAACGCGGAAGGTCGTCACCTCAGTGCGCATACCGCCATCAAACAAAATCACCGCCAGCGCAAGACTGCCGATGAAATGTGCACTTTGCACATCATCATATTTGAAGCCAACCACGCCCTCCTCGCCCACCAACATCCCCAAGGCAAGGAAAGCCAACAGCAAAGGCATGCCCACCCGCGCCGACAGCAGGTTGGCAAAGACACTGGCCAGCAGCAAGGAGCCGATGGCCAAAATGAGATAATTACTCAATTCCATAAATTACTGAAGTATTTAAGGTAAAAACCTGGTAATACAAAGAAGCTACTAGAATAAACGAAACACATTGTCACCTGCGTGGTAAAAACAATAGCCGACATGCGCTACCATTGCGCCAAACAACATAACAATCAAAAAACCATGCCAGAATTCATCCATACACTCACCGAATTTACCGGCCAGATCGCCGGCCTGTTATGGGGCACACCCTTAACCCTACTAATTCTGCTCGGTGTCAGCATCTACCTCACTCTACGCTTGGGTTTTATTCAACTGCTGGGCTTTCGCCACTCCATACGGATTGTCAGCGGCCGATACAGCGATCCCTGCCACCAGGGTGATGTATCTCACTTCCAGGCACTCGCCACCGCCCTCTCTGCCACCATAGGTACCGGCAACATCGCCGGCGTCGCCACGGCGATAAGCTTTGGTGGGCCAGGAGCTTTGTTCTGGATGTGGATGACTGCTTTTTTTGGTATGGCAACCAAATTCACTGAATCTACCCTGGCGGTCAAATTTCGCACCATCGCCGCAGATGGCAGCATCGCCGGTGGGCCGATGTATACCCTGCTGCATGGTTTGCAGATGAAAAAAATGGCCCGCCTGTTTGCCATCTTTGCCCTGATCGCCTCGTTTGGCATCGGCAACATGGTGCAAGCCAATTCAGTCGTCGATGGTCTGGCCTTCATCTGGCCCGATCTCAAACAGGCTGCCTGGCTGGCTGGCATCATCATGGCAACCCTGGTAGCCCTGGTCATCCTCGGCGGGATCAAACGTATCGCCCGTGTCGCATCCACACTGGTGCCTTTCATGGCACTGTTTTATATGGCCGCCGCACTGATCGTTTTATTCAACCACTATGCAGTCATACCTGCTGCGCTGGCGACTATTTTCAACCATGCCCTCAACCCCTGGGCGGTAGGCGGTGCAGCAATAGGTGAGGCGATGCGCTGGGGTGTGGCGCGCGGCATGTTTTCCAATGAGGCAGGGCTTGGCTCATCACCCATGGCCCACGCCGCTGCGCGCACCAATGAACCAGTACGTGAAGGCCTGATTGCGATGCTGGAACCATTCATCGACACCTTGATCATCTGCACCATGACTGGCCTGGTGATAATCGTCAGCGGTGCCTGGGAAGTACGTCCGGAAGATTTCAAGGGCGCGGCCTTCACCGCCTTTGCCTTCAGCTCATCACTGGGCGCAAGTGGCGCAATCGTGGTGGGGCTTGGCCTTGCTCTATTCGCCTTTTCCACAATCATCGCCTGGTCTTACTACGGTGATCGCTCGGCCTATTTTCTCTTTGGCGAAAAGGCTGTCATGCCCTATCGCATCGTCTTCACCATGCTGATCGTATTCGGTGCCGCCGTGCCACTGGAGCTGGTATGGAATATCGCCGACATCACCAACCTGCTGATGGCACTACCCAACCTGCTGGCACTGGTCCTGCTTGCAGGCCTCGCCAACCGACTCAAACAGGAATACTTCAAGACCAGGGCCAGCCAGCTTATTTCACCAGGGCATGAGAAGAAGCTCTAGTTTCGTTATTTGTTACGATGACTTCATCAATTTGAATAAACACCAAAATAATTGCTTGCTGTTTATTGTTAAGTCATAGGACGAACTTAATCAAAGAATTGTCAGGCGCATGGAAAGATCAACTGCCTGCAGATGTTTGGTGATAGCACCAACAGAGATGAAATCAACACCGGCATCCGCGACCGCATGAATATTGTCGAGCGTAATTCCACCCGAAGCCTCCAGCCTGGCCTGTCCCGCAGTAATTGCCACAGCCTCGCGCAACATTTCCAGCGACATATTATCCAGTAATAAAATATCAGCGCCAGCTGCCAGCGCCTCACGCACTTGTGACAAATCCTCGACTTCAACCTCCACAGGGATATTACATGGCGCATGCTGTCGGGCCAGTGCCAGAGCCTGTGCTATGGAGCCAGCTGCAGCGATATGATTTTCCTTGATCAGAACGCCGTCATACAGACCCATGCGATGATTTTGCCCGCCCGCGCAACGCACGGCATATTTTTGTGCCTGACGCAATCCTGGCAAGGTTTTGCGTGTATCCAGCAGGCTTGTTTTGCCCGCACCAATTGCTTCCACGTAACGCCGCGCCAGCGTCGCTGTGCCAGATAAGGTCTGTAAGAAATTTAACGCCGTGCGCTCTCCGGTAAGCAAGGCACGGGCTGGCCCATGAATAGTACAAAGCAGTTGTTCAGCCGCAACTGGCTCACCATCACTGACCTGCCAGTCAAAGTGCACGCTATCATCCAGCAACAGGAATGCCTGTTCAAACCAGGCGCGGCCACACAACAATGCCGACTCACGACTAATGACGGTGGCACGCGCCATGCTGCCGACATCAATCAAGGCGGCTGTAATATCGCCGCTGCCTATATCCTCTTGCAGGGCACGACGCACATCGGCACAAACTGCTTCAGGTGAAGGGACAAGACAGTCCATAAAAATCCTTAATCCACATATTTTATCGGGGAGCGCGGATGATGTTTCCGTTGATGCAGACCGATGCCAAGACACGAGCAGACCGAATAGTTGCTCCTTTGCATCATGGTACGCTCAACAAACCCAGGAGCTTTTTTCTCACCGCATGGTGAAACATGTTGCTTAATCTAGCGCCAGCAATTCAACATCAAAAATCAAAGTCGCGTTAGGCGGAATTACACCACCAGCACCACTTGAGCCATAACCAAGATTGGATGGAATGGTCAGCTTGCGCGCCCCACCGATCTTCATCTCGAGCACTCCCTCATCCCAACCACGGATCACCTGGCCTGCACCCAAATTGAAGCGGAATGGATCATTGCGATCCTTGCTTGAATCAAATTTCTGGCCATTCTCCAGCCAACCAGTGTAATGCACCGTCACCATCTGACCTGCCTGCGCAACAGCGCCATCGCCCTCCACCAGATCTTCGTATTTCAAGCCTGAATCAGTGATTTTTGCTGTCATATTCTTATCCTTTCTATAAATTTAAGCACATAAAAATGTAAGGAAATCTTTTAACCAGTCAACACCGCGATGAGTCAGGGCAAATATTTTGCCAATTCATCTGCTGGCACTGGGGTGTTGTAATAAAACCCCTGCAGGATGTCGCAGCCATGTTGCTGGAGAAATTTCGCTTGATCTTCAGTCTCAACGCCTTCGGCAACCACTTGTAGCCCCAGGCTGTGCGCCAAACCGATCATGGCGATGACGAGTGCGGTGTCTTTTGGATCTTTGTTGATGTGACGGATGAATGCCCGATCAATCTTTAGTTCATCCAGTGGAAGTCGGCGCAGATGGTTAAGTGAGGAGAAGCCTGTGCCAAAATCATCCAGGGCGATGGCAAATCCCATCTCGCGCAGTTTATGCAGCCTCTGCATTGCCGCCAGCGCATCATCCATCAATATATTTTCGGTCATTTCCAGGGTGAGTTGCTGCGGATTTATATCTGCGTGAGCAAGACACTCAGCAGTCATCGCGCAAAAGTCTGGTTCATAAAATTGGCGTGTTGAAATATTTACTGAAATACGCAGATAACCTAAACCCTGTTGCTCCCACTCATTCAATTGTTGACAGGCACGGCGCAACACCCAGTCGCTGATGGCAACAATAAGGCCGGTTTCTTCAGCCAGCGGGATGAAGTCTGCTGGTGGGACGATACCGCGCTCTGGATGATGCCAACGTAACAATGATTCCACGACAGTTGTTTGGCCGGAATTAGCATCTATCTGTGGCTGGTAATAAAGCTCGAATTCATCACGCTTCAGGGCTTGATAAAGAGATTTTTCCAATGCTATATGCTCAACTGAGCGAGCATTCATCTCCGGTGTATAAAGTTGATAGGTGTTACGCCCAATGCCTTTGGCGCGGTACATCGCAATATCTGCATTTTTCAACAAAAGGTCGGCATCATCACCATCGTCCGGATAGATACTGATACCAATACTGCTAGTGACCACCAGTTCGTGGCCAAGTATATCCAGCGACTCTTGCAGTCTCTCGATCATTCGGCGGGCTATCTGTGCGGCATGGCTGGGCGAATCGATGTCGCTCAACACTGCAATAAATTCATCGCCACCCATGCGGGCAACCGTATCGTCCTCGCGCACAACATCAGCCAAACGCCGCGCCACGTTGATCAATAGTTGATCCCCTACCTCGTGCCCGAGGCTGTCGTTAATACGCTTAAAACGATCCAGATCTATAAACAGCACAGCCATTTGTTTGTGTTGACGACGGGCATGAGCCATTGCCATATGCAGACGGTCTTCCAGCAGGCGTCGATTTGGCAGACCTGTCAGCACATCGTAATAGGCCAGCTGGCGGATACGTTCTTCATTTTCCTTGAGCTCGGAAATGTCGTTGAACATTGCCGCATAATGTGTAACCTCACCTAAATAATTGGTGATGGCGGTAATGGTCAACAGCTCCGGGAAAATCTCGCCACTCTTGCGCCGATTCCACATCTCGCCCTGCCAACTGCCTTGCTCACGTAACTGCTGCCACATCTCATCATAAAAAGCCTGGTCATGACGGCCTGAACTGAGCACTGCCGGTGTCTTACCCAGGACATCCGCTGGCGTATAACCTGTTAGTTTGGTGAAGGCTGGATTGACAGAAACAATAATCGAATTGAGGTCAGTAATCATGATCCCCTCAAGCGAACACTCGATCACCTTTTCTGCCAGATAAAGATTACGCTGTGAGATATTGAGCGCCTCATCGCGCTCATACAAAGCCTGTTGTAGCTCTTGAATATAGGCCAGCTCCATGCCTTCGAGTATGTCGGTAAAACTGACCAAACCCAGCAAGGCACCTGTCTTGTCTGTAACACCAATATGGCGAACTTTATGCTCTACCAACATGCCGCGCACACGATAAAGACTTACATTATGATCGACAGTCAACAATGGACGACTGGCAATGCTGCCAGCCAACACATCACCAGACTGATCGGCCACCTGCCGGACGACATCGCGCTCGGTTAGTATACCCAATTCACCATTGCTGTAATCGATCACCACCGCATCTATAGCCGAGGAACGCATCACTGTAGCTGTCTGTGCCAGGCTTGCTGTTGCTGGCAGGATTTGCACACTTTTGGGCACGACGGCCTCGATACTGCGCAGCTTCAAATAATGCTCGATCCCCTGATTGAGCACGACATCAGTCTGCGAGATTATGCCGCAACGACGACCATTATCATCGACAACCACATAATGACGCAGCTTGTCTTCACGAAACAGGCTCGCCAATGTCTGCAATTGCAACTTAGCCTGCACGGTCTTGACCGGAGTGCTCATAACCTCGCTCACCGGACGCAGAAATGATTCAGGATCGGCAAAATCTACCGCCAGGGCATCACGCTCAGTCCAGACACCAACAGCCTCACCATTATCAACTACCAGGATCGAACTGACATGTTGCTGACTCATGAGCCGCGCAGCTTCATGCAGCGGTGTATCGGGAGGACATTCAAGAATAAATGGTTTGATGATCTGGTCGAGCGTGACATCCGAGGTCAGCAGACTATCCAGAACATCTGATTCCGCCGTTCTGGCATTAAGAGCCACACCTGAACCAGCCATGTGGAAGTGTGTCATTTTATCATCAGACATTCTGTTTCATACCTAAAAAACCTATACCCAGTTTGGCTGAGACAGGTGCACGCGTGCAAGCCATTCAATCGTCAATAATGACTGATTTTTAATATACATGCACTGGGCATGTCATTGCCCATTATTTTTTGCCTGCTAACTCAGCCGATCCTCCAGCCAGCCATGCAAGGAATTGAGTTCAGTATGACGACCAGACACCTCTCGAATGTAGTCCATGGTGCGCTGAATATCTTGCAGATAGCCGGACTTGCCATCGCGATGGTGTAGACGGGCAAAAATGCCGATCGCCTTGAAATGGCGCTGCACGCCCATCCAGTCAAACCAGCGTAAAAATTTTTCTTCATCGCGCTGACGCAGGATGCCGCTATCAATGGCCAGTTCCTGATAACCCAGTGCCCATGCCTCGACGCGTGCACGCGGCCAGGCGATATAACAGTCGCGCAACAAGGAGACGAGATCATAAGTCACCGGCCCATGCACAGCATCCTGAAAATCCAGAATGCCGGGATTATGCGCCGCCACCATCAGGTTGCGTGAATGATAATCACGATGCACAGTCACTTGTGGTTGCGCAAGTGCTGACTGTGCAAGTTGCTGAAAAACCTCATTAAACATTTGCTGCTCACTATCACTCAATTCCAGCCCAAGGTGGCGCTCCAGATACCATGTCTGGAACAAGCGCATTTCCTGCCAAAGCAAGGCCTCATCATAAGGCGGCAGCTCACCTGCATCCGGCCCGCAGGCCTGCAAGGTGAGCAAAGCACCCAGCGCGTCGCCATAAAGTCTATCGACTGTCCTGTCATTGAGCGCGGCAAGATATGAAGTAGTACCCAGGTCTGAAAGCAGCAAAAAACCCTGATCCAGATCAGCTGCCAGTATACTGGGGACGTTTAGACCTACTTCCTGCAGGATGTGGGCAATATGCACAAAAGGGCGGCTATCCTCGCGCTCAGGTGGGGCATCCATGACGATGCGCAGTTCACCCTGTGACTGAATACGGAAATAACGGCGGAAGCTGGCATCTGCCGAAGCTGGCTCCAGGCTATAAGAAGATCCATCGAGAATCTGGCCTAACCAGATATTGAGTTGTTGCAGACGTTGTGGCACAGGAGCTGTCTCCCCAAGAAAAAAAAGTGTTACATTAGCCGGAAAATACGTGATTAAAAACGCTTTCCCCCAGACAATTAAATTCCCGTGATCATTAAGCGCATCTTTCTTGCCTCTTTTGCCCTATTACCCGGACTGCTCCCAGCAGGCCTGCTTGCCGCAGAAGACGATTCGCGCTGGGCTCTATGTCGTCCATCGGCAGAGCTCGTTCCACTGTTGGAGCTGGGGCCGCTGGGCGATCCGGCCACGCGCATCACAGCAGACGAGGGCAGCGCAGACAATCAGGGTGTCAGTCATTTCAGCGGCGATGTAGTGGTGCTGCAAAGTGGCCGGCGCAGTGAATCTGATGAAGCCCATTACGATCAGAATGATGATCTGCTCAAACTGAAAGGCAATGTCTGGTTTTATACCGATGACATGGCATTGAGTGGCAGCAATGCCAGTTTTCTCCCTAAGAGCAACCAGGGTGAGCTGGAGGATGCCAGCTACCACTTTCGCAGCCTGCACGCCTCTGGCCAGGCCAGTCGCATCATCATTCACGATACCGAACATATCGAGTTGACTCATGCTAGCTATACCACTTGTGACCCAGAGAAAGTCGACTGGCAACTGAAGGCACGACGGGTAAAACTAGATGAAAGCACCAATACGGGCGAAGCTTATAACGCCACGCTGGAATTTAAGGGCGTACCCTTTCTCTATACACCTTATCTCAATTTCCCTCTCAAGGGACGCAAGACCGGTCTGTTGATGCCCAACTTTGGCAGTAGCAATCAAACTGGCACAGACATCAGCCTGCCATGGTACTGGAATATCGCACCAAACTACGACGCCACCATTACACCACGCCACATGAGTGCGCGCGGCACCCAGCTACAAGGTGAGTTTCGCTACCTGCACCCTACTGATCGTGGCCAGTTAAATGTGGAGATATTGCCCAATGACAGCCGCTATTCAGGCCAGGATCGCCATGCCGTATCCTACACCCACAGCGGCGGCTTAGGTGCAGGCTGGAGTACTGCACTACTCTACAACGAGGTGTCCGATACGGATTATTTCAATCACCTCGGCAACAATCTGACAGATTCCAGCCTCACCCATCTGGAGCGTCGTTTTGATCTGAACTGGCGGGATAACGGCTGGAATTTTCTGGGCCGGGTACGTGAATATCAAACCATCTATGGTTCACAGCCTTACACCACGCTGCCGCAGTTACAGTTAAGCAAAAGCAGTCCGCGCCAATTGAATTCACTGCAATACAATTTGCATGGCGAGTTGGTCAATTTTACCCACAAAGATAAAACCAAACTGGTCGGCAAACGCCTGGATCTATCGCCGGATATCAGTTTCCCTCTGGCAGGTGCCGCCTGGTTTCTCACACCGCGCCTGAATATGCGGCATACGCAATACCAATTGGATAACCAGGAAGGTGATGCCTCGCCCAGCCGCACTCTGCCTGTTATCAGTATCGACAGCGGCCTGTTCTTTGAACGTGACCTAAGTATTGGCCAACGACCCTTACTACAGACCCTGGAGCCACGCCTGTTCTATCTCTACGCACCTTATCGCGATCAAGATGATCTGCCAAATTTTGACACCAGCGAATATGACTTCACCTTTGCCCAGCTGTTCCGCAACAACCATTTCAGCGGTGCCGATCGCCAGGCCGATGCCAACCAGCTCACCTTGGCTTTGACTAGCCGTTTAATCGATAGCGACAATGGTACAGAGTTACTCTATGGCAGCTTGGGACAAATTCGTTACTTTAACGATCGCAAAGTCAATCTGAACAAAAATATTATCAAGGAAGAAAAAACATCTGACTATGTTGCCGAGCTGGGTGCAAGACCTGTACCCAAACTCAATATTTCGCTCAGCACACGCTGGAACCCGCAGGATTCAAAGCGGGAACTAATAACCAGTCGCATCCGTTATGTGCCTGATGAGCGCCGACTATTTAGTCTTGATTATCGTCAACGCCAAGATGAGAGCTTGCGCCAGGCCGACCTGATTGTCTACTGGCCAATCAGCCAGCGCTGGCGGCTACTTGGCCGCTGGAACTATGACCTGGAACAGAAGCGCAACCTGGAAACCGTAGCTGGGCTTGCCTGGGAAGATTGTTGCTGGGCTCTGCATTTTGTCATGCGCAGTCAACTGAACAGCAGCAGCCTTGAGACCAACAAAAGTTTCATGATAACCCTGGAACTCAAGGGACTATCCAGTCTGAACAAGCGATTGGAAGATGAGCTGCAGGATTTTCAGACACGGCAACACTAGCGCGACCCGGCGGAGCCAACTCTGAACAAGTCCTTAAACTAACGATAATACAGCCCTCATCCGCGCACAGGACTTGTTGTCAACATGCGGTGAGTTTAAATCAGCGGACGTGACATGGAGTGTGTTGACCTCGCGCTTCAAGATATAGTTTGGGATGTCGAGTGTCATGTATCTGCTGGAGAGCCTGTTCAGCGAGCCTCTGATTATGAAAGGAGTTTCCAGGCTCCCGTGACACATCCTGATCTTGCGTTATGTAAATGTAATATTGCTGGCCATGTTCACCCACAGTGAACATATAGTGGAACTTAGGGACATCCAGAATATGATTAAACTGAAACTGCACTGGCAAATCCTCATTGCGCTGCTGCTGGCCGTAATTGCAGGTTTGCTGACGGGAACCGATGCTGCATTGTTCGGGGTACGTTTTTATACGGTGTTCGATTTTATCGGTACGTTATTCCTTAATGCGCTGAAGATGCTGATCGTGCCGCTGGTGATATCTTCGATTATCGTCGGCATTGCCGGAATCGGCTCGGGAGGCTCGTTCGGCAGGCTGGGTTTGAAGACGCTACTGTATTATGTAACGACCAGCCTGCTTGCCATTCTGGCGGGCCTTATCATCGTGAACATTGTCGCGCCTGGCATCGTGGATGGCGAGCCGGCAAAGCACTTGATTGGCTTGTCCGAGAGTACCGATGAGGTGGTCGCCAAGGTAGAAGGCAGAGGCACAGGCGATTTGATTGGAATATTCCTGCGCATGATCCCGCCCAATGTGGTGGCGGCCGCCGCGGACGGGCAGATGCTTGGACTGATCTTCTTCAGCCTGCTGTTTGGCTTCTTTATAACCAAAATTGAAGAGCCCTATGCGGAAAACATGTATAAATTCTGGCAGGGTATATTTCAGGTAATGACGCAGATCACCAACTGGGTGATGAAGTTTGCGCCATTTGGCGTATTCGGCCTGGTTGCCAAGGTTGTTGCCGGTACTGGATTTTCAGCCTTCGTGCCGCTTGCATGGTTCTTTATTAGTGTGCTGGCCGGGCTGGCGGTGCACTTTTTACTGGTGCTGCCGTTGCTATTGTTTTTTGTCGGACGGGTACGCCCATTACGCCACTTCCACGCAATGGCACCCGCGTTGCTGACCGCTTTTTCTACCAGCTCATCCGCTGCAACGCTGCCTCTGACAATGGAGTGCGTGGAAAAAAATGCCGGTGTTTCCAACCGCACCAGCAGCTTCGTGTTACCGCTGGGGACAACGGTCAATATGGATGGCACTGCCCTGTATGAATGCGTTGCAGCAATGTTTATTGCGCAGGCATATGGCATCGAGCTGGGCTTTGTGCAGCAGTTTACCATCGTGTTGCTGGCGCTGGTCACATCGATCGGCGTGGCCGCGATCCCCTCGGCCAGTCTGGTTGCCATCGCGATCATTCTCGCCGCCGTCGGCCTGCCGGTGGAGGCAGTCGGCCTGATTCTCGCAGTTGATCGCGTGCTGGACATGTGTCGCACATCGGTAAATGTGTTCAGTGATTCATGCGGGGCGGTGATCATTGCGCGCCGCACTGGAGAGGAAAACGTACTCGGCGAACCAGCACTGCTACGAACTGAAGGGCGGATGTAAACTAACTTGCTTGATTCTCCTCAGTGATGTCCCTGGCGACATGATATTCTTAGCCAACAAATTTTATATTCTTACCGGAACTACCCAATGAAATATCTTGCTCTTATTTCTTTGCTACTTGGTAATTTGCTGTTCAGCCCAGCCACCCATGCCACCAAGGTAACAGAACTGAACCGTATTGTGGCGGTGGTCAATAACGAGGCCATCACCAGCCTTGAACTGGAAAAACGGCTGCAAACAGCACTAACCCAGTTACGCCAAAATAATACATCCTTGCCGCCAATGGGCATCTTGCGTAGCCAGGTTCTTGATCACCTTATCATCGAACGCCTGCAACTGGAGCTTGCCCGCGAGCGCGGCATACAGATCAATGACGAGGCGCTCAATGAGGTTATCACTAATATTGCCGCGCAAAACCAACTAAGCGCGCCACAGTTTCGTGAATTGCTGGCACGTGACGGTATAAGCTTTACTGAATTTCGCGAAGACATCCGCAATGAACTTATCCTGAATAATCTGCGCGCACGAGAAGTCGACGCCCATGTCGAGGTTACCGCGCAAGAAGTAGACGCACTACTCACCCGTCAGGCGATCAGTGGCGAGATGGATACGGAATACCACCTCGGCCATATCCTCATCGCGCTACCGGAAGGGGCATCACCCGAACAGGTGCAGGCGGCGCGCACCAAGGCAGAAGATGTGCTGGCACAACTACGCGCAGGGGCTGATTTCAAACAAATAGCCATTACTCACTCTGCTGGCCAACAAGCCTTGCAGGGCGGTGACCTTGGTTGGCGTTCAGGCGGTCAACTGCCAACCTTATTCGCCGATGCTGTTTTACGCATGACGCCAGGAGAAGTAAGTGAACCACTGCGCAGCTCCAGTGGTTTTCACCTGGTCACGCTGTTTGCCAAACGTGGCGAACAAACCGAATACATCACCCAAACACATGCCCGCCATATCCTCGTACATACCACTGCGCTGGTAAATGATGCTGAAGCAAAGAATAAATTGATACGCCTGCGTGAGCGTATTTTACAAGGTGAGGATTTTGCCGAGCTGGCACGCGCCAACTCTGAAGATACCGGCTCTGGCGCGCAAGGTGGCGATCTGGGCTGGACCAACCCTGGCACCTTCGTCGGCCCCTTTGAAGAAGCCATAGATAAGCTGCAGGCCGGTGAGATCAGCGAGCCATTCCAGACCCAGTTTGGCTGGCACATCGTCCAGGTGCTGGAACGTCGACAGCATGATGGTACAGATGACATCAAACGCGCCCGTGCCTATGAGAGGATCCGCCAACGCAAGGTCGAAGAGGAGACACAGGACTGGTTGCGTCGTTTGCGCGATGAAGCCTATGTTGAATACAACGACTGATATTTACGTATAAATCCATGCCCTCCAGGCAAATACCGAGACTGGCTTTTACACCTGGCGAGCCTGCAGGTATCGGGCCGGATCTGGCTGTGCTACTTGCGCAACAAGCGCAGCCAGCAGAAATTGTCGTTGTTGCCGATGAAAATTTATTACTACAGCGGGCTAGCCAACGTGGCCTGCCCTTACAACTCAAGCCATTCAGTGCGGCTGCACCACAACAGCCAGGCACCATAAGCATACTTAATGTCCCACTGGCCACGCCTGCTGAGGCCGGCAAACTCGATGCCGCAAATGCAGCCTATGTATTGGAAACCCTGCGTCAAGCCACGACATTGTGCCTGCATAAAACCTGTGCTGCCCTGGTCACCGGCCCGGTACATAAGGGCATTATCAACGAGGCTGGTATCAGCTTCAGTGGTCATACAGAATTTCTTGCCGCACTGACCCATACATCACGCGTAGTCATGATGCTGGCCACACCAGGGCTGCGTGTTGCCCTGGCGACTACCCATCTGCCGTTGCGTGAAGTTGCCGATGCGATTACCGCCACACGGCTGCAGGAAATTATCCTCATCCTGCACCACGAACTGCAGCATCGATTTCATCTTGCTCGCCCTCGAATTCTGGTCTGCGGCCTCAATCCGCATGCAGGTGAGGACGGTCATCTTGGGCGTGAGGAGATCGATATCATCATTCCTGTACTGGATGAATTGCGTCAGCGTGGCCTACAGCTCATCGGCCCTATGCCTGCCGACACTGCATTCACGCCATACCAGCTGGAAAAAGTGGATGCCGTGCTGGCCATGTATCATGATCAGGGACTACCGGTACTCAAGCACAAAGGCTTTGGCCATGCCGTCAATATCACCCTGGGGCTGCCCATCATTCGCACTTCGGTTGATCACGGCACAGCACTGGATCTGGCCGGCCAAGGTAAAATCAACACCGGCAGCCTGCAATATGCAATTGAAGTGGCCATCAACATGGCCTATGAATAGACCTATACTAGACACAAACAGGAGAATCGACATGAGCGAGACTGGTGCCAAGCAATATTTGATCGATGCCTACTATCGCATGCTGGAGCGTCTCAAGAACTCGCTGGATAGCGCCAGCGAGAAAGCCACGCCTGTCATCGAGCAGGCTATTTCCCAGGCGCAGGAAGCAGCTACTGAACTTGGTGAGTTGAGCCGTGAAGAAGCTGAGCGCATCAGCCAATATCTACGCCGTGATATAGAAGATGCCGCCATGTTTCTCAATGAGAGCGGCACAGAGCTGAAGGACTGGCTCAAATTCGATCTGCAGATGGTGGAGCAACACCTAGCCGAGATATTTCGTGACAGCGTGGATCACACCCGTCTGGCCTTAACGCAACTGGCACAGCATGCCAATAAACTGGGCGAGTGGCGCACTGGTGAAATCACCGGCATTGGTACTCTGCAATGCAAGAGCTGTGGCGAATCATTGAATTTCCATCGCATCAGCCGCATCCCGCCCTGCCCCAAATGCCATAACACGACGTTTCGGCGACAATCAACTAAGCAGCAATAAAAAACTGTGCGCACCAATTAAGTTATCAGGCAAAACTATCATGTTCGGCGTGGCCGGATTGTTAACGCCAATCCCAAAACAAGCAGCAGCAATACCGGCATGTTCCCCCAACGGATGTAAGGTGTAAGCCCCTGCATGGGCTGCACCTCACCGCGCAAGACCAACTGCTCAAAGGCCGGTGTAGACTGGGTGATCTGCCCATAATGATCCACCAGGGCGGAAATCCCCGTTGTCGTTGCCCGCACCAATGGCCGACCAGTTTCCACTGTGCGCATGCGTGCAATCTCAAGATGCTGATGCAGAGCTAATGAATCGCCATACCACGCATTGTTGCTGCCATTAATCAGCAGAGTTGCGGCAGGGAAGTTATGCAACAACTCCTCACCAAAGGCATCTTCATAACAGATAGACATTGCAGCCAACTGCCCTGCAACAGCCAGCGGCGGTTGTCCTGCCGGGCCTGGGGAAAAGCCCGACATAGGCAGATCAAAAAATTCAATCAGGCCGCGCAGCCACGATTCAAACGGTACAAACTCACCAAAAGGCACCAAATGATGTTTGTGATATGCACCATCCTTGGTGCCCAACACCATAAGGCTGGTGTAATAACCTGGCGCATCATCACGTTTCACCGGCACGCCAATAATTATGTCAGTACCTGCTGCACCTGCTTGCTCTGCCAGATAGCTAAAATAATCATCCTTCAGTTCATGATAAAAAACCGTGATGGCATTTTCTGGCCAGATCACTGCATCAACTTCACCAATATTTTCCAGTGTCAAACGCGCATATAAATCCAAACGCAGATCAAACTCTTCTGCACTCCATTTTGTCTCTTGCGGCAGATTGTCCTGAATCAGGGCCACACGCAACGGCTTGCCTGCAGGCTGTGTCCATTCGATTTGTTGCAGAGCCCAACCTGCCAGCCACAAGCACACTGCCAACACCACACCTGGCCAGGCAGAACGCCCTCTATGCAGCAGCCAGGCCAATGCTCCAGCGCTCACCACCAGCCATAAGCCCAGCCCATACACACCCAGCAAAGGTGCCCAGCCAAGCAAAGGCGCATCAAGTTGACTGTAACCAAGTTGCAACCAGGTAAAGCCCGTAAATAACCAACCGCGCAGCCACTCCAACCACAACCACAACACTGGCAATGTCACCAAATACCACCAGGCCAGCGGCAGTCTTTGCCACTGCCACAAACGCGCTGCAAGCCAGGCGAATATCGCTGGGTAAACCGCCAATGCCATGACAAACAAGGCCGTGAGGACGAGAGCTACAACAACACCACTGGCAGAAAAATCAGCAATGGCCACATAAACCCAGGAGACACCCACACCAAACAGGCCCAAACCAAAGCAAAAACCACGGCGTAGCGCAGCACGAGGCTTGAGCTCATACAGCAGCAAAAACAACAAGGCTGGGGACAATATTCCTGGCAGCAACAGCTTGAAAGGCGCAAAAGCAAATGGCAGGGCAGCGCCAACCAGCAAGGACAATAAATCCCCGCGCCAGCCATGAGCGTACCTACCTGGATCAATCACGGATTGTAGTCGCAGCAACATACAGAGCAGGAAGATAGCAACTGAGAGAATCAGGCACTCAAGCGATACCCTCGCCACTATAATCAGTGTCATTGTCATGCACAGGTACAGCTGTGGCCTCTACCAGGTGCAGGCGACGGCTATCTGCGCGCAAGACCTTGAAGCGCAGGCCATCCATGTCGATCATCTCTCCACGCATCGGCATGTGACCAAAACGAGACAACAACAGTCCACCTATGGTGTCGAATTCATCATCGGAAAAATTGCTGCCGAAGTACTCATTGAAGTCCTCGATGGAGGTTAAGGCGCTCACGTTATGCCGCCCCTTGCTGATCTGCTGAATCTCGATAATATCATCGTCGATATCGTGTTCATCCTCAATCTCACCGACAATTTCCTCCATTACATCTTCAATCGTCACCATACCGGCCACACCACCATATTCATCCACGACTATCGCCATGTGATTACGGCTGGTACGAAACTCGCGCAGCAGTACATTCAGACGTTTGCTCTCCGGCACAAACACGACTGGACGCAGAACCTCACGGATATCAAAATCCTCGTTATCCTGAGCAACAAAGGGGAGCAGATCCTTGGCCAGCAAGATACCGATAACCTCATCACGTGTTTCACCAATAACCGGAAAGCGTGAATGAGCTTCCTCGATGATCAACGGCAGAAATTCCTGCAGGCTTTGTTCACGTTCCACTACCACCATTTGTGAGCGCGGCACCATGATGTCCCGCACCTGCATCTCAGATACCGCCAACACACCCTCCAACATATACAGGGCGTTAGCATCGATTAGTTGTTGATTATGAGATTCACGCAGAAACCCGATAATATCTTCCTTGCCTTTTGGTTCATTGCCGTGCAGGGCCGAGGTCAAACGTTCCAACCAACCACGTCGTGGTTCATCGCCGCCAGGTCGATCATCGTTCATGAGAAAATACCCGGGGAAAAAAAAGAAGTGGCAATCGCAAAGTTATTTATGGGCATCTTTTCTTGCTTCTATTGTAGTTCGGGTCAAAGCCTGACCTGAGAATTTTACTGTGCTATACATAAGGATCTGCATAGCCTAGGCTAGAGAGGATCTCTTTTTCAAGCATCTCCATCTGTTCTGCCTCTACTGCGTAGATATGATCATAACCCAATAAATGTAGACAACCGTGCACCGTCATATGCGCCCAATGTGCCAGTAAAGCCTTGTCTTGCTCAGCCGCCTCGCGTACAACTACTGGTGCACAAATAACGATATCGCCTAACAAGGGCAACTCGACTCCAGGGGGAGACTGAAAAGGAAATGACAGGACATTGGTTGGGCCTTGTTTATGACGATAGGTGCTGTTCAATGCGGCACTCTCTGCCTCATCAACCACACGCACCGTCAGCTCGACCGGATCACCCTGTCCGCTCAATGATGCTTCAACCCAACTTTGGAACTTTCTCGCCGATGGGATATCAGTCGCTATAGAAATTATCTGCAAGTCCAGCTCGACGACCATCGGTTTCAGCCAGTAAAGCTCTCATAGGCGTTAATAACGCGCTGCACTAAGGCGTGCCGTACTACATCCTTGGCTAGAAAAAAGGTAAAACTTATCCCTTCCACATCCTTCAATACATCGATCACCTGACGCAAGCCGGATTGCACGCCACGCGGCAAATCAATTTGTGTTACATCACCAGTGATTACCACCGTTGAGCCAAAACCAATGCGCGTAAGAAACATCTTCATCTGCTCAGTAGTAGTATTTTGTGCCTCATCGAGAATGATGAAGGCATCGTTCAACGTGCGACCACGCATATAGGCTAACGGCGCCACCTCGATGACCTGCTTTTCTATCAATCTTGCTACCTGCTCAAAGCCCAGCATCTCATATAGTGCATCATACAAAGGACGCAAATATGGATCGACCTTTTGCGCCAGATCGCCAGGCAGAAACCCCAGCCTCTCACCAGCTTCTACCGCTGGCCGCGTCAACACCAACTTACGCACCTGTTCACGTTCAAGCGCCTCTACCGCACAGGCCACCGCCAGGTAAGTCTTGCCAGTACCGGCTGGCCCTATGCCAAAATTGATATCATGACTGATGATATTGCGCAAATAACGTTTTTGATTTGGCCCACGCCCCTGGATGGCACCACGGCGAAAGCGGATGGTGACATCCACTTCCTCGGCCTCCTGTTCGGCCAACAGGCTTTCCACACCTGATTCCTGCAAGAATAAATGCACCTTGGCCGCAGTCAGACTTTCATGTGTAGTTGCCACATACAGTTTCTTCAAGACCTCGGCTACTGCCTTAGTGGAGATTGGATCGCCGATGATGCGAAAATTATTGCCCCGGTTGTTTATTTCCACCCCAAGTCGCCGCTCTACCATACGCAAGTGCTCATCAAGCGGACCAGTCAGGTTTGCCAGCCGAATATTGTCATCTGGCTCCAACACCAGATCGATAGCATCAGGCATGGCGGTCATATCTTTTACCTTTGGTGTCATCAGGACAGTGTAGTAGCTACGCGTTCACCACGCAGGGAATTCGGCAGGGCAGCAGCGATCTGCACTTCGACAAGCTGGCCAATCATGGAAGCATCACCAGCAAAGTTCACCACCCGGTTATTTTCAGTACGCCCTGTCACCTCATCTGCATGTTTTCGCGATATGCCTGTTACCAATACACGCTGAACCGTGCCCACCATCTGTCGACTGATCCGCTGGGCATTGGTATTGATGAGCTGCTGCAAACGTGCCAGTCGTTCCTTCTTAATGGACAGTGGCACGTCATCTGGCAGATCAGCGGCCGGTGTACCAGGACGTGGGCTATAGATGAAACTGTAGCTTTGATCAAAACCTATCTCTTCAATCATATCCAATGTAGCCTGAAAATCCTCTTCCGTCTCACCTGGAAAGCCAACAATGAAATCTGATGAAATACCAATCTCTGGCCGCACGGCGCGCAAGCGTCTGATAATACTCTTGTACTCCAGTGCTGTATGACTGCGCTTCATCAAGGCAAGCACACGATCTGAGCCACTTTGCAGGGGCAGGTGCAGAAAGCTGACCAGCTTGGGCTCCTCGGCATAGGCTTGTATCAGCGACTCGCTCATTTCCATCGGGTGTGAGGTGGTGTAGCGAATCTGCTCGATGCCCTCGATGGCCGCTACATAATGAATCAGCAAGGCCAGGTCAGCGATCTCACCATCATGCATCAAGCCGCGATAGGCATTGACGTTCTGCCCCAGCAAATTGACACCACGCACACCCTGTGCAGCCAGACCTGCCACCTCGGCAATGACATCATCAAATGGTCGACTGACCTCGGCACCACGGGTATACGGCACAATGCAGTAGGTACAAAATTTTGAGCATCCTTCCATCACCGAGACATAGGCCGTAGGCCCCTCGGCACGCTGCTCAGGCAGCCGATCAAATTTTTCAATCTCGGGAAAAGATACATCAACCAATGGCCGCCTTTTCTCCCACATCTCGTGCAGCATGCTTGGCAAGCGATGCAAGGTCTGTGGGCCAAACACTAAATCCACATATGGCGCACGCTGACGAATTGCCTCGCCTTCCTGACTGGCTACGCATCCACCCACACCTATCACCAGTGCCGGGTTTTTATCCTTCAATGGCCTCCACATGCCTAACAGAGAAAACACTTTTTCCTGCGCCTTCTCGCGCACTGAGCAGGTATTGAGCAACAGTACATCGGCCTGCGATGGATCGTCTACCACTTGCAAGCCACACTCGGCCTGCAGGGCATCAAGCAGACGCGCCGAATCATATTCATTCATCTGGCAGCCAAAAGTTTTTATATAGACAGAACGTGACATAAGAACCAAACAATACAAAAGATAAGGGTTAAACAGGATTTAATGTTGCAATACTTCCCGCTGCATGGCCGACCAATCGATTAATCTATCTGTCAATAACTGCTCAGCCCAATAATGTTGAGTTGCCGCCAACTGGCTACTCTCATGCATTTCATTGATCGCAGCGAGACGTTGCAAGTTAGCTGCTACAGACTGCTTTGACATCAATCGCAAACGAATACGCAAGGCACGCTCGAACAAATTGTTTGCACTATCCCAGTGCTGCTGCTGGAACATAATCTCGGCCCATAATTCAAGCGTATCTGCAGTTCCTGGCCGATCGCCTAGAGCCTCATAAATAGCCAGAGCCTGTTGCAGCTCCGCTATGGCCGTCTCGTTATCAGCTGCTTGAGAGGCAATCCTGGCCTTGAGCTGATGCAGACGCGCAGCAAAACGGTCTTGACCATTATTCAGGGAATCCGCATAGCGTGCCAACCAGGGCGTCACATCCTCATCTGCCTGCAAAGCCACCTCTACACGATTGGCCAGCGCACCATGATACACGTCTTCATCCTGTGGTCTGCCTGCCAACACCGGTTCCAGCAACATTCTTGCCTGCTCATAATAACCGCCTTGCAGGGCCAGCGTAGACTGCAACACCCGCACATGTAATTCCATCTCGCCAGAGGCCAACGGACAGGCCGCCTGCAAATGCAGATCTGCCTGCGCAGAATTACCTGATGCAAGCGCAGTCTCAGCCAGATTGATGCGGCTACGCACGATGCCAGTCGGCTGATCCAAGCCCTCGTAATGCTGCAACGCCTTGCCGAAATGACTGGCGGCAGCAGGATAATCATCTGCCCTAAAGGCTTGCGCACCAAACTCCAGTAACTGCTCGCCCCGCAACGTGTCCAGTGGTTGCTGTTCCGGAGTGCTGACGCAGGCTGCAAGCAGCGCAGCGTACAAAAGCAGATAAAACCTGGCCTGCATATTTCACCTTAGGAGTAAGTAGTTATTCAGAGGCTTCCAAGGCATCGATAACTGCTCACTCATCAGTGCGCGGCATGGGATTTTGTCGCCAGGCCTGGAAGGAAAGACCACGCTGATAAGCGCCACTCAAGACATAATCGAGCACACTGCGTAAGCGATAGAAGTGAACCACCGAGTCAACACGGATAATTTCTTTACCATTATTATCAAAGAAAATTAACGTAGGTGTATAGAACAAGCCAAGATCACTGGCCCACTGTTTGGCCGTACTGCGCTGGCCAGAGGGCGTCACCACCTTGTCATCCGACCACATATTCAATTGTACTACGTCCAGCATCGTCAGCTGTCCAAGGATTACCTCATTCTGCAAAGGACCACTATGCAATATATCGCAGGCATGACAATCGCCCTGCTCAAAGAACACCACCAATGGCCGCTGACCTGCTATGCGGCTACGATCAAGCATGAAGGGTGGCGATATGAAGAATGGCTGGTCATTGAGATCATCCAAATCAAAGCGTGGCAATGGAGTGGCACGCTCCAGATATTCGCGGAAACTTTCTTTTTTATAATGGCCATCGGCGACATATTCGAGCGCAGCACGGAAGCGATAAGGTGGGTAATAACCACGCAGACGCAATGCCTCTGCACCATCGGCATCATAGAAAAGCATGGTCGGGGTAAACATCGCCTGCTGCAACTCGGCAAATTCTTTTTCCTTCATCTCCCTGCCATCAAAATTGATTATCTGACGATCGCCCCAAATGTCCGTAGCGATAAAATCAAAATGCTTGCGGGCATAGGTTACTATATCGCTTTTGCCAAAATTGACTGTCATCAGTTGCTTGCAATATGGACAATTTTGCTGGCCAAAATAGACAATGATGCCCTGCTTATCAGCTTCTATAGCCTCCTGCAGATCCTCGCGCAGGTGCAGGAAACTGAGCTTGAACCAATCTGGATGTTCAAATTCCTCCTCCAGTGGCGCATCATCAAATGAAATGGAATCAAAATCATCCAGCTCATCAGCCTGCAACCTGGCCAAGCCAAGCAGACCGATCAACAGCATCAGTGCGAAATTTTTGAGCGCTATCTTCATGCCCGGACTCCAGCGAAAATATGCTGTAAATACTAACCTATGCCCCTGTTTGATGCACATTAATAGCAAATACCAACATGACCCTGACAACTAAGAAGCTTGGCCTGGCTCTCGGCAGTGGCTCTGCACGCGGCTGGGCGCATATCGGCATCCTGCGTGGCCTGCGCGAGGCAGGCATCAAGCCGGATATCATCTGCGGGACATCGATTGGAGCCCTGGTGGGCGCAGCCTATGCCAGCGGTCATCTGCAGCCGTTGGAACAATGGGTGCGCAACCTGAGTTTCTGGGATGTGGTGCGCCTGCTTGATATCAAGATGCAGGGCGGTCTCATCGAGGGAACAGCACTGATGGAGTCATTTCATGACAAGATCAAGGACACCAATATCGAACAACTGGAGCCGAGCTTTGCAGCCGTGGCCACAGATCTCGTAACTGGACAGGAAATATGGCTACAGCAAGGATCGCTACTTCTGGCTGTGCGTGCGGCAATCGCCCTGCCCGGCCTGTTCTCACCCATCCGTATCGATGGTCACTGGCTGGTAGATGGTGGACTGGTCAACCCAGTGCCTGTCTCGGTCTGTCGCGCAATGGGTGCCGATCTTGTCATCGCGGTCGATCTCAACAGCGGTATTATCGGCCGACACCTGAAACCGTCTGCCAGGTTAGAGCAAACTACCAGCGAACCAGCAACAGAAAGGCGCGATCTGTTTAATCAACTATTACAGCAGCTCAACAGTAGCCTGCGCCAAAGGGCGATAAACGCCTGGCGTAGTGAACGCGATAGTGAGTCAAGCCCACCTGGTATGTTTGAAGTGCTGGCCAGCTCAATCAACATCATGCAAGACCGCATCACGCGAAGTCGCATGGCCGATGAACCACCTGATTGCCTGCTCTCGCCCAAACTCGGGCACTTGGGCCTGCTGGAATTTGATCGCGCCAATGAGGCGATTGCCGAGGGTGAGGCCTGTATCAAAAGACAATTGCCACAGATCGAAAAAATACTTACAGCAAAATAGCTTATTGGTTACGCAGCGCACGCCATTATCTTTGCTAGGGAACCACTGAATAACTAACACGGCGCAGGTCAATAAACTTATTCTGCGCATCAAACTCCAGCTCAAATTCACCGCGCACTCCATCATGGCTGACAAATGGCCGTAGCTTGTCTGCCGGAAACTGAATGCGCCGACCATCCCGCCCAGTCGCGATCACCTGTCTGACCACGCCCTGGTAATAACTCAGGTAACGTTCAGCAGATATATCGAGATGAAAACGAACCGTTGGCATGCGAGCTAACGTCCGTTCAATCCTGCTTATCGCGCTTGATAGTATGCAGAGGCACCACCACCTCTGCCTTGGGTTTCGTATCACCTGGCATATGTGGCCGCATGTTCATCGGCCTGCCTGCCTCCAGAGCCAGCTCCTGCTCGCGCGCCGCAATCAAAAACAGGCATTGGCGCAGATCCTCGATCGTGCTGTCACTCAATGGATGTTTTATCCCGGGCTTGGTGGCGGTGTCCTTGATTACACAGGTCAGCGTGATTTTTACTGCACGCAGAATTTGTTCTTCTTTACTATAGGTTTCACTTACCATCATTATATCTCCGGTATTGTCGGACTAAAGTCAGACTTGCATAAAACATCCGGCCCACATAACTAACGGCCTGATAAAATATATGAGCTAGTTTACTCCACAAAGCCGCCAGCCCAAAAACCCTATTTATCGCACCCAGGAGCCGCCATGTCTGCCGTTACCCCAGATGCACTTTTATTCATTGCCCCCGGCTGCCCACATTGTCCTATCGTCTTGCAGGGCCTGAGCGAAATGGTCAAACAAGGAGCAATAGGGCGGCTTGAAGTCATCAATGTTGCTGCCCATCCTGAACTGGCGGCGGGCATGGGAGTGCGCGCTGCACCCTGGACACGACTGGGTGAATTCGAGCTGGAAGGTGCGCAAACACCACAGGAATTACAACACTGGTTGGAGCTGGCCAAGCGCAGTGATGGTCTGGTTCGTTATCTGGAACAACTGCTCAAGGACGGCCAGCTGACGCGCGCCGAACAACTGCTTGAACGTCATCCAGACTGGCTTGCACACCTGTTGCCACTACTAACTCAAGCCGAGCTTCCCCTGCAAGTCCGTCTTGGCATTGGCGCACTGATCGAGGGCATGGCAGGTCATGCAGAACTGAAAAAACTGCTGCCGACATTGGCTGAACTCAGCCAGTCTGAAGATCAGGGGCTAAGAGCTGATGCATGTCATTATCTGGCACTCACTGGCAGCCCAGATGCGATACCCTACTTACAGCAGCGTTTGGGTGATGAAAGCAAAGATGTCAGGGAAATCGCCCAGGAAGGTCTGGAGCTTTTACAAAGTTGAAGATTTCTATCTTTACGCAATATGACTAACGCATATTAAATGGCACGCACTGCGCACTATCTTTGCCTGGAAATTGCTGCATTCTTGCGCAAGATTTTTGCGTAGTAACGTGAACCGCCCTTGCCTGGCCCGCATATTTCACCAGAGCGTGGGAAAGCAAACAAGGGCGCAATAACCAACGGACATTGCGCCGAATGTACGAAGCCTGCACCTATCCCGTCATTCCCGCAGGCTGTTCACCCTCTCCCCCAGCCCCCTCTCCCGCAAGCGGTAGAGGGGAGCTTTAAGCAGAGGGCTTTGGCCACGATGGGTGTTGCAATTAATGTATGGCGCAATAACCAGCGGACATTGCGCCGGATGTAGATACTCTTCCAGCAGATGTTGGTGTCATAGCGACGCACAGCCATCAAGCAAGTACTCAACTCAGAATCGTCATTCCCGCGCAGGCGGGAATCCAGGAGGAACTACTTTTTGGTTAAAAAGTAATCAAGTATGATTTTGCCCTGAGCAACATCAAGACTCGCTGGCAGCTGCCTCTTTTTTCTTGGCAATATGTTCAACATTCATCGCGATCGACAACATGATAATGAGCGATTCTTTTAACAAGGACATGAGAATGACGCCAAAATAAGTATAAACAAGCATAATCACAGCCGATGTGGTTCCATCAATACCAAACAGGGCAATTGCCGCTACCACAACGCCAAAAAACCAGGATAAAAAAATCGCCCCATCCCAGGCATTACGAAACCAGTCAAAGACTGGAAATTCCGAGGCACCATTGCCTATTTCTGCCTGACCGCCAGCACGACGTTTTTCTGCCAGGCGATATGCCGCACCCTTCCAGATTTGCCAGGGAATAGTAAATAAACGCAATATCCATTCAATAAGTGCCTGAATCAGCGCTGGTGTAATTTGTCGCCCCTGAAATATTCGCTTTACCACACCGCCACGGCATGTGTCGTGCTTTGCTGAGATAAAAACCCAATAATCGGACGACGATTTCGATCTTGAAGACCTGATTGAGGTGCAAAAAACAGGCGT
>Ga0265293_10000340_pt1 | contig 113203 bp, 101 predicted proteins | sample Munlanlewell138R_FD_192505 | JGI IMG/M metagenome (GOLD analysis project Ga0265293, IMG submission 192505) | Leachate microbial communities from a municipal landfill in Southern Ontario, Canada - Leachate well 138R | ecosystem: Engineered > Solid waste > Landfill > Unclassified | place... | reverse complement strand
CTAGTATAAAAGGGGCGTTTGTATCTAAAACGTTAGAAAACTACCAAAAAACATCGTTTTTAACCTAAGTTTACAATAAAATATCTCTTATCAAGAGAGAGTGACTCGAAAAAAGGGGGAACTCAAGGGCTTAAACACATTGACAAATCACCCAAAAGTAGTTATAATAAAATAGCCATAAAGAGAAGGTAAGAGACAAGCTCGATGACCCTTCAGCAACCTACCTAAATGGCAAGGTGCTAAAGCTTGAATGATGGATTATTTTTTATTTAAAGTAAGTCCGTCATATCGATGGACTTTTCTTCTTTTTATGGCAAAAAAAGAAAGGAAAGAATATATGAAAAGATTTAAAGCCACCTTTTATAAAGGGCCCATAGTTCCTTTAGCGTGCCTTGTTAGTGATAATAGCAAAGAACGCGCCTTTAATCGAAAAAGGACGTTTGAATATGTGAAATATGTTCTTGGGTTTCCTCTTTTTCCTATAACAGAAGAAGTTATAAAATTAGAAGTAAGTTTCAATGATATTTTAGATAAACTCCCTTTTAATGATCCCTTTAGAATCTACAATAGGACGAAAGAATTGGTTTGTATAATTGAAAGAGTGGATGAAGAATACACGTATGAAGACATAGACAAAGAGGACTATGAAAGAAATCAATTATTGAAGAATAATAAAAAGAAAAAATTTAAATTATTCTTTAACCCTCCACAAATTAAAGTAATGATTATTACTGATAGTGGTGAACCAAACACGGTTAGTTTGGATCAAGCTTTTGAAAAAGTAGCAGAACTCTCCGAACTAGTAAATGTTACTCAAGAAGAGTTAGATGCAATGAAGAGAAATTTTTTTATTGAACTAGACAGAATTAAGAAGAACAAAGGTTTAAAATATTATAACGAAAAGAAGGAAGTAGTGTGTTTTATTGGTAGAGTAGACGAAGACTACACTTTTTCTGATATGTTAGATGAAGAGTATGGTGATCTTTAAGTCGTTTAGATAAAAAAATAGTTAATTTAATAATTGACGTATTAAGAATATTTATGTGTATTGCATTAAGTTTGTTATTTAACAAAAATATTTATCGAAAAATAGCCTGTTTTAAAAGCAAATCCTTCTATGTTATTATGAAAAAGAACAAACGATTTGTGAGGTAATTTATGAAAAAAAGAAATTTTGTTTTTAAGTCCTTTTTTGTCTTTTCGATTGTTTTTACTTTTTTAATTGCAGGAATAAATAACTCAAACACTAACCATCATCTTATTCGCGGTGAAAACGAAACTTATTCAATTAGTCTAACTTCTCAAACAAACAAACTTGTAACTAATTTAGAATTTAAAAGTGGTGATGGAGAATTTAAAACAGAACTTAATAATTCGATTGAGGTTAGTTACGTTGATGTAAGTGATGGAGATAATGTTTGGCAAGTTATCAAAGTAGGTGGTTCATTTGAAAACATAGAGTCAATATCTGGTATGACTAGCATTAGCATAACTAAAGCTAACGCTGATGCTCATATAGGTGTATATTGGTCAGCTTTTCAAACATTTAATGAAGAATGTTATGTAGAGTTTGATACTAGTAGTAATTTAGAAGTATCAACATCTTTTAATCATCTTCAACCTAACTATTTAAAAGTTGTTGCCTTAGGTAATAATGATGCTTTTATTTCTAGTATAAGTATTGAATTTAGCTGTGTTAATATTTATCAATTAGAAGCGGGTGAAACTTATGAAATGGGGATGTATCCTCAATCACAAATAACTGATGATGGTTTAATTCAAATACTAAATGATGAAGGTGGAGACTTACCAACATCATTAGATAGTAAATCTTGGACATCATATGATTATTATATTTCTAACTCAAATATAACTGACTTTATGTGGTATCAAGATGTTTTAGAAGATGGTGAATTATATCGTGGTGTTTATTTTACTTCTTATCGACCAAATCGAACAGACTTATCATCTTCTGAAAGTAATTCATTTCAAGATAATAATGGTTATTTCATTAACACAACTTATTGGTTTAAATATGAACCACTTATTTGGGATGTATTATCAGTTGATGAAAGTGAAGGACCATTACTACTTTCTAATAAAATCCTTGATAGTCAAGACTATCATTATTCAAACAGCAGTAGAACAATAGGTGATCAAACAATATATCCAAACAATTATAAAGAAAGCGATATTAGAACTTGGTTAAATGACTCTTTTTATACGAATGTCTTTAGTTTAGTAGAAAAATTACTAATAAGCACAACTATTATTGATAATAGTGTTGCCTCAACAGGGTATAGTTCTAATAAATATGCTTGTGAAAACACCAACGATAAATTATTTTTATTAAGTCATCATGAAGCAACGAATACAACATATGGTTTTAATAGTAATCCTTCTAGAACAAGACAAGCAACTGATTATGCAAAAGCAATGGGTATTGAAGTACCAACTAGTAATAGTAATTCTCGCTTTTGGCTACGATCACCTTATGATTATAATCAAGGATATAGTCGATGTGTTGAAACTGGAGGCGGCTTTGGTAGCCAATATGTATACCGCACACATCTAGGTATACTCCCTGCTTTAAGACTTAGTTAACAACTATAAATTATTGTTTGATACAGATTAAAAACTCATATGTCGATATTGACATTTATCAAAATATATATCATATTGAAATTAGTGATCGCTACTTTTAAATTTTGAAATTTGTTTTGATGTTGTTTTTTACTTATGGGCAAATGAATGAAGAAGAAGTAGTGATGAGAATATAAATAATTTATTTATATTAAAATAGAAAAGGAGAGTAATATGATGAAAAGGCGATGGAAGTTTTTGACTATTTTTGTTTCGGTTTTCTTTTTAGTTGGCTGTGATATAGTAAATCATTTGCCGATGTCACTTAATTTAGATGGAGAATTTCCAAAAGGATTTTTAGAAAATAACTCGATTCATTATAGTGATAATGCCTTTAAAGGTTTTACAAAATCAGAAGAATTTAAAAAATACGATTATGTTGATGATGATGTAGTTCTTTCTTATGTTATTGTTGCTGATGAGGATGCGACTATAGGAGTATATGATCTTGAAAGTAAAAAAGAAGCCCTCCCCTTAATATTTAGCGATATTATGTTAGGTGAGGTTGATTATGTTAATAATAACTCAACTAACTTTGAGGACCTTGTTGTTTATGGTGCGTTAGCATTTCTTGTAAAAGAAGTAGATGATGAGTATCATTTTTCATTTTATTGTTTCCAAGAACAAAAATATTTAGTTCCATTTGCTAATTATGATGATTTTAATCTTGATATTTCTTATTCAACAAACTATAGCTACACTATTGAAACGATAACTTTAGTTGAAAACGATGTAACTAGTTACATACGTTACAAAGTAAGTTTTGATGATAAACAAAATTTTGTTAGAAAAGCCCTAACTGTGGCTGATGATAATTATATTACACAGCCAGAAAAAGAAGCTTTTCCAGTCTTTTTAATGCCAAAACTTAAAGAATACGAATATGAATTTTTTGACACAAAAATGGTTGGTTACAAAAATGATGAAAAAATCTTTACGGTAACTTATCCTGACGGCGCACTTGATTATTCTTTTTTCTTTGATAAATATTTTATTATTCAAACGATAACAAGAGTAGCAGATGATGCGAAAAAATACGATTTTATTAATGAAGGTGCAAAGTACATGCTTGATACATCACGCATCGATTTAACAAACGGCAAAGTTAAAAATTATCCAAACTTTGAATATGTTTTCGATCTTGACTATTTTTACCCCTTTGACAATTTGTATTTAAATAACAAGCAAGAGTTTAGTTATGTATCGATTGACGTTAATAAAATCGAAAATAAAATCTTATTAGAAGAAGCCAGCGTTCTTTTTGATGCTAATTTAAAGCCATTAGTAAATTTAACTTTAAAAGAATTTGACCCATATATTATTAAAATTGGTCAAAATCGTTACTTAACTAATTATAATAAAATTGTTGATGAAAATCATGACGTCATTCTTGATTTATCTAATTATAATTATGTTAACTACTTACCAAGTGTTAATTTAATTAGTTTAAGAAGTCGTGATAATTATCGTTACGGATTAATTAAATTAGATGGCAAAATTGTTGTGCCATTTGAATATAGAGATCCGTTTTTGTTTTTTAATGACTATGCCTATAACTACAATGCTATAAAAGAAGAAAATAGACGGATTGATGCTAATGGTCATACACAAGAAAGTTCTGAAATTGTTTATGGAACATACGGTGCTAGAGAAGGAATTACTTATAGCGAAATATCTGGTGTAAGACTTTATAAAAACTATGCAGGAAGCAGTTTATTTTTAGTAGGCACGACAGAGAACATTGAGTATGGTGTTAATTTTTATAGTAAGGCTCATGATGAAAAAATAGGAAGCCTTTATTGCATTTACGATTACGTAACTAGCACTTTAAAGTATTATATTTTAACGTAAGTTACTAAAACTTAAGTAAACACAATTTGTTTATTTGGGAGTGTCGAAATTAAATAAAAATTTGACACTCCTTTTTTTAGTCCACTTTTTAAATATGATTTAGCCTTTCATATAAAATGAAATCCATCTTTTTTTCTTGAATGACTTTATAAAGACTTATAAAGCAAACATTTAACGTTTTCTCTTGAAACTTAAGTCGCTTTAGTTGTATATTATATATTGCTACTTTTTAATGTGCGCCCATAGCTCAATTGGATAGAGCGTTAGACTACGGATCTAAAGGCTTCGGGTTCGACTCCTGATGGGCGCGCCACTACTTAAAACAAGCGGGATGTAGCGTAGCTTGGTAGCGCGTCTGTTTTGGGAACAGAAGGCCGCAGGTTCAAATCCTGTCATCCCGACCATTTACTTGGGGTTATAGCTCAGTTGGGAGAGCGCCTGGTTTGCAACCAGGAGGCCAGGGGTTCGAGCCCCCTTAGCTCCACCAAAATGGCTGTGTAGCTCAGTTGGCTAGAGCAATCGGTTCATACCCGATAGGTCAGGGGTTCAAATCCCCTCGCAGCTACCAAACAAACGGACCAATAGCTCAACGGTTAGAGCTCCCCGCTCATAACGGGTAGGTTCTAGGTTCGAATCCTAGTTGGTCCACCAACTTTTTTTATAAGGAGGCTTACCCAAGCGGCTGAAGGGGTCGGTCTTGAAAACCGGTAGGGGGTGCAAGCCCCGCCAGGGTTCAAATCCCTGAGCCTCCGCCATGTAAATTGATACTTTCCTCATAATCTTTTATAAAAAGATTACAAAGGGAGTTTTTATTTAAATATTATTGTTTGAGTGAACACTTTCGCCAAAAATGGCTAAAGTGTGCATTTTACTTTTGACAGCAAGTTTACTTTGTTGTAATATTAAAGTGAACAAAAACGACAAATATGGCGAAAGTGTTCAGTGGGAGTGTGAGCTTTATGTATTTAACTAGAGATGTTTATTTAAAACAATTAATTGAAAGTAAACACGTTAATTTAATCAAAGTTATAACCGGAGTTAGAAGAAGCGGCAAATCTTTTTTATTAGACCCGCTTTTTATTAATCATTTAAAATCAAACGGTATAAGCGAGGACCATATAATTAAAGTCGATCTAGAAGAAATTCGCAATAAACCTCTACTAGACCCAATTGTTTTAGATGATTATATTCGGAACAAAATTATTGATAACAAAATGCATTACGTTATTTTAGATGAGATTCAACTTGTGTCTGAGTTTGAATCACTCTTAAACGGATTTTTAAACATGAATAATGTTGATGTATACGTCACTGGTAGTAATTCGCGTTTTTTATCTTCAGATATTGTTAGTGAATTTCGAGGTAGAAGCCTTGAAATTAGAATTTGGCCGCTATCTTTTAAAGAATATTATGAAGCAAGTAATTTAAGCAAACACGAAGCATATCGCCATTATATTAGATATGGGGGGATGCCCTTACTACTTTCACTAGATACGGAAAAGAAGAAAAAAGATTATTTAAACAACTTATTTGAAATTACTTATTTTAAAGATATTATGGAAAAAAATAGTTTGGAAAAAAATGAAGTCTTAGAATCTATTGCTAAAATTATTGCATCCTCAATTGGGTCATTGACTAGTGCAAGAAAATTAACTAATACATATAAAAGTAAAGGAAATAAAACATTATCTGTTAATACTGTTTTAAAGTATTTGAGTTATTTAAAAGATTCGTTTTTAATTGATAATGTCCAACGTTATGATATTAAAGGCAAACAATATATAGAAGGCACTTCCAAATATTATTTTACGGATATTGGTCTAAGAAACACGTTACTTAATTTCCGTCAACAAGAAGAAAATCATATTATGGAAAACCTCGTTTATTTAGAATTAGTAAGACGAGGATACAATGTTGACGTTGGAGTCGTTGAAGTAAGAGAAGCAGGGACGCGGAAACAATATGAAATTGATTTTGTTTGTAACCAAAATAATTATCGATATTATATTCAAGTAGCTCTTAACTTAGAAACTAGAGAAAAAACGATTCAAGAGACGCGACCTTTACTAAAGATAGATGATGTTTTTAAAAGAGTTATCATCGTAAAGGAAGATGCCCTACCGTGGATATCAGAAGAGGGAGTATTAATAATTGGGATTTTGGATTTTTTATTAGATTCAAAAAGCCTTGAATCTTTTTAATATCTCAGCATCCTTACGGCTTTGCTTATTTCTAAAGCAATTACTAGCTTTATTGATTAGTTCTATTGTGTATCAATAAATGCAATTAAGTGAAAGCTTTTTAAAAGAAACAAAAGTATCACAACTCATGATTGGATTTTGATCATCCTCACTAATATCTTTTAAAATTAAGCGGACCAATAGCTCAACGGTTAGAGCCCCCCGCTCATAACGGGTAGGTTTTAGGTTCGAATCCTAGTTGGTCCACCAACTTTTTTTATAAGGAGGCTTACCCAAGCGGCTGAAGGGGTCGGTCTTGAAAACCGGTAGGGGGTGCAAGCCCCGCCAGGGTTCAAATCCCTGAGCCTCCGCCATGTAAATGAAACTTCCCCCATAATTTTGCCTAAGAGGATAAAAGAAAAGGGTGAAAAATAATATATCCAAATTGTAGAAAACAGTGTTTAACTTTAATTTTTTTTATTGAAAAGGGTGAAAAATTGTTATATTATATATTCGAAAAGAGGTGGTTTGTGATGTTTTATAGAAAAATAGAGCCTTATATTGAAAAATATTTAAATGATGATCAAGCTAAAATACTTTGTATTGATGGCGCTAGACAAGTAGGAAAAACATTTATTATTAGGTATTTAGCAAAAAGACGTTATAAAAATTACATTGAGTTAAATATGGCTGATGACTACCTTGGCGATAAATTATTTAAAAATGTAAAAACAATTGATAATTTTTATTTACAAGTTAGCGTTTTACATGGCGATAAAATGAATAATAAAAATGACACTATTATTTTTATCGATGAAATTCAAATATATCCACATTTGTTAACTTTGTTAAAAGCTCTTAAAACGGATGATAAGTATAAGTATATTTGTAGTGGTTCTTTATTAGGAGTCACTTTATCTAAAACAACACTTATTCCAATGGGCTCAATTACGACAAAAACAATGTATCCATTAGATTTTGAAGAATTTTTACTTGCTAATTCAGTTGGAAGGAATGTTATAGAACACTTAAGACATTTGTTTAACGAACAAAAAGAATTAGAGGAAAGTTTACATAATAAAATGATAGAACTTTTTAAAATGTACTTGCTCATTGGAGGATTGCCTGATGCGGTAAAGTCATATATAAATACGAAAAACATCAATAATGTTAGAACAATTCACGAGCAAACGATGAATTATTATATTGAAGATGCTTTAAAATACGATTTAGAAAATAAATTAAAAATCAAAAAAATATATGAAATGCAAACATCTTTTATTGACAATAAAGTCAAAAGGGTAAAATTTAACCAAATAGAAAACAATGATTATGCAAGATATTTAAAATACGAAGATGAGTTTGATTATTTGATTTCGGCCGGAATATCAATTGGTGTACACGGAGTTAGTGATCCTAAATTCCCTCTTATTACTTCGTTGAGAAAAAACTTAATTAAACTCTATTACAGCGATGTTGGAATTCTTACTAATATTTTATATAAGAATAACATCAATGCTGTTTTATTAGACACTAACAGTGTAAATCTTGGATCGGTCTACGAAACCGTTGTCGCCATGGAGTTAAGATCCAAAAATTATAAAATGTTTTATTTTGATAGAAAAAACGAAGGGGAAGTTGATTTTTTAATTGATGATTATAATAATCTATCGGTGTTGCCAATTGAGGTAAAATCCAGTAGGGGCGAATATCATTTTAGGGCTATGACAAAAATTTTAGATAACAAAAATTATAATATTAAAAAAGGGTATTTATTTTCTAATAATAAAGAAATTAAAAAAGTTAACAAACTTATTTATATGCCAATTTATTTTATTATGTTTGTATAAAAAAGTATCGAACTCAAATGTTAAATAAAAGTGAATTCGGTAAATTGTAACGTTTTTATGCCAAGAAATTTAATACATTAAATTTTAATAATTACACTAAGAAAACGTTGTGGGGACGATTACTTTTTAAACTTTTTGAACTCAAAAGGTTTACGTTCATTTTTTATCCGTAACCTAAAAACTTGCAAATTTTACACTTTTTTCGATTGGTAACCTAAAAACCTGTAAAAGATATTTTAAACAAATTTTGTATTTGTTAATTTGAAGATATACAATTGTTATGTTTATATTTTTAAACGCCTTCACTTTTTACAAATTTGGATAAAAAATTATGAAATATAAGTATGGAGATATTTTTCATTACAAACCTAGTTATTATTTACCTATTTATAAAACTGGTTTTGATCCTTTACAAATACTAAGGTTTGATGAAACCCGCCAAAGGTATTTGTGTTTTATTTTCGATATGGATGGAACGAGTGATACTTGGCATCTAGCTTATATTAAAGAAGAAGACTTAGAGGCTTTAGAAAAAATTAATGAAGATGCAAATAAGTGGCGAAAACCTGACGGTTCACCAATCGTAGATGAAGATATAGATACACGTTATTTTAAGATATATGTTTATGATGGTCTTGAGTTAAAACTTATTCAAAACGATGTTGGTAAAAGAAAAAACACATATGATTTACCAACACGCAATAAATAGTCATTAAAGAAGAATGTTGGAAAAGTGTCTAAAAACACTCAAATTCATGTTGGAAAAGTGTCTAAAAACACTCAAATTCATGTTGGAAAAATGTATCTCTCTCTCTTTTTAACTTCTTGTTTAAGTTAATTATTTTTAAAAATATATCGACTAAATAAATATGAATAAGTTCGAAAAAGCATCTTATAAAAAAGATTTTATTTTATAAGTGAATATATTTGTTAAAATATAGTAAATGAGTAATGAAATTTTAAAACATCATTTACTAAGTGCAGGTCCTTTATTAGATGAAGAAGGTAACATAAGCGAAGCAGGTTATGCTTTTAAACTTATTAAAGAATATGACCGTAATAAAATAGGCGCACCAAAACTTAGAATTAAAGAATGGGACTATTATTATCTTGGTAATCAAGAAGTAGGTATTGCTTTAACAGTTGCAGATAATTCTTATATGACTTTAGTTGGTGCTTCAATTTTTGATTTTAAAAAGAAAACTCATCATACAAAAAATATTATTAAGCTTTTAACAAGAAAGCGTGTTTTAATGCCATCTAGTTCAGCTCGTGGTGATATCATTTACAATGATAAGAATTTTTCTTTTACTTTTAAACATGAAAATAATAAAAGACACTTAGTCGTTGAAATGAAAAACTTTTTAGACGATAAGATGTTACGGGCTGATCTTTATTTAGAAGAAACACTAGATGATTCAATGGTCATTGTGACACCTTTTAAAAAGCCAAAATATTTTTATTACAATCAAAAAATTAATTTACTTAAAGTAAATGGTTATGCAAAAGTTGGTGAAACAACGTATGACTTTAATAAAGATGCTTATGGTGTCTTAGATTGGGGTCGAGGTGTGTGGACGTATCGTAATACTTGGTATTGGGCCTCACTTAGTGGTGAATATGAAGGTAAGAAACTCGGCTTTAATTTAGGTTATGGTTTTGGCGACACATCTAAAGCTAGCGAAAATACATTCTTTTATGATGGTAAGGCTTATAAGCTAGATGATGTTAAGTTTGATATACCGATTGCTAAAAATGGTAAAGATGACTTTTTAAAACCATGGACTTTTCGTAGTAAAAATAAAGATATTGATTTAATTTTTGAACCGCTTTTTAATCGAGCGAATGCGACTAATGCCTTAGTCATTAAATCAATTCAAGATCAAGTATTCGGTACATTTAAGGGCACAATTACGATTGAGGGTAAAAAAATATATTTTGAAAATTTAATTGGTTTTGCCGAGAAAGTAACAAATTGGTGGTAAAAAATGGAAAAAGAAAAAAAACGCAGTCGTCTTAAAATTAATCAAACGTTTACAGGTGATATTGTCCCACGTGCTACAAAGTGGATTTTTTCGGCAACGGCAATGGGCCGTGATGCGGCTTACACTTTGATGTCTTTATTTTTATTAACATACGTTCAATTTGCTTCGCCAATTGGCTATGTTAATGGCGTGCGTGATCCACATCAATACGCTTTGCAATTTGGTGTGATTTCAATTGTTGTGATTATCGCGCGTATTTGGGACGGCCTTAACGATCCGATTATGGGCTTTATTATTGAAAGAACCCATATGAAGATGGGTAAATATAAACCTTGGATTTTAATTGGGGCGATTACGAATACGGCTGTCATGCTTGTTTTATTTTTAGCTCGTCCAACTGGTTGGGCTTATGTTATTATGTTTAGTATTTTTTATTTTCTTTGGGATATCACATTTACGATGAATGATATTGGTTATTGGTCGATGTTGCCTTCACTTACAAGTGATGAAAAGCAGCGTAATGATATTACAACGATGATGTCGATTTTTATTAGTATTGGTGCATTTAGTGTTGGTGGGGCAGTCCCGCTTCTAGTTGGTGGTAACGCTGTTAAAAACTATGGGATTATTGCGATTGTCGTCTCAGTTGTCTTTTTAGCTAGTCAACTGATTTTAGTTTTCTTTACAAAAGAAAGTGCTCGTGATTTAGAACAAGAAAAAATATCAAAAGAAACGAAGTTTACTGATATGTTTACGATTTTAAAAACAAACGATCAACTTCGTTGGGTTACAATTGTTATTTTACTTTATTATATTGGTTCTTCAATTTTAAATGGTTTAGGTTTAAATTATTTTTATTTAACGTTTAATTATGAACTTGGTGGTAGTGTTCAATTTATTTTTATTATTATGTACGCTGGCGGAACGATTCTTTCCCAGTTCTTATTTCCTGTACTTATTAAATACTTTAAACGTAAAACCTTATTATTCATTAGTTTCTTAATGATGGCTCTTGGCCACTTAGTTTTCTTTTTTGTTGGCGCCCCTTTTGGTAGTAATGTACCTTTAGGTCTTAAGTTTCCATATATTTTATACGCCTTAGGGATTATTATTTTTGCTGGACAAGGTATTTTTTATTTAATCTTACTTATTATGATGGAAAATACGATTGAATATAATGAATGGAAAAGTGGTGAAAGAAAAGAAGCTGTTTCCTTCTCTTTAAGGCCACTTACGGCTAAACTTGCTAGTTCATTACAACAAGGTGTTGTTTATTTAACGCTTCTTATTTCTGGAGCTTTATTAGTCACAGAAAAAATTAGTGAACTTGAAATCGCTAAAGGATTTGATGATAGTCTTGAAATTATTGATGATGCAAATATTTTAATTCAAAATGGTAATCATAATATGGTTGTTTTAACACTTATTATGACGGTCTTACCTTTTGTTCTTTATGTTAGTGCGTATTTAATCTTACATTTTAAATATAAAATCGATGAAGAAAAATATGCCGAAATTCTTCGTGACTTAGAAGAAAGAAAAAAGGCTCTTCCTAGTGTTGAGCCTGAAGTTGAAGTCGTCGAAAGTTAAATATTATTTAATAAACTTCAAATTTTATAGTAGAAAGATGTTCACCTACTTTTAAAGTAAGTGTCCCATGACCTGCACCTTTTAAACTACGAACATATAAACTTAGTTGTCCAGCGTGAAATGGTAATGTTTTTGGTCCTAAAACGTCAATTAAACCATCGACTTTAACTTCTAAAACTTCACTTTTATACGTACAAATGTTTTCATATTCATCAACTAATTTTAAATAAACACGACTAACATCATAAGTTTCATTATTAAAGAGTTTTAATTTATTTGCTTGAACAATTAAATTAGCTTCGGTCGAAGGACCATACATTTTTGACTTAACTAATTTGTTATTTTTATAAGATTTAATACTAAAGACAGTTAACTTACTACCCCAAATTGAAACGTATTTATTCCAAAGATTAACTAAATCATCATATTTCATCTTATGTTTAAGCATTAATAGACCAATTCTAAATTTATGTTTAAAAGGTAATTTATTTAAACCATTTAAACTAACATAATTAAGTGCTTCTTTAATTTTCGAAGCGTCTTTTTCATTAAACTTTGCCTCACTAAAAGAGGCCCCAATATAATCATCAATAACAATCGGCGGGTGTTTTAAAGACGGATAAAGTTCACGATTAGGATAAAACGTTTTAATAAATGTATCATTGCGGTATAGTTCAAGATAATCAGCATTAGTCGCAACGTATGTTTTACCTAAAATCGCCTCATCATAATCACCAGGCATAAAGTTTGATAAAAGTTCTAAAACGTCTTGATGTTCACTTTGTGAAGCATAAATATAACTTGCGTATTTAGGATTACGATAAATATCCATAACCCCGTGATAACAGAGGTGATCGCCTGAGCCAAAATCACGATGTGTTTGATAATCAACAAAACACCAACCAATCGCTCCGCATAATGTTTCATACATATAATTATCATTAATAACACGGGCATGTCTTAAGGCGTGTTCAAGTCGCCTAGTTTGCTGATCATAAGCTTTGGTTGGAAACATATGACCAAGATATTCACTAACTAAGATTGGTTTATGTTTAACTTTAATTGTTTTGGGATGGTCAAGACCATGATTTAAGTTATCACAAGAAAAATCATTATAAGAATAAACGTCTTCTAAAAGTTCACTATCTTTAAAATTACGCACACCTAATGTTTGACGATAAGGATCTATACTTTTAGCTATTTCTTGACCTTTAAGATATAAATCATGATCATCATTTGATTCGTTAATACGTATTCCATGTGCGATTAAAGAAGGATGATTAAAATCACGCTTTATCATTCTTTCAATAAACTCATGATGGTAATCCCTCCAAAGGGGATTAGTTGAGATATGTTGCCAACCCGGCACTTCATTAATAACTAATAAGCCGATTTCATCACAACGTGATAAAAAATGAACTGATTGAGGATAATGCGAAGTCCGAACAACATTAAGGCCTAGTTGATATTTTAAAATATTAGCGTCATCAACTTGTCCACCTTTAGGCATCGCATAATTAACATAAGGGTAAGATTGATGACGATTAAGACCAACGAGCTTTAATTTTTTATTATTTAAATAAAAGCCATCACTTTTAAACTCAGCTTTTCTAATTCCAAAAGTTGTCATAACTTGATCAAGGCCACTAATTGTTTTCAGCGTTGTAATTAAATCATATAAATGTGGTGTATCGATATCCCATAAATGTGGGTTATCAATTTGTATTTCATTAATTGCAAATTCTTTAATAACTTCACCTTTATATAAAAGTTTATGCGCTATTTCATAAGGAAAAGATAAATCACCTTTGACGACTGGTTTAATTTTTATTTCGCCGTTTATAAAACTATTAACAAAAACATTTTCTAAATAAACAAGTGGGCGAATTTCTAATTCGACTTCGCGATAAATGCCGCCAAAAGTTAAAAAGTCCATCGCTCCACCAAAAGGAGGGATGTTTTGATCTTCTTTTGCATCGACAATGACGACTAAGCGATTATTTTTTTCTTTAACAATCCCACTAACATCAATACTAAATGGTAAATATAAAGAAACATATTCACCTAAATAAGCTTTATTTAAATAAACTTTGGCTTTGACCATGACCCCATGAAAAGTTAAAAAAACGGTTTTATTTAAAAGTGTTTCATTTACATCAAAAACTTTTTCATACGAAGAAATAAATTGATAAGAGTCTTCATCAAAATAATTAAATGGTATTTCGTAATTAGGATGAGGGATATCAACTTTTAAAGCAGACGAAGGAAAAGCGTTTAAAAAACTTTGTTCATAATTAGGAACATATCGCCAAGAATAATTAAGACTTATTTTCATCACACTAAAAGGATATTCAATACCTTATCTTATTATTATATAATATAAATTGAGGTTTAATCATGATTACTTACAATAACAACATTTTTCACTTAAAAACAAAATCAACGAGTTATGTTTTTTACATTAACAAAACAAACCATTTAATTTTTGAATATTATGGTAAGAGGCTAAGTCATTTAGATGAATCAATTGAAGCTTTAAAAGAAAAGTGGCCTTTTGCGTATGGTAGTTCAATTAATTATGATGAAGAAGTTGATCCAGCATATTCACTTGATTTAGTTTCTTTAGAAGTTTCAACAATTGGTAAAGGTGATTACCGTGAACCATCGCTGAAAATAAGAGCAAAGCATGGCTATGTTTTTGATTTTACATATGTAAAACATGAAATAACTAAAGAAGCTTTAACATTACCGGGCTTACCTTTACCTCGGGACGCGAGTGAAAGATTAACGATTACACTTTATGATGAATTTGCGAAAGTAACTTTAAAATTAAATTATCTTGTTTATGAAAATAGTGATGTTATTGGCCGCAATCTTGAATTTATTAATGAAGGTCAAGAAAGTGTTTATTTAGAGAAAATTATGTCGATGCAACTTGATTTAATAAATGACGATTATTCACTTTTAAATTTATATGGTGGATGGATAAGTGAAGGGCAAAAAGCAATTACAAAACTTAAACCAGGTATTTTTATTAATGATTCAAAAACCGGCGCTAGTTCAAATCGCCATAATCCCTTCTTTATGCTTTTAGCAAAGAAGACGACACTTCATCATGGTAATGCCTACGCTTTTAACTTTATATATAGTGGTAATCATTATGAAATGATTGAAGTAACAAATTATGATAAAGTTCGTTTGCAAATTGGTCTTAATCCTTATGCTTTTGATTATGAAGTCAAAGCAAAAGAGACATTTATTACTCCTTTAGCAGTTATGTCTTTTTCTTCAAAAGGGATAAACGGAGCGAGCCAAAATATGCACCATTTTGTTAATTATCATATGATAAAAAAACAATTTGAAAATTATTTAAGACCAGTTTTAATTAATAATTGGGAAGCCACATATTTTAAATTTAATGAAATAAAACTTTTAAGTTTAGCAAGAAAAGCTAAAAGCTTAGGTATTGAATTATTCGTTTTAGATGATGGATGGTTTAAAAATCGTGATGATGATACAAAAGCCTTAGGTGATTATGAAATTAATAAAAAGAAACTACCTTTTGGTCTTGACCATTTAGTCAAGAAAATTAATAAATTAGGTTTAAAGTTTGGTTTATGGTTTGAACCAGAAATGGTTAGTGAAAACTCTGATTTATTTCGCGCTCATCCTGATTGGATTATTGGTGATTTAAATCGCCCCTTATGTAAAGGTCGACATCAACTCGTTTTAGATTTGTCAAAAAAAGAAGTAAGAGACTACTTAGTTGAAAATTTAGATAACGTTTTAAAATCAGCGAATATTGAATACGTTAAATGGGATTGTAATCGGCACATTTCCGATTTTTATTCAACTTCAACTCGGGCCGGTGAATTACTTCACAAACAAGTTTTAGGTTTATATGATGTTTTAGAGCGGATTACTTCTTTACATCCCAATATTTTATTTGAAGGATGTTCAAGTGGGGGTAATCGCTTTGATTTAGGGATGCTTTATTATATGCCGCAAACATGGGCAAGCGATAATACAGATGGTCATCAACGTTTAAGTATACAAAGTGGCTATGCGCTTGCTTATCCTCTTTCAAGTATTGGCGCGCACGTTAGTGCTTCGCCGTCACATCAACTTTTAAGAAAAACACCAATTGACACACGTTTTAATATTGCTTGTTTTGGTCTTTTAGGTTATGAACTAGATTTAACTAATTTAGATAATGTTGAAACAAAAGCCGTAAAAGCTCAAGTTGCATATTATAAATTACATCGAAAGCTTTTACAATATGGTACTTTTTATCAACTAGCTATGGTAGAAGAAGATGGTTATACTAGTTGGCTTGTTTTATCTAATGATAAAAAAGAAGCGATTATTGGCTATTATAATAAACTACAAGTACCTAATCCGAAAACAACGATTTTAAAAGGGGTCGATTTTCTTGATGATGAGTTATATTTGATGGAAGTGCGCCCGCAAGAACATAATATAAAATTGTTTGGTGGCTTAATTAATATGATTTCACCAGTTCGTTTAAATGAAGATGGCTTTCTTGTTAATACGATCTCGCATTTTAAAACAATGCCGGGGGAAAAAGAAAGTTATCTGCTTAGTGGTAGCCTCGTTAATAACGGCGGCATAAAATTAAACCCAGAATGGGCTGGTGTTGGTTATAGTGATGGGGTGCGCATTTTAGCAGACTTTGGTTCACGTTTATATCATTTTCGCGTTAAGAATAAAGAAAAATAAATAAATTTTAAAACAATTTAACCTTTTTTAGAAAAATTTTCTTATATTTATGTAAACAAGTGTTTATTTTTGAATATGAATCTATTATAATAATGAACAGAGGTTTACATATGCAACAACTAAAAGACAACGTTAAAAACAAAATTATGAATAACGCACGAAAGCTTTTTTACAAAAATGGCTATCATAATACAACGATGCGTCAAATTGCCCTTGCTAGTGCGATTACGGTCGGGAATATTTATCGATATTTTGCAAATAAAAAAGTTTTATTTAACTTTATAGTTAAAGATGCATATGAAGCTTTATTGTTATTAATGGACGATGCAAGCAGAGAAGAACAATTAGACATTTTAGATCCCAAATATTTATATTTAATATTAGATGATTTTATTCTTATTAGTGAAAAATATCGGCAAGAACTCGTTATTTTAATTCGCCGTTATTTAGATGAAGGACATTATCCCCTTTTTCTTAAGTTAGAAAAAATGGTTGCAAGTAAAATTTCAGAAGGCTTACCAAATATCGAACCTAAAATGTTATCTTTAATTACTTATATGTTATTTCATGGGATTCTTTTTAGCTTACAAACATCTAGTCAAAAAGATATTGGTAAGCATTTATCTTTTATGGTCGAATTCTTATTTAAAGACATGAAAGAAAGAGTGATGAAATTATGAAATTTTTAAAGAAAATTTTTAGTTTTATTACCAAATTTCGTTTTGTTTTTTTAGGCCTTTGGGGTGTTTTATTAATTGGTTCGGTTGTTATGATTATTATTACCGATAATATTAATTACGATAGCACACAATATTTACCTGCTAATACACGAACGACCGAGTCCTTACAAGTTATGAAAGATGAATTTGGTTTAGTTGGTCAAGCTAGTTTAATGATTGAAAATGTTACGATTGAAGAAGCTGTGACGATTAAACAAGGCGTTAAAGCCGTTGACGGGGTTAGTGAAGTTATTTGGCTTGATACTTTTATTGAACCTTTTGCCGATATGTCGCAAGTTGCTGAAATCGCAAGTATTATCGAAGAAAATATGCAAAATATTTCGATTGCTGGGATTGATCAATTTTATAAAAATAAAAGTGCTTTATTCCAAATTATGTTTGACGAAGATGACTATCATCAAAAAACATATAACGCAATTGAAAGAGTGCGTGATAAAGTAGGTAATAGTCTACTACCTGGTCAAACTTTTGCGATGGGGGGCAGTGCCGTATCCGCTTATTATGTCCGTGTTTTAACGACTTCTGAAGTATTTAAAATTACTTTATATGTTTTACCAATTATTTTACTTATTTTACTTATTTTTACTTCTTCTTGGGTTGAACCAATTTTATTTTTAATCGTTGTTGGAGTTAGTGTTTTAGTTAATATGGGGACAAGTGCCTTTTTACCTTCTGTTTCTTTTTTAACTAACTCAACCGCTTCTTTATTGCAGCTAGCAATTTCAATGGATTATGCGATTTTCTTACTTCATCAATATACAAAAGAAAGAGAAAATGGTTTAGAAAAAACCGCGGCGATAAAAGCCGCAATGTCGAAATCGTTTTTATCAATCGGCTCGTCGATGTTAACGACGGTTGCTGGTTTTGCTGCCTTAATGTTTATGAGGTATTCTTTTGGCCTTGATTTAGGTATTGTCATGGTTAAAGGTATTGTCATTAGTTTAGTTGCAACGTTCACGTTGATGCCAGCCTTGATTTTACTTTTTGATAAACTAATTATTAAAACAAAACATCGACCTTTGTTTCCTAAACTTGGAGGACTTTCAAAATATATTGTTAAAACGAGGTATGTTTTACCTGCCTTAATGCTACTTATTGCTGTCCCAGCTTTTATGGCCCAAAACAATAACACATTTTTATATGGTGAATCAGCAATGAGTGTTAGTGAAGGGAGTGAGCCGGCTCAAGAGCTGGATAGGATTGAACGCAAGTTTAGTAAAAATAATATGCTCGTAATTTTAGCGCCAAATGATGAAGAGACAAATGATTTTAACGAACAAGTTAAGATGATTAAAAGTTTAGAAAATGAACTGCAAACTTATGAAGCTAAAATTCAAGCATATGCGACAATTGATCAAATGATTAACTTTGTTGATTTAATTAAAAGTGTTGCCGGCAGTCAAATTCTTCCCCCTTGGCTGGAAGATCTTTTAGAAAGCATTCCCGCGATTGATAAAGACTTTATTGATGAATATATTCCTGAAGAATTTATTGCTCAACTTGAAGGAGAAAATTATTCACGAATTATTATTTCGCTTAATACAGATAGTGAATCACCTGAAGCTTTTGCGGCGCTTAATATTATTTATACAATTATTCATCGCTTTGAGGATAGTTTTTCTAAACCACTATATTTAGTCGGGATGACTGGGGCAGTAATGGAAATTAAGGAAGTTGTCGAAAAAGACTTTATTTTTATTAATTTACTTTCAATCGCTCTAGTTTTTATTATCTTATTAGCAAGCTTTAGAAGTTTATCAGTCCCGGTTCTTCTTGTTTTATGTATTGAACTTTCGATTTGGATTAATATGGCAATCCCTTGGATTCAAGGTAGTTCTTTAATTTTTATTGGCTATATGATTGTGAGTTCTATTCAGTTAGGGGCGACGATTGACTATGGTATCTTATTTACACAAAATTATTTAAAAGGACGTGAAACTTTAAATAAGGCCGAAGCAATTAAATATTCTTTAGATAATTCTGGCCATTCTATTTTAACTTCTAGTTTAATTCTTACCGCTGCTGGTTATTCTTTAAAATTCTTTTCTAGTGTCCAAGGCGTTTCTGCGCTTGGTGAATTAATTGGTCGAGGCGCAGCCCTTAGTGGTTTACTCGTTCTTACTTTACTCCCACAACTTTTATATTTATTTGATAAACTTATTCAAAAATCAACGCTTAAACTAGAGTTTAAAGAAGATAAGACGGACCTTATTGAAAATGAAGATCCAACTTTACTTAGCTAATCTCTTTAACGTTTTAAAATTAAATTAATTTCTTCAGAAAACTCATCAAAATCAATATCGTGCTTTTCATTTACTTTATTTTTTAAATTTTCAATTGTTAATAAATTAATAACTTGTCTAATTGAGCTTTCAATCGCTTTTAATTGGATCGTTAAATCGTGACAACTTTGTCCGTCTTCAATCATTTTTAAAACGCCTTTTAGTTGTCCTTCACTTCTTTTAATCCGATTAATAATTTTAAGATTGCATTTCATTTTTTAACCTCACAATTTATTCAAAGCATATTCTTATGATTAAATATACCCCGTATGGTATAATTTTAGTAGATTAAAAACCTAATAGCAAGGAGGGTAATATGTTAAACTTCCAAATCGATCAAACATTAACAAAAAAAGAAATTAAATTAAAAGACTTATACGACGTCATTATTATTGGTGGAGGCCCAGGAGCTTTAAATGCGGCTTTATATAGTGCTCGCAGTGGATTAACAACCCTAGTTGTTGCCTATGAAGTAGGTGGACAACTTTTAAATACGAATATTATTGATAATTACTTAGGTTTTTATAATGTTAGTGGCGAAGAACTCAATCAAAAGTTTTTATCACACTTACGAAACTTTGCTGTTGATGAGTTATATCAGGTTAAAGTCGACAATATAAGAAAAGTTGATAACATCTTTCATCTAACTTTGAATAATAAAAAGATTATTAAAGGGCGAGGCGTTATTTTAGCTACAGGTGGTTTACCAAGAAAACTAAACGTTCCTGGTGAAAAAGAGTTTACATCAAAAGGTGTTTCTTATTGTGTTATTTGTGATGGGACATTTTATGGAGATCAAATGGTCGTTGTCGTCGGTGGCGGTAATAGCGCGCTTGAAGCAGCTTTAGATTTATCTAAATACGCCAAAAAAGTTCATATCGTCCAAAACTTAGATGATTTTACTGGTGATAAAATTTTAATTAACAAAGTTAAAAACTTACCTAATGTCACTTATCAATTTAATAGTGTACTCACACAAATTAAAGGTGAAAATAAAGTCTCGAGCATTCTTGTTAAACAAAACGAAACAATTAGCGAAATCGAAACAAACGGTCTTTTTATTCAAATCGGTTTAATCCCAAGTAGTGAATTAGTTAAAGACTTAGTAAGTTTAAATAGATTTAGTGAAGTAATCGTAAATGATAAACAAGAAACATCACTTAAAGGTTTATATGCAATTGGTGATGTAACAAACTTTCCTTATAAACAAGTTGTCACGGCTATTTCACAAGGAGCAGTTGCAGCTTTATCATTAAATAAATACTTAAATAAATAAATAAATATAGGAGTCAAAACAATGGAAAAATTATTAAACGAAGATTTACTAAAACAAATTAAAGAAATGTTAGAAGTAATGAAAGAAGAAGTGACACTTCATTACTTTTATCTTAAAGGTGATGAAAATAGCACCTTAACAAAACAACTATTAGAAGAAATCGCGCCGCTAAATGATTTAATAAAACTTAAAACTTATGATTTTAATAAAGATCAGGAAGATGTTAATAAATATAAAATCAAAACAGCACCGGCTTTATTTATTAATAATAATAACTTAGGCCATGGTGTTTTCTATGGTGTTCCAGCCGGTCATGAAATTAATACATTACTCGTTTCGATTGTTGATGTAAGTAATCCTCAAGCTATTTTTGAAGAAGAAGTATTAAAACAAATAAATAATGTTAAAAAAGAAACAAACATTAAAGTATTTGTCACAACGGCTTGTCCATATTGCCCAGGCGCGGCGATAACAGCCTTGCGTCTAGCAAAACTTAATAAGCTTGTAACAGCAGAAGTTTATGAAATTCATTCAAATCAAAAAATTGCTGAACAATATAACGTTTCTGGTGTTCCCAAAATCGTTATTAATGAAACAAAAGAACTCGTTGGCAATCAACCAGTTGAAGCTTTTTTAAGTGAAATGAAATAAATTTACCTAAGCCTTATTATCTTAAATTAAATAAAATCGGAATGTAATATAGTTGCAAAATCGTTTTTAACTTGTTAAGATAACGAGGCTATCATATCGCGGAGTAGAGCAGTCTGGCAGCTCGTCGGGCTCATAACCCGGAGGTCGGAGGTTCAAATCCTCCCTCCGCAACCAGTTAGTAAAGATACCTTGAGTAACATCAAGGTTTTTTTATATCAAAAGCCACAATATTCTTTCTTTTTAATAGAGGACTTTTTTATAATATTTATTCTCAAGATAAATTTTAATTAGATAAACGATTGAAAAAAAATACATTTTTTGTAAAAGTTTTCAAAACAAAATGAAAAGATTTGCATCTGCTTAAATTTTAAAGACTCTTCACGAACAAGAAATTTAAACGTCTTTATATTAAGTTTACGAGGATATACTAAATGCGCTACTTAGTAGAGAAAAGCTAAAAATAGTTTTGACAAGCGGCAGTTCTTTTATATAATAAACCTTGGAGGATTTTTTTAAATGAAACTTAAAGGAACAAAAACTGAAGAAAATTTAAAAATCGCATTTGCCGGTGAAGCTTCAGCGCGTGTTAAGTATAATTATTACGCTAAGCAAGCTAAAAAAGAAGGTTACGAACAAATTGCGGCCATTTTCGATGAAACTAGCGATAACGAACGTGAACACGCTAAATTATGGTTTAAAGCCTTACATGGTGGTTCAGTTCCAACAACAGCGGAAAATTTACTTGAAGCAGCTTTAGGTGAAAACTACGAATGGACGGAAATGTATAAGGAAATGGCGGAAACCGCGATTGAAGAAGGCTTTCCAGAAATTGCTCGTTTAATGACTGGTGTTGCTAATGTTGAAAAAGAACATGAAAAACGTTATCGGACGCTTTTAGCTAAAGTCGAAAGTGAAAAAGTTTTTGAACGTGACGAAGTAACTGTTTGGAAATGTCGCAATTGTGGTCATATTCATATTGGTAAAAAAGCTGTTGATGTTTGCCCAGTTTGTGATCATCCACGTGCCCACTTTGAATTAAAAGCCGAAAATTATTAATTCTAAATTATAAATTTAACGAAAAAAGTTGATTATAAATATTTGCCCTTGATTTTTGATAAAGTTTTTTAGATAATTAAGAGGCATCTATTTTGGACCAGTAGTGTAGCGGTTAACATGCCTGCCTGTCACGCAGGAGATCGCGGGTTCGATTCCCGTCTGGTCCGCCAAAGAAGGCCCGATAGCTCAGTTGGTAGAGCAACGGACTGAAAATCCGTGTGTCGGCGGTTCAATTCCGCCTTGGGCCACCATCCGCAAAACGAAGCGAATCACGAGAGTGGTTCGTTTTTTTGTTTTAAGGTGACGGGTCGAACTCGCTCTTATTGTGCCAACTTATTTATGGGACAAAAATGCAAATATGTATTGAGTTCGTGGTTAAGGTATCTTTTATATTTCTATTGTTTTACCGAAACGTACTTGAAACGCAACCAATAATTGCGTCTCAAAATGAAACGCTTTTTGGAACGCAATCGAGAGCGTTGCAAATGGTTTGATTCGATAGTATAATAAAAGTATCATGAAACGGAGGTAGTTATATGTTTAAAGAAACGAAGAATTTAGAGTTAAAAGAAAAAGTTAGTAATACGTTTTTGAAGACGGTAAGTGCTTTTGCGAATTATCGAAATGGAGAAATATATTTCGGCGTAACTGATAGTGGCGAAATTGTCGGAATTAATGATTATGCCAGCGAAGCAATGAAAATCGAGCAAAAGATAAATGCGACAATCTTTCCAAGGCCTGAATTTTCTATTTATAAACGAGAAGAAAATGGTAGAACTATTATTATTTTAAAAGTATCAAAGGGGAAGAACACACCGTATCTCTACCAAAACCAAGCGTATAAACGTAGTGATACATCTACTGTTACTGTTGATCAAAAAGAGTTGAGACGACTTGCACTTTATGGAAGTAATTTAAAATATGAGCAACTAAGTGCTAACACCCAAAATCTTACATTTAAAACGTTAGAATATCACTTAATCCAAATTACGGGCATTAAAAAAATAAATATTGATATCTTAAGAACAATGAACTTATATGATCTTGAAGACAAATATAATATTGCTGGTGAGTTACTAGCTGATCTTAATACATTTCAATTCACGGGTATTGACATCGTACGTTTTGGGGAAAATGAAAACATTTTCAATTACCGTGAAACAATTGCAGGCAAATCGCTCTTAACACAATATGAACGAACACTAGAATTATTCAAACAATATTATGAGTTTGAAGTTATTGAAGGTTTTAAAAGAGTTAAAAAAGCTTTAATACCTTACGAAGCTTTCCGTGAAGCACTTGCTAACGCTGTTGTTCATCGTGAATATGATACTAATGCGCATATTCAAGTTTCAATGTATGACGAAAAAATAGTTATTAGTTCACCAGGAGGTTTGCCTGAAGGAATAAACGAAGAAGAATATTTAAAAGGACAGATTTCGTCACTCAGAAATCCGATTATTGCTGCGGTTTTTAATCGACTAGATATTATCGAAATGTTTGGAACGGGTGTTAAACGGATTAAAGATGAATATCAAAATAGTTTTACAAAACCGATATTTAATTTAACAGAAAATAATATCATTATCACCTTGCCGTTACTTCAAAAAAGCGCACCTTTACTTGACGAAGATGAAGAAAAAGCGTTTAGTATATTTGCACAATATGCTGAGCTAACAAGAAATCAAATTGAAGAAATGCTAGGTGTTAATAAATCTAAAGCAATTCGCATAATTAACTCCTTGCTTGAAAAAAATTTTATAAAACGAGAAGGGACAAGCACTGCAACCACTTACAAGAAAATATAATTAATTAGTGAATTTCACTAATGTTTATATAGTATTACTTTAATGTGCATTAGTAATTAACCAAAACTCAAAAAACGATTAGAGTTTATTCGATAAGGGGATGGCATCACAAAAACACACGAACCAAACCGAAATGGTTCGTTTTTTTTAATGATTATATTTTTTAAATTTGGATTGAGTATTTTATAAAATTGGCAAATACGTGACGATAGTTAAGTTTTCCCACTATCGTTAATAAGAAGATACTTGAATCGCGGCTAACGCTATTAATACTAAGAAAACTGCGGTCGATGTAATTAAAGTAATATTTTTAACTTTCAAAAGATTATCCCGTTTTTTCACATAGTAAATTACTAATGCAACTAAAGCTCCGGCAAAAAGAGCAAAAGAAAGGTAAAGTAGCCATTCGATTCGTAAATCAACTAATCTTGTATACGGAGTTTTAGGATATTTAACTCTAATTGTTGTGTGGTTTCCCGAGGAATCAACGCCGGGTAATACCGCAGTGTCATTATAGATAGGCAAGAACATAAGAATAGAAATAACTACGTTTATGATTGTTAAACTTAAATCAAATATTTTTTTAAATAAATTATTTTCATTGTTCATTTTTGTGACCTCATAGTTATAATAACATAATCTTTTTGTAGTTAACGAAATAATTCAAACACAAAAAAACGAGGTTATAAATGACTATAATACACCATTCGTCTTTTGTGTTTTGAAAACAAATGCGATTTTTGTAAAAATTTTCAAAATGAAACGCTTTCTGAGACGCTCGCGATTGCGTTGCAAAGTTTAAGCAAAATTAGACAAAAAAATTAACTTTTTAAACAAAATTAGTACTTTGTCCTCGATAAATTAATTATTTTAGTATTGACAAGTGTCCCAATGGGACATATAATTATGTTGGAGATGTTATATGCAAAATAGTATTCAAACTGTACGTGAAAATCTTGGTTTAACGCAAGTTGAATTTGCGCGTCTTGTTAATATTCCGGTGAAATCAATTAGAAACTGGGAACAAAATATCAGAGTGCCTGCTGATTATATTATTGAACTTGTCCTTGATTATGTTTTACGTCTTAAACACGATCAAGAGCAGTTTCAAGAAGATTTTTATATTCCATCTTTTTTACAGATTAAGGAAAAGGTAAAACAAGTAGTGGCCACACATAACATCGAAAAAGTTTATTTATATGGATCGTACGCAAAAGGAACACAAACTCCGGAAAGTGACATTGATTTTTATATGATTTCAGATATAGAAGATATTGAATATTTTGGTGTTATCGAAGAATTACGAACTGCAGTAAATAAAAAAGTAGATTTATTAAGTAATAAAACAATTAAGAAGAATAGTCCAATTGCGAAAGAAATTGAAAGGACTGGAATCTTAATTTATGAAAGACGAAAAATACATTAAACGAGTTATTAACTATTGTCATAAAATAATACGCTACTTAAAGTCAGTTGACACTATTGATGATTTCATTACGAACGAAGAAAAAGTTGATGCTGTTTTATTAAACTTGGAACAAATTGGTGAAACAGCAAAAAAATTAAGTAAATTATATAAAGTGTTCTATCCAGATATTGAATGGAACAAAATAATTGGTCTGCGAAACTTAATATCGCATGATTATGAAGGCGTTGATACAACATTAATCTATAATGTAGCTACTAATAATATTCCTAAGCTGTTAGAGTCGCTACTCAATCTTAAACAGTAAATTTTACATTGCAATTCATATAGATAAATGAAAAGTAAAAATTCAACTAAATTAACTAACATTTATTCTAATTTGATTAAAATGGCTAACATTAATGAATCATTAATCCAAAAAAGCGGTTCTAGTAGAGCACGGAATGGGCCACCAAGATGGTTTCCACTAGAACCGCTTTGTTTCGGTTCTTTTTTTGTATTTTCTTCTAATTCATCTAACATTTCAAAATGAGTTATAGGTTCTGCAACATCAAAATTTAGATAAACTACAGCTTTATCATCAAAGACAAACACCGAGTTAATAAAGTATGATATAAAAATTTTTCATTTTGACTAAAAGTTATCGTTCAAGTAAACATGTACCAACTTATTTGTTGAGTATGACAATACTGCAATTTGCAATGATTTTATACTACCTTGTTTATTTACTTATTTAGAGTAATTTTTATTTAAGAAAATTCTTTAGAACTAATGGTTTAATTAACAAAATTTTTTAGTTGGAAATGACAAAATCACTAAGTTATTGCTAGTGCAACGAAATTTATAATCTGGTGACCACTAATATTTTTGAACTCTTAGAGTTATTGTTATATATTTAATGATAAAAAGTTACATTGCAATTTATAGCTGAGAATGCAAAATAAATAAACAAACAAACATTCTAAAATCGCCACTAATAAAAAGTCATTAAGTAAAAAAACGGTTAGGTTTTTGCTATATTATGGCGACTGAATTTATGTTGTGCTCGTTAGTATTGTTAGATTTTATTGGCTTACTTTACTAATAGTCAACAATTAGAATAAAACTTGTTTTACTTTGCATTATGGAGTATAAAATGCAATATAAAAATAATTGTGTCTTGTGTATTTTTAAATAAAACGAGACAAACAACTATTGTTATTGCCGTAAAGTCTAGGATATGAAAAGCGTGTAAATTTGCAGTGATTTCATCTAATGTTTGAATCTAGTCGTATTTAGAAACGATTCTTTTCTTATCATCGAACACATGCTAATCTCATCATTCTTAGAAGGATAAGTTAATAATTTGATAAGATTGTATTCAATGAATTAATGCAATTATTAAGGCATTCCTTATATAGTCTTTGGCTCTGATCGTCTCAATAATTGGTCGCCAACTCAAAAATGAAGGACAAAGCGATGGCGCCGCTTTTCATATTGTTATAAATCTATGTTTATTTTATAATATTAATATACAGGAGGAAATAATAATGAAACGAAGAAATATTTTCACAACCTTTCTAATATCTATAGCGACTGTCTTTATGGTTCTTGGATACAATATTTTAAGTAAAAATAATGTTTTTACGAATTTAAAAGCCGAGGATGATTATTATGAAATGGGCATTGTTGATGGAGGTTTTGAACTTAGTTCAATATATGATGATTCTTCTGGTATTTTGTCAAATGGATATATGGAATTCTTTTATTTAAGTCATGATAAGGCGTTAGAAGAAGAAGGAGAGTTACATTTAAAAGCAAAAGACGAAAATACACCTGGTGTTCTTTGTAATCAAACAGTTATTAACGGGATTATTTCAGTTACGGTCAAATTTTCTGGCGGACCTTTATATGCAATTGCGACATCAACTTTCGCTGAAAGAACTAATTATGTTGTAGGCGATGAATTGACTCATAATACAGAAAAAGCATTTAGTGGTGATGATTTAGGATATTTACTAATCTTAGCTCCTTCAACTGACATTACAGTAGCAATGACAGATGTAATCGTTAAATATCGTTGTGAACATGACACTGATGAAAATTTCTTTTACGCCCCTGGAGTTAATCGTTATACTGGCGCACGTAGTTGGGGAGCAAATCGTAAAATGCTGCATGATTATATAGAGTTCACGACCGATCCAAAGCCATCTAATAATAATTATTCGGTTGGTAAAACTGATCCAGAGCAAGATTATGCTGATTGTTGGTACCGCTGGAATGGTGTAAGTCTTCGTAATCATTATTTAGATGGCGAAGAAAGAAAATATGATGGACTTCCTTTTGGCGAATTTGCTAGTAATAAATTTGAAGTTATTTGTTCGGTTATGGTTGAACCACGTGTGTTTTATGATGTTGATGCATGGTTTTCAGTTGCCCCATGGGTTGCTTTAAATAAAGAAGGGAATGTAGGGTTTGGAGATAATCCTGAAAAATTAGAACCTATATACATGCAATCCTATATTGGAAACGACAATTACGATCCTCTTGGTAACATAAGACAAGATCGCACAGATACATATACAGGTCGTTTTTATACAACCTTTTCTGCTGGGGGTGGTGGATATTCCTATGGTTTTGTCGATCCAGATGAAGCAACTCTTGTTGATGGCTCAATGACACTTCGAGCAGCTTATGCACAAACGACTTTACCATTTTTCAATGTTCGTTTTCTTGTTGATGGAAATAGTTATTCTGTTTATATAAATGGTTTGGAGGTTTTACATGAAGAAGACGCGTTTTATGATAATTACGATGGTGAAAAATATACAATCGATAACATGGCACTTCACGGTGTGAATTATGGTCTTAAGGATGGAACGGCAGGAGATGCTAGTAGTGAATACGATCCTTACCGTTTAACATATCTTAATCCAGTCGTTCGTGACCTTAGCGAAATCGTTTAAAATTAAATAGTTATTAAAAGTAAATTAAGGAAGTTTGAGAACTTCCTTTTTTATATCCTCGTATACCTTTCTATTGTTTATTAGTATAAAATCAATATAATTAGAGTTAGAAAATATGAAGAGGATTATTTATGCTAAATAAAAAAATCGTTTTCTTTTTAAGTTTGTTTACATTACTTTTAAGTAGTTGTGATCCTGTTGTTGACCCCACAGATACGACTACTCCAACAGATTCATCAACTATTAGTTCAACATCTTCACCAACAGATGTAACAACTGAACCAATCGATCCACCCTTAACATCACTTGCTGCGCCAGTCTTAGTTTTAAGCGAAGAAGTGATGGGAGAAAGTGAATTAGAAGCAGTTGTGATGTGGCCGAGTGTTTTAGGGGCGGATTATTATGAATATGAACTAGATGAGGTTAGACATAATATTTATACGACTAGCTTAAAATTAGTGTATGGTCAAACAGTTGTTGTCCGCGCTCATAGTAATAATCAAGAAATTGAATCTTCTTTGTGGTCAGACCCCTTTACTTATTATCCAAGTGATAGTGTAGAAAACCATGTTTATCAAGTACCAAAAGAAGGCTATGCTTTTGTTTATTTTCAAAATACGAAACTAAACCCAATTCAAGTACAAAAAGGCGGTTCAATTATGCGTCCGATTACTCCAACAAAGGACTATCATTTATTTGATAATTGGTATCGCGATCCTTTTTATTATGATCTATTTGATTTTAATGAACCAATCGTTCAATCAACGACGATATATGCTAAATGGATTGCCTCAGCTTTAGTCGATAATGTGAGCTTTTGGATTAAGTTTAATACAAAAATAACGGCAGTTGTTCAAACACCAGTAACTGACGCTAATTCATGGTGTTTTGCTCCTTTATTAGTAGACGATACTTGGAGTGAAGAAAACATTCGTGTTTTTAAAACACAAGTATATGTTAATGGCACTAGTGCAGGAAAAGAAAATGCCGGTCGCTATTTAATCATGGATGGATGGGACGATTTACAAGGAAGAACATATTGGAAAGATGAAGGTGAAAACTTTCAAATTGAAGAAGATGGTATTTATAATATTTATTTTTCTGTGCAAAGACACTGGCAAAAAACTAATGGCGCACTCGTCAATTCTTATTTTGAAAAAGTTAGTAGTAATGGTCAAATTGTAACACCTGATTTACCTTCACAATTAGCAAAATTACCTACGCCGTTTCTTAATGTTAATCATAAAGACAAATTAGTTACTTTTGAAAAAATTAGCGGAGCATCGAGTTATGAATATCAAATTAATAATGGCCAAGTTGGTGTAACAACAGCAAACTCTATTATGCTTGAAAAATTTGACTATATTACAGTACGGTCTTTAAGTAGTAATCCTGGTATTGAACATAGTTCTTGGGCTAAAGCAGTTATTTTATATGACTTATCATATATTGAAGAAGATACGACTGAGCCTGTTTATCATAGTGTTTATTTTCATGGCCTTGGCTTAAGTAGTTATTTAGTTTTAGATGGTGATTTAATTAGTCCTCCTTATGACCCTTCGGAAGCAGATTATATTTTTGAAGGTTGGTATGAAAGTATTTCGTATGAAACTATTTTTGATTTTACAAAACCAATTACTAAAAATACGATTGTGTATGCAAAATTTACTTATAAAGACGATGTTGAAACACAAGAATATTATGAACTTATTGATAGTTTAGATAATGTGTATGCAAAATTTAAACTTAATTTAACGAATACGAGTTTCTTAGAATTTTATACAGAACTAGATACACCTAGTCCAAACTTTACTTTTTATGTTCGTGGTCGTTTTAAAGATACGGAGCGCGTTGAAACTTATGGTAGTTATTATATGGCCGCAAAAGTAAAAACAAATTTATATTTTAGTCCACATTACATATGGGATATTAATACAGAGCGTGCGAGTCATTTGTATATTGCTAAAATGGACATTTATTTTACTCGTCCAAATACTTGGAGTGGTGATGTTTATTATTATGCTTATAATACACATCTTGCTGATTCTTCACCTGATTTTGAAGAAGCTAATTGGCCAGGTAAAAAAATGATTTATATAACAAATAACTCATACGGCCAAGCAATATATCGTGTTAGTTTTGACGTAGGTCGCTATAACACACTTATTTTTAATAATGGTGAAGGTGGCGGAGCTTATCAAACCGTTTCAATTTTATTAGATGATGTTGTTCATAATACACAATATTACACTTTAACTGGTCAAGTTGATGATAAAGGTCGTTTATTAGTTAACGCTATACCATACGGAACATAAAAAAGGAGAGGATAATAAAATGAAAAAAATAATTATTTTCTTAACATTAATCTTTACGAGTGTTTTTTCTTTGAAAAACGATTATCAAGCTTTTGCAAATAATAAAGAAGATGGATTTAGTATCTCCTTACCAACATATGAACATAAAACATATAAAAATGTTATTTTATTTATCGGCGATGGGATGGGTGTTAATACCGTCGAGGCAACACGTATTTATAACGGCGGGCATCTTGCGATGACTGATTATTTTGATTTTGAACTTTTAGCTTATTCACGAACTGACTCAATTACAAGCACAGGCTTTGCTTATGATGAAAGTAAAAACTTAATTGATCCAGGAGTAAATGAAGAACTATATGATGGCACACCTTCTCCTTATGGAAGTGATAGTTTAGGTACTTCTGGTAATATCATTTTATATACTGATAGTGCAGCCGGAGGCACAGCTTTAGCAACTGGACAACTAACAACAAACTCACGTTTAGCAATGGATCAATTTGGTAATCCGATTACTTCGATTTTAGAACAAGCTAGTGGCCTAGGTAAAAAAACCGGTGTTTTAACATCTGATACAATCGATGGGGCAACACCTGCAGCTTTTTTATCACACGTTGGAGCCAGACATGACAAAAGCGGAATTTTACAATCAATTGCAACTTCACCTGCTGACTTAATTATTGGTCAAGAACCAAGTGAGATGAAAAATAATCGCTCAACTTATACATCTCTATATGAATCTAAAGGCTTTGATGTTACTTTTAAAGCCGATGATTTAGATATTAATTCTTCACGTATTTTTTCTGCTATACCTGGTATTTTACCACAAGGTATTTTTACTCCAACACTTGAAGACTTAACAATCTTTTCACTTGATTATTTAGATAATGATGAAGGTTTCTTCTTAATGGTCGAAGGAGCAAATATTGATAAACAAGCTCACGCTAATCAATCAATTTTGGTTATTGAAGAAACATTAGGATTTGACCACGCGATTAACGCAGCTAGACATTGGGTTGGAGACCGTAAAGATACTTTAATTGTAATTACTGCAGATCATGAAACAGGAGCGTTATCATTTTTACAAGATCCAAGTACATTAACAAAAGAAACCGTTATTGAAAACATGAAGTGGCTTAGTACAAATCACTCGCGCTCGCTCGTACGCGTTGATGTTAGTGGTGATGTACGTGAGTATTTACAAAAGTATGAAGATGAATTAAATTATATATACGACAAATATTATTTTGACCATATTTTGGTTAATAGAATGTTGCGTTACTACTTATCCTAAAGGAGATAACCCAATGAAGAAGAAAACACTATTTACACTCTTGCTTTCATTCTTAAATCTATTTGCTTTAGTTTTAGGTATTCATACGAAAGTTGTTCAAGGCGTTAGTGCTGATGTTATTGCAAACCCTAATGCTTACACGGATGAGCATGTGCGGATTATTGTTGCACCAGACATTGATGACGGGAAAGACTATTTTTATGAAGGTAGTGCTCGAGCCGGTCTTATAATTTTTAGTGATCTTGACGATCAAGTTGCAAAAGGCCAAAGTTACAATTTTAACGAGGACGAAACCCGTATTATTCATGATACACCAACCCAACATCGAAACTATGGCTCAACTGGAAATGGACGAAAATTTCTCTTTTTTGATTTAAAATATAGCGAAATTCAAGGGAAGCGTTTCCAAGTAGCAAGATTAAATCCAGCTGGAGTTGGCGGAGTCGAACATTATTGGGAAATTTGGGGTGTTACTCAGCCTCAAGTTTTTACTGATGCAAATTTAACCAAAGTCATAAAAATTCAGAGAGTCTCTGGTAGTAATCCATTTAATTTATGGTTTTCAGAAAGCGCTGGCGCTGGATTTGATGATAAAATTGTTGCTCTTCTTCTTGGTGGATATTTAAGTTGTTCGCCAAGCTCAATTAATGGTTATGGTGCATATGCTGGTTTAAACGCTACTTATGTACTTACCAATCGACTATCTTCTACTGAAAAGGTTAAAGATTTTCCAGATGAAACATATTACACTAGTGGCAAAACTTCTGAAAATGCTGTTAATATTGATTTAGGTGTAAAAATAGCTCAAATGCAAGCATTATATCAAGCCTCTCAAGAAACCGTTACTTCATCTAAACAACTATCCAATTACTTAAATATTATTGTTGTGATTAGTTTAGTTGGTATAACAAGTTTACTTGGCTTTTATTTTCTTAGAAAAAAACCAAAAAGTATTTAAAACTTAATTGAATAAACATAAGGCGTCTTTTGGCGCCTTTTTGTTTTTAAGTGTAAATTTAGTGCGTTTATGTTAAGTTATAAGGTATAAAAAAGTATCTTTTTTAAAAAGGGGAAATTATATGAAACGAAAAATCTTATTAAACCCAGGACCAACAACGACATCAATTAGTGTTAAAAAAGCTTTAATGAGTGAAGATATATGTCATCGAGAAAAGGACTTTGTCAAAGTAATTGAAAAACTTAGAAAAGATTTAGTTAAAATCGTTCATGGCCATTTAGATGAAGATGTTTGTATTTTATTTAGTGGTTCAGGGACGATTAATATGGATGTTACTTTAAATTCTTTGTTAGAAAAAGATAAAAAGATTTTAGTTATAAATAATGGAGCATATTCAACTAGGGCAGTTGAAATTTGTCAATATTATGGCTTACCATATTATGAATTAAAATTACCATTTGATGAAAAAATCGACGTTAATAAAGTTAAAGAATTTTTAAGTAAACACGATAATATCTCGCTTGTTTATACAACACATCATGAAACAGGTAGCGGCGTCCTTAATGACGTTAAGGCAATTGGTGAAGTTGTTCATAAGCATGATGCTCAATTTGTTATTGATGCAACTTCTTCATTTGCACTTGTACCTCTTAACATTCAAGAAGATAATATCGACTTTCTTTTTGCTAGTGCTCAAAAAGGTATTGCGGCAATGCCTGGCCTATCTTTTATTATTGGTAAAAGAAAGTTAATTGAAAAATCAATAGACTACCCCTTAAGAAGTTACTATACAAATTTATATCGTCAATATTATAGTTTTGAATACGCTAATAAAGAAATGCATTTTACACCGCCAACCCAATTAATATATGCAGCTTCTCAAGGTGTGAAAGAATATTTCTTAGAAGGTGAAGAAAATAAGATTAAGCGGATTAAACGAATGCATGAACTTGTCCTAGAGTCACTAAAAGAGTTAGGCTTTAAACTATATTTAAAAGAAGAACATTTAGGTCCTTTAGTTATCTCAGTTTTATATCCAAATGATGCAAATTGGAATTTTATGAAAATACATGATTATTTATACGACCACGGCTTTACATTATTTCCTCGACCAGTTGGAGATGTTAAGGCTTTTCGGATTGGTTTACTAGGTGCGATTGACGAAAGTGATATAAAAGCTTTTTTTACCTTACTTAAAAAGGCGCTAATAACTTATAATATAAAAGTACCTGTTAGTTATTAAAAGAAAGAAGGAATTTTCTTATGAAAAAATTTCACTTAACTGAGACATATGCTCTTATTAATTTTGATGCAGCTATTTATGATTCAGAAGTAAGTATTTTACATGCAAAAGGTTTTGAAAGTGTTTTAGCACAATTCGTTAAAAAGTTACGTAAAGATAAAGATCCAATCATTGAAGCTTTTAAAGGTGTAAAAGTTAAACAAATATTAGATGTTTATAAAGTTCTTTACGTTTATGAATATAAAGAAGCTTTAAAAAGATTTGATAATTTAAATCTTATTTTAATTAACCGGACTTGTTTATATCATTTTACAGAGGCTTTTTATGATCATTGGCGCGATATCCAACGCTTTGGTTTTATGGCTTCTTCGCGTTTATATCATCAATCAGCAAAGGCGCCTGATTTAATTGTAGCAATTGATGCCTTTAACGAAGTTATCTTATCTCTTTATCGTAAATTATCAACGAATATTTTAGGTGAAGGATTTAACGTATATCGACAATTGCCCGCTGGTGTTAATGCTAATATTTTGTATGTTAATCATCGTTTTTCTCATGATGCACATTATGCGCGTTTACAAAACATTGCCATGGTAACAAAAATTATTACGCGTCCACCTTTTATTGGTTATACAAAAAGTAATGTTCGACATGAGTTTTTTACGGAAATTGATATTAATCCATTAGATGAATTAAAAATTACTAAATTACATTATTTTACTTTTCCAATTAAAGTTGGTCCTCTTTTAGCTTTTGTTTATATTCACCGTAATTTCTTACATCAAGGGATTGCTTTAACGAACCTTTTTGAGTTTGTAAGTTATGACGAAATGAAAGAAAGAAAGCCCGATATTATTTATATTTACGGAATAAGGGAAGAAGAATACGACTGTACTTATTATCATGATAAAGAAAATGAAATGTATTTAGGCTTTGTTAGTCGTAATGAAAAAAACGACTATTTTGGCTATTTAAAAAAGATGCTTTTAACGCTTCATAATTTATATATGATTGAGCATAAACGTTTACCAATTCATGGAGCGATGGTTAATGTCTTATTAAAAAATAATGAAACAAAAAATATCGTTGTTATTGGGGATAGTGGGGCAGGTAAATCCGAAACCCTTGAAGCCTTGCGTTTAACTGGTCAAGATTATATTCGGGAGATGAAAATTGTTTTTGATGATATGGGCACTTTTTTCAAAAAAGATGGCAAAATCTACGCGATTGGCACGGAAATTGGTGCTTTTGTCCGCTTAGATGACTTAGATGTTGGTTATGCTTATAAAAATATTGACCGAGCTATTTTCTTAAATCCAGATCAAGTTAATGCTCGCGTTGTCTTACCAGTTACGACTTATAAATACATTATGAATCATCATCAAGTTGATATGGTATTGTACGCTAATAACTACTTAGAGACATTAGATGGTTTACGTTTTATTAGTGATGAAAAAGAAGCTTTAAATGTCTTCAGAGAAGGCAAAAGATTAGCCAAAGGAACAACGAGCGAAATTGGTCTTGTAACTTCTTATTTTGCTAATCCTTTTGGACCACTGCAAAAAGAAAAAGAAACTGAAATTATTTTAAAAGACTACTTTAAAACTTTATTTAAACAAAATGTTTTAGTTGGTGAACTTTATACGAATTTAGCTATCGAAGGCAAAGAAAAAAGTGGGCCAATGAACGCGGCGACAATTTTATTACGACACCTTATAAATAAATAAGATTTTTCAAATTTTGTTCGTTTGTTTTGTTATTTAAAAGTCATATTCTTCTTTAAAAAATATCTATGATATAGTTATTTCTTTGTCTTCTATAATTTAAAAAAATTAACTAATTTAGTTAAATTAATAAATTATTTAATAACACATTGCTCTTTTTTATGTTTTAATTAATTAATAGAGGGAGAAATTAATATGCCAGCAATTATGACTCATTATGCATTTAGTAAAATGCGCGTTCCTGTTCATCCTGAAATTGATGTTTTAACACTCGGCTCACAAGGTCCAGATGTTTTTTTCTTTTATGGATATAACATTAAAAAACGTCAAAACATTAAAGAAGTACGAGATTTTGGTACTTTATTACACCGTGTTGATATTAGCAAAGCCTATTACTTTCTTTTACAATACGCTGATGCAAAAGAAGGTAAAGACAAAGAAATATTAAGCTCTTTTATTTACGGACTATTTTTACATTATATTTTAGATCGTAATTGCCATCCTTATGTTTTTTATCGGACTGGATTTAGTGATAAACCCGAAGAAGCAAAATATTATTTTGGTTCACACGCAAGCTTTGAGGCACACATTGATACTCTAATTAAAGAACGTCAAGGTATTAAAATTACGCACCGTAAAGCAATTGAAGCTAGTGATGAGAAAGTAAAACTCATCTCAAAAATGATGGCGGAATTAGCCGAGAAAGTATTTGATAATCAAGTTATTAAAGAAGATACTTACTACTTAGCTTGGAAAGATATGAAATTTTGCCAAGTTCTTTTTTATTCACCAATTGGTATTAAAAAAGGCATCATGCGTGTTTTTAGTAGCCAAAGCGCTTTAAACGCGATGATTTCTCCACCTATAATTCGTCATAACGACCTTTTAGATATTTTAAATGATCAAAAAAGTGAATGGCGAGATTGTCTTAGTAATGAAGTACGAAATGAATCATTTCTCGAACTAATGGCTAAGGCGAGTGAAGAAGTTGATGAGCTTGATAAAATTTTAGCAAAAAAATATACAGAAGCTGATTTAAAAGCTTTTGTTCGTAATATCGATCATGATGGTTTCCCTTTAAATTCAAAAAAAGTTTATTTTGATAATGTTTGGCTTAAAGTTAAACACGTAAAATGGTAATCTTTCTTTATGATTTCTTTTTTTAAGAAAAGTAGAAATTATTTATTAATTATCACGACGATGTTATGTTTTGGAGCGCTTTTTTTAATCGTCTCTTTAACATACGTTCGAGGTGAAGAAGACGTTCGTAATAGTACTGATAATATTGCTAAAAAAGTGAAACTTTCGGAAACGTCTTTTTTTAATAATGAGTTACCAACAAATTGGACGAAATCTGATGAGTTAATAATTATAAATCAAAGTGCCTTTTTTAATGAAAGTGAATTAAATATAAAAACACCTTTACTAAATAGTCCTTACACTAAGTATTTTGAAATTAACGTTAGTGAAATTAATAATCCCCTTGATGGTGAGTTTTTAGTTCGCGGTTTTAATAGTGATAAAAGCAAACTTTTAGAAGAAATAAGTATTCCCGTTAATGAAGTCGGTTTATTTACGAAGAGATTTTCTTATGACTACATCTATATCGATCAAATTGAGTTTGTATATAAAGGTAGTGCGACAACTTTAAGCGTTGCTTATTTAGGGGTTTTTAGTCTACAATAAGAAGTAATAAATGGCCAAAAAGACAAAATATTATTTATGCGCAGTTATTAAAGTTCAAGACAAACTTTTTTTAATGCGCCCGATTAAAGAAAATTTAGCCGATGTTCCTTTTTCTTTTCCTGGTTTAAAAGTTAAAAAAAGTACGACTTACGACATAGAACAATTAAAACTTGCTATTTCTCATAAATATCAAGGCGAAATCGAAGTTCATACTTTTATTAATCAACACGAAATAGTCCAAAATAAAAGACGAATTGTCTTAAGAGCGTATTATTGTTCATTGAAGAAAAACTTATTTTTAGACCGTGAACAAATTGATTATCGTTTTCCCACGTTAGATAAAGTTCTTGATTTAAAACTTGATACTTGTGATTTACTTGTTGCTAAACAATATTTATTGTTTCGCCAAGTTTATGATGGTGAACTTTCTTTTAAAAATCGACCACTTATTGAATTTAATGAATTAGATGAATATTTAGATGCCTTAGTCTTTTTTGGTAACAAATTACCAACGAAAATTATTCGCGATTTTAATGATTTAATACGCAGTAGTGCTTCGATTCATCAACTTCGCCTCGCGATGAAATTTATTCTTGGTGTTTATCAGCTTAAATATCAAGATTTTATTGCTTATCAAAAGAAACGTAAAAAGAAAAAAAGACGATGAATATTAAAGAAAAAAGAGCGAATATGTTAGTTTTTGGTATCGTCTTACTTATTTTAGGTGTTGGTTTAGAACTAATCTTTTTTTCGATAGCTTATGTAATTGGCTTAGAACTTTTTTATCAAACAACAATCGGAACTTTATCACTAATTGGTTCCTCTTTTTTAATTTTTCTTGGCATTATGTTTTGTGTTTTTCGTCCGCAAGAAAATGAGTTTGATGATTGATTATAATAAACACGTCTTACAAACTTGTTTATATTTGATATAATATAAAACACTTATGGCAGCACACTTAATTGAAAAATTATTAGCTTACGGCGTCACTTATTTATTTTTAAAAGAAGAAGATATCATTTACGTTCGTAATAGTTTACTTTTTAAATTAAAAGTTGATGCGCCTGATGAAAAAGGTTTAGATTTTCCTTCGATTAAAAATTTAGATGTGCCTGATACATTAATAAGTGAATTAGAAGTTTATATTAAAAAACATCTCCATCTTGAAAATTTTGAGTGTGAACAATTAATTGAAGATATTATGGCAGATCTTACACCCTTACCATCAACGATTAATCAAATGTTTTGGGATAAATATAAAACTTCAAAAGAAGACGCAGTTAAGTTTTTATATAATTTAAATGTTAAGGCAAATTATGTCCAAAAAACAAAAATTGCTCAAAATATTAAATGGGTTAGCAAAGACGGTTTAGAAGTTTCCATTAATTTATCAAGACCAGAAAAAGATAATAAAGAAATTCAAAAAGAAGCTAAGATTAAATCGTTTAATTATCCAAAATGCGTTATTTGTTTGGAAAATGTTGGCTATTTTGGTCGACCTAATCATTCAATTAGACGAACGATTAGAGTCGTTGATTTAAAATTAAATGATGAAAATTGGTTTTTACAATATTCACCATTTGGTTATTATGATGAACATTTAATCGTCATAACTAACGAACATAAGCCAATGGAAGTTAATCGGAAAAATACGGAAGCTTTATTTGCTTTTTTAGATTTATTTCCTTTTTATTTTATCGGCGCTAACAGCGATTTACCTATTACTGGCGGATCAATTTTATCGCATGAACATTTTCAAGGAGGCCGCTATACATTTCCGTTAATGAAAGCTAAAGATGTATTTAGTCTTTCTTTAAAAGGTTATGAAGAAATAAAAACGACTTATCTTGATTTTTATAATTCCTCTTTTAAATTAAGTTCATCTAATAAAGTCAAATTAATTGACTTAGCGATGAAAATAAATGAGGCGTGGCTAAGTTTTAATGATCTTGAAGGTGAAATAATTTCAGCGACTAATGGCCAAAGACATTCATCATTAACGATGATTGGGCGTAAACAAAAAGATGTATATGAACTATTTATTATTTTAAGAAATAATCGCACAAATGAAACTCATCCTGACGGTATTTTTCATGCTCATAAAAAATATCATCATATTAAAAGAGAAGGGATTGGCTTAATTGAAGCAATGGGTTTATTTATTTTGCCGCCAAGACTCAAAAGACAAAGTCTTTTAATTGAAAAGATTATTGAAGAAGACTTAAAAAAGGAACAATATTTAAAACTTGATCCTGAATTAGTTTTATTTGAAACAATGATTAATGACTTACGCGAAAGTAAAGAAAATTTAAGTTTAAGAATAAAGGAAAATATTAGTGATGTTTGCAAAAACATTTTACTTAATACGAGCGTTTTTAAAAAAGACGAAAACGGTCATAAAGTTTTAGAGCGCTTTATTAAACATTTGGAGAAAACGTTATGAGTGAAAACCTTATTTTATTAAAAGAAACTTTTCGTCGCTATTTTAATGTTGAGGCAACTAATTATTTTTTTATTCCAAGTCGCCTAGAAATTATTGGTAATCATACTGATCATCAACGTGGTTTATGTTTAGTGGCGAATAGTTCGATTGGTCTTGAAGCAGTCGTAAGTAAAAATAGTGATACAATTGTTCACCTTTTTAGTAAAGACCATGATGAAGTTTTAATTGATATTGCTGGCTTTACGATTCGAGAAAATGAAGTCTTAACTTCAGCGGCTTTAATTCGCGGCGTGGCAAGTTATTTTTTGCAAAATAATTATAAAATAGGTGGCTTTAATGCTTATCTTCTATCACACATACCTCCAGGTATTGGTTTATCTTCAAGTGCTGCTTTTTCACTTTTTGTCGCTAATACACTTAATTATTTATTTAACGATAATAAAATTGCTCCTTTTGAGTTAGTAAAAGCAGCCCGTTATAGTGAAAACCATTATTTTAAAAAAGCTAGTGGTTTATTAGATCAAATTGGAATTACTTATAAAGGTGTTAATTACATCGACTTAAAAGATGAAAATAGCCCGATCATTGAAAAAGTACCATTTAATTTACCTTTAGATATTTATTTAGTTGATACAGGTTCTCATCATCTTGATTCGACACACCTTTATGAAAGTATTCGTCACGATTATGTATCTTTTGCTAAAAAATATTTTAAGGCTCAAGATTTAGGTGCAATTAGTGAAGGTGATGTTCATCATCTTTTTGCGAACCCTCATCAAAAAATTGCTTTTAATCTTCAAAAGCGCATTCAACATTACTATGATGAAAATAACCGTGTTCGTTTAAGTAAAATGGCTTTAGAAAGAGATGATTTAGAAACTTTTTTAATGAATATTAACTTTTCTGGTTTATCGAGTTCACAAAACTTAAAAAATACACAAAGTGGTAATTACAAAACTTCACCTGAAAGAGCGCTGCAATTAGCACGTAAAGTTTTAAAAAAAGGTGCATGCCGTGTTCATGGTGGAGGCTTTCAAGGAGCGATTATTTGTTTTGTACCTCATGAAGAAAAAGAAGTTTTCTTAGAAAAAATGAATGATGTTTATGGAAAAAAACGCGTTTTTAAAGTTTTTATAAACGAAGAAGGAATTAAACATCGATGTCTTACTTAGTTTCAATTAATGTTTTAAAAATTGAAATGGGTGTTAATCTTTTTTATTTATCAACCCTTTTTGTTATTTTTGCTTCTAGTATTATTCTCTTTTTAATTAGTTCAAAACTTAATCAAAAAAAAGCTCATCGCCTTGTTTTAATCTTACTTTTTATGAACTTTGTTTTACATTTTTGTAAAATCCTCATTCCTCCTTATCTTCATGATTTTCCTTCTTCTTTAAAAGTTATTACACCAGACAATATTTGTGCTTTTTCGGCGGTCTTTTTCCCTTTTATGTATTTATCTAAAAATAAATACTTACGTGATTATATGGCTTATCTTGGGACGGCAAGTGGGATTGCTGTTTTTCTTTTCCCTGGTTCTTATCTTGATTTTAATGTGATTGATTTTGGTAGTGTTATCGAAGTTAGTCGTTTTTATATTTCCCATTTACTTTTAACACTTGGGCCTGTGGCGATGCTTGGTAGCAAACTCCACACTCTAAACCATCGTCGTGCTTACGCAGTACCTTTAATCTTCCTTTTTGTCTTAACATATATTGGTTTAAATGAAGTCTTTTTAAAATTAAGCGGGATTACAAATGCTTCATGGCAAGATATTTTTTCAAATAATTATCGTAATGGCGCGTTAGTATTTGGGCCGATGAGCACACTTGATGAATCTTTAGGAAAGTTTTACTTTTTAATCTTACCGTTTTTTAAATATTATTATCCAGGAACTCAAGATCTTTATTATATACCTGTTTTATGGCTTGCCTTACCTGTTTTTGTTTTCTTTAGCCTTGGAGCGTTTCTTTTATCTTTACTATATACAAAACGTCAAGCTTGTCTTGATTACAAGTCTTATAAACAAAAAAGAAAAATGCGTTTAACTTATAAAAGGAGTTTAAAAATAGTAAGTGAATAAAAATAATAAAATTTTATGTTCAAAAAAAGATATTTCAATGAAACAACTAAGAGTTGTTTATTTAAATTTATTTATTATTTCTTTGCTTGGTTTTTTATTTTTTAGTCTAAATTTTTTACCTACTTTTGAAGCCGCGAATGTTAATTTAGAAAAAGAAACTTTTACGATGTTTGAAATTGCTTTTGGCAGTAGTGAGTTAGTAATGAATGGTTTAATTTTTTCAAGTCTAATTACTTCTTTTATTGCTAGTTGTTTAATGCTTGTTGCAGCAATTTTATGTTTAAAGTTTAAAACTTTTTCTTCGCTTTTTGCTTTATTAATTGGGATTGCTTTTTTACTTTATACATTTACCTTTGTCGTCTTTTTATTAAATCCGCTTCTTGCTTCTTATACGTTTTCTGTTTTTGAAACATTTTCATCTTTGTGGACGATTTATCTTTTGTCGCTTTTACTTTTTTATATTGTTTTATCATCTTTAGGTCTTTTAATTTATTCAAGTATTGTTTGTTATCAAGAAATAAATTTAGTAAAAGAAGGAAACTAGCATGAACAAAAATTATGAGCACACACGTCAAGCCGGCTTATTAATGCCCCTTGCTTCGCTTCCAAATCGACATGGGGTTGGTGATTTTGGTAAACAAACAAAAGATTTTTTAAAACTTATCCATACGATGGGCTTTCGTTTATGGCAAATTTTACCACTTAATCCAATTGGTTATGGACATAGTCCATATCAACCATTTTCATCCTTATTAATTGATGAAATTTATCTTTCTTTGGATGATCTTATTTATGAAGGTTTATTAGAAAAAGTTCCGTCTTATTGTCAAAATTACGCGCGTCTTAATTATGAAAAAATTCGCATTTTTAAAAGGCAATATATTCGCCGTGCTTATTTAAATGCGACACTTAAAAAACCAAAACTTATTAAAAAAATTAAAAAAGAAATGAAAGATTATTATCTTGACGCTGTTTTTATGGCCTTTAAAAAACATAATAACGATTTACCTTGGCCGGAATGGAAAGAAGAAGAAATTAATTGGATTAATGATCAAAAACTTTCATTAGATCCTTATTTAGAAGAAATTAATTATCAATTATTCGTCCAATACTTTTTAAAAAAAGGCTGGCATAAAATTAAAAAAGAAGCGCATAAACTCGGGATTCAAATTATTGGCGACTTACCATTTTATGTTGGACATGACTCAAGTGATTGTTATGCAAATCAAAAATATTTTTATTTAAACAAAGTAGGGTATCCAAAATTAATTGCCGGTGTTGCGCCTGATTATTTTTCTAAACTTGGACAAAGATGGGGTAATCCAGTTTTTAACTTTGAGGAATTAAAAAAAGACCGTTATGCTTTTTTAATTAATCGTCTCAAAATTTGTGGTGAACTTTATGATTATATTCGCCTTGATCATTTTCGGGCCTTTGATACGTATTATGTTATTGATGCTAAATATAAAACAGCTCGGCAAGGTGAATGGAAACTTGGACCAAGTTATGATTTTTTTGACGAACTTTTTTTAACGTTTGATAAAACACGTCTAATTGCTGAAGATTTAGGTGATCTTCGTCCGGAAGTATTAAAACTTCGTGATGATTATTCATTGCCGGGGATGGACTTATTACAATTTAGTATTTTGGATGAAAAGTCTTTACTTAATAAACGTAATGTTTATTACATCGGCACGCATGATAATGAAACATTAAAAGGATGGTATTTAAATTTAAAACCTTTAGAAAAACAAAAACTTAAAAAGATTTTAAAACAATTTAATTATCCTGGTGATATTTATGATCAACTTTTATTATTTGCTCTAAAGCAAGAACATCCTTTTTGCATTTTATCATTATCTGACTTATTAAAACTTGATAATAAAGCACGTTTAAACGTCCCAGGAATTATTAACGATTTTAATTGGACATATCGTTTAAAGTCATTAGATAGTTTAAAGGCGATTACAAAAGACGTTAAAATTTTACTTTTAATGTCCAAGCGAATTTAAAACATTTTTTTAATAAACTTAATTTGTTAATTTTACTTCTTTTTATAGCATAAGAAGTGACTTTAAGACTTAAATATTTTACAATTTAAACGAATAAAAATGGAAAAAATTGGTTTAGTTTCGTTAGGATGTGCAAAAAATTTAATTGATAGTGAAATTATTTTAGGGATGTTTAATCGCGTTAATTATCACATTGTTAATCATCCTGAAGAAGCTGACTTAATTATCGTTAATACTTGCGGTTTTATTAGTGACGCTAAAAAGGAAAGTATTGACGCTATTTTTCAAATGGCAGCTTATAAAAAACCTCTTGTTGTTATTGGTTGTTTAGTTGAAAGATATTACGAAGATTTAAAAAAAGCTTTACCTGAAGCTGATTTACTCGTGCGGATTAAAGATTATCCTAAACTTCACTTAATGGTCGAACAATTAACAAACGGGCGAATTAAACCAGCACCTTTTGATCCATATTATCGTTTAATGTCAACCCAAGACTATAGTGCTTATTTACGAATTAGTGAAGGTTGTAATCATCGTTGTTCATATTGTGCGATCCCGCTTATTCGCGGTAAGTTAAAATCGCGTCCCTTAGAAGAAATTTTAATTGAAGCTAATGTTTTAAAAAATAAAGGTGTCAAAGAAATAATTATTATTGCTCAAGATACGACGAGTTATGGTTATGATTTAGGGCAAAAAGATTACTTGATCGTCTTATTAAAAGAATTACTTAAAATCAAAGAATTTCTTTCAATTCGTCTTTTATATTTATACCCTGAAGAAATTAGTGATGAATTAATTAACTTATTTAAAGAAAATAAAGCTTTAATGCCTTATTTTGATATTCCTCTACAACACGCTTCAAATCGAATTTTAAAACTAATGAACCGCGCCTCAACAAAAGAAGAAGTAGTTAAACTTATTAATAAAATTAGAAAAGAAATACCTCATGCAATTATTAGAACGACTTTTATTGTTGGTTTTCCAAGTGAAACCGAAGAAGATTTTCTCCAATTAGTCGACTTTACTAAGTTAATTAAATTTAATCATTTAGGCGTTTTCCCATACTCACAAGAAGAAGACACACCTTCTTATGATTTAAGTGAACAAGTTGATGAAAAAGTTAAACTTCGCCGTTTAAATGAATTAATTGAAGTTCAAAAAAAAATTTCTTATCGTAATAATACAAAAATTGTTGGTCGTGTGATGGATGGTTTTATTATTCACGCTGATCAAAAAAATAAAACCTATCGTGTACGGACTTATTTTAACGCTCCTGATGATGTTGATGGGCGAATTACTTTAACATCTAAGAAAAGATTAGTTTTAGGTCAATATGTAAAAATACGAATTATTGCTCCGTTTGTTTATGATTTATATGCCGAGCTTTTTGAAGAACATTAAAAATGAATTGGCCTACTTATATTATGTTAATACTTTTGAAGTAATCTAAGTTATAATTAAGTTCTAAAGAAAGAAAGAAAAATATGCGCATTAGTAAAATTGTTAATCGTAGTTACTTAGAAGTTAATAAATATCCTCGCTTTGATTTTAAGAAAAAGACTATTAAACCTTTAAATATTTTAAAACCACTTATGTATCTTTTATCGGTCTTTGAAGTTAAAAAAAGAAAAAGTAAAGTCACAAAAATAAACTTCGATAAAATCAAACCACCTTATTTTATGTTCGTTAATCATAATTCTTTTTTTGATTTTAAAGTTGCGACTTTAACGATGTTTCCAACGGTTGGCTCTAATATTGTAGCAATTGATGGTTTTATTAACCGCGAATTGCTTCTTCGCGCGGTTGGCTGTATTGGGAAAAGAAAGTTTACGACTGACCCACATTTAATTATGAATATTAAACATATTATTAAAAAGAAAAAAGGTGTTGTTTCGATTTATCCTGAAGCTCGTTATTCACTTCTTGGGACATCTTCGCCTTTACCAGACTCACTTGGTAAACTCGTTAAACTATTTGATGTCCCGGTTTTAGTTTTAATTAATAGTGGTCATCATTTAGCGCAGCCGGTATGGAACTTAAGAAAAAGAAAAGTTGAAACGTCTTCGACTTTAACAAAACTTTTTGATGAAGAAGATTTAAAAAAACTAAGTGTTGAAGAAATTAATACTAAGTTAAAAGAAGCTTTTTATTATGATGATTATAAATATCAAAAAGATCATAACATTTTAATAAGTGAGCCATTTCGTGCTGAAGGACTACATAACCCACTTTATAAATGTCCGGTTTGTGGTAGTGAAGAACATATGAATTCAAAAGGCACAAACTTATTTTGTGAAAAATGTGGGGCATCTTGGTATATGAATGAACTTGGCGGACTTGAACATCCAACTAAACCTTTTCCACACATCCCAACATGGTTTGAATGGCAAAGACAAGTTGTTAGTTTTGAAATTAAAAATAACAAGTATCATTACGAAGAAGAAGTAATGATTGAGTCATTACCTAATTCCAAAGGCTTTTATCGAATTGGTAAAGGAAAACTCACTCACTCTTTAGATGGTTTTATTTTAACGCTTGATGGTCTCGAGGAGCCTTTAATTAAAAATAGGCCCTTAGAAAACTTCGGCGCGCATATTGAATATAATTATTTTGGTAAAGGTAACCTCGTCAGTTTATCAACCGAACGTGATACTTATTACATTTACCCAATTAATCAAAAGAAGTCGGTGACAAAACTACATTTTGCTGCTGAAGAACTATATACTTACACAAAAGCACAGTTAGTAGAAAAAAAGAATGTCTAAGATCGTTTATCCAAATTATAAAAATTCATTAATTAACGTAAGCAGCTCTCTTTTTAAATATTATGATTTAGAAACAACTTATTCATCATTACCTATTTTAGATAAATATTTAGAAAAGAAATATCAGCATATTGTTGTTTTTTTAATTGATGCGATGGGCGAAGAAATTATTAATAAGCATTTGCCTCATCATAGCTTTTTAAAAGAAAAAGTAATTAGTCAAATTACAAGTGTTTGTCCATCAACAACAAGTGCGGCAACGACTGCTTTTTTAAGTGCCAAATCACCTTTACAAACTGGTTGGTTTGCTTGGCAACAATACTTTAAAAAACATGAACGTCATATTATTTTATTTTTAAATGAAGATTATTACAGTAAAGAAAAACTCGCTGTTAATATTATTAAAGACGAATTACCATATGAAAGCATTTTTGACCAATTAGCAATAAAAAAGCCGCAAATTCAGGCTAAATCAACGATTTTCGAAGACAAAAAGAAAAAATTTCTTTCTTTAAATAAACTAATTCGCTTTGTTAAAAAAGAAGTTAAAAGTAAAAAAGAAACTTTTACTTATGCTTATTATCCTAAACTCGATTCTTTAATGCATGAGTTTGGGACAACGCATAAAAAAGTTCATAAACTACTTTTAAAAATTAATCAAAAACTCGAACGTTTGTCCAAGTCTAAAAAGGATGATACACTCGTTATTGTTTTAGCAGATCATGGCCAAATCGATACAGAAAAAATTAATCTTGTTCATCACCCTGATTTTATTAAGACACTTATTTTAAAGCCTTCTTTTGAAGGGCGCTTTACTTCGTTTTTAGTGAAAGATGAAGAAGCTTTTAAAAAATATTTTCGCGAACATTTTGATGAGCATTTTATTTTAAAAACAAAAGAAGAAATTTTAAATGAAAACTTTTTTGGTCTTGAAAAAAAGACAAAGTTTGAGAAGTTTTTAGGTAATTATTTTTTAATTGCTAAAGGTAAGTATCTTTTAGAATATAATGTTTTAAAAACACCTAGTAAGAAAAGTGGACATCATGCTGGCTTAAGTCGTGATGAAATGAATATCTCTTTAATCGTCTTTTAACTTTACCACTTGCAAAAAGTAGCGATTTATAAGATGATATTATTTGTATCAAAAATGTGCCCCCTTAGTTAAGTGGCATAACGGGTCCATGGTAAGGATCAGTTGGTGGTTCGATTCCGCCAGGGGGCACCATATCACGAAAAAGGCCGATTATATGGGCCTTTTTTCTTTGCCTGGCGCAGATTTGGCGTAGATTTGGCGTAGTCAGCTTTTGAAAAAAAAGAACTTTTGGTAAAAGAGACAACCTTTTTTTGTTAAAAAAAACCAAAAAACAAGAGAAATCTCCACTCTTTTTGTTCTAAAATTCCGAACTTTTACTAATTTTTGTGATGAATTAAGTTTGCATTATGAATTATTAAAAATAGATGCGATTTGATATGCCATTAATACTGGCACAGCATTACCTATTTGTTTATATGCTGGACTTAGTGGACCAAAGAAGAAGAACGTATCAGGGAACGTTTGAATTCTTGCTACTTCCCGAATACTAAGTCTTCGATGCTCGTTTGGATGTGGGGGAATTAAAGGACCACCAGCGCCACTACCACGGGCCATGATTGTCGGTTCGTGTTTGTCCCAAAAAGTTGGTCGGTTACCCATGCTACCAGCCAATGTAATTAATCATTCCCAAAAAGTAGAAGAAATTACAGTTTTGGGAATAACTTTTTTGTATGTTTGATATTTTGTGGTTACAGCATAACTTAATAATCACAAAAAGTGCCAACAAAACAACACAAAAACTAGCAATGAAGAGTGGAAATGACACTTTAGTTGTCTTTTTAGTGAAAAAACAACGTTCCATTCCCAAAAAACAAAAAAACTTGAAGTTTTGGGAATCGAGTGCTAAAATAGTTTTAGGAGTGGAACGATGAAAATAATAAAAAGAGACGACTACTTACAAAAATTACTAAGTTATAAAGATAAGCCTGACATAAAGGTCATTACTGGTGTAAGACGGTCTGGTAAATCAATGCTACTTAATGAGTACATTAAAATAATTCAAACAGAACCGGGAAACGTTAACATTATTAGAATTGATTATAACCGGATTGAATTTGACGATATCAAGGACTATCGTAAATTAAATACATATATTTGGGATAAATATAAGGAAGGATTTAAAAACTATCTTTTTATTGACGAAGTACAGATGTGTGAGGAGTTTGAAATCGCGGTTAACGACATTTATGAATCAAAAAAATTCGATATTTATATAACAGGGTCAAATGCTTTCTTATTGTCGAGTGACTTAGCAACACTTTTTACCGGCCGCCACTTTGAAATAAAAGTCCTTCCTTTTTCTTTCAGCGAATACTTAGATTATTTTGAGTATAAAAACATTGATGAAGCTTTTGAAAAGTATACGTTAGAAGGTGGGTTTGCTGGTAGTTACCTTTACGAACTAGAGGAACAAAAAACCGAATATATCGCTAATGTATTAGATGTTGTAATTTTAAAAGATATTATGAAAAAAAATAATGTTACGGACCAAGTAGCGATGGAAAACATTGTAGCTTTTTTACTTGATAATATTGCCAATATTACGTCTCCTTATGGCATTACAAAAAACTTAGTTAAAGACGGTGTGGCTATTGACCATAAAACAGTTGGTAATTATTTAAAATATTTATGTGAAGGGTTTGTTTTTTATAAAATTAAGCGTTTTGATATAAGAGGAAGCGGGTATTTAAAAACGAACGAAAAGTATTACTTAGTCGACCACGGTTTTCGGTTTGCTAAATTAGGCAAAAGATATTTTGACTATGGTCGCTTATATGAAAATATTGCGGCAATTGAATTGATCCGTCGTGGTTATTCGCTTTATGTTGGAAAACTTTATGAAAAAGAAATCGATTTTGTAGCGATGAAAGGAACAGAAAAAATTTATATCCAAGTTGCTGATAACATTACACGCGATGAAACGTTGGAGCGTGAACTAAACCCGTTACGACAAATAAAGGATTTTTATCCTAAAATTTTAATCGCCAACACGCGCCACGATGATTATGATATTGATGGCATTAAGGTATTTGACATTGCCCGCTGGCTACTATTAGGTCGTTCAACTTAACGCTGATTTACAAATAAGGCAAAGATTAAAGCGAATTTATATAATATTTTTTTCACTTCCTCAATTTCTTTTCTCGCCGAGCCGCTTTTATATATGGTTGTGCTTTTTTAGTTTATTTTTCAAAGCACTTTTAATAAATGAACTAGTTTTTAATACTTGTAATATAACCTCTCAAATCTTCATCCTATTTTGAAATATAAGTTCCGTTTTGGCGTAGATAAAATTTTAAAAAGTAAAATCTCGTAAAACGTGGTAAAATCTCGTAAAATATGACGTTTGAAAAAGTGAGATTTTAAAGCCAAATAAAACGTAATAAAATGTGGTAAAACGTGGTAAAACGAAGTGTGAAACCCTGGCAGGGGGCACCAGTCCTAAGAAAATTAAAAAACACGCTCACTCGAGAGCGTTTTTTATTTAGTATGATTATTAATCTTCTCTTTTTGGATAAAAAATTTTATATATTTTATTCTTTTGGAGTTGTTCTTATTTTTCGTAAGAAGAACCAAAATAAACCTAAAAGTTCAACTGGTACAAGGGCAATAAAAATAAACCAAGACTGCGGATAAAATTGAAAAATAGACAAATAAATACTCGTTGCAACACCAATTGCAAGCGTACTAAAAAAGGTAAATGAAAGTTTATTATTACCCCATATAAGCGAAAAGACTAATAAGATAATTGAAGATAATGGTATCGCGTAAATAAAAAAGCGCCAAGTAATTGAAACTAAGTCTGGTTTAATCATATTTGCAAGTACAAAAGCAGCCGTCGCGATAAGCCAAACTAAACCAGCTGCTAAAACTGAAATTAAGATGCGTGTTTTAATCGTCAGAGGTTCACGAGGCTTACGGCCTATCGTTAAAAAATCGTTTAAAGTGACACCAAAAAAAGTCGCAAGACGTTGTAAAGTATACACATCAGGAAGAGAATCGCCTCGTTCCCATTTCGAAATTGCCTTATCAGAATAATTTAAATTTTCAGCTAATTGGAGTTGCGTAAGACTAAACTTTTTTCGGTAATAGACAATATTACTAGCCACTACTTCGCGAAATTGTTTTTCATCAATTATTTCATGTCGAGGAGAAGTTTTTATTTTTTTAATTTTCATTTTTTTAATTGTTAACGACGTTATTATACATAATAAACAGTGCAATAACAAACGTTTTGTATCTAGTTCTCTTGCGAGTAGAGTTCGTTTTCTTAATTCTACTCATAAGAGAAAAAGCGTTTAGTGACATATTTTTAGTAAAAATATAAAGTAGTTAGTGAAGAAAAACGGAGGTAAAAAAATATGAAAATAGCAATATCAAGTGATAGTACAGTTGATCTTCCCAAAGAGCTTCTTGAAAAATTTAAAATCCACACGCTCCCTTTTATGGTTATTATGGGACAAACAGAAGTAGCGGATGGAGAAATTTTACCAGAAGAAATTTTTGCGTTTGTAAAAAAAGAAAACATCTTACCAAAAACGAGTGCGATTAATGAATATCAATTTGAAAATCATTTCCAAGATTTACTAAAAGATTATGATCATGTTATTCACTTTTCTTTATCTAGTGAAATAAGTGCAGCTTATAAAAACGCGGTTAGTGTCGCACAAAAACATAACAATATAACGATTATCGATGGTCGCTCCTTATCAACCGGAACGGCTCTTTTGTGCATATATGCGCGTAAGTTAATTGATAAAGGTTTAAGTCCAGCAGAAATCGTTTCTTTAGTTAGTGAAAGAATTCCATTTGTTCAAGCAAGCTTCGCTTTAGAAAAAGTTGATTATTTATATAAAGGTGGACGTTGTTCACGTTTAGCTTTTATTGGCGCGAATGTTTTAGGAATTAAGCCACAAATTATTGTAAAAGATGGGGCGATGATTCCAGGACGTAAATATCGCGGTAATATGCAACGCGTTACGACACAATATGTCAACGATACATTGTATTATTACAATAATCCTGATTTAGATACGATCTTTATAACTTATACGACCGCTACTGAAGAAATTATTGAATCAATTAAAAAGACATTAGAAGAACGCGGCTTTAAAAATATTTATGTAACACGTGCCGGGGCAACGATTAGTTCTCATTGTGGTGAAAATTGTTTAGGTATTTTATATATTAACGACGGTAAAAAATAATTAAAGTTTAGGAAAATAAAAAAAGCATGACATCCAAATCATGCTTTTTTACTATGTAAATAATTGTTTATTTTTCTGCAAGAAAAACCATTAAGCCTTCAAAAACACCGGCAACGATTAATAAAACACTCATCGCAATAACGCTGCCACCAAGTTTAATGGTTAGGGCCGTTTCATTTGCGGCTTGATATAAAGTTGGTAGAAGTAAGAAAATAATACCACTAGCAACAAAAAATAAAGCGATAACACCTAAAAGGATTTTTTGAAGTTTCATGGGGATAAAAGCCGGGATAAGAAGTAAGGAACCGACCGATAGTAACATAAAGCCAACGACCATTGCCGCCGAAAGGTTACTACCAAAGCCCCAAACGACTTGATAAAAGTTACCAATATCACTAGCTACGCCTTCACCAATTAAAGAAGGGACATATAAAGCGACAGCCGCGCCAAGGGGCCAAACAATTGCTAATAAGACTAAAACAAAGATGTTTACAAAGGGGATTATTTTTCGCATAAAAACCTCATTTCTAAAATACAAATAAATTGTATGCTATATAATGTTATCTTAACAATAATCTTTTTTCAATTATTAAAATCTTTTTCATGAAAGAAACTTAATTATATTTGGTTTACAACGGCTCAAAACTACATATAATATATGTATAAGCGAGGTAATTTATGAAAAAACACTTTAATAAAGTTCTTTCTTTAATTAGTGTCTTTTTATTAACTGGTTGCCAAGTTCCCTTAGAAGAAATTGAATATACCAGTTATACTAAAGGACCACTAACGATGGAAGGCGATCATTTTAGGATTTTGCAATTAACTGATATTCATTTTGGTTTAGCAACACATTTTATCGAAGAATGGCCGTATTTTGATGTTTTAATCGAAAGGGCTAATCCAAATTTAATTGTTATGACTGGCGATCAATTTATGAACGCCTCAACTGATGTTGTTCATAAGCTCTATTCGTATATGGATAGTAAAGACATACCTTGGACACTTACCTTTGGTAATCATGACCGACAAGGTTTTTATACGCCGCAATTTATGTCTAATCAAAAAACATATGATGCCTATGGTAATTCGTATTACATTAATTTAAACGACAATCTTGCTGGCCAAGGTAATCATTATATAAATCTTGAAAAAGATGGTGAAATTAAGTGGCAATTTTTTATGCTTGATTCAGGATCTTATCATAAGACAAGTTTTGCTTATGAATATGGTATTATTGATGAAACACAAATCGATTGGTATGAAAAAGTTATTAAAGAAACGAATAAAACCGTTCAAGGCGTCGTTGATTTTAATGAAATTAATCATAGTGATGTTATTCCTTCTTTAGCCTTTTTCCATATTCCACTTCATGAGTATATAGATGCCTGGGAAGCTTATCAAAATGGTGAAGCTGAAGGTAGTGGTGTTTTTAATGATTCAGGTGTTTGGCACGGCTATCGTAATAGCGGCTTTTTTGATCGTGCTAAAAACTTACATTCAACTAAAGGAATATTTGTTGGTCATGACCATACGAATAATTTTGCAATTAATTATGAAGGCATTCTTTTAGCCTATGGTGTTAAAAGTGGACGTGGTATTTACCACGACCCCGAACATATTGGTGGACGAACGATTACCGTTCATGCTGATGGGACATTAACAAGTGAGCATCTTTTTCTCACCTATGCAGAAATTTAAGAAGGAGCAAGAGTAATGAAAACAAAAGTTTTATATATTATTAGTCAAATATTTTTATACGTTTTTGCTAGTGCTGCTGCTTACTTTTTTACAATCGTCTTATTTACTGATGCGATTAATAATTTACGGATGATTTTACATTATTTACCCGTTTATTTAACAACAATAAGCCTTGTTTATTTAATGCTTGTTTTTTATTATTTAGCACGTGTTAAGGATGAGGCGTTACTAGCCTATAAGATTAAAGTTCATAGCATTATTTTATTGTCACTTAATGCTTTTTCTTTTCTTTTTGGTTTTATTAACACGTTTATTTCTTTTGGCGGTAACTTTTTAAGTGGTGGACCTTCAAAAGCTTTTCCTTTATCGTTTTTAATTATTAATTTAGCTCTTGTTGCTCTAGCAACTTATTTACTTGTCGTTTATTTTAAAGCTGAAAAACCACAAATTGAAAAAGTTAAAAAAAGAGGATTAGTCAAAAGAATTTTTTATCATCTTTATTTAATGTTTGCTTTATATTTTCTTGGTACGTTCTTGTTTGGTTTTTATAGTTTTGATTTAAATCCAGTTTACGCTTTTGGTACATTTCCTGTTTATTTATTATTACTTTTACCGAGTGCACTTATTATTAGTAATGAGTTTTTAAAAGCAAAAGGTTGTGCGGTTAGTTTATTAAATAAACGTTTTATTTTAGGACTTGTCTTTTTATGCCTTACAATTCTTTTAAGTGGATGGGTTTTAATTTATCAAATCGTTCATCCAAATTATATTGAGATTTCATTAACGGCTCTTTTCCCAGTTGACTTTGCTATTTCACTTAATATTGGTCCTTTAATTTTATTTTTACTTGGGATTATACCTTCATCTTATTTTGTTATATCTTACGTTCTACTTAGATATTGTAAAGTTTGTCAAAAGGTTGCCTTAAAAAGAAAAGAAAAAGCTGAAAAGTTAGAAGAATAAGAGATATTACTTGCAATAATTAGATAATAATATTATTATTACAAGCGCAAACAGTTTGTTTGTTCTTGGGTTCGTCCAAGATAACTCTTAACCCTAAGAGTGGCCGCAAGTCCACTCTTTGTTATCTTAAAGGAGGAGTTTATGGCAATTAAAGACGACGTTCGCACACTTATTGAACCAGCTTTAAAAGTTGTTGGTTATGATTTAGCTAATGTCCAATTTTTAAAACAAGGTAAAAATTATATTTTACGTGTTGTTATCGATAAAGATGGTCCTGTGAGCTTTGATGATATTTTGCGTGCTGGTGATTTAATTAGTCCACTTCTTGATGAAGCTGATTTAATTAAAACGTCTTATTTACTCGATATTACTTCTTTAGGTATTGATAAACCAATTGCTTTTGAAAAACTAGAACTTTATCTAGAACAAGATTTAGAAGTGAAGTTAAAAGAAAAAGTTTATGAAAAAGACGTTTATCGTGGCGTGTTATTAAGTTTTAATAAAGACCAAATTATTTTAGGGTTAACGAGTAAAAAAATGAAAGAAGTTATTTTAAAACAAAGTCAAATTAAAACAATTCGTTTAGTCATTAAATTTTAAGGAGAATAAAACGATGATTAATAGTAAACAATTTTTTAGCGCAATTAGTGAATTATCACAACAAAAAGGCATTAGCCAAGAAAGTATTTTTGATGGTCTAAGAGAAGCTTTTCGTCGCGCTATTATTAAAAAACTCGGTGGCGGCGATGATGCACATGTCGAAGTTATTATTGATGAAGAAAAAGCTTTGATTGAAATGTATCACTTAAAAAAAGTTGTCGAAAGTGTTGAAGACGATTATTTAGAAATTGAATTAAAAGAAGCACAAAAACTTGAACCTAAAATTCAAGTTGGTGATGATTTTAAAATACCTTTTGATTTAAGTGATGCTAATAAAATATTTGCTAATACTGTTAAAAGTGTTTTACATCAAAAAATTAACGAAGCTGAAAAGCAAGCTTTATATGAGACATATAAAGATAAAACTGGTGAAATGATTACCGGGATTGTTGAAAAATATGATGAACGCTCCGTAATTGTGAATATTGGTCGAACAACGGTTTATTTATCACCACGAGAATTAATTGGCGAAGAATCTTTTGAAACCGGCCAACAAATTCGTCTTTATGTTGCTGAAGTTAGTTCACTAGAAAAAACCGAAAAAGGTTTTAAAGGTGAAAAAAGCCAAGGTATTAGCGTCACACGCGCTCACCCAGGCTTTATTAAAAGGTTATTTGAAGAAGAAGTTCATGAAATTTATGACGGTACAGTTATGATTAAATTAATCGTTCGTGAAGCTGGTCTTCGTAGTAAAGTTGCTGTTTATAGTGATGATCCAAACGTCGATCCAACTGGAGCATGTATTGGTCATGATGGGACACGAATTAAAAAAATTCTAGGGCAACTCGGTAATGCTCGTGAAAAAGAAAAAATTGATGTCATTCAATATATTTCTGATGATGCTTTATTTATTGTCGAAGCTTTACGTCCAGCAACTGTTATTGGTGTTCATTTAAATAAAGAAGAAAAGACTGCTTTAGCAGTCGTTCAAAATGAACAACTTTCTTTAGCAATTGGTCGTAAAGGTGCAAATGCGCGTTTAGCTAATAAGATTAGCGGTTATGAAATTGATATTAAAGAAGAAAGTGTCGCCCAAGAATATAACTTAGAATATACGCCTGTTGCTATTTTAGAAGAAGAAGCAAAAGAACGCTTAATTAAAGAACGTTACCAACGTTATATTGGTACACTTACACCAGCTTCTAAAAAAGAAGAAGAACCAGTTGAAGTTCAAGAAGTTAGTGAACAACTAAGTGATGAAGTTAAAGACTTAGTTATCGAAGAAGAAAAAGTCCAAGAAGTCGTTAAAGAAAAAGAAGAAGTTCAAATCGTTAATGTTAAAGTGACGACGGACTTATTTGAATTAGAACGACAACTTGAAAAAGAAAAAGCAAAAGATAAAGTTTCAAAACCAAGAACAAAACGTCCACCTAAGATATCTGAAGAAGACGTTAGTGATGAATATAAAGAAGAAGTCGTTAAACCTGTTGTCCAAACACCAAAAATGGAAATTTATTCAGAAGAAGAACTCGCTAGTTTTGAAAGTGAAGAAAAAGAAAGTGATGATAGCTACTACGACGATATCGATTATGATGAATTCGATGAATATTATGATGATGAGGATTAATGTTATTTAAGATAGGAGTAAAAAGTGAAGAAAATTCCCCTAAGACGTTGCACTTTAACGAATAAAGTGTTACCAAAACAAGAACTATTACGAATCGTTAAAACAAAAGACGATCAAGTTTTTGTTGATCTTAGTGGCAGGGCAAATGGTCGTGGAGCTTATTTACAAAAAGACTTAGACCCAAGCTTATTTCTTAAAAAGAAACATTTACTAGAAAAAGCCTTAAAAATAAAACTACCCGAAAAAGTTTTATTAGAAGTTGAGGATATTTTAAAGAGTGGTCGTTAATAAAATTACTTCTTACTTAGGTTTAGCTAATAAAGGGCGAAAAGTTCATGTTGGTGAAAACTTAGTAAAGAAAATTGAAAAGAATAAAATTCACTTAATTTTATTCGCCAGTGACCACATTAGCCAAAGCCAAAGTAAAATTAAACTTAAAGCCGAGGCTAAAAACATTCCGATGTTTGAAAACTTAACTGCTAGTGAATTAGCTAACGCCTTAAATTATGAAAAATTAAGTGCAGTTGGCCTTAGTGATGTGCATCTAGCAAAGCAAATTATAAAAATCTTAAAGGAGGAGAAAAATGGCACAAAAAAAAGTAAAACCGAGGATTAGTAGTCTTCCCCTTGAGAACACTCATAAAAAACAAGAAAAAGCTTTTGTTAAAGATAATGTCTTAGTTTATAATAGATGTTTAAGTGTTAATGAATTAGCTAAATATTTAAATCTTAACCCAACCGATATTATTAAATTTTTATTTATGAATAAAAAGATGGTAGCAATTAACGATACTTTATCTGAAGATGATATGGGCGTTATTTGTTTAGAATTTGGTTTTGATTTTGAAAAAGAAGACGAAGTTAGTTTAGAAAACTTTGAACATATAAAACTCGTTGATAATCCTAAGGACTTAAAACCAAGACCACCAGTCGTGACCGTTATGGGTCATGTTGATCATGGTAAAACGACTTTAATTGATGCAATTCGTTCAACGCATGTTGTTGAAACAGAAGTTGGTGGTATTTCACAAGCAATTGGCGCTTATCAAAAAGAAATTAACGGACAAAAGATTACGTTTATTGATACACCTGGACACGAAGCTTTTACAGCTATGCGTTCACGTGGTGCGGCGATTACGGACATTGTTGTTTTAGTCGTTGCTGCTGATGATAGTGTTATGCCGCAAACAAAAGAAGCAATTGATCATGCTAAAGCTGCTAATGTTCCTGTGATTGTCGCGATTAATAAAATTGATAAAGTTGGGATTAATGTTGAAAAAGTAAAAAGCGATTTAACGAGTTTAGGTATTATTCCTGAAGAATATGGTGGGGAAAATTTATTCGTTGAAGTTAGTGCGAAACAAAAAATCGGCATTGATAATTTACTTGAAGCAATTTTACTCGTTAGTGAGATGAAAGAATTAAAAGCTAATCCTAATCGCTACGCGATTGGGACGGTTATTGAAGCTAAACTTGATAAAGGTGAAGGACCAAAAGCAACGCTTTTAATAGAAAACGGGACTTTAAAGTTTCAAGATTTTGTCGTTGTTGGAAGTAGTTATGGAAAAATTCGTAAAATGACTAATGACCAACAAAAAGTACTCAAAAGTGCCGGACCTTCAACACCTGTTAGTATTATTGGTTTAAGTGAAGTACCACATGCTGGTGATCCCTTTATCGCGCTTGATAATGAAAAAACAGCTCGTGAAATCGCAACTTTAAGACGTTTAGTTAAAGAAGATGAAGCGCGTGGTGAAGTTCAATCTGCTTCAATTGAAGATTTATATAGTCGACTTAAAGAACAAAATTTACAATTTATTAATGTGATTATTAAAGCTGATACAACTGGTTCAGCCGAAGCTATTCGTGGGGCTTTAGAAAAACTTGATGTTGGTGGTGTTAAAGTAAACATTTTAAGTCATGGACCTGGGGCAATTACTGAAGGTGATATTCTTCTTGCTAGTACTTCTGATGCGATTGTTTATGGTTTTAATGTGCGTCCTAATGCTGTTGTTCAAGCTCGGGCCTTAGAAGAAAAAGTTGAAATTCGTTTACATCGTATCATTTATGCTCTAATTGAAGAAATGGAAAAAGCGTTACGTGGTCAACTAAAAGTTGAAAAAGTTGAAAAAGTTAATGCAACGGCTGAAGTAAGAGAAACATTTTCAGCTTCAAAACTTGGAACCATTGCTGGTTCATATATTACTAGTGGTGTGATGAAAAATAACCAAAGTGTGCGTTTAATTCGCAACAGCATTGTCGTTTATGAAGGTAAAATATCTTCAATGAAACGATTTAAAGACGATGTTAAAGAAGCGCGCGAAGGATATGAATGCGGAATTGTTTTAGAAAAATATAATGATATTAAACAAGGTGATATTATTGAAGGTTATGAAATGGTGGATAAAAAATAATGGCTAATCGACATGCACGTGTTCAAAGTTTAATTTTTCGTTACTTAAGTGAGATTTTACGACATGAAATTAAAAATGACAAAATTGGCCTCGTTTCTTTAAATGATCTTATTTTAAGTAAAGATTATTCACAAGCAAAAATTTATGTATCCTTTTTTAATGAACCTTATCCTCACAATAACTTTCTTGCCCTTTTAGAAGCTAAAGGTTTTATTCGTTCTTCGCTTGCTAAAAAAGTTAGTTTATATAAAACGCCAGAATTAATTTTTATTCATGACCAGCGTTATGAAATCCAAAAAAATATTTCTAATCTACTTGATCAAGAAAAAGAAACATTAGAAAAAATTAAGAAAAATAAAAAGTAGTTTATTGTTTATATAAAGTCATTTTAATGTGCAAAATATTCGCATCAAGAAATGTTTCGCCTTCTTTTTGAAAGCCTAATTTTTCATAAAAAGCAATCGCATTTACTTGCGCATTTATAATAAAAGTAACAGGTCTTTTTCTTTCTTTTATAAAATTAATTATGTAATTAAGAGCAAGCTTTCCATATCCTTTTTGCCGATGTTTTTTAACGATTGCAATCCGTGAAATTTTAATAACATGACGTTCAATTTCTTGATATCTTAACGTCCCAATCGCTTCATCTAAATAATAAATTAAGAAGTGTTTTTGCTTAGTATCACTACCATCAAATTCTTCATTAATCTTTACACCTTGTTCATTTATAAACACTTCTTGACGAATGCTTATCATTTTAAAAGTGTCCTCTTTATTAAGAACGGGTTTAAGTGATAAAGGTGTCCCTTCAATTTTATAAAAGATTTTATCAAAGTATAAATCAGCGTGTTCATAATTAAATAGCATGTTCATAAAATTAAGTCGCGTTTCTTTTGAAAGTGTATAAAATTCGTTCGTTATTCTTTTCATTTTTTCACGCATTGTATATTTATCATTTGGGCATAAACTAGGCAAAACGGGCATTTTTTCTTTGTTTACGAGGTTTTTGATGTCTTTTTCATAGACGAAAATAAACGGACGAATAAATTCAATTTTACTATTTGATAAAAACATTTTTGGTGAAAAAGTCGCCAGTTTACCGCCATAAGTCATATTCATAAAAAGAGTTTCAAGTGCATCTTCATGATGATGGGCAAAGGCGACTTTATGAAAGCCTAAGTTTTTTGCCGCTTGATTAATCGCCGCCTTTTTCATCTTTGAACACAATGAACACGGTAAATGTTTTTCTTGTTTTTGTTTTGCAAGTAGGGCTGGGTAAATACTCTTTGCGTCAACAATATGTAATTTAACACCTAGCGATGTAAAAAAAGGTTTTAAAGATGTAGGATCAAAATTTGGAAATCCTAAGTCTAAAATTGCTCCTTCAAATGTAAAGTTCACAAAGCTAAACTTTTGATAAAAACTTAGAGCATATATTAAGGCAAGTGAATCTTTACCACCGGAAACACCAACGAGGATTTTATCGTCGTCTTGAAAAAGATTAAACATACTATCAGCTTGACGAATACTTCCTAAGATTTTTTTAAGTTCGTTCATTATTTTATTCTCTTCTTAAATTAGATTATAATATCTAAAGAAAGAAAAAATGAAGGAAAAAGACGGAATATTTTTAATTAATAAAGAAAGCGGTCCAACTTCACGCGATATTGTTAATCAAATTATGAAAAAGTTTAACATAAAAAAAGTTGGCCACGCTGGAACGCTTGATCCTTTTGCCGATGGTCTTTTACTTATTAGTATTAATCATGCGACAAAAATTACTTCGTATTTAGAAAACTTAAATAAAACTTATTTAGCGAAACTTTCATTAGGTAAACAAACTGCAACTGGTGATTTAGAAGGTGAAGTTATTTTAGAAAAAGAAGTGCCATCGTTTTTAAATGCAAGTTTTATTAAAGAGGTTTTTACAAGCTTTGTTGGTAAACAAAAACAAATCCCGCCGATGTATAGTGCTTTAAAAAAAGACGGTAAACCATTATATAAATATGCTCGTGCTGGACTTGAAGTTGAACGAAAAGCGCGTGAAATAGAAGTTTATTCTTTACTTTTTCTAAGTTATGAAAATAACGTTATTTCTTTTTTAGCAACTGTTAGTAAGGGCACTTATTTACGGACACTTGGTGAAGATATTGCTGTAGCTTTAAAGACGTGCGGACATTTATCAAATTTAACAAGATTAAAAATTGGTGAATTTTCCCTTGAAAACGCTGCAAGTGTTAGTAAAATTAGTGAAGAGCAACTTCTTTCGATTAAAGAAACTTTATTTTTTCTTCCACAAATTCATATAGATGAAGAAGAAAAAAATAAGGTTTTAAATGGTGTGCCTTTAAAACTTAATAGCGTTGAACCACTCGTCTTATTACTTTATGAAAATAGTGCCTTGGCCCTTTATGAAAAAGGCCTAAAAGAAGTTTATTATGCAAAAAGAGGATTATATCGTGCAGAAAATTAATATTTCACTAAAAAAGATACCGCTAATTAAAGAGCCAATTGCCTTATGTTTAGGTAACTTTGATGGCCTTCACCTTGGACATCAAAGATTAATTAAAGAGGCACTTTTAAAAGAAGAAATAAGTGTAGCGGTTTTATCTTTTACAAATCCTTTAGGTGAAATTATTTCCTTACGAAAAGCTACGACACTTTTAACTTCAATTGATGATCGAGGTGAATTTTTAAATAAGCTTGGTGTTAGTTATTTATTAACGATGGAATTTAATAAAGAACTACGTGATTTAAAAGCAATTGATTTTATTGAATTAATTTTAAAGAAACTTAATATACAACATATCTATGTTGGACGTGACTATCGGTTTGGTAAAAACATTGAAGGTGATTTACATTTATTGCGTAAACATTTTCCGTTAACAGTTTTAAATTTAATGGAAGATAATTTAGGGAAAATTTCGACTTCGCGCATTATTGAATTAATTAAAAACGGACAAATTGCTAAAGCAAACGAACTACTTGGTCGAGCCTATAAAATTAAAGGCAAAGTTATTAAAGGTTTTCAAAAAGGTCGTTTAATTGGCTACCCAACGGCTAATTTAGAATTACTTGCTCCTTATGTTTTACCTTTAAATGGTGTTTATAAAACAATCGCGTATTTAAATGGTTTTCCTTATTTAGCAATTACAAATGTTGGTGTCCATCCAACGCTTAATAAATTAGAAAATCCAATTATTGAAACGCATCTTCTTAATTATGACAAAGATACTTATGAAGAAGTTATTGAACTTGAGTTTTTATCGTTTCTAAGAGAAGAAAAAACGTTTAACTCACTAAAAGAACTAAAAGAACAAATTTCTTTAGATTTAAAAAACTTTTAATTTTTTTGCCTTAAACCTAAAAATAAAAATAAGAATTATTAAGAAAAAGAGTTAGAAATTACTTTAATAAATTAAAAATACGCAAAAAAAGAACATTTATTAGTTGCAATCTTAGATAAATAAATATATATTTATACTTGCGACTTAATCGATGTCTAACGACACTCCGACGTTATGCGCTGGTTAAGTTAAGAAGAAAAAAGGAGAAAAAGAATGGCTTTATCAAAAGAAAAAGTTGCCGAAATCGTTAATAAGTACGGTAAAAACGCTAACGATACTGGTTCAACTGAAGTACAAGTCGCCTTATTAACTGAACAAATTGTTCGCTTAACTGAACATTTAAAAGTTAATAAAAAAGATCATCATTCACGTCGTGGTTTACTTTTAGCGGTTGGCAAAAGACGCTCATTATTAAACTATTTAAGTCGAACTGATTATGATGCTTATGTCGATTTGATTCAAAAACTTGGCTTAAGAAAGTAAATTCTCAACAGAAAACCGCTTAATGCGGTTTTTTTAATAAAATCTCTACTTAATTTTATATCTTTATGATATAATTATTTACTGTTAGAAAGAAAAGAAAAAAAGAGAAAAATGAAAAAAGTATTTGAAGAACAATTTAGAGGACGTATTTTAAGAATTGAAGTTGGCGAATTAGCCAAACAAGCAGACGGAGCTTGCTTAATCCGTTATGGCGATACGGCTGTTTTAACAACTGCGGTCGCAAGTAAAAATCCAAAAGATAGTGATTTCTTCCCCTTAACGATTGGGTATGAAGAAAAACAATATGCCGTTGGTAAAATTCCTGGTTCGTTTTTACGTCGAGAGGGACGGCCAAGTGAACATGCAACTTTAACCGCTCGTTTAATTGATCGGCCGATTCGTCCGATGTTTGCTGAAGGATTTCGTAATGAAGTCCAAGTCGTTAATACAGTTTTAAGTGTAGATTTAAATAACACTCCTGAAATGTCGGCAATGTTTGGTTCATCCTTAGCCTTAAGTATTAGTAACATCCCTTTTGATGGTCCAATTGCTGGTGTTCACGTTGGTCGAGTTAATGGTCAATTTATTATTAATCCGACAATTGAAGAAACTGAATTATCTGATTTACATTTAACAGTTGCTGGGACAAAAGAAGCTATTAATATGGTTGAAGCCGGCGCGAAAGAAATTAGTGAAGAAGAAATGCTTGAAGCTTTAATGTTTGGTCATGAAGCAATTAAAGAATTATGCTTAATTCAAGACAAAATTATTAAAGAAGTTGGTGTTAGTAAACGTGAAATTGAACTTTATCAAGTTGATGAAGAAATTAAAAAAGATGTTTTGCATAAATCTGAACAACGTTTAATTAAAGCAATTTCAATTTTTGATAAATTAGAAAGACAAAATGCGATTGACGATATTCAGCAAGAAGTTTTAGATGAATATGAAGCTAAACCATATGTTAATGAAAAAGAAACAAAATTAACTCTAAGAATGGTTAAAGACGTTTTAGAAGGTGTTGTTGAAAAAGAAGTTCGTCGTCTTATCACTGTTGATAAAGTGCGTCCTGATGGTCGCGGCGTTAAGGAAATTCGCCCCCTTGATGCACAAGTTGATTTACTCGCACGTGCCCATGGCTCGGGCCTTTTTACACGCGGACAAACACAAGTTTTATCAGTGACGACACTCGGCGCTTTAAAAGATGAACAAATTATTGATAATTTAACTGTTGAAGATACAAGACGTTTTATTCATCATTATAATTTCCCACCTTATTCGGTTGGTGAAGTTGGGCGGATGGGTAGTCCAGGTCGCAGAGAAATTGGTCATGGAGCTTTAGCAGAAAGAGCTTTAAGTTATGTCATTCCAACTGAAGAAGAATTTCCTTATACAATTCGCGTTGTTAGCGAAGTTTTAGAATCAAATGGTTCATCTTCACAAGCTAGTATTTGTGCAAGTTGTATGTCACTAATGGCCGCGGGTGTTCCAATTAAAAACTTAGTAAGCGGGATTGCGATGGGGTTAGTTAGTTCTGGACCTCTTGATGGTAAACATGCTTATACGATTTTAACTGACATTCAAGGTTTAGAAGATCATTTCGGTGATATGGACTTTAAAGTTGCTGGGACTGATTTAGGTATTACAGCCTTACAAATGGATATTAAAATTCGTGGGATTACAAAAGAAGTTTTAAAAGAAGCCCTTAATGAAGCTAAAGGAGCACGTAAAGTTATTCGTGAAGCTATGCTCCAAGCTATTAGCGAGCCTCGTTTAGAAGTTTCAAAATACGCTCCAAAGCTTGATAAAATGCAAATTGATATTGATAAGATTCGTGACGTTATCGGCTCAGGCGGTAAAGTTATTAACGACATTATTGCTAAGTGTGATGATATTAAGATTGATATTAACGATGATGGTTTTATCGTTTTATATCATATGGACCGCAAAGTTATAAATAAAGCTAAACAAATGATTGAAGATATCGTTCGTGTTGCCAAAGTTGGTGAAGTTTTTGAAGGAACAGTAACACGGATTGAAGATTATGGATGTTTCGTTCATCTTTTTGGTAATGTTGATGGTTTATGTCACGTTTCGCGATTAGCTTGGCGATACGTTGAAAAAGCAAGTGATGTTGTTAAACTTAATCAAAAATTAAAAGTCGTTGTTAGTGAAATTGATAATTTTGGTAAAGTTAAAGTTTCGCATCGTGAGTTTTTAGAAAAACCTGCTGATTATGTTGAACGTCCGGAACGAGGAGGCCATCCTCGTCAAGGAAGTAAAAAACCATTTCGTAAATAATTTAGGAGTTAAATAAGTGAAAGATGTCATTGTCATCGGCGCTGGCGTCATTGGCGCGCTGCTTGCCCGCGAATTAGCGAAATATGAATTAGATGTTTTAGTTATTGATAAAGAAAGTGACGTTGGAAATGAGACGACGATGGCGAATTCTGCCATCATTCATTCTGGTTATGATCCCAAACCCGGTACTTTAAAAGCGCGTTTTAATGTTTTAGGTAATCAAATGTTTCCTAAATTATGTGAAGAACTAGACGTTGATTTAAAAAATAATGGTAGTTTAACAATTGCCTTAAGTGAAGAAGAAATACCTGCTTTATTAAAATTAAGAAAAATTGCTCTTTTAAATGGTGTTAAAGTTGAACTTTTAACACCAATAGAAGTTTTTGAAAAAGAACCGCTTTTATCAAAAGATGTCCAAGGTGCTTTATTTGCGCCAACGGCGATGATCGTTGACCCTTTTAACCTTGTGGCTCATGCTTTAGAAAACGCAGTTGATAATGGTGTTATTCTTCATCTGAATGAAGAAGTTAAAAATATTCAATTTATCAAAGAAAAAAATCATTATGAAGTTATGACATCTAATAATACTTATCAATCTAAAGTCATTTTAAATGCTGCTGGTTTATATAGTGATAAAATTGCCAAGATGGTTGATGAAATTGATTTTGAAATTACCCCACGAAAAGGTGAATATTTAATTTTAGATCATTTTGATCAATATTTAGAAAAAAGATTTTTAACACATACAATTTTTCCAATGCCATCAAAAAAAGGTAAAGGTATTTTACTTTCACCGACGACTTCAGGTAATTATATTGTTGGACCAAGTTCACATTTTGTTAGTGATCGCAGTGATTTTTCAACTTCGAAAGAAACAATTAGCGAAGTGCAACTTGCAGCTAAAAAACTTATCCCAAGCGTCCCTTTTAAAGAAGTGATCCGAACTTTTAGTGGCTTAAGAGCTTCTTCAACAAGAGGTGATTTTATTATCGAACCTCTTAAAAATCATCCTTCTTTTATTAATCTTGCCGGGATTGATTCTCCTGGTTTAGCCGCTTCGCCTGCTATTGCTGATTATGTTGTTAATGATTTAGTTAAGGGCCTTTTAACATTAAAAGTAAAAAAAGATTTTAATCCGTATGTTCGTAAATATCCACGCCTTAAAAAAATGAGCGTCAGAGAAAGAAATGAATTAATTAAAAAAGATGCTGCTTTTGGTCGGATTATTTGTAATTGTGAAAAAGTAACTTTAGGCGAATTAAACGATTTAATGTCGAGGTCTTTACCAATTTTGAGTGTGAAGGCAATTAAAAAACGTTTAAGAATTGGCTTTGGAAAATGTCAAGGTGGCTTTTGCCAACCATTTATTGTTAAGTATTTAAGTAATTACTACAACATCGACATTAGTGAAGTAAAATACGATAAAGTTGGCTCAAACATTATTAAATGTTCAACGAAAGGATGTCGGCTATGACAAATTATGATTTAGTAATCATCGGCGGAGGTTCAGCCGGTATGGCCGCAGCGATTAGTGCTTATGATGAAGGCTTAAAAGATATTATTATTTTAGAAAAAGGCTGGCAATTAGGCGGGATTTTAAGCCAATGCATTCATAGTGGCTTTGGTTTAGAAGAATTTAAAGCCCAATTAACTGGCCCTGAATTTATGGCGCGTTTAGTCGATGAAGTTAAACAAAGAAAAATTGAAGTGAAATATTTTTCTAATGTTATTAATTTAACGAAAGATAAAGTTGTCACTTACTCAAATAGTGCTGAAGGTGTTGTTGAAATAAAAGCGAAAGCCGTCATTTTAGCAACTGGATGTTATGAACGTAATGCTGGCGCAATTATGATTCCAGGTGATCGACCTAGCGGGATTATTACAGCTGGTACAGCTCAACTTTATTTAAATGAATATGGCGCTTTAGTTGGTAAAAGAATTTTCATTTTAGGAAGCGGCGATATTGGTCTTATTATGGCAAGACGCTTAACTCTTGAAGGTGCAAAAGTTTTAGGTGTTAGTGAAATAATGCCATATAGTAATGGCCTTAATCGTAATATTGTCCAATGTCTTCATGACTTTGATATACCTCTATATTTATCTCACACGGTAACAAAAACAATTGGTAAAACACATCTTGAAGCAATTGAAATATCTCAGGTTGATGAAAATTTTCAACCAATTAAAGGTAGTGAAAAACATTTTGAAGTTGATACGTTACTTCTTTCAATTGGCTTAATTCCAAGTAATGATTTATTTCGTGATTTAGATTTACCTGCGTCAAGTGCTCGCGGGGCAATTGTTGATGAACATTATATGTCAGAAATTCCCGGCTTATTTTCTTGTGGTAATGTCCTTCATGTTCATGATTTAGCAGATTATGTTGTTGCTGAGGCGCGTTCATGTGGGAAAGGCGTTGCCTCTTATATCCGTGGTGAGCTTAAACTTGATGGACCAAGATTTAAATTAATTGCTGGTGAAAATATTTTATATGTTATGCCGCATTTTGTTCGTCTAGATAATTTAGAAACACATGTAACGATTAAATTTCGTGTTAATAGGCCTTTAGAAAAGCAAGTTATTAATTTTACATTTAATGGTGAAATTATTCGTAAAATTAATATGCCGTTTATTAATCCAAGTGAAATGCAAAAAGTTCGTTTAGCTAAAAATCTTTTTAATACACATGAGGGCGAATTAGTTATTAGTTGTGAGGAGCGAAAATGAAAAAAGAATTAATTTGTATTTTATGTCCAAAAGGATGTCGACTAACTGTTGATGAAAATTTAAATGTTAGTGGTAACTTTTGCCCTAGAGGTATTCCTTATGCTCAAAGTGAATTAACGATGCCGATGCGTTTATTAACTTCAACAGTTGCGATTAATAGTAAACATACGATTCGCTTAAGTGTTAAAACGAGCGCGCCGATTCCAAAAGATAAAATGTTTGAATGTATGAACGCGCTTGATGGGCACGTCTTTAATCCGCCCGTGCATATTGGTGATGTTATTTTGTATAATATATGTAATACCGGTGTTGATGTTGTTGCAACAATGGATATAAAGGAGTAAAGATGAAAGTCTTAATCGCAAGTGATATTCACGGCTCAATTTTACATATGAAACGCTTAGAAAAAGCTTTTTTAAAACATAAAGTTGACCAAATTATTTTACTCGGCGATTTACTCTACATTGGACCACGTAATAAAATGCATCTTTTTTATCGACCCGAAAAAGTTATGCATCTTCTTAATAAATGGGCCTCAAAGATTAAAGCTGTTTTAGGTAATTGTGATAGTGAAATTGATCAAGCTGTCTTACATTTTTCTTTACCTAAAAGACAAACGATTAAAGTAAATAATTATCGCCTTCATTTAATGCATGGTCATGACTTTGATTTACAACCATTTAAAATTATTGATGGTGATTTAGTTTTCTTTGGACATACGCATCAAGTCCATTTAGAAAAAAAAGATAATTATTTTCTTTTTAATCCTGGCTCAATTACTTATCCTAAAGGTAAAGAACCACATACTTATATGCTTTTATGTAATGATAAAATTGAATTATATAACTTAAATAATAAACTTTTGGAAAGTTTTGACTTAAAATAGGTGAAAAAGATGGATGAAAAAATTCGCGTTGTTTCCTTAGGCGGTCTTGATGAAGATGGCAAAAATTTATGCGTTGTTGAAATTGATGAAGAAATTTTTGTTTTAGAAAGCGGTGTCCGTTTTCCTGATAAAACAATGCCAGGGATTGATTATTTAATTTCTAATTTTGATTATTTAAAAGATCATCGCTCAAAAGTTCGTGCCTACATCTTAACGCATGGCCATGATGATGAAATTGGTGCGATTCCTTATATGTATAAACACGTACCTGCGCCGATATATGGTAGTGATGTGACACTTAAACTTTTAAAATCATTTTGTGAACATATTCGCTTTGACCATTCGCTTTTAGATTTGCGCGTTGTTAAGCCAACGAGTGATGTTTATATTGATGGTCGCCTTGTTCACTTTTTTCATACAGCTCATAATATTGCTGAATCAATGGGTGTAGCAATTACGACTTCGTTAGGTAATATTGTTTTTACAGGTGATTATGTCGTTGAAAATAATGCGACGAAAGACTACCTTCACGATATGAATGCGATTGCGCGGATTGCTGAACGCGAAACGCTTTTATTAATGACGGAATCTTCATATGCTGATCGTCTTGGTTATACAGCCCCTAAATATAAATTAACGCCGCTTTTAAATCATTTTATGAGTGAAGTTAACGGACGTCTTTTTGTATCTTTATTTTCGCAAAACTTTTATAATATTGATGAAGTTATTGCGTTAGCAATAAAATATAAGAAAAAAATTGTTTTTTATGACCAAGAAACATCCGGTCTATTTTATAATTTACAACAAGTTAATCAACTCCTTATCCCTAAAGCTAATTATGTTGATTTAGCTGATCTTAATCGGATTAGAGCGAGTGAAACTTTAGTTTTAATGCTCGGTTATGGTGACCGTCTTTATAAAAAAATAATTGCCCTAGCTAATTCACTTCAAGAAGATCGACGCCTTGATTTAGTAAATAGCGATGCTTATTTTGTTGCCGCTCCTCCTTCAAGTAATGTTGAAGTTATTGCCACCGAAGCAATTGATGATTTATATCGTAGTGGTGTTAAGGTTAAAAACTTAACGAGAAAAGATATTTTAAAAATGCATGCCTCTGAAGAAGATTTAAAAATGATTATCGCGACACTTAAACCTAAATATTATTTGCCGCTTAAAGGTAGTTACCGTCATTTGCTTGCTAATGCTCAACTCGCCTTAAGTATGGGTTTAAATTTTAGCCATCAAAACGTTTTTGTCTTAGATAATGGGATTGTTTTAGAAATAAATAAAGAACGAGCACGGATTTTACCTGATTTAGTTAAAACCGGTGATTTAATTATTGATGGTAAAGGTGTTGGTGATGTTGAAAGTCATGTTATTAGTGAAAGACAAAAACTTAGTGATGACGGTGTTATTCTTTTAGGAGCAACGATCTCTTTTAAAACAAAAGAAATTATTGCCGGTCCTGATGTGCAAATTCGTGGCTTTGTCTTTTTAAAAGATGCTGATTCTATTTTACGGGAAATTATTAAAATTTTTGTGCAAACAATTGAAGAAGCCTTTATTAATAACGAACAAAACTTACTAACAACGGAAAATCTTGTGAGTGAAAACGTTTTAAAATATGTGCGCCGTGTTTCACGGAAAAGCCCGCTAATTATTCCGACAATTTTTCGTTTATAAAATTTAGTAATTAAAAAGGTGAATAAATAAAAAAAGTATGAGAAAAAGAAAAAATCTTCAACCGATAAAAAAAGAAACGATGCTCATTAGTATTGGCTTGATGATTATTTTAATTTCATTAATTGCTTTTTTAATGCCGATTCCTGAAAAAACAAGAGTTTTAATTGTCTTTGTTTTAAAAGCTTTCGGCGTTGTTGGCTTTTGGCTTTTTTTCTTAGGCGTTTTCTTATTTGGTTTATTTCTTGTTTTTCAAAAAAAATTAATAAATTTGAAGTTTAATATTTCTTTAGTCGGAATCTTTTTAGCGATTTTTGCGTTTTTAGCTTTAGTTACTTATGTTTTAACACTAGAAAGTAAAACATTTAATTACGAAAATATTCAAGACTATGTAACGACAATATTACATAATGATAACCTTATTAAATATGATGTAACAACAAGTGGGGGACTGATTGGTTTTTACTTTGTTGCGACGCTTAATTATTTATCTTTTCCCGGTGGCTTAGCTACTGCTAGTCTTTTATTTTTAGGTGGTTTAATTATTATTTTTAGGAACCCGATTATAAAACTTTTTAAATTAATCAAACAAAAACACCTTAGCCATAAAAAGGAAAAAGAATATTATTCACAAATATCAAAAGATAATGAACCAAAAGAAAGTCATTCGGCATTTATTGGTAAAGAAAATAAAGAACTTTTACTAAATGATGATTTTACTTTTAAACGTCCAAAAAGTGATGAAAATGATTCACCTTTTAAAACCGTTTTAGTAAGTGAAGAAGGTTTAAAAAGACCTGTTTTTCAGGCTGGTGATCAAGAAGTTATCTCCCAAAGAAAACCAAGTTTAGAAAAGCCCCATCTTGATGTTAATGAAGAAAAATTAATGACTAAGGAAGTTGAGGTTTTAGAAGATTTAGAAACTGAAACAATATTAGAAAGTACTCCTATTAAAAAACAAATTGAAGAGCCGAAAAAGAAAACAGTTTCGCCAACAATAGTTAAACAAGAAGTCGTTGAAGAAGTTATCGTAAGTGATAAATATGTCCGTCCAAGTTTTATTTTTCCTTCGCTTGATTTATTAGATTATCATGAATCGATGGAAACATTACGTAAAAATGAGATGAGTACGAATGAACGTTTAATTTTAATTAATACGATTTTTGAAGATTTAAAAATTGGCGCAAGTGCCATCTCTTACACGATTGGCCCAAGTGTGACGCGCTTTGATATTCAAATGGAAAAAGGTACGTCATTAAATACAATTTCCCGTTATATTGATGATATTTCTTCGCGTTTAGGCGGGATTCGCGCTCGTTTTGAACCAATCGTTAGTGGCAAGATGACTTCTGGACTTGAAATTCAAAATGATTATCGTAGTAATGTTGGGCTTAAAGAATCGTTAAAAGAAATGCCAACTGGCGGACGTCTTAACCGTGACATACCACTAGGCAAAAGTATTTCTGGTCAACTTCTTTCTGTTAATATTGACGACTTACCGCATATGTTAGTTGCCGGTGTAACTGGGAGTGGAAAATCTATTTTTGTTCATTCACTTATTACGACTTTAATTATGCGTAATCATCCTGATGAATTAAAACTAATGATTATTGATCCAAAGCGTGTTGAACTTGCCCATTATGAAGATTTACCACATTTACTTTGTCCATTAATTACGGAGATGACGCAAGCTAAAGTTGCTTTTGATCGCTTAGTCGATGAGATGGAAAATCGTTATGTTTTATTTCAAGAAAAACGTGTTACAAAAATTTCTGAATATAATCGCTTAATGAATCAAGAAGAAAAAGCTCCTTTACCTTATATTGTTGTTTTTGTTGATGAGTTTGCTGATTTAAATGATACTGTTCGTGATATTCATGAACCTGTCATTCGAATTGCCCAAAAAGCTCGGGCTGCAGGTATTCATCTTTTTATTTCAACACAAAGACCAACGACTGATGTTATTAAACCACGGATTAAATCAAACTTACCAGCTCATGTTGCCTTGATGATGAATAACTTTACTGATTCAACGACAATTATTGGTAAACAAGGAGCGGAAAAATTACTTGGTAATGGTGATATGCTCATTGAAATTCCGATTATTTCACGAACTTCAAATCCCCGTTTACAAGGTTGTTTTGTTAGTTTAGATGAAATTAAAAGAGTCGTTGATTTTATTAAAAAGCAATTACCGCCAAGTTACCATGAAGACTTTATAAATCTTGATGAAGTTTTTGAAGATTTTCATAAAGCAAGTAATCAAGAATCAATTACATCATCAAAAGAACTTGCCGAAAATGAAATTTATAAATTAGTTGCTAGTGATATGATTGAACGCGGATTTATTTCAATTAGTTACATCCAGCGTAATTACGGTGTTGGTTTTCCTCGGGCTGGTCGCATTTTTGCACGTTTACAAAAAGATGGCCTTGTCGCGAATGAGCCAAGTAGTCAAAAGGGCTGTGAAGTTTTAATTAAAAGTGTTAGCCAAATACCTGGCTATAATGAAGAGGAGTAAAAGATGGCTATTGGTGTCGATCTTGTTGATTTAAGAAGAATTAGTAATCCTGATCGTCTTGCTAAAAAAGTTTTAAGTGAAAATGAATTAAAACTTTACGAAAGTCGAGACGACAAAGTAAATTTCTTAGGTGGACGTTTTGCCGCTAAAGAAGCTTTTTTAAAAGCTTTAGGCCAAGGATTAGGCCAAATACCTTTACAAAGTATTGAAGTATTATATCGCGGGCTTAATCAAGCTCCTTATATTTTTTATCAAAATGTCGAATATGATGTTTCAATATCTCATGATGGAGACTACGCGATTGCTGTTGTTTGTATATAATTAAATGAAACGCCAAGTAAAAGCCTTTTTAATTAACGCTTATGAAATTAAAGTTGATGTCTTCCCTTTAACTAATTTAGATGATGTTCAATTTTATTTATATGTAGATCAAAACAAATTAGGTTTACTCCCAATTAACGTTCACCAAAAAAGTCAACATGAACATTATTTTATTTTAAGTTTAAAAGAAGAAATTGTTTTAGGACATTTATATCAAATTTATTGTTCTTATTTAGATTTTATAAATTTAGATGTTAGTGCCTTAGCACAAGAAAAAAACTTTGATGATTTATATGCTTATGATGGTGATGATTTAGGTTCAATTTATTATCCTCTTAAGACGACTTTTGCTTTATGGGCGCCACTAGCTTCAAGTGTAACTTTAAAATATTATTATCGTCGTAAATGGCATAAAGAAGTAATGAAGCGGACAGATCGCGGTGTATATCGCTTAGAAATTAAAGGTAATTTAGATGGTGTTTCATATTTATATGAAGTTGTGAATAATGGTCAAGTCGTTAGTGTTAGTGACCCTTATGCTAAACTTTCTTTATTAAACAATAAAGCTTCGGTCGTTTGTAATTTTAAAAAAGTTGATATTTCATTTAATGATAAATATTTGCCGCCTTTTAAAAAATATACTGAAGCAATTATTTATGAAGCTCATGTTCGTGATTTAACGATTCATAGTGATACGAATATTGTGCATAAAGGAACTTTTAAGGGTTTAGGTGAAAAAGGTCGCACGAATAAAAATTTACATCCTGTTGGTTTTGATTATATTAAGCAATTAGGTATTACACATTTACAACTTTTACCAATTTTTGATTATCAAACGGTTGATGAAGAAGATCCTTTAAGTAGTTATAATTGGGGATATGATCCGAGCCAATATTTTGTTTTAGAAGGTAGTTATGGCTCAAATCCTAAAGACCCATATTCGCGTTTAAGAGATTTAAAAAAATTAGTCGCGGCTTTTCATAAAGAAGGTATTCGCATTATTATGGATACTGTTTTTAATCACGTTTATGAATATAAGACGTCAGTTTTTGAAAAGATAGTTCCTAATTATTATTTTCGTTATGAAGTTGATGGACGGCGCGCTAATCGTTCGGCTTGTGGTAATGATTTAGCAAGTGAAAGAAAAATGGTGCGCAAACTAATTGTTGATGCAAGTGTTTATTATGTTAAACAATTTGGGATTGACGGCTTTCGTTATGACTTAATGGGTTTAATTGATTTAGAAACAATTCAATTAGTTGAAAAAGAAGTTTTAAAAATTAAAAAAGACTTTTTCTTTTTAGGTGAAGGTTGGCAAATGGCTGATGAAATAAATTCATCTTTTTTATATGCCTCCTTAACAAATGCACTGACGATGCCTAAAACGGCTTTTTTTAATGATTGGTATCGTGACATTTTAAAAGGACCGACCCATAACGGCAAGATGACAAAAAGAGGATATTTAACAGATGACTTTAGTGACGTTAGAGCGTTTAGTTATTTATTTTCAGGTTCTTCATATGAAAAGTTTTTAACAAGACGCTTCCTTTCACCAAATCAATCAATTAATTATGTTGAATGTCATGATAATGAAACACTTTTTGATAAAATAAACGCGACACATCATGAAGAAAGTCTTGAAGCAAAACTTGAAAGAGTCAAAATGATTAACGCGGTTGTTGGTTTTTCTTTTGGTGTCCCATTTTTTCATATGGGTCAAGAAATTGGTTTAAGTAAAAACGATCATCAAAATTCTTATATGGCAGGTGATCATATAAATATGATGGATTATCACCTTCTTGATGAACGTCTTTCTTTATTAAAACATTTTATTGATGTTGTTAAAATACGTAAGAAGTTAACTTTTTTTCATGAAGATGACCCAAAGCAAATTTTTAAAATGATGACGTTTAAACGTCTTGATCATAACGCTGTTAAAATAACTTATGATTTATCATCCTATGAAACGCCATATAAAGACTTTTTAATGTTTATTAATCCTTCAAATGAAACAATTTATTATACTTTAGACGATTATTACCAACTTTTATTTTCTAATAGCGGTGATGTTTTAGCTAGTGAAACGTATGTTAAACACGGAATGATTAAACCATCAACTTTAGTTATTCTCGTTTTGAAAAAAATAAATGAGAATAATTTTTACTAGACAAAGTTTAAAATGAGAAAAGAGGAGGGCTTTAAAATGATTTCAGACGTCTTTTTAACTGGCCGCATAACAAAAGTTTTAAACAAAACGACACGTTATGTTGAAGTTGAACGTTTAGTTCCTGATCAAGGTAAATATGTCGTCGACAACATTCCTGTTAGTTTTTGGAACAAAGAACCTAATTCTTTTTTTATGAAACTAAACGAAGGAACACTTATTGTCTTGCGTGGGCGTATACAAAACGAGGAACAATTTGGTATTATTGTAATAGCCGAACAATTAGCAGTTTTAGGCGAAAAAAGTTTACAACCACAAGGAGGATAAAATCTGTTTAAGTTTTTACGCATTATTTTTGTTGTTGGACCGCGTTTTATTTATTCTTATTTTACGTGGTTTTTAAGATATGCGCGAAATCCTCACAAATATCCAATTGAAAAAAGATATGAACGTGTTCGTTCTTTTGTTACATTTCTTTTAAAACATTTCCGTGTCGATTATCAAATAAAAGGTTATGAACATATTTTAAATCAAGAAAAACCTTTTGTTTTATATGTTAATCATTATAGTAATTTTGATCCTCTTGTTTTAGTTGCACTTTCAAAACGTCCAATTTCTTTTGTGGCGAAGCGTGAAACGCTTAAATTCCCATTAGTTGGTAAAGCAATTAAAATCTTAGATAGTGTGACGATTGATCGTGATGACTTGCGTTCACAAGTTGAAGCTTTTGAAAAAACGATTGAGCAAATTAAATTAGGTCGTGACGTTGTTATTTTTCCAGAAGGGACAAGAAACCGTCGCAAAGATAATGTAATTGGTGAATTTAAACCTGGTTCTTTTAAACTTTCTTATCGAACCGGCGCGACAATTATTCCTTGTGCTCTTTATGGCACAACTAGACCACTAGATATTAAAGTGCGACTTAAAAAATATCCACTTTGGCTGACGTTTTTTAAACCAATTGAGAAAGAAGAATATTTACAATATAATACAGTTTCACTTGCTCCAAAAATTCATAAACTCGTTAGTGATGAAATAGCTAACTTTATTAAAGAAGATCAAAAATACCTTTTAGATTTAAAAACAAAAAAGAAAAAGAAGTAGTTAATATTTAAATACTCGTAAACCTTTTGGTAAAAGATTTTTGACAACACCGTTTTGAACTTTGCAAAAGCTTATATTTAAGCCTTCATATGAAAGTAAGTAATATCCATTAGCGACCTTAGTTTGTAGTTGTTCGCCTCTAAAATATTTCTTAAATTGTTCATAAGTTAAGGTGGTGCTTTGCTGTGCACTTAAATATCGACTTAAATGATGATGAGGAATTAAATCTTTACCTTTTAAGGTAAAACATTTTAAGCCTTGCCTCATTATATTATAATTTTTATTTATAAAAAACGTTGGTAAACTATATAAATCATTTGCATGCCAGTAATTATAACGTTCACTTAGTTCATATTTTTTTAACGTTTTAAGATGTTCATTAATTTGTTGAAAAGGCTTTTGTTTATTTTTAGATAAAAGACCCGGTTTTTTAACTTTACAAATAAATTGACCTTCACCTTGAAAAAGGTGTGGCAATAAATAATAAGCTTTATTTAAATGCTTACTTTCATATAGTAGTTCACTTTTTTCTAAAGGTAATAAAAAAGCATTAGTCGTTTGAAGTAAAGATAAAATAACTTCTTCATTTTCTTGGATTGCAAATGAACAAGTCGTATAAAGAAGTTCGCCTCCGTCTTTTAAAAGTTTATAAGCTATTTGAATGAGTTCTTTTTGCTTTTTTTGTAAACTTAAAACTTTATTTATTGACCAGTCTTCTTGAACTTCTTTGTTTTTGCGAAACATCATCGAGCCACTACATGGGACGTCTAAAATAATTTTATCGAATTTTTGATATCCTTTAATTTTGCTAAAATCATTATTTATAATAATGACATTATCTAAACCTAGCCTTTCAACGTTTGAGATTAATTTTTGGGCACGTGAAAAAGATAAGTCATTAGCGATTATATTAGCTGAGTTTTTAAGAATTAAACTTGCTTGAATCGTTTTGCCGCCAGGCGCAGCACAAAGATCAAGAACATTTTCACCACTTAAAATATTTAAAAAAGAAACGCTTGCCATTGCACTTGGATCTTGTAAATAATATAAACCTAAATCATGAAAAGGGAGTTCACTTAAAGGTAACTTTTCTTCATCATATAAAAAACCATTTATAACGAAGGGATGCTTTTCAAGTTCAGGAAATAAAGCATGGAAATCTTCAACGCTCATTTTATTCGTATTTAATAAGACACCATAAGTTCTTTTTCGCTTAAATGATTCAAGAATGCGCATCGCATCAATAGGTGTAAAGTTTGTTTCTAAATGTGTTTTAAAATCCATGATTTTAGTTTACCAAGCAGACATGTAAAAAGATATTAAAAGATTGTTTAGTCATGTTATACTATAAATTGAGGTAAAAATTTATGCGCATGGTCGATATTATTACGAAAAAAAGAGACGGTAAAGAAATAAGTGATCAAGAAATTCAATTTTTTGTTGATGGTTATGTAAAAGGTGATATTCCTGATTATCAAGTTAGTGCTTTTTTAATGGCAATCGTCTTTAAAGGAATGAACACAAAAGAAATTTCAACACTTACAAAATTAATGATGCATAGTGGAGATATTATTAATTTAGATTCGATTAAAGGGATTAAAGCCGATAAACATTCAACTGGTGGTGTCGGTGATAAAACTAGCTTAGTTTTAGGGCCAATGGTCGCAGCTTGTGGCTTAAAAATCGCGAAGATGAGTGGTCGCGGTTTAGGTCATACGGGTGGGACTTTAGATAAAATGGAGTCAATTCCTCATTTAAAAATTGAAATTGATGAAAAAGACTTTATTAAACAAGTTAATGAAGTTGGTTTAGCAATTGTTGGTCAAAGTGGACATTTAGTTCCAGCTGATAAAAAACTTTACGCCCTAAGAGATGTAACTGGGACAGTTGAATCAATTCCTTTAATTGCTTCAAGTGTTATGTCAAAAAAACTAGCAAGTGGTAGTGATACAATTTTACTAGATGTAAAGTTTGGTAGTGGGGCGTTTATGAAAGATTTAAATAGTGCGCGTGAACTTGCGAAGACGATGGTGGCGATTGGTAAAAGTTTAAACCGCGATACACGGGCTATTTTAACTGATATGGAGCAACCTTTAGGTTTAGCAATTGGTAATAGTCTAGAAGTTCAAGAAGCCGTTTTAACATTAAAAAACAAAGGACCGTCTGATTTAGTTAATTTATGTTTAGAAGCTGGGGCAATTATGCTCGTTCAAGGCAAAGTTGTTTCTACTTTAGATGAAGGTAGAAAAAAGCTTCAAGAAGTCTTAGAAAATGGTCAAGCCTTTTTAAAACTAAAAGAAATGGTTGTCGCTCAAGGTGGCGATGTAACTTATTTAGACGATTTAAGCAAATTTCCAACTGCTAAAAATATTATCGCCCTAAAATCAAAAAAAGCCGGCTATATTAGTAAAATTGAAGCTTTAACGATTGGTGAATGTGCGATGCGCTTAGGCGCGGGAAGAAAAACATATGCCGATAAAATTGATATGGCCGCGGGCATCGTTTTAAAGAAAAAAGTCGGCGACCGCGTTGAAGTTGGCGAGGTACTATGCGTTTTAGAAACTAATGGTGATGAATATATCCATATTTTAGAAGACGTTTTAAAAGCATTTATTATTGTCGATAAAAAAGTTAGCTTACCGCCAATCGTTCATGAATATATTAAATAATGCGCATTATTGTTCAAAATGTTAAAAAAGGTCAACTTGTTATTAATAACAAGGTTATTTCAACAATTGGCAAAGGATATGTTTTACTAATTGGTTTTAATCATTTTGATGATGAAAGTGTTTTACCTTTAATGGCGGATAAAATTTTAAATATGCGTGTTTTCCCTGATCAAGACGACAAAACAAATTTATCACTTTTAGATATTAATGGAGAAATTTTAGCAATTCCTCAATTTACTTTATATGCTAATTTAAAAAAAGGTCGTAGACCTTCGTTTACTGAAGCTTTAGAGCCAATTAAAGCCAAAGCTTATTTTGAAAAGTTCGTTTTGTTATTAAAAAAGGGATTACCTTCATTAAAAAGTGGTGTGTTTGGTGAACATATGGAAATCGAGCTTATTAATGATGGGCCATTTACTTTAATTTTAGATAGTAAGGATCTTTTTTAATGTCGAAAAAACGTGTTTTAGTTGGACTCTCAGGTGGAGTTGATTCAGCAATTAGCGCTTATTTATTAAAACAAGAAGGTTATGAAGTAACTGGTTGTTTTATGCGTAATTGGGACGCTTTGCTAAATGAAGATTATTTAGGTAATCCGACAATAAATGATCATAAATGCCCACAAGAAGTCGATTATGAAGACGCCTTAAAAGTTAGTCAGCTACTAGATATTCCTTTATATAGAGTTGATTTTGTTAAAGAATATTGGGATGACGTTTTTACTTATTTTTTAGATGAATTTAAAAAAGGAAGAACACCTAATCCGGATATTTTTTGTAATAAATATATAAAGTTTGATGCTTTTTTAAAGTTTGCCAAAGATCATCATTTTGATTTAATTGCGATGGGACATTATGTTGATGTTGAAAAAAAAGATGGTCATTACTATTTAAAAAAGGCAAAAGATTTAAGTAAAGACCAATCTTACTTTTTAAGCCAATTAAATGAAGAACAAATTAAGGCAACGCTTTTTCCTTTAGGAAAAATATTAAAAAAAGAAGTAAGACAACTCGCTAAAAAACTTAATCTTAATGTTGCAAGTAAAAAAGATTCGACTGGTATTTGTTTTATTGGCGAAAGACATTTTAAAGATTTCTTAAAAAATTATATCCCTGCTCAGCAAGGCGAAATTATTAATTTAGAAAGTGGCGAAGTCTTAGGTTTTCATCAAGGCGCAATGTATTATACAATTGGTCAACACCGTGGTTTAGGAGTTGGCGGTATTAAAAACACACCTTCACAAGGCTGGTATGTTGCAAAAAAAGACGTTTTAAAAAATATTGTTTATGTTGTTAATGGGCCAAATAACAAACATTTATATGCAACCTCATTAATTATCGACACTATTAATGAGTTTCCTTTTTATGATTTAGACCAAAAAGTCTTAAACGCGAAGTTTCGTTATCGTCAAAGTGACGTTTTAGTTAAGCTTGAAAAAAGAAGTGATAAGACAATTAAAGTGACGTTTTTTGATAAGCAAAAAAGTATTGCTCCTGGCCAAGCCGCTGTTTTTTATGAAGGCGATCTTCTCGTCGGCAGTGGCATCATTAAAGAAGTATATTTTAACGATCAAAGAATCGATAAATAATTCACTTATTTAAAATAAGAGAGTCTGGTAAATCGTTACCAGTTTTTTCTTGAAACTTTTTAATAAGTTGTTCAATTGTTAAGTTTTCTTTTTCTTTGCCTTCACTTGTAAAAATAATTTCGCCTTCTGCCATCATAATTAAACGATTACCATATTTAATCGCATCGTTCATATTATGTGTCACCATTAATGTCGTAACTTTGTTTTCTTTAACTAACTTGTTCGTTAAGTCCATAACAACCTTGGCAGTTTTAGGATCTAATGCTGCCGTATGTTCATCTAGAAGTAGTAATAATGGGTCATTCATTAAGGCCATTAATAAAGTAATCGCTTGTCTTTCACCACCTGAAAGATGTGACATCCGATCATGAAGACGATTTTCTAAATCTAAGTTAAGTGAAGCTAAAAGTGCTTGAAACTCTAGTCGTTGAGCTTTTCTAATCCCCCATCGAAGTGAAGTTTTTTTGCCTCTTTTTGAAGCTAAAAACAAGTTTTCTTCAACGAGCATTTCGGCAATAGAGCCACTTTTTGGGTCTTGAAAAACACGACCAATAAAGCGAGACCTTTCAAAATTTTTAAGTTTATTAAGTTTAATATTATTTAAAAATAATTCACCCTCATCAACACTAAGCGAGCCGGCAATTATATTTAATAGGGTTGATTTACCACTTCCGTTAGCGCCAATCACGGTCACAAAATCACCTTCTTTAAGATGGAGATTAATACTTTTTAAAGCGTGCTTGGGATCTTTGATATTTTCATTTAAGTAAAATGTTTTAGCAATATTATTTAATTTAAGCATGACTTTCGACCCCTTTATTTGTATTTTTTAAGCGTCGATTAAAAAGCTTTTTCTGGACTAACGGGATACATAAAATTAAGACAAAAAGAATTGCTTGGACAATTTTTAAATAGCCATTATTATTAAGAATTCTCATTGCAATATTAATAACTAATTGATAAGCAAAAGCGCCAGCAAAAACACTCGTTAATTTTAAAGCGAAATGTTGGTTTTTGAAAAAGAAAATTGCTTCACCAAGTAAAATAGAAGCTAAAGCAATAACAATTGTGCCTTGGCCAAAAGTTGAATTTGATGTGCGCATAAATTGCGAAAAAAGCGAACCACTTAAGGCAACTAATCCGTTTGAAAGCATTAAACCTAAAATAACACGACGATCCGTATTTAGGCTTTGCGCTTGCGCCATTATTTTATTATGTCCGGTTGCTCTTAAACTAATTCCAATTTCAGTTCCAAAAAACCAATAGAGCAAACCAATAATCACGATAATAGCAAGAAAAGTCGTTAAAATATAGCCCCATTCACCTAAAAACCCAACCAAAAAGGCATAAAAAGTTTGTTTTTGGCCAATTAGAGTAATCGAACCAACAAAGCCACCTGGCTTATCAAAACCAAGTGAAAATGTTGTTAGACCATTAAAAAGTTGAGCTAAAGGGATACATAAAACCATAGTAATAATACCAGCTAGAAGTGAAGGTATTTTTAATTTTGTATGTAAAAGAGAAGTTATTAAACCCATTAAAGCACCGGCAATCGTAACAATAAATAAGACAAAAATAGGGGGAACGTCAAGCGTTAATAAAAGAATTGTTAAAGCTCCGCCTAAAGGAAAAACACCTTCAGTTCCTAAGTCCGCTATATCTAAAATACGAAAGGAAATAAATACACCTAAACCTAAAACAGCATAAATCAAACCGAGGTTTAAAGAGTTAGTAAAAATGTTATAAATTATTTGCCCCATTTAAGCTTCTGCTCCAAGAATTGTTTCAGCTTCTTGTAGTAATTCTGTAGGAAAAACTAAACCAATTTCCTCGGCGTGTTCAAGGTGTAAAATAAGTGGTGTTTCATCTAAATAACGAACCGGCATTTCAGAAATATCTTTACCGTTAATAATGTCAATTGCCATTTCTCCGGTAAGTTGACCTAGACGAAAATAATTAATACTTAAAGTCGCAACCGCTCCTTGATCGAGCATTCCTTCTTCGCCACCAATAATCGGAATACGAGCCACTTTTGTTTTTTCATAAACTGCACTATAAGCAGAAACGAGTGTTGAATCAGTTGGTGTGTATAGTCCTTCAATCCCATCTTCGATTAGTTGGTCCATAACTGCACTTATTTCTGATGTTTCACTAAACGTTTTAAAAGTAAAATCTAAATCGAACTCATTAGCAGCAGCTAAAGCCAAATCTTTTTGAATAATTGAGTTTGTTTCATTTGAACTATAAATCATCCCAATCTTTTTTATATTTAAACCAAGTTTTGTAAATAACTCAATTTGTTCACGAACGGGATTCATATCACTCGTGCCAGTAATTAAATTATCAGGGTGATCTTTATCGTCCATTAATCCAGAATATACTGGATCAGTAACAGCTGTAAAAAGAATAGGAATTTGTTTAGCTTTAATTTCACGAGCTGCAAGTAAGCCACTTGCAGCAGGTGTCGCAATTCCTAAAACTAAATCGCTTTCACCAACTAAAGTTAATGCTGAAGAAGACACGAGTGCTCCTTCGGCATTTGCATCTTTTAAATCGATTTTATATTTTAGATCACTTTCTTCTAAGACACTAACGAAGCCATTATAAGCATCATTAAGTGGGGGAACATTAACGAATTTTAAAACACCGATGCGGGTGGTGTTAGTGTCGCAACTACTAACGCTAAACAAAACGGCAAATAAAGTTAACGACTTAAGCAAGTTTTTCAGTTTCATATTTTTTCTCCTTTTGAATAAAAAACTCAGGTTCGGCGCCTGAGTTATTTTCATTCTAATTTCAGGTGCCGCATTTCTTGCGTTTACCTGAGACATTACTAAGATAAATTAACGAGTCAAATAAACGCGCTTAAAATAATAATAGTAATAATAAGAAAAATAATTTTGCTTAACGTTATGAATGTTTTTTTGTAAACTTAGCATTTTTAACTCCTCAAAATTATTTTATGTTTTGCATTATATACGATTTTTCTAATTTATGCAAAGAGGAAAAGTGAAAAAGAACCTAATTGTATTTAATTTGTTTTCTAAATATGATATATTTACATCATTCAATAGAGGAACTAAGTTAAGACAAATTAACAGGCCACTCCTCTTGAAGCGACTAATCCTCGCCGCTTGCAGCGTTATCACTATTAAATAAGAGCATTACAAATAATGAATAAGGATGGTACCGCGAGTAAATCGTTCCTTAGTGAGCGATTTTCTTTTGGATTAAAAAAGGAGATAAGAAGATGAAGAAATTAAGTAGTGAACAAATTAGAAATATGTGGATTTCTTTTTACGAAAAGAAAAAGCACGTATTAATTCCAAGTGTTTCTTTAATTCCTTTTGAAGATCCAAGTTTACTTTGGATTAATTCAGGTGTTGCTGGCTTAAAAAAATATTTTGATGGTAGTGAAGTTCCGCCTTCAAAAAGATTAGTTAATGTTCAAAAAGCAATTCGAACGAGTGATATTGAAAACGTTGGTTATACACCTCGTCATCATACTTTTTTTGAAATGCTTGGTAATTTTTCAATTGGTGATTATTTTCGCGATGAAATGTTAATGTATGCGATTGAATTATTAACTTCAGAAGAATATTATGGTTTACCTTTAAATAAACTTTATTTTACATATTTACCAAGTGATACAAAAACATATCAAACATGGATGAAATATGGTGTAGAATCTGATCATTTAATACCTTTAGAAAGTAATTATTGGGAAATTGGTGAAGGACCAAGTGGACCTAATACCGAAGTTTTTTATGATCGGGGCGAAAAGTATGATCCAGAAGGTAAAGGTATCAGCCTTTTAAAAGAAGATCTTGAAAATGATCGCTATGTTGAGCTTTGGGGTATTGTTTTTTCACAATTTAATGCCGTTAGTGGTGTAAAAAGAGAAGATTATGAAGAACTACCGAGTAAAAATATTGATACTGGCTTAGGTTTAGAAAGACTTGCTTGTGTTCTTCAAGATAAAGAAACAAACTTTGAGACTGATTTATTTTTACCAATTATTGAAAAACTTAGTAGTTTAACAAAAAAACCATATATTGAAAGTAATTATATTGCTTTTCGTGTCATTGTTGATCATGTGCGTAGTGTTGTTTTTGCTTTAAGTGATGGCGAAATGTTTTCAAATGAAGGCCGAGGCTATGTCTTAAGACGTCTTTTAAGACGTGCGATGCGTTTTGGTCGTACTTTAGGGATGGAACAACCCTTTTTGTATGAATTAGTTGATGTTGTTGAAAATGTGATGGGTAGCTTTTATAAGGAATTATCTTCATCTTTAGCTTTAGTTAAAAGAAGTATTAAAAGTGAAGAAGAAAAATTTATTAAAACATTAAGAAGTGGCGAAAGTATTTTACGTGAACTATTAGAAGCTAATAAGCATTTAAGTGGCGAAGATGCTTTTCGCTTATATGATACTTATGGTTTTCCAATTGAATTAACGTTAGAAATCGCTAAAGAAAATAATGTCGATGTTAATTTAGATGAATTTCATACTTTAATGAAAAAACAAAAAGAAAGAGCGCGTAGTGCTCGTCAAGACGTTAATAGTTTAAGTATGCAACATAAGGATTTATTAAACTTTTTTAATGAGAGTGTGTTTCATTATTTTCAAAAAGAATTAAATTCAGAAGTCGTTGGCTTATTTATAAATGGTGAGAAAGTTAATGAAATAAATGACGAAGGTGAAATTATTTTTAAAGAAACGAATTTTTACGCTGAAAGTGGTGGGCAAATTGCTGATCTAGGTCTTATTCAAGGTGAAAACTTTGAAGCACGCGTTCTTAATACTTTAAAAGCTCCTCATGGCCAACATTTACATTTTGTTAAGTTAAAATACGGAAGTATTAAAGTTAATGACAGTGCGACACTTATAATTAATTTAAAAAGAAGACTGGCAACAATGCGTAATCATTCAGCGACACATTTATTACATTTAGCCTTAGGTGAAGTCTTAGGTAAACACGTTAAACAACAAGGCTCATTTGTTAGTGATCAATATTTAAGATTTGACTTTTCCCATTTTGAAAAAGTAAGTGATGAACAACTTAAATTAATTGAAAAACGTGTTAATGAACTTATTAGTTTAAGTTTAGAAGCAGAAATTAAAATTTTGCCAATTAAAGAAGCGGAGAAGTTAAACGCTAAAGCGTTTTTTGATGAAAAATATTTAGATGATGTACGTGTTGTTAGTTTTGGTGCTCTTTCTTTAGAATATTGCGGGGGCACGCACGTTGAAAGTAGTGATCAAATTGGTTTATTTGCGATTGAATTTGAAGAAGCAATCGCCTCAGGTATTCGTCGCATACAGGCGCGAACTTCTTTTGGAGCGTATGAACTACTTAAAAAACGCGAACGTCTCTTAGAAGACGTCCAAAAGAGTTTAAAAGCTCAATCTTACATTGAAATAAAAGATCGTTTAAAGGCTCACTTTGACGAAATGAAAAAATTAAAAGAAGAAAATAATATTTTAAATGAAAAATTAGCTCTTTCTTTAGTTAGTCAATTAAAAAAAGAAGTTGTCTCAATTAAAAGTTATCAAGTCATTAGTAAATATTTACCTGAAACAAGCCGCGAATTATTAATGCGTCTTGGTGATTATTTAAAATCATCTTTAAAAGATTATGTTATTTGTTTAATTGGTGGTCATGAAGGTAATTTGCCAATTGTTTGTTTTATTTCAGATCAGGCAATTAAGAATGGTCTTAAAGCAAAAAATTTAGTTAGTGAGATGAGCCGTCTTTTAAATGGCTCTGGTGGGGGTCGAGATAATTTAGCGAGTGGTTTAGGTAAAAATAAAGAATATCTTGATCAAGTTTTTACTTATTTAAAAAAGAGTTTATAAATGAAAAAAATTATCGGTTTAGACTTAGGAACTAAAACCTTAGGTATCGCTATAAGCGATGAACTTCATATTGCTGCGTATGGATATGAAAATTTTAAGTTCCCTTTTTTAGATGACGAAACTGCTCTTAATCACCTTTTTAATATTTTAGAAAAAGAAGACGTTAATGAAATGTGTTTAGGTTTGCCTCTTCATATGTCAGGTGAAAGTTCACCTAGCTCGAAAAGAGCTTTAGAATTCCGTGATAAAATTTTAGCGCGAAATCCAAACTTAAAAGTTGAAATGATTGATGAAAGACTAACGACAGTCATTGCTAACAAACGACTTTTAGAAGCAGATTTATCACGAAAAAAAAGAAAAAATGTTATTGATAAAATGGCAGCTGTTGTCATTTTAGAATCATATTTACAAAGGAGAAAAAATCATGGATAGTGATAAAGAAATGTTAACAATTGAAACGGAAGATGGTGAAGTTTTTGAACGCGAAATTCTTTTTACTTATGAAGATGAAGAAAGTAAACAAAAATATGTTTTTATTATTGAACCTGAAGAAGGCGAAGAAGAAAGCATTTTAGTTTTACGATATTTTGATGATGGTCGGCTTGAAGAAGTTGAAAGTGATGAAGAGTTAGATAAACTTCAAGAAGTTTTAGATGCTTTTTTAAGTGAAGAAGACGACGAAAGTTTCGACGTTGTCGAAGAATAATTAATTCGCCTTTCTATATAGAAACAATAATTAAATTTTATTAGTGGTATTATTTTAGCAAGATTGCTATAATTTGATATGTTTATTAAAAAGGAGTAGAAAAATGATTGATCCAAAAATGATTTTAACTCACGAAGGTGTTAAAAAATTAACTGAAGAATTACGTCAATTAATTGATATTGAACGTCCGAAAGTTATTGAAGAATTAACTTTTGCTCGCTCACAAGGCGATTTAAGTGAAAATGCTGATTATGATGCGGCAAGAAATCGTCAAGCTGAAGTTGAAGGACGCATTAAACAAATTGAAGATATGTTAGCAACCGCGAAAATTGTTGATGATAAACCTAAAAATAATAAAGTTGTGGCGATTGGTTCGAAAGTCGTCATTTTTGATACAGTTTTAAATAAAGAAGAAACATATACCATTGTTGGCACAGTTGAAGCTAATCCTTTTCATAAGACGATTTCTAATCTTTCAGCTTTAGGTAGTGCTTTAATTGGTAAAAGAGTCGATGATTTAGTAATGGTTCCGGCGGTTAAACCTTATCAAGTACGTATCGTTCGTATTGAAAGCAAATAAAAAGAAGTTTTAATAATGAGAAAAGAACGGATTTTTTCCGTTTTTTTTATTTTCATAAAATAAGCCGCTGCTCATCCTTATAAATTAGTAGGAGGGCAAAAAAATGATTAAAATTATTATTGGCGTTATTGTTGCAGCAATTATTGTCATTATTATTTTACAAAGTATTGATCCACGTGTTGATACGAGTGGAACAAATACTGCTGAAGTAAGTGAAATGCTCACGGTTTCAATTTCAGGTGAGATTACAAAGCCGGGAACGTATTTAGTTGATTTAGATAGTTCACTTGGTAGTTTGATTGAAGTAGCTTATGGGGTGACATCAAATGCTGATTATTTAGCTTTTGATTTAGATTATCTTTTAGAAAATAACCAATCTTTTTATATTGCACCAAAATACGATATGAGCGATATTTGTGCGATTGAACCAATCGATAAAGTTAATATTAATAAAGATAATAAGGAAAAACTCATGACAGTTAATGGCTTTGGTTCGGCAATTAGTGATGCTTTAATTGCCTATCGCGCTAATAACCCATTTAGACGTATCGAAGATATTAAAAATGTTTCTGGTATAGGTAATGCTACTTTTGAAAAAATCAAAAATTATATAACTTTGTTTTCTGAGTGATTTATTTTTTACTTTTAGTATCTTTTTTGTGTGGCTTATGGTTTTTAAAACTCCATTGGCTTATAGCAATTGTCTTTATTATTCTTTTATTAGCTTTTGCTTTATATCAATTTAGGAAAAAAGGTTTATTTATATGTTTGCTTTTTTGCTTATTAGGATGTGGTGTTTCTTTAATCGATAAAATCGAACCGTTGGCAAATGAAACTTATCAAGGCTTTGTAACAACGAGTAAAGAAAATTATTTTCTTTTTAAGGTAAAAGGGCAAACATATTATGTTTATCAAAAAGATCATCCCTATGAAGGAGGTGATTATTTAACGATTTTAGGCCGGCACAATAAAATTAAAATGACAAGTTATGAAAGTCGATTTAATTTTTCATCTTATTTAAATGATCAAGGCGTATTTTATGAAATAAAAGCTCAAAAAATTACCGCGCATTTTCTCGTGCCAATTCGTTTAAAAACGTATCGCGAAAAATTTTTAGCTAAGTTTGACGATAATAGTAGAGTTTTGCTAGATGCTTTTTTATTTTCAACAAAAAACTATGACCACGAATTAATATCATTAGCAGGTAAATTAAATCTAATTTATTTGTTTTCTTTAAGTAGTTTGTATTTACGAGTATTAATTTTAGGTGTCGAATATTTACTTCATTTAAAACTATCTTTTAAAAACACGAAAATAATTACTTTTATTTTTTTCTTACCATTATTTATTTTTAGTTTTATTAAAATATCCGTTCGTAAAATTTGTTTGCTTTATATCTTAAAATACTTAAATGATTATCATTTTAAAAAGAAATGGCCATATCTTAGCCTTCTTAGTTTTTTGGCAATCGGCTTTTTAATTACTAATTTTCATCTTGCTTATCAACTCTCGTTTCTTTTAAGTTTTGGTTTATCTTATTTATTTATCTTTTTAAGAAACTTTTTTCAAAAAATACATCCGAAAAAACGTAAATATTTTTATCCTTTATTTTTATTCATTTTTCTTTTACCACTTCATTTAAGTAGTAGTGGGGAATTGCATATCTTTCAGCTCTTTAATCAATTATTCGTCTTCCCATTTCATTTATTATATGTTTCATTAGGTATTATTTCTTTATATTTTTTACCTCTGGTAAAGACACTTGGTTTTTTCTCTAAAATGTTTTTAAATTTATATACTTTATTTGCAAAAATAGATTTAAAAATAATTACAGGTTCACCTTCAATTTTATTTTATCTTCTTTTTTATTTTGCTTATTTTCTTTTTGTTTATTTAAAAGAAATTAATTACGAAAAATTAGCTACAAAAGTTCTTCTAACACTCCCTTTATTAATTGTCGTTTCGTCTTTGCCTATACATAACTTATACGAACAAGCAATTTATTTTATTAATGTTGGTCAAGGGGATGCAATTTTAATTAAAAACTACGAATATCATATTCTAATTGATACAGGTGGTAACTTATATTTTGATATGGCTGAAGAAGTTTTAATCCCCTTTTTTAAAAAGAAAAAGATTTTAAAATTAGACTATTTAATTACGACACATAACGACTTTGATCATAACGGAGCAGCCCCTTCGCTTTTAGAAAACTTTTCTGTTAAATCATACTTAACAAAAAAAGAAGACTTTCCTTTAGAAATTAAGCAATTAACTTTAGAAAACCTCAACATAATAAATTACGATAATGATAACGATAATTCGCTCGTTTTATATTTTAAGTTAATGAAAAAGGAGTGGCTTTTAATGGGAGATGCTTCAAAAGTTGTTGAAGAAGACATATTAAATAATTTCCCATTACTTAATTGCAATTATCTTAAAATTGGTCATCATGGTTCAAATACTTCGACATCGGAAAACTTTTTAAAAAGTCTCACGCCACAAGAAGCAATTATTAGCTGTGGTTTAAATAATAGTTATAATCATCCTCATCCAGACGTTATTAATTTATTAAATAAATACGATATTACGATTCGTCGAACTGATTTAGAAGGAACGATTTGTTATTCATCTTTAACTTTTTAAGTTATAATTGTAATAATGATTTATTTACTTGTTTCAAATCAAAAACCATTACTAAAAAACCATCTACAAGATCTTTTAAAAAGTCGGCTTGATGTTATTGATGAATTTAGTGTTGTGGAAATTGATGCCTCACTTACTTTAAGTCAAGATATAGCTTTTGAAGCGACCTTTTTACCACTTGGCACTTCTCGTAAAGCCCTCGTTATTGAAAACGCCTATTATTTATTAAAGACACCTTCAAAAAATAAAATTGACAAAGATCAAGACTTTAAAGAATTATTAAAAGTACTCGAGCAAAAAGATGAAGCAATTGACCTTATTTTTCTCTTAGAAGATACTAATTTCGATTTAAAAAATGAAGTTTATTTACAAATAAAAAAACACGGAGAAATAAAAATCATCGCTTCATTTAATGAAAGTGATTGGTTTAACTATGGTCTTACCTATTTTAAAAGTCGCAATGTGAACATTGAAAAAGACGCCTTAAGAGAATTAATTGTGCGGATCGAAAACAATTTAACTACTTTTATTAACGAGGCCGATAAACTTTGTTTATATTCTAATCACATAACACTAAAAGACGTTCATTTGTTTATTAAAAAGCCGCTTGAAAGTAATGTTTTTAATTTAACAAAAGCTTTATTTAAAGGCGATACAATGACGGCTTTAGATATTTTTCGTGATTTACGTGTTTATAATGTCGAGCCTGTTACACTTATTTCATTACTTGCTGGACAATTTCGCCTTATGTTTCAAACTTTATATTTAAGTCATAGAGGTTTAGGTGAAAGAGAAATTGCTAGCGTTTTAAAACTCCATGAGTATCGAACAAAAATGCTTTTAATCGACGCAAGAAGACGTTCTTTAAGTCGAATTCTTTCTTCATTAGAACAATTATATGAATTAGATTTAAATATAAAAAGCGGCCGCGTGGACCGCTTTTATGGTTTTGAATTATTTTTACTAAACTTTAATTAGTTTTTTGCTTTATTATATAAAGATTGTAAATGTCTTTTTTGTCTAGCAGCAGTATTAGGGTGATAAATGTTTTTCACGACTGCTTTATCAATTAAAGAAACGGCTTCTTTTAAATGTTTTTCAGCAAGTTCTAAATCGTTTGCTTCAAGACTCAATTTAAATTTTTTAATTTGTGTTCTAGTTTTCGAACGAAAAGCTTTATTACGAAGACGTGCCTTTTCATTTGTTTCAATTCTTTTTTGTTGTGATGCTGTTTGTGCCATTAATCTTACCTCTTAACTTATAAAAATATATCAAATTAGATTATCAAAGACAATATAAATATTGTTTTTTCATCTTTTTTACTTAATAACGCGTCCACCGGGAGGAACATCGGCGCGAACGACTGCGTTAACACCAATTTTAGCATTATCACCAATTGTAATATCACCAAGTATTTTTGCCCCTGCGCCAATTAAAACATTATTGCCAATTGTTGGGTGACGTTTACCTTTTTTCAAAGAAACACCACCAAGCGTAACTTGATGATATAAAGTAACATTATCACCAATAATTGTTGTTTCACCAATTACGACACCTGCGCCGTGATCGATAAATAAATTACGACCTATTTGCGCACCAGGATGTATTTCAATACAAGTTCTTCTTTTTGCAAGACACATTAACCATTCACCAAAAAAGCGCCATTTTAGTTTTGTATAGAAAAAATGAGCAACTTTGTAATATCTCATCACGACAACTGAAGGATAAAGAAAAAAGATTTGCAAATTATTACGAGCCGCGGGATCGCGTCTTTTAATTGAAGCAAAATATTTTTCTTTTTTTACTTTTTTCATAATTATAAGTATTTATTTCCTCCATCAGGAGCAATAACTAAAATAGTTGCATTACGTACTTTTTTCATTAGTTTTTCAGCCGCTAAATACGCAGCTGCGCTTGATGGTCCTAAAAATAGTCCACTCATTGCAAGCTTTTTAGCCTTAGCTAATGCTAATCCGCTAGGTATTGTTATAATTTCACTAATCGCATCTAAATGTAAAAGTGGGGGAATAAAACCTGCTCCAATACCTTGAATTAAATGTGGTCCTTTTGGATTACCACTTAAAACACTAGATTCTTTTGGTTCAACAGCAATAAATTTGATCTTTGGAAATTTGTCTTTTAAGCCTAAAGATAAACCGGTTAATGTCCCGCCTGTTCCAACACCTAAAACAATATAATCAAGTTTATCGAAGTCTTTTTTAATTTCTTCGCTCGTTGTTTTAAGATGAGCATTAACATTAGCAATATTATTAAATTGATCAACGTATAAATAGCCTTGATTAGCTAGTTGTTTAGCCTTATCGATTGCTCCATCCATACCTAGTGAGGCTGGCGTTAGGATGACTTCTGCTCCATAAGCCTTAAAAAGTTGTCGTCTTTGCATCGACATGTTTTCAGGCATTACAGCAGTAAATGAGTAACCTAAGCGTCCTAAAAGCATGCTAAGGGCGATACCTGTATTACCAGAAGTTGCCTCAACAACTTTTTTATTTGCTAAAAGAAGGTCTTTTCTAATTAGATCGTTAATCATCTCTAAAGCAATACGATCTTTAATTGAGCCGCCAGGATTAAACATTTCAAGTTTTAAAAATAGTTTATTATTATTTTTTCCTTGCACTTCTAAAATAGGAGTATTGCCAATTAATTGATCAAGATGATTATAAATCATTGTGAAGGCCCCCTTTGTCCTTTATAATAATATATTAGTCACCAAGTTAAAACAAACGAAACGAAAAAAATGAACAAAAGTAATTACCGTCTAATTTTTATGGGAACGCCTGAGATATCAGCTTATGTTTTTGAAAAGCTTATTTTAAGTGGTTATCAATTTGTTGGCTTAATCGCCCAAGAAGATCAATTTTTAGGACGGAAAAAAATATTAACGAAAGTGCCGACGAAAGTTATTGCAGAAAAATATAATATCCCTGTTTATCAACCAGCTAAAATCCGTCTTGATTATGAATTCGTTAATAATTTAAAACCTGATTTAATTTTAACTTTTTCTTATGGACAAATTATTCCACAAGGATTACTTGATATACCTAAATATGGTTGTTTAAACATTCATGGCTCACTTTTACCTAAATATCGCGGAGCCGCTCCGATACAACGCGCAATAATGAATGGTGAAAAAGAAACCGGTTTAACTTTAATGGAAATGATCGATAAGATGGACGCTGGCAAAATGTATGCCAAAATTAATGTCTTAATTAATGAAGAAGATAATTATTCATCACTAAGTATAAAGATGCAAGAGGCAGCTTTTACTTTAGTAAAAGAATATTTACCTTTATATTTAAAAGGGCAATTAGTTGGTCAAAAACAAAACGAAGAAGAAGTTACTTTTGCTCATAAAATTAAAGATGAAGGTGAAAAAATATCTTTAAATTTAACAAAAAATGAAATCGTTAATCATATTCGTGCTTTAAGTTATGAGCCTGGCGCGTATTTAAATTTTGGCGATAATAAATTAAAAATATATCAAGCGAAAATATTAAATGACGAAATAAGTGGCCAACTTGGTGAAATCGTTTCTTTAAAAGAAGGCGTTGTTATGCAAGCTAAAGATGGCCAAATTGTTTTTTTAGAAGTACAACTAGCAAATCGTAAAAAACTACAAGCACGTGATTTTATTAACGGCCAAAAAAACTTATTAGGCCAAATCTTAAATTAAAATGAAAAAACAACTTCGTCTTTCAGTTCATGAACTAGTTGATTTTTTACTTAGAACTGGAGATATTGATAACCGTGTTTATAATCGCTCTTCAATGAATGAAGGGGTGCGCATTCATACTTTTTATCAAGCTCATCAAGGCGCAAATTATTTAAAAGAATATTATTTAGGTGAAACTTTTTATATAAATAACTTCACGATTTTTCTTGAAGGACGAGCTGATGGGATTATTTTAGAAAATAATTTTGCCATTATTGACGAAATAAAATCAACTGTTTCACCACTTGAAGAATATTATCAAACAAATAGCGCCTGGCATTTAGGTCAAGCTAAATGTTATGCCTATATGTACGCAGTTGAGAAAGATTATCAAGAAATTGGTTTACGTTTAACTTATATTCATCAAATTAGTAATGAAAAGATGGTTAAAAACTTTGTTTTTACAATCGAACAATTAAAAGAAGATGTTTATAGTTATTTAAAAGAATATTTAGCTTTTTATCAAAAAATCTTAAATCGCACTAAAAAACGTAACGATTCAACAAAAGCTTTAGATTTCCCTTTTCCTAGCTTTCGCTTAGGTCAACGAAATTTAGCTAAATATGCTTATGGTTTAGCTTTAAGTGGGGGAACACTTTTTGTTGAAGCACCAACAGGTATTGGTAAAACGATTTCAACTTTATATCCATATGTTCGTTCTTTTAGTGAAACAGATAATGAAAAGATTTTTTATTTAACGGCTAAAAATTCTGGTAAAGAAGCAGCTTATCAAGCAGTTAGTATTTTAAAAGAAAAAGGCGTTAAATTAAGTGAAGTTGTCATAACTGCTAAAGAAAAAATATGTTTTTGCCCTGGTAAATCTTGTAATCCTGATGAATGTCAATTTGCCAAAGATTATTACACAAAAATACGTACGATTATTGAAAAAAGTCTTAGTCGATATGATTCATTTAGTCCCAAAAGAATTGAACGTATTGCTTTAAGTCATCAAGTTTGTCCATTCGAACTTCAACTCGATTTATCACTTTTCACTGATATTATTATTTGCGATTATAATTACTTTTTTGACCCGATTGTTTATTTTAGACGTTATTTTGATAAAGACGCTTCTAAAATGCTTCTTTTAATTGATGAAGCGCATAATTTAGTTGATCGTGGTCGTGAGATGTATAGTGCGAGCTTAGATTATACCTCCTTTCTTAATGTAAAAAAGTCCTTAAGGGGATTTGACCATAAAAAGATAAAAAATGCGATGCGACGTTTAACAAAGTTTTTTAAAGAAATAGAAGAAAATTTTGATGTCGGTGAAACAATTTTAGAATATCTTGATGATAAATTTATGCGAATTTTAGATGCTTTTACACTCGCTAGTCAAGATATTAGTCGCAACTTCCATCCCTTTTACACCGAAGCACTAAAAAAGTTTTCCCTTGATGTAAGTCGTTTTATTAAAATAAGTGAATTCATTGACCAAAGTTTTACAATTTACGTGAGTAAAGATAAAAATTCAGAAATTAAAATTAGTTATTATTGTCTTGATCCAAGTCGTCATTTACGTAATCGTTTTTTACAAGTTAAATCGCGTCTATTCTTTTCGGCCACCTTATCACCAATGGATTATTATATTAATTTAATTGGCGGTGTTAGTGAAGATCCGCGGTTATTATTACCTTCGCCTTTTCCAAAAGAAAACTTACTTCTTTTAGTTGCTCCAACAATTTCTATAAAATATAAAAATCGTAAAGAAACTTATCAAAAAGTAAGTGAATATATTAAACGTTTTGTTTCATTTAAAGTCGGTAATTATTTAATATATGCTCCATCTCATGCTTATTTAAATGAATTAGTTAATTATTTAGAATTTGATTCAACTTATGAAGTTATTATTCAAAACCGCGAATGGGATGATAAAGAAAAAGAACAATTTTTAAGTAATTTTGTTCTTAATCCTCAAAAGACAACGATCGGTTTAGTCGTTGTTGGTGGGGTGTTTGCCGAAGGCATCGACTTAGTTAGTGATCGTTTAATTGGTGTTTGTGTGATTGGCGTTGGTTTTCCACAAATTAGTTTTGAGGGCGATTTAATTCGTAAACATTTTAATGAAATAAATAATGAAGGCTTAGCATATGCTTATTTAAATCCTGGCATGAATAAAGTTATGCAAGCAGTTGGTCGACTATTAAGAAGTGAAAGCGATAAAGGGATGGCACTTTTAATTGATGACCGGTATTTATCAAGTCATTATCAATCATTATTTAAGTTTAATTGGTCACATTATGATGTAATTATTGAAAGCGAAGAAATGGATGAGTTAATTAAGTCTTTTTGGAAAAAAGAATTAAAATAAGAGCGTCTTTGCTATAATACATTGAGGTTATATGTCAAATCATTTAAAAAATATTAGGAATTTCTCGATTATTGCCCATATTGATCACGGTAAGTCAACACTTGCTGATCGTCTTTTAGAAGCAACAAATGCGATTGAAAAAAGACAAATGAAAGATCAACTCCTAGATAATATGGATTTAGAAAGAGAACGTGGCATTACAATTAAGTTGACAGCCGCTTCTTTAAAATATCATGCCGATGATGGAGAAATTTATACTTTTAATTTAATTGATACACCAGGACATGTCGATTTTACTTATGAAGTTTCTCGTTCACTTGCAGCGTGTGAAGGGTGTTTACTAGTCGTCGATGCAACACAAGGTGTTGAAGCACAAACTTTGGCAAACGTTTATTTAGCAGTTGATAACGATTTAGTCATTGTCCCTGTTATTAACAAAGTTGATTTACCTAGTGCGCATGTTGAAGAAGTTAAAAACGAAATTGAAAAAAAGATTGGTTTGAAAATTGATCATCCTTTAGCTATTTCTGCTAAAACAGGTTTAGGTATTAAAGATGTTTTAGAAGCAATTGTTAAGTTAATTCCTCCACCAGGGGGTAGTAAAGAAGCTCCTTTACAAGCTTTAATCTTTGATTCTTTTTATGATCAATATCGTGGTGTTATTGCTTTAGTTAGAATCAAAAATGGTGAAGTTAAAGTCGGTGATAAAATTCGCTTAATGTCAAATAATAAAGAATATCTTGTCACGGAAGTAGGTGTCCGTCTACCACAAGAAGAAAAACGTGAAAGCTTATCAAATGGTGAAGTCGGTTATATTGCTGCACAAATGAAAGAAATCAAAGATATATTTCCTGGCGATACAATTACAAGTGTAAGTAATCCAGCTTTAAACCCTTTACCTGGATATCGCAAAATGAATCCAATGGTTTATTGTGGGCTTTTTCCGGTTGATAGTAAAGATTATTTAGATTTAAAAGATGCTTTAGAAAAATTAACGCTTAATGATTCATCATTAATTTTCGAACCAGAAACTTCACAAGCACTCGGTTTTGGCTTTCGCTGTGGTTTTTTAGGCTTATTACATATGGACGTTATTCAAGAACGTTTAGAAAGAGAATATGATTTAAATTTAATTTTAACCGCGCCAAGTGTCGTTTATCGCGTAAACTTAAGTAATAAAACGACAATTTTACTTGATAATCCTTCTAAATTACCTGATATGACTTTAGTCGAATCAATTGAAGAACCTTACGTTAAGGCTCAAATTATGACGCCAAGTGAATATATTGGCCCGATTATGGAGCTTTGTAAGGAAAAACGCGGTCTTTATATTGATATGGAATATTTTGATGATACGCGGATGATTATTCATTATGAATTGCCTTTATTAGAAATTATTTATAATTTCTTTGACAAACTGAAAAGTTATACGAAAGGTTATGCTTCACTAGATTATTCTTTAAGTGATTACAAACAATCAAACTTAGTTAAAATGGATATTTTATTAAACGGTGTTGTGGTCGATGCTCTTTCAAGTATTATTCATCGGACTAATTCGTACGCGCGCGGCAATGCGCTTGTTAGTAAGTTAAGAAAAATTATTCCACGTCATCAATTTGAAATACCAATTCAAGCGGCGGTTAATAATAAAGTTATTGCCCGGGCTGATGTAAAAGCAGTGCGAAAAGACGTCTTAGCTAAATGTTATGGTGGCGATATTAGTCGTAAGAAAAAACTTCTTGAAAAACAAAAAGAAGGTAAGAAAAGAATGAAAAATGTTGGTAATGTCGAGATACCGCAAGAAGCCTTTATGACAATATTATCTATAGATGATGATTAAATTAGGACAAAATTAGTAGTTTTTTAGTAAAAAATATTGACACTTCTTAAATTACTATTTAAAATACTAAAGGAGGTGGAATAATGGCAAATATTGATCTAACTGTACGTTTTACCGAAGAAATATACGCAACAAGGCGTGATGTCATGCGCATTTTAAATACGAGTCTGATTGATTCAATTTGGCGGAACATCGAAGAATATCGCTCACGTTTTAGTCGTCTTTTATCTTTACGTGATCTTTCACAAAAAGCGATGTATGTAACTTACGGGATAAATATTTCTGAAAAAATTAGTCAAATCGAACGTAAATTTATCCGCGCGATGACGCTTTATGCCGCTTTTGATAAAAATGCCGACGAAAAAGTAATTTTAAAACGCGAAAACGATTTTAAGATTTTATCTCTTTTAGCAAATTATTATAAACTATCTTATAAAGATAGCGATTTACATTTAATTATTAATGGGAAAAATTTTGATTCTAAATTTAATCCTTTAGTTAATTACTATCATCTTTTAAATTATTTAGATGAAACTTATCATTCGCAAGTTAGTGAAGATTTTTTAGCTGAAATTTTTGCAAAGTTAAAAGGCGAAGAAGAATTAGTTAGTTTTTACCGTAATGAGCCATTTAAAGAAGTTAAAGAAGTTTTAATTGGTCAAGAAGATGAATTTGCGCCCGTTACGCAAATCGAACCTTTAATGAATGACCTTTTTGACTTTATTAATAAAAGTGAAATTAGTTTTATCGTTAAAATTGTCGCTGTTTATTATTTCTTTGATTATGTTAAACCGTTTGCTTCTTTGAATAAAGAAGTCGCTTTAATAATTATGAAAAACATTCTTATTATTTCAGATATTGGTGAAGTTAGTACTTTTATTCCAATTGAAGTTTTGCTTTCTAAACATGAAACGAAATTAAAAGATGTTTTTCGTGAAGTCCAAAAAACAAATGATTTAACTTACGCTCTTATTGCTATTAACGAATTTCTTTTAAATGAAATTGAAACATTTCTTGATTTAATTAGTAATGTCAAAATTTTAGAAGCGAAAAAAGAATTTCATTCTCTTGATGAGGAAGAAGTTATTGCTGAAGTTAGTGAAAAAAAAGAAGAAAGAAAAATAACTCCGAAAGTATTACCAACTCCTAGCAAAGAAGTTATCGTTTCTGAAGAAAAAGAAGTCGTTATCGAAGTTGAAAAAGTCGAAAAAGTAGATGAACTTCGTCTAGTCGTTAAAAGCTTACTTGAGTCAAATCCACTTTTAAGACCAAAACAAGCAAAATTTTATGCATCTCATCGGACAATTGGTAAATATTATACGATTGCGATGTATCAAAAAGAAATGAACGTTGTTTATGAAACAGCACGCACATCGATGGAACAACTCGTTAGTTTAGGTTATTATCGTCGCGAGAGTGTCAAAAATAAATTCGTTTACACACCAGTTAAAAAATAAGTGAGGCACGATTATGAAATCAAAAATTATTATGTTAGCTAGTGGTGCATGGGAGGCACCAGTTATTTTATTTTCTTTGTTAGCTTTTTTTGGCTTAATTGTTGTCGCGGTTATTATTGCCAAAAAAAATATTAAAGGTTTACAAAATAAAGACGATCAACCAATCGATGAAGAAAAAGCAATTGAAGAAGAATTAAATCGCATTCTTGAACCAATCGAAGATGAAGAAATTAAAGCCCAGATGCTTAAAAGCCAAGACAAAGAGCCAAAAGACGACGAACAAAATTAATTCTTTATATATCCATATTCCTTTTTGTGAGCATCTTTGTCATTATTGTGATTTTGCAAAATTATTTTATGACGAAAATTTAGCTAATAAATATTTAGATGTTTTATTTTCTGAAATTGATAGTTATCAAATTAAAAAAGTTAAAACGATATACATAGGTGGAGGTACACCTAGTTCCTTAAATATTTCGCAACTAGAAAAGTTATTAAAAAAAGTTACTCCTTTTTTAAGCGCGGGTGGTGAATTTAGTTTTGAATTAAACGTTGAAAATATAACGTTAGAGAAGTTGAAACTCTTAAAGTTTTATGGTGTTAATCGTCTTTCAATTGGTGTTCAATCGACAAATTTAGAAATTTTAAAAAGTTTAAATCGGCAGCATTCTTTTGTAGAAGTTGAAAAAAATTATTACTTAGCGCGTGAATTAGGCTTTAACAACATAAGTCTTGATTTGATTTATGGTACACCTAAGCAAAATATTGAGATTTTAGAAAAAGATTTAGAAAACTTACTAAAGCTAAATCCAGAACATCTTTCAATTTATGAGTTAAGCATTCATCCAAATACTGTTTTTTATTTAAACAACATTAAACCTTTAGATGAAGATGAAAGCCGGAAGCAATACAATCTAATTTTAAAAATCCTTCGAAATAGGGGCTATAAACGTTATGAAATAGCTAATTTTGCTAAACCAAATTACCAAAGTAAACACAATTTAACTTATTGGCAAAATAAAAACTATTATGGCGTTGGTTTAGGAGCACATGGATATATTAAAAATCTTCGTTATCAAAATACAAAAAGTTTAACAAAATATTTAAAAGGCGAAATTATTTATGAAAAAGAAATTTTAAGTTTAGAAGATGAAGAAAAATATTTTTGGATAACAAATTTACGTCTTGAAGAAGGGTTTAAGATTGATGAATATATTTCACGGTATGGAAAAAAGCGTTTTCAAAGGCGAATTGATCAACTTAAACAAACAGGTTTATTTAAATATATGATAAAATCTAATAATCAAGTACGATTAAACGACGATGGTTTAATGTTGCTTGATTACTTATTAATAGAAATAATATAAAAATGGAAATTGCCCGTTACGAAAAAAGAGTTATTTCATACTTAATTGACCTTTTGGTCGCTTTTGTGCCGGCCCTTGGTCTTTTTATCTTTTTATATTTTTTCTTTGAACCAAAATTAACAACTTCAATTCCATCTTACTTTTTTGCCCTAGCGGCTGAATTACTAACTTATTTATTTTATGTCTTTTTAAATTTCTTCTTTCTTGTTTTTTCTAAAGGATACACCTTAGGTATGCTCATTATTGGAACAAAAGTTATTCATCTTAGTAAAAGACCGCCGACAGTTCGTGAAATCTTTTTAAGAACGATTAGTATTGGCTTATTTCCAATGGTTATTGTTAATGTTATTTATATGTTAATTGTTCATACCGAAAAAACTATTTTTGATCGTATTAGTGAAACAATCGTCGTTGATGCCCGCCTTTCAAGACGTCTTGAAGGTCATTATAAAGTAAAAAAATAATTTTTAGCACTTTCTACTTGACAGTGCCAAATGTGTCCGTATAATAGTAGTTAGCACTTTTACAATTCGAGTGCCAACTAATTTAAATTATGAAAAGAAAAGATGAAATTTTAAAACTCATTGTTGACCACTTTATTAAAACAGCACAGCCTGTTGGGTCGCAAACTTTAATTGATGAATACGGACTTACTTATTCTTCGGCAACAATTCGTAACGAAATGTATGCTTTAGAAAATGAAGGTTATTTAGAAAAGACGCATACATCAAGTGGGCGTATTCCTTCAAGCGAAGGTTACCGTTACTATGTTAAATATTTACGTAAGGCTTCACTCGATGAAGAAATTAAACATCGTCTCCAAGTCGTTTTAGATCAAAAAGTTCAATCAGCTGAAGAAGTTATTAAAGAATCATGTGAAATTTTATCGCATATGACGAATTTAGTTAGTGTCGTCTTAGGACCTAATGCCGAAGAAGAAAAACTCATTAATTTACAAATTATTCCGATTAGTGATCGTTCGGCTACAGCTGTTTTTATTACTGATACTGGTTATGTTGAAAATAAAACATTTAATATTCATGAAGAAATCAAAGTTGAAGACGTCAAAGAATGCGTTAAAGTTTTAAATGATCGTTTAAGTGGCACACCTATATCTAAATTAGTTAACAAAATGGAGGCGATTAAACCTTTAATTAGCGATATCATCGTTGAACATGACATTTTGTACCAAGCGATGTTAGAAACTTTTTTACGTTTTGCTAATGATCGTCTAAGTTTATATGGGAAAGAAAAACTTTTTGATCAACCCGAGTACGCTCATGATGTTAAAAAACTAAAAAGAATTATGGAAATGCTTAATTCACCTGAAGTTCTTCGTTCTTTAACCGGTGCAAATAACGGTGATTTAACAATTCGAATTAGTGAAGATGATGACGACTTAGATGATTTAACTGTCATTTCTTCAAAAGTTAAAGTGCCTGGGCAAAAAGATGGTAGTATTGCTATCGTTGGTCCAAGAAGAATGGATTACGAAAAAGTAATTAACTACTTAGAATATGTCGTTAGTACGATTGAAGAGCATTTTCAAAAACTAAGTGGTGAACTAAGTGAAGATGAAAATGAATTAGAAGCAAAGGAAGAAAATCCATGGAAGAAAAATTAAAAAAGAAAATTGAAATTGAAGAAGAAATTGAACCAACGAACACTCAATCAAGCAAAGAAGAAACGAAAAAGAGCAAAGAAAGTGAACGTCGGTCAACAAAAAATAAACTTCAAGCCAAAGATGAAGAAATTGCTAAATTAAAAGCTGATGTTAGTCATTGGAAAAATGAATATTTCAAAGCTTTTGCCGATACACAAAACTTACGTAAAGGTTTAGAAAAAGATTTTAAAGAAGCATTTAAATATCGTACAGAAGGTTTTATTCATGAATTATTTCCAATTTTAGATGCTTTTTATTACGCTCTTCAAAATGAAGCTAATTCACCAGAGTTAAAAAACTACTTAGTTGGTTTTCAATATGTTTATCAAAACTTATTAGCTATTTTAGAAAAAGAAGGTGTTAAAGAAATCGCACCAAAAGCCGGTGATGAATTTGATTTTAAAACGATGCACGCAGTCGAAATAAAAAAAGGTGAAGAAGATAATAAAATCGTGCAATTATTACTTAAAGGTTATTTTCTTAAAGACCGTTTAATTCGCCCTGCAAATGTCATCGTTAGTAAAATAAAAGTTGATGAAGAAGAAGTTCAGGAAGAAACGCCAGAAAATACTAATTTAGAAAAAGGCATCAAAGGTGATGCTTAATATACAAGGAGGAAAATAAATTATGGCAAAAGAAATTATTTTAGGAATTGACTTAGGAACTACAAACTCCGTCGTTAGCTATATGCAAGCTGACGGTAAAGTAAAAGTTATTCCAAACCCAGAAGGAACAAATACAACACCTTCAGCAGTTGCTTTTAAAGCCAGTGGCGAAGAAATTTTAGCTAATGCTGCTCGTCGTCAAGCTATTACTAACCCAGATACGGTTTTATCAATTAAACGAAAAATGGGTAGTAGTGAAAAAATTCATATTAAAGTCTTAAAAAAAGATTTTACCCCGCAAGAAATTAGCGCAAAAATCTTAGCTTATATGAAAAAGTACGCTGAAGATAATATTGGTCAAGCAATTAAGAAAGCAGTTATTACTGTTCCTGCATACTTTAATGATGCACAAAGACAAGCGACAAAAGATGCTGGTGTTATTGCCGGACTTGAAGTTGTTAGAATTATTAATGAACCGACAGCGGCCGCTTTAGCTTATGGTTTAGAAAGTAAAAAATCAGGTAAAATTCTTGTTTTTGACTTAGGTGGTGGAACATTTGACGTTTCAATTTTAGAAATTGGTGATGGTACTTTCGAAGTTATTTCCACAGCTGGTGATAATAAACTCGGTGGCGATGACTGGGATAAAGTTATTGCTAATTGGATTAAAGCACAAATTAAAATTGAACACGGTGTTGATTTAACTGATAAAATGGCCGAACAAAGATTTTTAGATGCAGCTGAAAAAGCTAAAATCGAATTGTCTGGTTCACTTGAAACAATTATCTCATTACCTTTTGTTGGTATGAGTGCAAGTGGTCCAATTAACTTTGAAACAAAATTAAGTAGAGCTAAATTCCAAGATTTAACAAAACATCTTTTAGCAAGAACAGAAACGCCGCTTCGTCGTGCCTTAAGTGATGCTAAATTATCTTCAAAAGATCTCGATGAAGTTTTATTAATTGGTGGTTCTATTCGGATGCCTGCCGTTCAAGATCTCGTTAAAAAGATTACTGGTAAATCACTGAACTTATCTGTTAACCCAGATGAAGCTGTTGCTGATGGCGCAGCTATTCAAGGGGCAATTGTTGCTGGTGATGTTAAAGACGTTGTCTTACTTGATGTCACACCTTTAACACTTGGGATTGAAACATTAGGCGAAGTTTTAACACCATTAATTGCGCGTAATACAACGATTCCAACGACTAAGTCACAAATCTTTTCAACGGCAGCCGATAATCAACCAGCTGTTGATATTATGGTTTATCAAGGTGAAAGACCGATGGCTCGTGATAATAAATTACTTGGTCACTTCCAATTAACTGGTATTAAGCCAGCGCGTCGCGGTGAACCTCGAATCGAAGTTACTTTTTCAATTGACGTTAACGGCATTGTTAAAGTTACTGCAAAAGACTTAGATACGAAAAAAGAACAAGAAATTACAATTTCTGGCTCAACTGGTTTATCAAAAGATGAAATCGATCGGATGATGCGTGAAGCTGAAGAAAATCGTGAAGCAGATGAAAAACGTCGTGAAGAAGTTGAACTTAAAAATAAAGCTGAACAATACATTGCTAGTATTGACCAAGCCTTAGCTGAAAAAGGCGATAGTCTTGATCCAGCCCAAAAAGAACAAACAACAAAATTACGTGATGAATTAAAACTTGCTTTAGATAATGATGATATTGAAACATTGCGTTCGCGCTTAAGTGAATTAGAACAAGCAGCAGCGATGATGGCTAGTGCCGGCACTCAACAACAAGATGAAGCACATGTAAGTGAAGATAGTAATACATCCGAACAAACTAGTGACGAAGATGTTATTGATGCTGACTTCACTGAAAAGAAAAATTAAGATGATGACAAGTTTGAAGGGCTTCAGCCCTTCTTTCTTGTATATGACAAGGAGTTCAAATGGCTAATAAACGTGACTATTACGACGTCTTAGGTTTAAATAAATCAGCTTCAAAAGATGATATTAAAAGTGCATATCGACGTTTAGCAAAAAAATATCATCCTGATATAAATAAAGCCTCTGACGCTGAAGATAAATTTAAAGAAGTACAAGAAGCGTACGATATTTTATTTGATGATAATAAACGCCAAATGTATGATCAATTCGGTCACGCTGCTTTTGAACAAGGCACTTCGGCTGGGGGCGGACCATTTAGTGGACATGGTTTTAGTGGTACTGGTTTTGGTGATATTGATTTAGGCGATCTTTTTGGTTCATTTTTTGGTGGACGTTCAGCAAGAAGTCAATCACCAACGGGGCCAATGCGTGGTAAAGATACTTTAATGCGCACAAGAATTGATTTTATGGCCGCAGTTAATGGTCGTAAATATAATGTTCCTGTAACTTACGATGAAGTATGTTCGTCTTGTAAAGGTAGTGGAGCCCGTACTCCTCAAGATGTACATAGATGTAGTAATTGTAATGGTCGAGGTTATATCCATACTCAACAAAGAACTTTATTCGGTTTAATGGAAGGTCAAACAACTTGTCCAGTTTGTAACGGAAAAGGCAAAACAATTTCACATAAATGCTCAACTTGTAATGGCGAAGGCTACACGCGAGTAAAAAGAGATATTGAAGTTAATATTCCTGCTGGTATTAGTTCTGGTCAGCAAATTCGTTTACAAGGGCGAGGAGAACGTGGTCGCAATGGTGGGCCTAATGGTGATTTATTTATTGAAATTATCGTTAATAATCATCCACACTTTAAACGCGATGGTAATAACATTCGTATTACCGTGCCAATTAGTTTTACTGATGCAGCTTTAGGAACAAAAATAGAAGTACCAACTGTTTATGGTGATGTTGAAGTCGTCATCCCGGCTGGAACACAACCAGAAAACGTCTTAAAACTAAGAGGTAAAGGTATTAAAGATATGCGAACAGGTAATCCGGGTGATCAATTTATTCATCTTGATATAACGACGCCTAAAAATTTAAATAAAAAGCAAAAAGAATTATTGGAGTCTTTTCGCGAGTTAGAAAATAAAAACGATAATATTTTTACTAAATTCCGCAAAGCGTTTAAAAGATAAAACAATTTTTATCAAAAAGGAGGCTAAATTGAGGCCTCTTTTTTTAGTAGAAAAGCGAGTTCATTAGTGGTAAAATATTGTAGTTAGAGGTAGACGTATGAATAAATTCATGGAAATAGCAATCGCCGAAGCTCGCATCGGAATAAAAAAAGGTCATGGCGGACCTTTTGGCACGGTTATTGTTAAAGACAACAAAGTTATTGCAAAAGCACATAATAAAGTTCTTAAAAAACGTGATGCAACTTCTCATGGCGAAATTGAAGCAATACGAAAAGCTTCAAGAAAACTAAAAACACATGATTTAAGTGGCTGTGAATTATATACGACTGGTGAGCCTTGCCCGATGTGTTTAGGGGCAATTTTATGGTCAAATATTTCAAAAGTTTATTATGGATGCAATGTGAAAGATACTGAAAAAATCGGCTTTCGCGATAAAGCTTTTTACGAATTAGATGAAGAAAAGAAAAAAGCCTTTATTAAAGAGCTTGATCGAGAAGGATGTTTAAAATTGTATAAAGAATACCATTCACAAAAAGATAAGAAAAATTATTAGATAAATGAAAAATCTTTGGCTTAGTGTCAAATCGATGTTTACAAATGTGAAGACCGATCATCTTTATAGTGTCGATGGTCGTGTTCCTCTTTTAAAAGCGATTCCTTTTGGATTACAACACGTCTTATCAATGTTTGTTGCAAATATCACACCAGTCATTATTGTTTTTTATGCAATTGACCCCGCCCTTGCTGCCCAAGCAATTCGCGGCGCGATTTTTATGGCAGGAATTGGCACAATTGTCCAACTAATAATCGGTTCTCGTTTACCTGTCGTTGTTGGGACAAGCTTTACTTTTGTTGGTGCTTTAGTTGCAATTGGTGATCCAAATGTCTTTTTTGCTGCCTTAATTGCTGGCGGCATTATTATTACAATTTTAGGACTTTTTGCCAAGTATTGGCGAAAGTATATCAAACCAATTGTCCCGGCTGCGGTTGTTTTAGCAATCGGTTTATCATTATTATCTGTTGGTAGTGCTCAGTTTTTTGGTGGTCAAACTTATTTAGAAGGTGTCATTAGTGGGACGATGTCAAATGAGATGTTATGGCAATACGCTCTTGTTGCTTTTATTACGCTTTTAACAGCCGTTGTTTGGAATATTTTTGTCAAAGGTGTTTGGAAAAATTTAGCAATTTTAGTGGCGATGGTCGTTGGCTACTTGGTAAGCTTAGCTTTTCCAGGTATGCTTGATTTTTCAATTTTAAAAAGTAATCAAATTATTGCTTTACCAACTCTAATTAACTTTAAAGGCCTACAATTTGAACTAGTCCCGATCTTGATTATTACGATTTGTTATATTGCTTCAAGCGTTGAATGTATAGGCGATACAACGACACTAGCGCGTATGGGTTTAGGTCGTGATCCATCTAATCGGGAAATAGCTGGAGCTATTACCGCTGATGCTTCAATTAGTGTTTTTGGGGCGATGTTTGGTTCATTACCTTTAACAACTTTTTCACAAAATGTTGGGATTGTTGCCCAAACAAAAGTCGTTAACCGTTATACGATTTTTATCGGCGCACTTTTTCTTGTTGTCGCGAGTTTATTTCCACCTGTTGCAAGCTTTTTATTAACGATTCCTGAGCCAGTTTTAGGTGGTTGTATGATTATTTTATTTGGTAGCATCGCGATTGTTGGGATGCAAATGGTTGCAGAAGTTGGGTTTGATTCGCGAACAGTTTTAGTTTTAGCAATTTCGTTAACGTTAGGATTTGGGATAACTTTAGTTGATTCTTTTTATGCAGTTTTAAATACTTTTAACTTTAAATATTTATCCGTGATTTTTGCAAGTCCGATTTTAAATATGTTTGTTTTGTCGTTTATTTTAAGTTATTTAGTCCCGCAAAAAAAGAAAAAATGTCCAAAACAAAGTGGGCAAAGTGATGAAGATTGCCCGCCAGAAGAAAATAATTAGGCACCTAGTAAAATTTATATCTTATTTTTAATAAAGATATTTGGCAAATAGTTAAAGATAGTCCATAATATAGTTTATAAAGATGCCACTTTGTCCGAAATGTAAAAGTAAAATAAGCCGATTAGACAAAGAAATTTGTCCTTTTTGCGGTGAACTACAACCTTTAAAGGGCTCAAACTATGAGACAATGGATATTACAAAAGTTGTTGGTGATCCGCTTTTAGAAGATACGATTTTATATCGGGCTAAATCAAAAAAAGTTGCAATTATTTTATGTGTTTTGCTTGGTTTTTTTGGCGCCCATTCTTTTTATGTTCGTAAATATAAACAAGCTCTTTATTTTATTTTATTTACAATCTTTTTAATCGGTGGGGTTGGCACATTTTTGTTCTTCACTTTTCTTAAAAGTTCTTTTTGGGCTTACTTACTTCCCTTTTTAGTTGAAGAAATAGTTTTAATTGCCTTATCTTTTAAGTATGTTGGACGCGTTGATTTAAAAGATGGACGCGGAGAATTAATGCGTTAAATGCAAAGATATTTTGCTCGTTTAGATTATGGTTTAGTCATCTTGGAAGAAGATGATCTTTTTCATTTACATCAAGTTATGCGTTTAAAAGTAGGCGATGAAATTGAAGTTGTTATTAAGAATAAACTATATTTAACGAAGATTTTATCGATTAAACCAAGTGAAATAAAAATTATCAAAGAGTTAGATGATAGTAGTGAACCTAATCATCATGTAACGCTGATGTTTTCACCACTAAAAGGACAAAAGACCGAATTAGTTTTACAAAAAGCAACTGAGTTAGGTGTTAGTGAAATAATTCTTGTTGTAAGTCAGCGGACAATTGTACGTTATGAGCAAAAGGATATAGCTAAAAAATTAATTCGTTATCAAAAAATAATTAAAGAAGCGAGTGAACAATCTAAACGTCTAACTATACCTAAGATCAAATATTATTGTGACTTTGATAAAGCCTTAAACATAACCGCAGATTTAAAACTAATTGCTAACGAAGAACTTGTTGGTCCGACAAATTCTTTTAATGAATTAATTGTTCATTTAAAAAAAGATCAAAAAATCGCCCTTTTAATTGGACCTGAAGATGGCTTTACGAAAGAAGAAGTCGTTTTAGCTTATAATCAAAGCTTTTTAGGTATTTCTTTAGGGCAAAGAATTTTAAGAGCAGAAACTGCTGCACTTTATGCTTTAAGTGTCATTATAAATAAATTAGAATATAAATGATGAAAGTATTCGAAACATTAACTAAAAAACAAAAAAATAAAAACTTTAAATCTTCTAAAGAGTATCGGTTTTTTACTAAAAATCGTTTAATGCTTGATGCTTTTCCGATGTATCGCTTTTTAAGTAGTGCACGTCGTGATTTTGATGTAATAAGAGCTAATGTTATTATTCGTTCTTTAATTAATAAAAAGAAAATTGAAGAAGCTGTCTTTTTAGCTCTTTCTACTAAAAAAACTTTTAAAGAAAAAGAAGGCTCGGCTTTTTTAATTAAATTTATTCGTGAAAAAATTGTCGATTTACCTTTTGCCGTTGTTAATAACATGCGTGTTTATGTACCAATTTTTAATTTGACAATTAATAAAATTTATAGTGAAGATTTTGAAAAACTTCTTGTTGAGCCATATTCACATCTACTCCATAAATTTGAGACGCTAGTTTTAGATCCTTTTGAAAATTATCATTTCGCCCTTTATGAATCGCTTTTTACAAATTTCATAAAAATATATGAAGATGAATTACTTATTGCCCTTTTTCATTATGATTTTCAAACAATTTATTTTGTAAATAAACAAGGACGTCTTCAAACAAAAATTGCTTTATTTGATAAGTTCATTAAAAGACCTGATTTTCATCATCTTCTTAGCCGACTTGAACCTGTTGTTAAGGCGTATGTTAACTTTGATAAAGAAGGATTATTAAACGCTTTAGTTGAGCAAGAACTTATTTCTTCAAGACTTATTGAACGCTTAAGAAGAAAAGAACAAACGTTTCGTTCATTTTTAAGACATAAAATCGAATAATGAAATTTCTTCTTTTAACATTAGGCTGTAAAGTTAATACTTATGAAAGTGACGCTTTGCGTGAACTTTTTTTAAAAGAAGGTTTTAAAGAAGTTTTAAAAGATGAAACGCCAGATATCATCACCCTTAATACGTGTGCGGTGACACATGTTGCAAGTAAAAAATCACGGCAAATAATACGTAAATATCGAAATTTATATCCAAAGGCGATTTTCGTTCTGATGGGTTGCTTTGTTCAAGAAGAACAATTAGAAGTTTTAAATATTATTGACGCCGAAATAATTTTAGGAACTCATTATCGTCGTGAAGTCGTTTCATTTGTGCAAAAATATTTAAAAACAAAAGAAAAAATTATTGCCTTAGAAAGTAGTCCAAATCTTTTTCCTTATGAAGAAATGGCAATTTTAAATTCACCTTTAACGACACGGGCTTTTGTTAAAATTCAAGATGGTTGTAATAACTTTTGTAGTTATTGTATTATCCCTTACTTACGAGGACGTTCACGAAGTCGCAAAGAAGAAGATATTATTTTAGAAATGCAAAATCTCGTCCAAAAAGGTTATCAAGAAATCGTCTTAACAGGTATAAACTTAGGTGTTTATGGTTTAGATTTAGAAAATAGTTCTTTAACAAAATTAATTAAGCGGATTTTAACTGAAGTGCCAACTTTATATTTATTACGTCTTAGTTCAATTGAAAGTTATACGATTAGTGATGAATTAATTTCACTTTTTAAAAATGAAAGTCGTCTAGCTAAACATTTACATATTCCCTTACAAAGCGGATCAGATTTAATTTTAAAAAAAATGAAAAGACGTTATACAAAAAATGAATATGCGCATTTAATTAATAAAATCCGCCAACAAATACCTAAGATTGCAATTTCAAGTGATATTATTGTTGGCTTTCCTAGTGAAGATGAAGAGGCTTTCTTGGAAACGTTTAATTTTATTAAAGAAATGAATTTTTCTTCTTTACACGTCTTCCCTTTTTCAAAAAGAGCTAAAACAGTTGCTTCTTTAATGCCCAATCAAGTTAATGAAGAAATAAAAAAGAGACGTGTGCAAGAACTTTTAGAACTTTCAAAAAAATTAGAAAGTAATTATCAAAAGATGTTTGATGGTCAAAAACTTCATGTCCTTTTTGAAACATATAATAAAGAAGAAGGTCTTTTAAAAGGACATACATCAAACTACTTACGCATAAGTTTAAAAAGCCAAAGTGATTTAAGTGGTGAGGTTCATCAAATTATATATTTTTCAACTAGTGAAATAAAATTAGCTAATGGAAAATAATAACTAATAAGTTATCTTTTTGAGTTCCCCCTTTTCACAAAATAAATAATTCTGAATTTTTTAACGTTTTTTGTCTTTTATTTTACCTTTTCTAACTCTTTTCCTAGTGGTTAATTCTAGTGAATTAAAAAGATTTAATTCCTCA